>Ga0105239_10002777_pt1 | contig 21947 bp, 14 predicted proteins | sample KBSC44metaG_FD_92761 | JGI IMG/M metagenome (GOLD analysis project Ga0105239, IMG submission 92761) | Corn rhizosphere microbial communities from Kellogg Biological Station, Michigan, USA - KBS C4-4 metaG | ecosystem: Host-associated > Plants > Roots > Rhizosphere > Soil | place: Michigan, USA... | reverse complement strand
TGCCGAGGGTTCTCGTGACCCCGTCAGGATTCAAACCTGAAACCTTTTGATCCGTAGTCAAATGCTCTATTCAGTTGAGCTACGGGGCCTTATCCCTCTCGAAAGGTTCGTTAAGGGGCTGCAAATATAGAACAAAATCCGGACTGGAAAAAATACTATTCATATATCTTCATCGCCGTTCTTTCCACCACCCCCTTCGGCAGCAGCCACGCCATAAACGCCCCCACTTTATTCACCACACCCGTAATAACCTCCGCCTTACCCGCCAACATCGCCTTCACGGCCAGTGACGCCACTACCTCCGGCGTCATATTGAACTTCTCCGCCGCCTTCATGCCCTTTTCGCCCAACTGGGCCCTGTTAGGGAAGTCCGTATCCGTCGCACCCGGACTGACTGCTGTCACCGAAACAGAAGACCCCTTCAGCTCCTGGTGCAACCCTCTGCTAAAAGACAATACAAAGGCCTTGGTGGCCGCATAAAGACTCAGACGAGGCACCGCCTGGTAAGCGGCGGAACTGGCTATATTGAGGATATAACCGCGAGACTGCTTATGGAGGTCGGGGAGGAACAGGCGAACCATCCTCACCAGGGTATCCATATTCAAATGCATCATGTTGAGATGCTCTTCCACAGCATATTTTTCAAAAGAGCCGCTGAGCCCATACCCCGCATTGTTGACCAGGGCCTTGACCGCATATCCCCTGGCCCTGCACCAATCATACACTTCCTGGGAGGCTTCCGGCAGCGAAAGGTCGATGGCAAGCCAGTCCGCCTTTACCTTATAGCGGGCGACGATCTCCCCGGCCGCCTGCTGGAGCTTGTCCTCCGAACGGGCTACCAGCAGTACATTGAATCCCCTGCGGGCCAGCTCTTCGGTGATAGCCCGGCCAATACCTTTGCTGGCGCCTGTGATTAATGCGTATTCCATGATATTAAAGTTAAAGGGCCAACGCAAGTTGGCCCTTCCAAGTTAAATATTTTAAGGTCTAGTTCTGAACTTTCGAGGCAAATCGATGGTAGAAAGGGGTTTTGCTCTTCTCGTCCTTTGGCATGTATTTGCCGGTGATGATGGGAACATACATTACCCGGCGGCGGCTGGCTTCTCCATAGAGAGGAGATTGCTGCGCACGATGCCAGATCCGTCCGTCATGTACGGTCAGATCGCCTGCATTCAGGTCGAATCCAATCTCGCGGCGGTCGGGATTATTATCGATGAAGTACTTCTTGCCGAACAACAGGCGGAGGATACCTTGTTTGTGTGTTCCGGGCAGTACACGCAACCCTCCGTTCTCAAACGGCGTATCATCTAAGTGGATGCCCACATTCAGCATCGGCATGATCTTCTGGCCCAGGAAGAGGTCACGCGGGCTATCCGTATGCCAGCCCATCTGGGTAAAAGAGCTCTCAGGCATCCTGACATAATGGTTCAGGATCAGCCCGTCCTTTTCGTTCTCGCTGATACGCCCCTCATAAGGAGCCAGCAGCCCGATAAGCGCTTTGATCCGGGGATCCTGCAGCAATTCGTGCAGGGTGTTGCTGTACAGAGAAAGGAAACACACCCGCTGGATCATCTTATTGCCATTCTGATCCTTTCCGAATTTCAGCGGAATACCGTTGACCTTGTCGCGGCCTTCCTCGAGCCATTGCTGCTCGATCCGGTTGAGCTCAGAAATGAATAATTGAACAGTCTCCGATTTAAGAAAATTCCTAAATATGATAACTCCATACTTATCGAAAAAGTTAAATTGCTCTTCTGTCAGCTTATCTCCTAAATCAAAATCGGGGCATTCAAATTTTTTCATAATGCTAGCTTTTATTTTAGAAAGGGAAGGGTCTGCCTTTCCGCTTCAGTAGCCTTTTATTTTTAGATGAATTTAATTTTAACAAATTGTGAAATCTTCATTAATCTCCAAATGTAAGAAAATTAGAATTTTCCGTGTTAATTTGCCTGTTTTTTATCGAATATCGTAAATAAACACATTAATATACACTTTGTTGCGCAGTCTGTTTAGGAAAACACCGTATATAGTAGGGCTCTGCATGCATTTTTTACTATCTTTTGACCTTTTAGCCCAAAAGGACAGTACGGGCGTTATCCCCGTGGAGCAGCTTCCGGACCATATAAAGCTACCCGATAACATCAAGCTGCCTGTCAAAGTCCCTGTCAAACTACCCGGTAAACAGGCTGCTACTCAGAGCCCCGCAAATCTACGTCATATTCTCGTTCTGCCAATCATCGCCCGCAGTATTGAAACGGGCTGGTCCTTTGGGGTCGTCAGCGCCAGCACCTTTCACCTCAAAGCCCACGACAGCGCTACACGTACATCAAACGCCCAGGCTGTGGCGCTGTATACGACCCGCAGACAGTTTGTAGCAGCACTAAATGGTTCCATTTATTTTCCGGGTGAACGATTTATACTCAATGAGCAACTTTCATACAGCTCATTCCCTGATAATTTCTGGGGATTGGGAAAGTCAGCCTCCGATAGCAACAAAGAATCCTATAAATTTAAGCAGTATTATGTTTACTTACACCCCCAGCGACGAATTGGCAGCAATCTTTTTTTAGGGGTTGTACTTGAACATCAACGTGTATTCAATGTAGAATACGACAGGGGTAAGCTTTTTGACCAGGAGAATATCGTTGGCAGGAATGGGTATCAGATCTCCGGGATGGGGCTTAGCTTTACATTTGACACCCGTAACAATGCCTTTTCGCCAAGCAAGGGCACGATGATGCAATTTTGGTTCGATCATTTTATGCCCTTCATAGGGTCTGATTATCAATATACTAGCTATGCCGTCGACATCCGGCGCTTTCTCCGGATCTATAAGGAGCAAATCCTGGCCCTCCAGGCCTATGGAATGTTCACCGCAGGGGAAGTCCCTCTCCGGAGCCTGGCCGCCCTGGGTGGGGCCAACAGCATGAGAGGCTACTATGCCGGCCGGTTCAGGGATAAGAACCAGGGTGTCCTGCAGGCGGAATATCGTGTACCCATCATCGGACGTATTGGCGTGGTAGGCTTTGCCGGCTTCGGGAATGTAGGCCCCGAGCTAAAAGATATTAATTTTCAAGACTTTAAATACTCATACGGGGGAGGAGTGCGGATTGCGCTGAACAAGGCGGAAAAGCTGAATTTACGGCTGGATTATGGACTGGGACAGCATTCCCAGGGATTCTACCTGCAATTAGGAGAGGCGTTCTAGGGGAGTTCGTACCACGGTTTTCCTGGCCGTCCAGAAGGCGATCCAGGCAAATAAAAGGGCTCCCAGCACATCCAACGTATAATGTACATGCTGTACCAGCAGCAGGCTCCCCACTATCATCGTAACGATCAGCGCCAGCTTCTTATCGATCTTCCCGGGCAGGCAAAGAAATAGCAGGAATACCGTGGACGTATGCCCCGAAAAGAAAAGATCCTTTGTCACGAACTTCTCCCCATAAAAGAAATTGCTGATCGGATCCACCAGTCCTATTAATCCCACGGGAGGGTCGAGGGGGATCAGCGTGATCGTCAAACAACGCAGGATGCACAGCAGCCAGTAGGCCCACACGAACGTAAGGAACATATAAGGATTCTGTGCAGCCCTCAGAATGCCCAGCAGGGAAAGAGCCCAGATAACGACAAAGATCGCCAGGGACACATTATGAGGATGCAGCCACGCTAGTAATGGATCATGCAGAAGAATTCCGTTCCTTTTTTCAATGGTCTGGAAAAAGAAGGGGAACAGCGATAAGGTCACGACCACCAGCACAAGCCCTATGATCGCTCTCTTACGATACCAGGCCGACTGCCAGGCATCCTGCCATTCCTCTCTCAATTCAGCCAGTATGGTTATTGGCATAACATGTAGAGAAACAACAAAAATACAACAAAGCGCCAGGAAATCAAATGTCTAGTAATGCCACCTTACAAAGGCTTCCATCGCTGCATATTTCGTCAGACCCAGCTGGGCGTATAGATTGGCGGTATTGGCATTCCTGTCTTCCGCGCGTTGCCAGAATTCACGGCTATCGCTGCCTTGGAAGGGCACCATGTCTTTTTGCGACTGGTGGATAAAGATGCCAAAGCGTTTCTTCAATACCTGGTCCGGGCTCATAGGGATGGCCATCTCGATCTCGCTGATATCCCACTCCTGCCAGGCGCCTTTGTACAGCCATACCCAGCAGTCCTTGATCCAGCTGTCGCCTGCGGCCTTGAGCCGGCGGAAGGATTCGAATATGATGTCAAGACATACTTTATGCGTGCCATGCGGGTCGGCCAGATCGCCCGCGCAATACACCTGGTGCGGCTGCAGCTTGCGCAGCAATTCCATGGTCAGCTTTACATCCTCTTCACCCATCGGCTTTTTTTCGATGGTACCGGTCTCATAGAAGGGGAGGTTCATGAAATGGATGCCCTCATCCTTGATGCCTACATAGCGGCAGGTAGCCCTGGCTTCGCAACGGCGGATCAGTCCTTTGATCTGGCGGATCTCCGGCGTGTCGATCTCGCTGGCTTTTTTATTCTTCAGGAATTCCCTGGCTTCCTGCAATATTTGAGAGGATTTTTTGCTGTCGATGCCCGAGAGCTCTTCAAAGCCTACGGCAAAATCCAAAAATCTTGTGACGAACTCGTCTGTCACCGCAATATTTCCGGATGTCTGATAAGCTACATGCACATCATTCCCCTGATCATGGAGCCGCATAAAAGTGCCGCCCATGGAGATGATATCATCATCGGGGTGGGGGGAGAAGATAAGCGAGCGTTTGGGATAAGGTTTGGACCGTTCGGGACGGTTGGGGTTGCTGACATCGGGTCTGCCGGCGGGCCAGCCTGTGATGCTATCCCTTAGCTGATAGAACACCTGCAGGTTGATCTCGTATGCATCGCCTTTTTCCACCAGCAGCTCGCTAAGACCATTGTCATTGTAGTCGCCATTGGTAAGGCTGAGTACGGGCTTGCCTAATTTGAGGGCCATGTTTACCACCGCCTTGCGGATGACAGCGGATGTCCATTCCGTCTCGCCCGTGAGCCAGGGAGACTTGAACCTTGTCAGTTCGGAAGCAGCCATCTCATCCAGCACGAATGTAACGTCGTTGTGCTGCTGCAGCAGGCTGGCAGGTATCTGCTCTGTGACATGCCCTTCGACGGCCTTTTGGATCACCGGCGCCTTCAGCTGACCCCAGCCCATAAGGACGATCTTTTTGGCGCTGAGAATGGTGGCGATACCCATGGTGATGGCCAGACGGGGTACCTTGGCGATATTTTGAAAATCGTGTGAGTTCGCTATACGTGTGGAGTTGTCCAGCGGCACCAGACGGGTGCGTGAAAGGATGCTGGAGCCGGGTTCGTTGAATCCGATATGACCATTGTTACCGATGCCCAGGATCTGCAGATCGATACCGCCTGCATCCTCGATCATCTTTTCATATTCTATACAATGTTTTTTGATATCCTCTTTCGTCCATTCTCCGTTCGGGATATGACAGTTCTTAGGGTCGATGTCCACCTTGCTGAACAGCTGCTCTTGCATAAATCGGTTGTAGCTCTGCAGGGCGTCATTGTCGATGGGATAATACTCATCGAGATTGAAGGTGATCACATTCTTAAAGCTTAGCCCTTCTTCCCGGTGAAGTCTTATCAGCTCTGCATAAAGGGATTTGGGAGAGGAGCCCGTTGCCAGACCTAGAACAGTCTTTTCACCCCTGGCCTCTTTTTCGCGGATCAGGGTCGCGATCTCTTTTCCAATGTAACGGGAGCCTTCACCTAATGTACCGAAAATTTTTACGGGGATTTTCTCGAATGAGTCTACCATGCTCATATATTCAGAATGTTTTGATGTGCCTTTTTGCCAGCAGATGGATTATCCGCCGGGGACAATCGGCCAATTGTTATTAAAAGCTGCGCGAATTTAGCTTCTATTTCTCATATATGAGAAATTTGAGGCAACCGTTTGCATCCTTTTGTCCGCATGAAGTGTCCGGCGGAGAGAAAATGTAATGCTGACAGAGAGGAGAAATAGTAAAAATAATTCCAAACCACCGGCCAGCATATTTTTCAGCGACTTGATCGCCTGGTAGAGGAGATTGCGGGCCACCTGGTAATTGATATTCATGATCTCACTGACCTCTTCGTAGCTGAGGTTCTGATAATATTTGAGATAGATGATCTCTTTCTGCCGGTGGGACAGCCGGCCCAGGGCCTCGATGACCATTTGTTTCTTTTCCTGGTTTTCCTGCTGGTTGATCAGAAAGGTCTCATGACTAAGCTCGAAAGGAACATCCCCGTTGTCATACAGCGGAAGAATTTTCCCGTTTTTGCGGAAAGCTTTCAATAACTTGTATTTGAGGCTTTTAAGCAGATATGCTTTTACGGAGAACACAGGCGCCTGGCTCTTTGCCTGCCATAACTCCACAAACAGTTCCTGTATACAGTCTTCCAGCAGCTCGGTGTCGGTGGTAAACTTATTGCCAAATTTGTAAAGGGTATTATAGTGCTCCCTGAAAAGAGCGGCAAAAGCCTCCTTATCTCCTTTACGGAAAGATTCCCAAAGCCTTATGTTCTGGTCTGCCGTATTCAAAAAGAGGTGGTTCGTTCAGTGAAAGTTGTAAAATAATCGATTCTCACAAATGGTAACAAAGATTTTTCACAGATGGATGAAAAAAAGCGGCAAAAAACTTCCCCAAAGCAGCCCGGCGGTCTACCTTTACAGGGATAACCCAAGCCAAAGAGGACAAGCCCTTAGATTAGTAGTTGTTATGTTAGATAATTATCTTGAGCCGGAAGACTTGCTGTCGGATCCCTCCTTTCTTTCATGGAGGACAGGAGAAGATGCCGGTGATAAATGGGAAGATTGGATGACAGACCGTCCCGATCGAAAATTGCTCGTGCAAAAGGCCGTGGCCCTGCTCGAAGTTGCCCGCCTTCCGGAAAAAGAACCCTCATCAAAACAACTACAGGACGCCGAGGCCGCATTGTTCGGGAAGATCGCTTCCCTTCCTTCTACCCCCAAAACATCATCCATTGGCCGTATGCGCTGGATCGCCGCTGCATCCGTGCTCGTCGCCGTCTTGGCGGGGATAATTATCGTACGATATGCTCCTCATCCTCCGCGCCCCGAAGAAGTAAGAACACCCTTCGGACAGATCAGCAGCAGGCAGCTGCCCGATGGGACAGAGGTGACGATAAATGCCAACAGCAGCATGCGTTATGGCAGCAACTGGACGGATGGAAAAGATCGCGAAGTGTGGGTGGACGGTGAAGCCTTCTTTCATGTAAAGAGAACACAATCGAACAGTAGGTTCATCGTACACAGCGAGCATTTCGATATCATCGTCACCGGGACGCAGTTTAATGTGTTCAACAGACACGGTAAGGATAATGTATTGCTACAGGAAGGTAGTGTGACTATCCGGACAAAAGATGGGAAGACCATAGTGATGAAGCCGGGAGATTTTGTGACCTTTGACTCGTCGCTGGAAAAGAAGACGGGCTGTTCGCAGATGCTGCTGACCTGGAAAGAGCAGGAGCTGAACCTGTATAATACGCCCATCAGCCAGGTGGCGACCATGATCAACGACCTGTATGGAATACATGTACGGCTGGAAGGGGATTCCACTCCTTACAAGACCGTGACCTGTATAGTGCCGAGCAATAACCTGACCCTTCTGATGAAGATGATGGAAGCAACAACCGAATTTGATATAGCCCGCGACTCCCTGAATAATGACATCGTTATCAGATATCGCGGACACAAGAATTAGAAGTCGTTGCAGGAGCCGCAGAAGGCGGTCCTTCCGGGGGACAGACATTAGACCATCCAAAACTACTTCGTGAGAAAATCAGGCCTATACTCCTATTTGGTTGTCCTTTTTTTCCTTGCCGGAACCACGAATGTATTGGCCCAATCGACAGATACCACCCGCCGCCCTCTCCTGGATGTACTGATCGGGCTGAATAAGTCCAAAGGCGTTTATTTTCTTTTCTCTCAGCAGCCTTTGGGAAAAGTGCTTGTCGAACCTCCCATACTGTCCACCAACCTGCCCGTAGAAAAGATCCTCAGCCAGGTGTTGAAAAATACAGGTCTGTACTACAAGAAAGTAGACGAACGGACCTTTGTCATTCTCAGCAGAAAGCCCCTGGATAAGGACGTGCCGTATGATCCCGCTGCCGGTGTCACCAATCCTTCGGAAGATATTCCCTTGATGGATTCGGTGGTCACCAACAATATCAGCGGCAGGGTAATTGCGGCGGATGGAAAGACTTTGCCCGGCGTCAGCGTTACGGTCAAACATTCACACCGGGGCACCGTCACCGACCTCGAAGGGCTTTTTACCATTCGTGCCGTCAAGGGTGATACATTACTCTTTTCTTTTGTGGGCTATCAGCTTCGTCAGATGCCGGCGGCCGAGTCGGGTAGGGGATGGGTGATATTGTCTCCCTCCGACCAGCCCATGACAGAAGTGCTGGTGACAGCCCTGGGCATAAAGAAGCAGGAGCGTTCTCTTGGTTTTTCTGCCACGGAAGTGGATGGATCCCGGCTGGCGATGTCCCGTGATCCCAATCTGGGCAATGCACTGGTTGGACAGGTGGCAGGATTGAGCGTGGCCATCAATGCCTCCGGTCCCTATGGCAGCAGCAGGGTGCTGATCCGCGGCAATGCCTCTCTCAGCGGTAATAATCAGCCGCTGTATGTCATCGACGGTGTGCCGTATGACAATACCACACAGGCATCTTCCGGTCAATATGGAGGCCCCGATCTCGGAGACGGTCTTTCTAATATCAACCCCGACGACATCGAGTCGGTGCTTGTACTGAAAGGAGTGGCGGCATCCGCATTGTATGGATACAGAGGAGGCAACGGCGCCATCCTCATCACGACCAAGTCCGGCTCCAGGACCCGCGGCATCGGGGTACAGGTGAACAACAACTTCACCGCCAACCGCATCATCGACGAAAGGGACTATCAATATGAATATGGCCAGGGCGTCTCCGGTGTCAAACCCACCAACAAACAATTGGCTGAAGTGGCGCCTTATTATAGCTGGGGCGCAAAGCTGGATGGCTCAAAGGCCGTTAATTTCCTGGGTGACACCGTGCCCTATCTACCTGTAAAGAACAACTTTAAACATTTCTTTCAGACAGGACTTACCAACCAAAGCTCCGTGGCGTTGACGGGCGCGAATAATAAAGGTCATTTCCGTCTCGGGCTGTCCAATCTTCAGCTCAACACCATTATCCCCAATTCTACCATGCGTCAGCAGGGACTGAACTTCAACTCCACCTATTCCGTTACCAGCCGGCTGCAGATGGAGCTGACGGCCGACTATATCTTTGAGCATGTGAACAACCGGGCTTCCATCTCGGACAATGCCGGCAATATCATCGCCCCCCTGCTATATCTTCCCACCTCCTTTGATGTCAGATGGCTAAAGAACAGGACCAACCCCGACGGAACGGAGCGGCTGGCGGGCACCATCGACAATTTTTTTGAGAACCCGTACTATATCGCCTATGATTATATCAACAGGACGGACCGCAACCGCATCACCGGCGGTCTGACGCTTAAATACCATCTGCTGGATTGGCTTTACCTGCAGGGACAGGTGTCCCGGGATGGGTATATCTTCAATGTGACCAATATCGTCCCTTCCGGTGTGGAATATACACGCAGCGACGGCATACATGGCGGCAACCTCACGCAATATGAGGTCGACTATCATGAGATGAACAGCAGCTTTATGATCGGCATGCACAAGGGATCTTCCACTGCCTGGAACTTCTCCGCCAATATAGGCGGCAATCAGCAGGACAATGTGGTCGACATCAGCGGCATCGGCGCGGTGCCCTATTCCTCCAACAGGGCGGCAGGACCTTTTCAAGTCCCCGGCAACTACAATGCCGGCAACATCGTCACCAAACCCTATAGCTCTTTTTACCGGCATTACCGTGTGAATTCATTGTATGGCAGCGCGGACCTGGGGTATAAGAATTATCTTTTTTTCAACCTCACCGCGCGGAACGACTGGTTCTCTACCCTCAATATCAATACGGATCATTATCTCTACCCATCTGTCTCCGGCAGCTTTGTCTTTTCAGAGGCGCTGCATTTTCCTGCATGGGTTAGTTTGGGGAAGCTCAGGGCATCCTATGCAGCCTCGTCCAACGGGACAGAACCTTATCAGAACGTCCTTACCTATGGGCTGGCCAGCTATACCATCGGCGGGCAGCCGCTGGGATATATTGCTACGAGCGATCTCGTTCCGCTGATCCCGAATGCCTCCCTGCGACCGGTGAGCATCGCGGAAAAAGAGCTGGGACTGATCATGCAGTTCTTTCACGGCCGGCTGGGATTCGATTTCACCTATTATAACAAACAAACGACCAATGACATCGTACGTATAACGGTGAGCCCTACCTCCGGCTATTTCGAATACATCGAGAACATAGGAAAGATACGCAACAGGGGGATCGAGCTGCTGGTCACCGGCACTCCTGTCAGGAGCAGGGGCTTTTCCTGGAACCTGTCCTTCAACTTCGCGATCAACAACAATAAGGTCCTCGACATCGGTGGCGCACAAAGCATCGTTATCAACGGCGCCTATCCCCGATGGGGCAGCGAGGTCAGCATCAGCAATGTAGTAGGACTGCCTTATGGCCAGATCATGGGCTATGCCTACCGGCGGGATGGGAAAGGCAATATCATATTCAGCGATGGATCATCCGACGCAACGCCCGCGGGCGAGCCTGAACATACGGATGTGGTTCCGCTGGGATCTACCGTTTACAAGCAGACGGGAGGCATCACCAATGAGCTTCACTATAAGGACCTGTCCCTTTCGGTGCTGGTGGATTTTAAATATGGCGCGCATCTCTATTCCGGCACCAATCTGCTGCTTTATCAATACGGGCTGCAGAAAAAGACGCTGCAGGGCAGGGAAGGAGGATATGTCGGAAAAGGAGTGACCACCGACGGCAAGGCGAATACGATACCAGTTCCCGCGCAACAATATTTCCAGGACATCGCGGCCAGAGGCACCGATCATATCGCGGAAGAGTTCGTCTATGATGCCAGCTTTGTCAAGCTGCGGTCGGTGGTGCTGGGATATAGCCTGCCTGCGGCTATGCTAAAAAAAGGCTTTTTCAAAGGCGCCACCTTTTCGCTCGTGGGGCGCAACCTGGCTACCCTGATGAAACACACGCCGAATATAGATCCTGAATCCAGCATCAACAACACGAATGGGCAGGGACTGGAACTATCCGGTTATCCTCCTGTACGAAGCTGGGGATTCGATATAAACCTGAAATTCTAATTATGTCCAGAAGATTCTTCACCGCCATCCTGACAATAAGCACCTGGGCCCTCACCGGAGCTTGTAAAAAGGATTTCATAGAGATAAATACTGATCCCGGTCAGATAACAGGCGATCAGATAAATTACAACTATCTTTTTACCAGCGCCGAGCTGCTTACATCCGGCAATACCGATGGTTATGGCTATGAGGACTGGCGTAATAACCTGATCTATTCCGGATGTATGATCCAGCATCTGTCATCTACGATATCCTATTGGGTGGGTGATAAGTATATGTTCGATGCCGGTTATAATTCCGCCTACTGGGATAAGAATTATCCGAACAGCGTTGCGAACATCGTAGAAGTGCAGTATCATGCGGCGAGCGATACGTCCATGTACAATCTCTACCAGATTTGCAGGATCTTCAAGGCGTTTATGTTCCAGCGGATCACCGATATGTATGGGGATTGTCCATACTCCCAGGCAGGACTGGGCTATATTTCCGGCATCACCTCGCCGCAGTATGATCTTCAAAAAGACATCTATACGGACCTGCTGAAAGAATTGAAGGATGCTGCGGAAAAGCTGGACCCTTCCCGGGCCAATTCGGTTGGCGCTGCCGATCTGTTATACAAGGGGGACGTTCTTTTCTGGAAGAAATTTGCTTATTCCGAGATGCTCCGGGCAGCCATGCGTCTGAGCAAGGTCAACACCGACATGGCCCGGCAGTGGGTGTGGATAGCTGTGAACGGAGGTGTCATGACCAGCAATGCGGACAATGCAATTTTGCATCATGAGAATGTCACCGGCACGCCCGATGTCAATGGTTCGGGACTTATCCTGCTGGGGAATGATCCCGGCGCCTACCGGCTCAGCGAGACCTTTGTCAGCTTCCTGCGCAATACCGCCGACCCGCGGCTTTCCTATCTGGCTACCGTATGTGCCGACCCGATGGAGCCTGCCGACAAAGGGGACACTACCTTCTCCCGTCAGCTGGGACAACCCAATGGCTATGATCCTCCAAACAGTGGCGGGGCCCGTGACCTGGCAAAGGCTGGTAACTGGACGGGCAATCAGAATGATTATTCAGTCGTCAACAGATATACTTTCTCCCGATTGGACGCCCCCACGTTTTTCCTCACAAAAGGCGAAACTGAGCTTCTTCTGGCCGAGGCCTCCTGGAGAGGGTGGGTAGGTGACGACCCCGCCGTCCATTATCAGGCAGGCGTAAAAGCAGCCATGCAGCAGTTGACAAGCCAGGCCGGGGCAGGACCGGCAGATCCACAGATCGATTCCTGGCTGGCCAGCCATCCTTTTGACCCGGCCAATGCCCTGCAGCAGATCAACGAGCAATATTGGGTAGCCGGCTTTATGGATGAAAATGAATGCTTTGCCAACTGGCGGCGCAGCGGCTACCCCCTTCTGAACCCCGTAAATTACCCCAGTAACGTCACCGGGGGGACCATCCCCCGCCGGTTCACCTACCCGCAAAGCGAGGCTTCCACCAACGCCGCCCATTACAATAGCGCCGTCTCTCTGCTGGCCAATGGGGACAGGATGACCTCAAGGGTATGGTGGGATAAATAACGTGTATAACTGACAAAAAAAGTCAGCAGCAGGGCATTACAGGACACCCATCCCGGGCACAGAAAAGTAGAGGAAACCATTTTTTGTATGTCGAAAAGCACCCCGGGGATGGAAGACCTTTTATGCGACGAGACCTTTCTTTCCTGGTATTTTAGAACGGAAGTCCGTGCCATAAGGCGATGGGAGCAATGGATCGCCGATCATCCGGAGAGCCGCCATCACGTGCAGCAGGCTGCCGATTTTCTATCCTCCCTAACCCTGGAGGAGGAAGCGTACACCCGGGAACAGATCACCCGCAGCGAGAAGAAACTATTGGACAGGATACGCCAGTTGCGCGAGGAACGCCCGGATGGCACGGATCGCCCGGTATTAGCGGCATCCCTTCGCAGACAGGCATGGAAGGTTCGGACGGCATGGCTCGCTGCCGCCAGCGTCCTCATCCTGGCGGTGGGAGCAGCAATAGTCTACAGCCCACAACAAACATCCTCATTGCACACAGCCTATGGCGAAGTAAAAACCAACAGCCTGCCGGATGGGAGCGAGGTGGTGGTGAACGCCGACAGCAGGATACGTTATTCTTCCGGATGGATTGACGGGAAGAATAGGGAGGTATGGCTCTCGGGCGAAGCATTCTTTCATGTCAGCAAGACACCATTGAAAAGCCGCTTTATCGTACACACCCGGGATTTCGATGTCATCGTCACGGGTACCCGCTTCAATGTCGTCAGCCGGGAGGGGAAGGCCAATGTACTATTGGAGGAAGGAGGCGTGCTATTGCATACAGCCGGCGGAGAGGACTTGAAGATGAAGCCAGGCGACTTTTTGGAATATGATCACAACCACCTGGCAAAAAGGGTGGTAAAGATGGATAGCGTCACCGCGTGGAAGGAGCACAAGCTGTCTTTTGACAGCACTTCGTTAAAAGAGGTGGCGGCGATCATAAAAGAGCAATATGGCGTTACGGTACGGCTGGAGGGAGAGACCATCGGGAACAAGACCGTCAGCGGTATTATGCCCAACGACAACCTGGACGTTCTGCTAAAGGCCCTGGAGGCCACGGCGGAATTCAAGATAGTACGACGTGACGATGAAATTAGGATCATTCAAAACTAAGCATGAAAAAAAGAGCGGAGTTGATCTCCGCTCTTCGATTTATTTGACGATCTTAAATGTCACCGCATGCTGCCCGACGACTTTATTTTGCAGCGCCGGGGGCACAAGAATGATCAGCTTTCCTCCATCCTGTTTCCACTTCAGACTATTCTTATATCCCAGCAACGTGATACGGCCGATGTGTGCAGGCTTTAGTCCATCGATGGATATTTCCGAAGGCAGCGTGACCTGATCCTCCGTAACAAAGGCGTAGATAGCCGTCTCATCCTTGGATTGGGTAAGACAGATATTGTTGCCGGAGGTATAAGGACGGCAGGGCTTGCTGTTGTAGATGCCTTCCGAATTGATCTTCATCCAGGCGCCTATTTCCTGCAGGCGGCTATAAGCCGTATCATCCCACTCGCCTTCAGGTGAAGGACCTACGTTCAGCAGCAGATTGCCGCCGCGGGATACGATCTTTACCAACAAACCAATCAGCTGGCTGGCGGATTTATAATGATCATTCGGCACATAGCTCCAGGAGTTGCCCATCGTGATACAGGATTCCCATGGGTCCTCCATAGGGTGTGTAGGCACCTGCTGCTCAGGAGTAGTATAATTTTCAAATTCACCCGGTACGCTCCGGTCCACGACAAGAAGTCCCGGCTGATGTGATCTGGCCATACCTGCTATATGCGCCATGTCGATGTCCTGGTCATAGGTAATGCTTCGCTGCCAGTCCACGGCAGGGTCTATCGTATTCAAAGGTCTTACCCAGCCGCCGTCCAGCCAAAGGAGGTCCATCCTGCCATATCCCGTCATCAGCTCTTCGATCTGCTTGTAGGTAAAGTCTTTATATCCCTGCCAGCGGTCAGGATGCTTGGCCGGATCATAATTCACATTCCTGTCCTTCGGGGGGAAATAGGGCCACCAGTATTGATCGCAATTCCAGTCAGGCTTGGAAAAATATGCCCCGATCATAAAATCATCTTTCCGGAATGCGTCGAATATTTCCTTGGCGACATTGGCGCGGGGATTAGTAGAAAAAGGCGTCCTGGAAGACGTGATCTTATAATCCGTTTGTTTGGTGTCGAACATACAGAATCCGTCATGATGCTTGGTCGTAAAGACAACGTATTTCATGCCCGCCGCCTTGGCCGCCGCCGCCCATTTGGCCGGATCGAAACGCGTTGGGTTAAAGGTCGTCTGCAGGTTCTTATAGGCCGTGAGATAGTCATTGTAATTGGCGCTGTGGGGACCTCTCCGCACGGTCCACCCTTCATCTTCCGGACAGATGCTCCAGCTTTCCACGATACCCCATTGGCTATAGGTGCCCCAGTGCATCAACAACCCGAACTTGCTATCCTGCCATTGCGCCAGCTTCTGCCGCACCAGCGTATCGGCGGGCGGCATATAGGCCCGGTAGTAATTGGCATGCCAGAGCTGATAGCGGATATATTGTGTCTGCAGCCTGCGCTCAAAGTCGGGCCAGCTGCGCGTCTCCTTCGGACTCCACAATACTTCGCTGAGTGCGCTGAGACGGGGGAATATCATGTATTCGATCTTCCGGGGATTGGTGATATATTCTGTCCAGAGATTGGCCTGCGCACCCTTGATATGTTTGGCTTCTTCCGGAGTCAGTCCCTTTGGCACGGGCTCATATTGGTAGACCTTATTGACGGGTAAATAGCCGCCGATGGTGAGAGAGTCGTCGTTCTGCAGCTGGGCATGGTCAAAGTAAACGTATTCTCCCGGTGTCATGACAACATCGTGATTCTGCTTGGCCGCGTCGATACCGCCTTGTTCGCCTCTCCAGCTCATGACGGAAGCATTCGGCGCCAATCCGCCTTCAAGGATCTCATCCCAGCCAATGACCTGTTTGCCTTTGGAGTTGATGTATTTTTCAATGCGTTGTACAAAATAGCTTTGGAGCCCTTCCTCATTCTTTAATCCATTTTCCTTTATACGACGCTGACATTTGGGACAGGCTTTCCAGCTGTCTTTGGGACATTCGTCGCCGCCGATGTGGATGTATTTGCCAGGGAAGAGTGGGAGCACTTCATCCAGCACATCCTGCAGGAACTGAAAGACACTGTCATTGCCCGCGCAGTATACATCCCTGAATACGCCCCAGGTCTGCTGCACATGATAAGGACCGCCTGTGCAGCCGAGATAGGGATAGGCCGTCAATGCAGCCGAGCTATGACCCGGCAGCTCTATTTCAGGAAGGATGGTGATATATCTGTCAGCCGCATATTTTACCACCTCCTTTATCTGCTCCTGTGTGTAGAAGCCGCCATGAGGTGTGCTGTCGTTACCCGTACCGGGGTGGTGACCGATGATGGTCCCGTTACGCCAGGCGCCGACCTCTGTCAGACGGGGATATTTTTTGATCTCGATGCGCCAGCCCTGGTCTTCGGTGAGATGCCAGTGAAAATAGTTCATCTTGTGAAGGGCAATATAATCGATGTATTTCTTCACAAACTCCACGGGGAAGAAATGGCGTCCTACGTCCAGCATAAGCCCGCGGTAGGCAAATCTGGGGTAGTCTTCGATAGACACAGCGGGTATCTTATAGCCCGTATTATCAAATGTGCGTACCGCGGGACCCGTAGGCAGCATGACATAGGGCTTCAGCGGCAGCAGTTGTATCAATGTCTGGATACCATAAAAGACGCCGACATGTGTGTCACCCCGGATGACGATGGAGTTGGGATCTACTTTTAAGGTATAACGCCCTTCCGGACCAGGCACGATGCCTGGATTCTTGTCAGGATGGTTATACAGCCGGATATAGCCGGAGGACGGCTGCTGATCCTCACGGACCACACGCAGGTGAAACCCGTATATCTCCTGGAGATAGGCGTTGAAGAAATTGGTCGAAGGACTATCCGAAGTGTCGGCCACCAATACGACAAGGGGGTCGATCGTAAAGGACCCCGACTGGATTTGGGCACTGACAGGCTTTGGAATGATCGCTAATGTCTGGAGGCCTTCGTCGTGCCCGGTTACGGGCGACGAACCTCCGGTTCGTTGGGCTGGCTCGGGCACTTGCGCATAAGCCGACAGGCCCGCACTTAAAAAGGCGAGGAATAATACAGGTCTGATGATTTGCATGAGCGAATGTAAGAAAACTTCTTACATCCAATCCGCTTCAAATCGGTGAAAATCCTGTTTTATCTCTATATAGATCCTTCGGAAAGTATCCATGCGGCCTTCCAGTCCTTCAGTAGAAGATTCCCAGTTGGATTCCTCATTCATTTCACGGAGCTCACGAAAGATATTCTCCTGTTTGTGACGTGAGTCGGGAAGATCATGCCGGAGCTTATCGATGACTTCCTTTTGGCAAATAAAAAGGTTTTGAAAATGTTCTACCTCGGCTAGTAAATCTTTGGGGAGATGTTTGGTGGAGAGCTGTTCAAGGTGTTGTTCAAAGTAACGGATTTCTTCTTTGATAGAGGAGAGCTCATGTTTCCATGATTGCAACTCCTCCCGAAACTGTTCGATGGAGATAGTTGATTCCATGTGCGATGATTTAGATGAGCAATATAAAATACCAGAGAGCTCATCCAAGTTAGCAAAAGCAGCGGAATACAACAAATAAAAGTTATACCCCAGTTATTGACTTCAATAACCGCTGGAAGCGGTTAGTCCGACGGACAGACATTAGCGGATTGCGGGAATTGGGTTATTTTTCGTGCAGGCCAATTCCCGCATTTACTACCGGCAGCATGATCCCTGAAAGATGCGCGGCATCATGAAAGATGCGGATGGTAGCCTTCCGGAAGTCGGCCGCGGAACAGGTCGGGATATTAACAAAAGTTTGAGGATTCATATCCACCAGTGGGAACCAGCTGCTTTGTACCTGGACCATGATCCGGTGCCCTATTTTGAAAGTATGGGCGATCTCGTTCAGGTCATAGGCCACTTCGGTTATTTTTCCCGGCGTCAGCGGCTCCGGCTTTGCAAAACTGTTGCGGAACTTGCACCGGAACACATCGGCCCTTACCAGCCGTTGATAACCGTCCGGCAGCACATCTATTAGCTTTACCACCAGGTCGGCATCCGTGCCCGTAGAGGACAAAAAGATATCAGCTCTTAGCCTTCCTGTGACAGTGAGGTCCATTTTCAATGTGTCTGTCTGATAGGTCAGCACATCCGGCCGCTGGGCGGCAAATCGTTGGTCGGCCACCACATATTGATTGTCCCTTCCACCCCGAACCCCATCGATATAAGGCACGGGATGAGCAGGGTCGCTGACATATTCATCATAGCCTCGTGCTCCCTTCCCCTCCGTTAAAAGACTTCCCCCATCCCTAAAATAAAATTTAGTAGGGTGGGCCGCCGGCGGCGGCCACCTATCATAATGCTTCCATTGGTTGCTGCCGGTCTCAAAGACCGTGGCTTCCGTCAACCTCGGGTCCGCCGAATCCTTGAGATAGTGATTGAAAAAGCCCGTTTCCAGCTGGTGATAGTATCCATTGACATTCTGACCAAAGTCAAGCACCCCGTATCGCGGCCAGTTCCCAGCTCCCCATCCTCCATGCGTCCAGGGGCCCATGATCAGGTGATTGTCATTATGCGGCGTTTGCTTTTCGATGGCCTCATACGTACGCAGGGCGCCAAACATATCTTCCGCGTCGAACCAGCCGCCTACCACAAGCACCGCCGGCCGTATGTTTTTAAGATGCGTCCGGATATTTCTCGCCTGCCAGTAGGCGTCATAGGTGGAATGTCCCAGGTACTCATTCCATATCTTTCCCCTGTTGTTAAAATATTCGGGATTGTTGGTATTCTTTATAGGCCCCAGGTCCAGGAAGAACTGGTAGGCGTCCCGTATGTCGGCATTGAAGATATTATGGCCATAGTCCTTTACCGGACCGGGACGCTCCACATCAAAGAAATTGTCAAAGTCAAGATTATCCAGCAGGAAGAAGGCCCCATTGTGGTTGACATCGTCCCCTATGAACTCGTCCGTTACCGGGGCCTGCGGCGACACGGCCTTGATGGCGGGATGTGCATCCGGCAGCGAGGCGGATGCATAGAAACCAGGGTAGGAGATACCCCAGATGCCGACCCGGCCATTGTTCCCCGGAATGTTTTTTAGCAGCCAGTCGATGGTATCCCAGGTATCGGAGCTTTCATCCGTCTGGCCGTCGCCCGGCTTTTTACCTTCTTTATGGGGTGTCATCTCCTGGAAGCTGCCTTCGCTCATATAGCGTCCCCGCACATCCTGGTAGACAAAGATGAACGGCTCGCGGGACAGGGTGGCATTGGGCCCAAGACCGCCCCGGTAGATGCTGTCGCCGTACGGACCGGCGCTATACGGTGTCCTTTCCATCAGAAAGGGGTAGGGACCATGAGCCTGATCCTTGGGAATATAGATGGAGGTGAACAGACGCACCCCATCACGCATGGGGATATATACTTCCCGCTTGCTATAGTTGTCCTTTACAAAATTCTGGGCATTGCCCGTCAGACTGCCGGCCAGCAGCAGGATCAAATAGATAAGGTTTCGCATAAAAAGGTCATTTAAGGATCCGCCACAGGCGGCTCAAGGTCATTTTATCACCGGCAGGACCACCTGCGACGGATGTTCTCCGTCATGATACAGACGGATCGTCTCTTTTTGGAAATCACTGTCGTCACAGGTATAGATATTGACAAATTTCTGAGGGTTACGATCCACAAGGGGGAACCAGCTGCTTTGTACCTGTATCATCAGCCGGTGTCCTTTCTTAAAGGTATGGGCCACATCCGGAATGGAAAAACGTACTGTCTCTATTCTGCCCGGCTTAAAAGGTACGGGTTTTTCAAAATTTTCCCGAAATCTTCCCCGCATTACTTCTCCACGTACCAGCATCTGATAACCCCCCATCGGATAGGATTTGGGAGGACCTGCGGCAGCAGAGGAGCTGCCATAGACGAAATCATCCGGGAATACATCTATCAGCTTTACGACAAAGTCCGCATCCTCACCGCTGAGGCTGACCTTGAGGTCGGCTGTCACCGGTCCTCCCAGGGTCAGGTCTTCCTTCAATACAGAGGTCTGATAGGTTAGGACATCCGTACGGCGGGAGGCAAAACGCTGATCGTCCGTCATATATTCCCGGGTACGGTTGATATGCACGTCCTCCGTATAAGGTACTGGATGGGCGGGGTCGCTGATATATTCATCATAGCCCGCCTGGCCGGCAGACGCCCGGCCCGCGCCCGAAGGTTTTTCCCAGGACAGCCCTCCGCCGGACTGCAGGTACAGGGACTGCTCTTTTTCTTCCTCCGGCGGCCATTTGGGGAATTTCTTCCATTGGTTCTCGCCGGTGAAAAAGATAGTGGCGACGGCTGTTCGCGGATCAGCCCCCTGTCCTTTCAGGTAATAATTGAAAAAGGGGATCTCGATATTGTTCTGATACCAATAAGCCGTATTGGAGCCAAACTGTATATTGCCCAGATGGGTGCCGTCGTTGGAAGCCCACTCGCCATGATACCAGGGACCCATGACGAGATGACTGTTGGTGGCCGGACTTTGCGCCTTGATGGCCTTGAAAAGATTCCAGGCGCCAAAGCAGTCTTCTGCATCGAAGAGACCGCCAACGACAAGCATCGCCGGCTTAATATTATACATGGCTACCCGTGCATTGCGGGCCTGCCACCACGCATCCCGATTGGGGTGTGCATATAGGTCTTTCCAGAATGCAATGCTGTCCCCCGTCAGCTTCATGATATTTTTCAGGGCGCCTGTTTGCAGGTACCACTGGTAATTGTCCTGCGAGTGAAAATCAAACCCCGATGGTCCCACCGTCGTGGGTTGCGGCCGCGGCTTGCCAAAAGAAGAGTAAAAGGCCCATGCATCCATCTGGAAGAAAGCTCCATTGTGATGGAAATCGTCTCCCATGAACCAGTCGGTGACAGGAGCCTGTGGACTCACCGCTTTGAGCGCCGGGTGACCGCTGGCGGCCGCCATGGCTGCATAGAATCCCGGATAGCTGCCGCCAAATACGCCCACGCACCCGTTATTATAAGGTATATTCTTTATCATCCAGTCGATGGCGTCATAGGTATCGCTGGCTTCGTCTACATCTTTGTCGGTCTTTTTGTCCTTGATAAATGGCCGTATATCCACGAACTGACCTTCGCTCATCCAGCGCCCTCGTACATCCTGTGTGACGACGATATATCCTTCCCGGAGATAGTAACGGATATAGCGCTCCGCAAAGCTTTTCCATTTATCTTCTCCATATGGCGCGCAGGAATACGGAGTGCGTGTCAGAAGAATAGGATGACGCTCCGTCGTGTCCTTTGGAATATAAAAGGAGGTGAAGAGCTTCACGCCATCACGCATAGGGATATAACGCTCCATCTTGTAGTAGTTGTCGCGGATCCAGGCGCTGTCCTGACCATTGCCCTGGCTGTATGCCAGCTTGCCAAGGACGAGAAAAAGAAATAAAAAAGCATTTTTTCTCATGTTAACTGTTAGATTTACACCTTCAAAGTAACAAACTTTTTTATGGCAAGTCGGAGGAAATTCATCTACTCATCCCTGTTCGGCACCCTTGGCACCTTGCTAAGTAAGAAATTAGTCGCAGGTACAGCCTATCCCACAGTGACCAACAATCCCATCGTCATTTCCACCTGGGATACAGGGCTGGCGGCCAATGCCGGCGCCTGGAAGGTACTGGGTAGCAATGGGAAGGCGCTGGATGCCGTCGAGGCAGGTGTGAGGGTCACCGAGGACTCCATCAACTGCTGCGTGGGGCTTGGCGCCAATCCTGACAGGGACGGCATCGTTACACTGGATGCCTGTATCATGGACGACAAGGGAAATTGCGGCAGCGTGGGCGCCCTCGAGCGGATCAAACATCCCATTTCCGTCGCCAGAAGGGTCATGGAAAAGACACCGCATGTCATGCTGGTGGGACAGGGTGCGCAACAGTTTGCCGTAGCAGAAGGGTTCCCCCTGGAAGAGCAAAAGCTTTCCGATGATGCA
>Ga0105239_10002775_pt1 | contig 21958 bp, 23 predicted proteins | sample KBSC44metaG_FD_92761 | JGI IMG/M metagenome (GOLD analysis project Ga0105239, IMG submission 92761) | Corn rhizosphere microbial communities from Kellogg Biological Station, Michigan, USA - KBS C4-4 metaG | ecosystem: Host-associated > Plants > Roots > Rhizosphere > Soil | place: Michigan, USA... | reverse complement strand
TTTCTCTGGGGATGAGTGAAGAGAGGCACCCAAGAGGCTGTTGAAGTCTGGGGGCGGAAGGGTTTCCGCAAGTTCGGCTGGCAGCGGCAAAGATGGGGAAACTTGGAGGACGGAGGGGAGAGAAAGGGACTCGGGCATGCGATATACCGAGCGATCGCCGACATTTGAACGAGATAGATATCAATTTGGGAAGTTGGTCGCGGGGAGTTATGAAAGAGGATAGATGTCGCTGTGGGAGGCTACAGGGAAGCCAAATGCTTCTCTGTCATTCATCATTTCATGTGCTTGAGTTGGATGTGTGGCATCTAAAGGTTGGAGTCATTCGGCTGCATGTCTTGGGTAGTATAGCTTTTGTCCTGGGTGGAATCTTATTTGTCTTGTCTACATGCGTTTGAAGGTGAGTGGGGCTGTGGTAGAGGAGCGCGTGCTTTATCCGCATTTTCAGTATTGGATCGCTAGTAGTATATCGCTCGCTTTGAAACTCATGGACCAAATTTCAATATTCGTCGAGAATCTCATCAAGGCTCGGTCCAATCTACTTGGTCTGTCACCGCAGCTCCACCATCCTTTGCATATGAGATCTTGAGCCTCAATCTGAGCTTTGCGGGGAGTGCCTATTGGATGTGTGTTAGCTTTTTGTTGGATTCGAGGCATAGATCTATCACTCACCCCTGATGCAGCGACGATACGCATTCCTTGGGTTGCTTCGTCACCACCATCCAAAGTGCTTTTATTAATGGCTTGTAGGGTCAATTTCTGGCTTTTGGGAACTGCTGCCTGTAACCCAACACCAGTGAACTGCTCAAACGCACCAGTATTCTTGAATCGAGCTAATACTTGAGCGCCAGGGCCGCTCCTTGATATTTGAATCGTGACAGACAAACCATTCTTGTTATATGCTGGGTGTGCTTGGGGACCGGCAGGCACTGGAGTACTTGCTTTTGCACTTCCATTGCCAAATAGATCCATGATCGAATCGGTGTTAGACGTGGGTACTGCACTCCTGGCTTGGGCGGGAGGACTTGACACTGAGCTTCCGCCACCGAGAATGTCCGCAAGAAGGTCTGCTGTTTGTTGCTGGCCGTTCAATGTCGCACTCGCATCCATAGCCGGCGCATCTGAGCCACCCATGAGATCAAGGAGCATGTCTGACTCAGTGTTTTTGGTAGCCGAAGTTTTCGACTTAGCTTTTAGTGTCTTCTTCTTGTTCTTGGCTGGCGTGATTGCTTCACCCAATACTCGTTGCTCTTCTTTAATCTCAGGTGGTGGCATTTTCTCCAGCACTCCTCTTCGGATCGAATCATAGCCAAACAGATTACCATATTCCACGGCTCTTTGCTGAATCTCAACGCTCAGATCAGAAGATCTAGATTGCATCAGTCGTCTGATTTTCTCGATCTGCGCTTGATCGGACATTCTGGTGGTCAATTTCATTGCCGAAGTTATGATAAATTCGGTAACAACCTGGTTCGCATATGTCGAGTTGAGGATTGTGGTGTACAAGTCGACGATATCACTCTCCTTGACTTCTTTCACAAGTTCTTCCTCTTCGTATTGCCCTCCGCGAATCAACGAGTCGCCAAACTCACCGATGACCCACACTCCAGCTAATGTAAGGGCCTCTTGGGTGATGTCAGCCTTCAATGCCGCATATAATTTCTGGACAGAATAGGTTTGCTGATCAGGTGATGTTGCAATAAGACGAACAAAAGACGACAAAATCTGCTCCTTGACATAATTTCCTGCTAGCTTGATAACCCTCAACATAGTATCAATATGCCATCTCTTGTTTGGGGCATATCGATCTGCTGCTATCCCAATTTGAGTTGTCATCACAGATTTGAATTCGTTATCGGCGACTTCCAAGAAGGCCAGTAATTCTCGAATCAAAACGCGTACATTGTCTTCTCGAATGAGCGTGAAGCTCAAGTCGAGTGCTCGCCGACGGATTGAAATATCAGGATCTCTTAGACACTCGAGAATCGTGTTTCGGTGCCTTTGTACAGCGTTTGGTTCAATGGCCACAACTTTGACTAGTGTGTTGAGTGCCACATATCGGATATTGTTGTCCTTGTTGGCCAAGAATTTACCCAGTATATTCACACCGAGTACACGTAATCCCGAATCTGCTTCGATGTCCAGAATGGTGAGGACAGCCTCATACAGAATCGAGTTGCCGACATTTTTAGTGGATTCTGTATTGGTAGCGACCTGTGCTAATATATCGTTGACTTGTTCACTGGTTGTAGGATCTCCCCTACCCAAAACCCTAAATAACCTGAGAATTTTGACCTGGAGGAAAGGGTCTGTAATTCCAGAAACATCGTGTTCCGGAGTATATCCTGAACTGGTGAGGCTCTTTAAGGTACGGACAAGATGAGGAACGACAGGCCTAAACATGTCAACAATTCCCTCTTCACCCCCTTCGGCCTCGTCCGCTTCGCACATGCTGGTGATTAGGGTCAAGCCGCAGAGAAGCACTCCATGGTTTCTGTCTTGTAGCAATAGTTTGGCCTTCTCGAGGAAGTGCTCTTGTAAATCGGGAACCTTTCGACATATTCGCATTGCGCAGAGGGCAGCCTTCCGACGTATGTAAGGATTGGCGGTGGAGATAAGATTTTCGACTTCTGGGAAGAGATCTCGGGACATCTCTATGGAGGCAATGTTGCCTAATGTGCACAGAGCGAGGCCCACAACATACTGGTTGGAATGGTTGAGATCACTATTGAAATCAGCCTCGTAGCACTTGAAATGGACAGAAATGTTCCTACTTCTTAAGCGAATTCGTGACAAGGGTGAGGACCTCTTGATTCTCGTCCAACAAGAGCATGGTTCCCAAATATCCCAGCCGCTTGTCTGCGAACCGCGGGGAGGCCAGGAGTTTGAGACATTCTATCTGACCGAAATGTGTCCGCTCTCCCAGCGTGAAGAGATAGAGGAGTTTTGCAACATTGTTCCGCCTGGATTTGCTTAGACGTGTTCGCCCACAGGTGGGATATTTTGGGAAACTACCTGACGTTTGAGTCGCCGCTTTCTTCTCGAAAACTAGCACGGATTGCGGCACTCTCCTTCTGGACAACAGCGCGCTCATCAGCGATGGTCTTGGAGGCACGAACGTTGCGAATGAATTGTTTGACTGAGGTTTGTCAGTGTTACGGAAGCCAGCTGGCGGAGAAAGGAGTCGTTACGGGATGTCATGGTGACGGGCTGGCCCTAGGCGGGGTCCTGAAGTTTTTGGGTCAGGATGTCATGAAGAGAAGTTATCGATATGCGGTGTAAGAGTCCTGTATTGCCATTACAGCATGGCCATCGCAACATGGAAGAGGGGTGGAATGGTGGCTCAATATTGATAGGAGGGGATAGTAATGGGGGGATTGACTGTACGAACATGAAAGGTCAATCAACGCAGTGGCATCAAAAGTGTCCTATCATCCCACCAGCCAATGGGAGCACAACACATGCCAAGATTTACATTGCTTAATACGAGGTCAATATCATGCCACTTTGGAAGAGCCGCACTAATTAGGGACCCAAGCATTGCCATTTTAACAATCTCGACGAGTAAGTCTCCCTGCATCAGCAATGGCGAGGTACGGAGTACTAGGTATCTTGGTACTCCGTAAGTACCTTCCCTAACGGTGATAATGGCGATAATGAATTTTCGCAGGCTATCTCCAATTCTAGTCGAGCCCATATATTGATTGATTCAATCAAGAAGTACCTGGGCTATACTCTGTCTGCAATTTAGCAAAAGCGGCTGTCATATTCGAGAAAATGCACGTCCTGATTGTCATCTCCCATCCAAATGAGAAATCCCTCACGCACTCCCTTGCCCAGAGAGTCAGTGATGGGGCCGAAAGCAAAGGCCACACAGTCGAGCTACTTGATCTCTACAAGGACGGCTTTGACCCAATTTTCTCGAAACGTGATTTTGAGCAATTTGACGGTGTTCCTATGACAGAAGATGTGTTGAGACATCAAAAGCTGGTCGAAAAGGCAGATGCTATCGTCTTGATCTTTCCTGTGTGGTGGTATGGCTTACCCGCAATGATGAAAGGTTGGCTTGACCGGGTATTTTCAGCAGGATGGGCATACAAAGTACAAGTTGACCCAGAAGGGACATTACTGGCTCATCGTCCTTGCACGATTTTGGCACCAGCAGGAGCTTCGGCGAATCAATTGAACCGCTGGGGATATGACAAGCAAATTCATCACTTGTGGAGGTATGGAGTATTCGGATACTGCGGATTCGAACCACTAAGGATCAGCATCTTGGAAGACGCTGAATGGGCAGAGCGGGGAAAGGTAGCTGGACACCTGGAGACGGCATTCAAAGCTGGTCAGTTGATCGGTCGGGATCCGGAAGCTCTGCCTGGAATTCAACGCTATCTTGACAAGGGGCTCGATATTCGTGGTGAGCAATATATAGGTGACGGGGTTCCGCAGGCACAGCGAGAATCAACTGCATGAACATGGATGGGGATCAATGTCAGATGAACTGATGACGACTACCTTCGGGGTCCGAATTGAGAGGATGCGTTGTTCCTAGCGACTTTTGTTCAAAGCGATGATTAGATGCTCTAGATTGTAGTGTTGGATTGGTAGCGCCGGTGTTGTCTATGTGCTTGATATAGAAACATTAGTGAAAGAGAAGCTAACGTCATCTTTAGCTCGATGAGATGACGATTTGTTGTCAGCCTGTCAGGCTTTTCACAGAAGTCGGAAGTGTAAGGGAACTTGAAGCATCCAAAGTGGAGGGACAGCGTCATTACCTAAGCAATAATAAAGGGCCGTCACCTGATTTGTGAGGCTCGCTTAGGCTTGGGCTGCTTGATAGTATCACGTGTTAACACGTGCCGATCGGATCCCCTCTCCGTGCATATATATCTGCACATTACCTGGTCCAGAATCCACATAATTCGTATTTCGTATTAAACCTGGTAGAATAAGGTCGAATAGGTCGAATAGGGCTGATTCAAGCTGATCCCAATTAAAACCCAGCCGGGCTGACGTCGCCAAAGTCGAGTTCCAAGAAGTTACAGCGCAATCTTTCGCAGGTCTATCCCATTTTGGTCCCATGTTTGCGAGAGAGACAAGACAATCCGGAATACAACAAACCCGGGTCTACTCCTCCCCCCCTCCACCATTGCACCACCAACCTTAATACCTTCCTTCTGTCCAGGCTGGCTTCTAGCTAGACATTTAGAAATGGGCATTTACTTATTTCTAGACATGCTCACTGTTGTTTCTACCGTGTCTTGTATTTTGTATTAGTTTCTTTGCTCAACATGAAGGCTGTTCGACGTCCCAGTCCCGATGGGAACCTCTTGCGCCCTCGACCTCTGAGGGCACTACCTGAGGCATTGCGCGCCGCGGGCCATGGTCTCAATGGCTTTGCAGAGGTCCCCTCTGGAGTGTCTAGGTGTGTTTCTCATTCTTTCAAGCTCGACCTCGCCAGCCTGCGCTAGTCTGACAATTCTCAACAGTGGACGCTCGACACCCATCCCTCACGATGCACCACCTTCGGTTCAGTCCATTTCGACTGCCCGGAAACAGGCTCGTGCGCAGGCAAAGCACCGCATGTTCCATACGATCAATTATGTACCTCGAGTTTCCCACTTTGACCCGAGAAGCGAGTACCGGGACTTCCGAGGATTCTTTGTACTCTTTTGGATCGGCCTGACCGTAATGGTCATCACGACCGGCTTGCGAAACATTAAAGAGACCGGACTACCGTTGAGAGTCAACGTCTACAAGATCCTCTCCCGAAATGTTCTCTCACTTGGCTTGAGCGACGCCGCCATGGTCGTGAGCACTTCTTTGAGCCTTCCCCTGCAGAAAATTACGCGTGGACAGAAGGGCCCCCTGCGCTGGCGCAAAGGTGGAATCTGGTTGCAGAGCATCTTCCAGGCAACCTGGTTGTATTTCTGGGTTCAATTGCCATTTTTGTTGGAATGGACCTGGACTGCTCAGGTCTATTTCGCCCTACACACCCTTACATTTCTGATGAAGATGCATTCCTATGCCTTTTATAATGGGCACCTGAGCGAAACCGAGAGACGTCTGCGTGAACTGGACAAGCCAGAGACGGCGGACCTAGCAGAAGCTGTCAAGTATCCAGCCTCTCCGTCCAGGCTGCAGGAAGTTGAGTCAGACCATTCGCCTGAGGAGAAGGAAAATCTAGAACAACTCGCGCAGTTGCGGCAGGATCTTGCCACAGAACTCACCTCTCGCCTCGGCCAAGTCACCTATCCCCAAAATCTTACCCTGTACAATTATGTCGATTACATTCTCTGTCCGACGCTCTGCTACGAACTCGAATACCCACGAACCACCCACATTCGCTGGCTGGAACTATTTTACAAAACCCTTGCCGTTTTCGGTTGTATATTCCTAATGATCACCATCAGCGAAGAATTCATTACTCCCGTCCTGGCCGAATCTGCTATCCGCCTCAAGACCTTGTATACCTTTTCTGACAAGGCGTTGATCCTCGCCGAAACCATGAGCATGCTCTTGTTCCCCTTCATGATCATGTTCCTACTCGTCTTCCTCGTCATCTGGGAATATATCCTGGGCGCATTCGCGGAGCTCACCTGTTTTGCCGACCGCCATTTCTACTCCGATTGGTGGAACAGTAGCGACTGGCTGGAGTTCTCGAGGGAGTGGAATATCCCAGTGTACCACTTCCTGCGACGGCACGTTTTCTTCTCCTCGAAAACATACTTCTCCTCCTCCATGGCCATGGCAATCACCTTCCTGGTAAGCGCACTCGGCCACGAGTTGATCATGGGCTGCATCACCAAGAAGCTAAGGGGCTATGGCTTTGTCGCCATGATGCTGCAGCTGCCGATCGTTGCCCTCCAAAGGAGTCCACTCATCCGTGGCCGCTGGGTGTTCAACAATGCTGCGTTCTGGAGCAGTATGATCTTGGGGTTGAGTGCTATGTGTAGTCTCTATGTGCTGGTCTGAAAAGGAGCGGTGGATTCGTTATCATTCGTTGGCGACATTGCATGGTACAGCCCTGTCATCATTATTGCTTTCATCAGCAGGAAGAGGAGAAAACGCGAAATGAGAACAACAGACAGAACCAGGCAAAAAACCCAGGCTTGTCAATTCATCTACTCAGCAATAGTTACGCCACATTTTGAAACACACGCAGATACCATATACCAGATCAAAGCATACTTATATACCCCCGACTCACACCTCGGCTTTGTTCTCCGCTGACGGTGATCGGTTGGACTGCTTCACTTAATCTACCATTCGTTACCAAAACATGATACCAGAGCTACCTCGTTGGCATATCAATCAATACGATACTTATCGTCTATGTCGTGACTATCTATTTTCATGTTCTGCCATTCTCCTTAATATCTTCTTCAGTTGACTTCGTCCTTTCCCATAAACCATATATCGCATCTCACAGACCGCCGAGAGCGGAAAGCATCCCAGTCTCCTTGCCTATTTAGGCGCACATCCACCTGACGCACCACTCCTCGCACAGCCGCTCGGGCACGGGTAGTCCGGATTGTACTGCCAGAGGAAATATGGGTCGGTTTCGTTGGTGAGCACCTCGCCGATCAGGCGCGCCGAGTTGGCGAAATCGAAGCTCTGTGCGAATATCTCGATGCTCGGGATCCGAATCTGACCCCATCCTTGCGCGACCAGTGTGTCGATGCTCGTCCCGTAAATGTATTCTTTGATGCCTGACCACCGGATTGCGGACGCGCACTGGAGGGGTGGGGTGTTAGTGGTTGGTTAGGGTGGTTCGTGGCAGAACGGGATGTCGAAATAAATGATACCCTAGGAAATGTACACAGAACTTACCATTGGACAGCTCTCGGCATTCGTGTAGAGCGAGAGAGAAGAAAACGCGCGTTGTGCTTGTGAGGCTGTCAGGTTGTATGGGCCCTCCGGATCCGTGAGGATCGCTGAGCAGTTGTTGATCGCTGCTATCTCGCCTTGTTTGCTCAAAGCATCAGCTCGCCAGTCCCAATGGTCGAAGTACCGAAAGTGATGAGTATTTACCGTGTAAAGTTGGATTCCCTGTCATGGAGATATTATTTGCGCCTATGCACACCAACTCGCCCATGCCATCTGGTCCTGGTGCCGTGTGGTTGACGATCACAGTTCCGAAAGCGCCAAATGGACACGGCGATACTAGTTGTGACAAAGCCGCGTTGGCTTGTCGCATCCAGTGTGCTCGTGTGCTGAAGGGGATATTGTTGATTGCTAGCGTCGGGTTGCTGATGGTCGTTTGTTGTGCCAATACCCCAGCTATACCGCAAAGCGAGATTTCTAGAAATCCGAGCAGCGGTGCGAAGAGCTTCATGGTTTCCAGATCTTATCTGTTGGTAGCTGGAGTAAGACACTCAGGAATGCTAATCCAGTGAATATTGCCTGGCGTCGGCTGAGGTTTAATGTCACAAATCGATCCGAGCACAACTTGAGGCAGAAGAACAGTGGACAGGCATGCTTTATATTCCTGAGCAGCTCGCATTTCGATTTGGCTAGCATTGAGAACTGAACCAATTTGTGGTTGGTATATGCCCCGCATCTAAACCACAGCCGGACAACCATAGTGCTATCTAGGCTTTATGTGGTTCGCATATTGGCCTTGCAAGGTATTGGTTGATTCGCCTAGATAGTAGTAAGTAGTACCAAGTGGCCGGTACCTAGGTACTGATAGGATATCTCCGATGGTGAGGATCGACTTTCATGGTCATATTGGATTTGTTCAAACACATCTTTTTTTCTAGCTTCAAGTACATCCATCGTAGAACTATTGTCTCGATGTATAAGGTACTAGATAGAAATATATGGGGAGGGTCTGTTGACGCTCAGTGAGTGGCAGCACAATACATGTCGTCGAGGAGCTGTTTGACGAGGTGGAATACCTTGGGTCTAGCGTGTTCGATCGCGTCCTCGGCCGATGGTCGGCCGAGATTTCGAACCTCATCTCTTGATATCGACTCCCACTTCTTTACTAATTGGTATCACACATCCTTTCAGAAGACCCAAGCATTTGAGTACTTGTATGGCTGGCCTTTGTAGCAGTCGCGAACAATGCTTATACACCGCAGAGTTGAATGTGCGGTTCTTGATGGAGCACCATCAACTCGTTGACTCTTTTTGAACAGAGACTGAACGACGTGGACTATGATGGGTTTACTGGTCTTCTGGTCTGCTATACACGAAACAGGAACGATTTTGATTTCTCGACAAAACCAAGTACACCTTCCGTCTCATTCTGAACTCCATCATAGCTGGGCGGAAAGCTGAAGCCCGATGATCGATCAGAATGGCGAATACAACCTGATTTTCGTCAACCGATATCTGTTTCTGCGCCGTCCTTCCCTAGTTCAGATCGAGCCTGCTTGGCAGGTTCTTCTGTTACAAGTAAATACCGAGTCCTGACTCGTTCCTGAGCCTTTGAGATTCCTGATCAATTGAGGGCAGTGGCGATATTGAATCCTGCCATGGTACGGAAATGGCCTCAAGGTCAACCTACCAGAGATTCCACCCATGTTACATCCAGGTTGACCGAAGCTCTGAGGCGCTGGGGAGACGATTTCATTCATTCATTCATTTTAAAGACATATTTGGGTTGTTATAGCATGGATTAATCAGTGACAGTCATTTTTCTACACCAATTCCAAAAGTCTGCAGCGCCGAGGGGTCAATCGAGAGTATCTCCAGCTCAATTCCATCGAAAATTCCCTTTTGTGTCGAACATGTCAACACCATTTCCTATGGCGTGGAGCTCTGGTCCCCTCCTCCTTGGGCTTTTCTGGTGATGCCCCCAAACATTCGTATCGCATTCGAGCAAAGCTGATATTTCTAACACGCCAATCTTTCAGCGTATGGGATTTTTACGAATACTGGCGCTCATATCGCTATGAGAAACGTTGGCGCAATTTTCCTCTCCCAACACCTGATAAACGTCGCCACGATAGCTCCCACGTAAGCATCGTTGTTCCGACTGTAGATACCGAACCTGGGTTTGCCACCTGCCTCTGCGGCTTTCTCAAGAATAAGCCACGCGAAGTCATCATCATTACCATGGAGAAAGATGTGGAAAGAATTCAGAAACTGGTAAACAGTCCGTCCATCAAAGCTACACGTAGGGAGGCAGATCTCAAAATTCTATCAATTCAGCACGCCAACAAGAGAGATCAATTGGTCTTGGGAATTAACCTAAGCAGTGGAGATTTGATAGCTTTGGTTGATGACGATGCCTATTGGGAAAGTGATACCGTCTTGGACCACCTGCTTGCACCATTTCAACATCAAGATATCGGCCTCGTTGGTGGTCCTGTCAGGTGAGTTGAATCGAAACCCTTCAAAATACGGACGGACTCATCATTCACAGTTCATACATACCGTTGGAGAGGAAGTTGCCCGAGGTTGTAACACCGTGGGAGGTTGCAGCCATTCGACTTCGCAATAAGCGTTATAACAACGTGAAAGCCGCTCATTCTGCCGACGGAGGAGTCAATTTCTGCGTTTCTAGTGCTACGATGATCCTCCGTGCAGAAATCCTCCGTGATCCCAAATTTCAATACGCATTCACGCATGATTTCTGGATGGGACAAAGGCAAAATACTGGCGATGACAATTTCATTACACGCTGGGTACTATTTGGCCACCTATTCGAGAATTTCCACCTGGAAGGCAATGAAAGACGACGAAGATGGAAAGTTGGCATGCAGCTTACGCAAGAAGCCCAAGTTGGTACTTCAATCATGGCTGACTCCCGCTTCACTGGACAAATCAAACGATGGTCTCGTTCTGGACTTCGACACAGATTAATGTGCCTCTTGTATGAGCCTGGTATTCGTGGAATGTGGCAAACGTGCCCCTTCATGACGAGGAAAATGGTAGAGGGAATGCTCAACCCAATCCTGGTGTGGATACGCCTCTATTCCTGGTTCAAGACCGCCAAAGTCTATCCTCGTATGGCGTAAGTTGTCACCTCGACATCGTTTCCCCGAATTTGCTATTTAATCATTTTGCATTAATGGGGCAAAGATAGCTAACATCATTAAGAGGTATATTCGCTGGATATAAAATTTACAAACAGGCCATTACTCTCGGTTGTTTTATCAAGGAATATCCCTGGGCCAGGAGGCATTTGTGGGCGGTCTTGCTCATTGACAGATTGAACTACATTTCTGACTGGTATTGCTGGATGACTCTAGGTAATGATGCTTGGATGACCAGAGCAACGACTGATGAGCGATGAGCACCCAGCACGTAACAATGGTGGAAAATCGGCATAGAGCAGCCCAACACCGACAACGTTCGCAACTGAGAATATCCGCGATGGAGAGTTTGGCTAGATTGATCAGAGGTGCTGAAGAGTACAGTTGAGATGGCCTAGTCATTTAGAAGGACCGCAAGGCTTCGTTGTGGCAAGGCTGGGCTGTACTGTAAGGACACACGGACTCCTAAGTAGACATTTGGGGCTTAGAATCTTGCGCGACAGCAAGTAAAGTACATCGTGTAGATGGCTAGGGGTTATTACCATTTTCAATTTTCTTCTCTTCCTAATTACAATAATTTCAATAGATTATACCTTCCAGACAGTAAGATGGACTCAGTTCTCGTACTCAGAAGCTAAATGTAGTAGGTCGGTGGTTCAAGCATATCAATGTGCAACGAAGGTACCGAAGTAGGTGTGTGCACCAACTGGAGACAAATCCTGCCGAGACTGGAATTAGTGATAGGCGATGTGGGCGGCTCTGGCGGCGTCCTCGGCTGCCGCCCTGGGTACATGAGTAGCACCTCGTAGCCAAGCACAATGCTTAGCTTTAACTACAACAACTCGGTCGGGTGGGCACGAGCCTCCCCAATTGTCCAACTCCTAAGCTTCCATTACCACACTTTGCCTCCATCATCAGCAACACGATCAGCAAGAGTTTGGAAGCATCCCAGATTGTCATGATAAGTCGGCGATTCATATGCTTCAATGCAGATAATATATGACAAATATCATATCTTCTGCTCCAAATCAGTGACGAGGCTCATGCGAAGCACCCGGCAGAGGATTGACACACTCTTCTATGGCAACTTCGCCGTCTGCGTCCAAATCAGTTCGATGATGCAGATAACATTTACCAGCTAAGCACTGAACCTCTCCATAACAAGCAACAACACTCCGCATGTCTCAACCTAACCGAACGGCTCCTGACCTGCTCTTAGTGCAGCGGAGAAGACCATGCGATCGCTGCCACAACATCAAGGAAAGGTGTCGCTGGCCACAAGGGAGTGTGAGCACTTGTGAAAGATGCCTGCGCTTGAAGTTTAATTGTCGAACTGATCGCAGCTTCGCTAAGAGGGGCAGGAAAGCTAGACTCGCAACTGGAAATCGACTTTTGCTACGGAGGACCGAAATTGATATCCCTTACGAATCGCATATACCAAGCTCGCCAATGTCCTCAACTGAGTCTCCTGTGGGTTCCGCACCCAGCGATACTGCCTCCATGCATGGAGTCGATGTTAGCACCTCGGAAAGCGGAGATGAAATTGAGATCGATCGAGGGATATCCGTCTTTCCTGACCTAACCGGCTTCGAATTTAGCCTCCTGGACACGATGCTGCATAGGCAAATTGATGTCGATAAATATCTCATTGGCCCAAGTTTCCGGGACCAGCACCGACAAACATTCATCGATCACCTTAGAATTGCAATGCCTCTCGTCAAAGACGCGTTCATCGCTTGTGCGACTTTACTTGTGAGAAGAGAAGATTCTGAGGTTGTACCGTATCGAGGAATTGGCTATAGAAGAGCCGCGCAAGCTGTGGCTTCTCTCCGAGAACTTCAAATCCACGATTCTACTGACGTTTCAGTTGTGCTAATCTTTGGCATGGCAATGGTGACGTTCGCCTTGCACAATGCGGGTGGCGAAGCATCTGTTTGCCGTCGCGTGCTTGGGCTTGTGAAGCCATTATATGAGAACGACTTCTCCTTGATGAAACATGTCGGTTCCGATGGAATTTCTTTTCTCATCTGCCTCTTGGGAACTGAGACTACCATCTGCCTGCTTCAATGCCAAGTCCCGTCAATTCGACTTCGAGAGCATGATTTCGAGCAGCTGGTGGACCGCTTCATCGGAGTATCAATGTCGATCCTCACTCACATGTACGATGTTTGTACGATTTCTCGCTTGATACACCAGTCAAATTGCCGGCGAGGGAACCTTCTCATGGACGAGAGTATCAACCAAGCCCTGGCAAAGACTGAGCTTGCAGTCGAGCAATGGCAACCGAGTGTACCAAAGGATTTTCTTGAGGGCCGCTTCACACCAGCTGAGGTTGTGCTTATGCTCACACAAGCTAAAGTGCTTCGCCTTGCGACGTCGCTTATTGTTCACCGACTGCGTTACGCTTTTGGTACCTACGAGGCCAAAGCGAAGACTCTATCTCGCTCGATTCTCGACGAGCTCAATTTGGTGCTCTCTCTGACAGGCAGATCGATGCCATTTGCTGACATCACATTCTTCGTCGCATGCCTCGAAATCACCAGCCCTGAGGAACGAGCATCCATCTTGATCAAATCGCGCCGCATCGTGGATTTCTCGGAGCGAACGCATGATGACATAGAGTCTTGGTTGATCTCTTTCTGGGCCACCACGGATGCTGAGAGCTGCTCCCCTATTTACTGGGACGATATTGGACGAATCATTTTCGGAGGAGGCAAGAAGCATTGAAACTGGCAGAGATGTTAGAGAAAACTACTAGGAAAAGTACCTGACTGACCATTCTTGTGCAATGAGCATCAAAATGGGACGAGGCATCTCCTTCACATAACATACTGAATGTTCAATGGGCCACTAGATCATATTTTGGACATTGATAACTGAGCTCAAAGCCGCTATATACTACTAAGGGGTACTCGACACAGCCATCCCTCAAGGCGAATATCGGTCCGTGTCTTCTTCTGAGGAATACAATGCCCTCCCAATCACAGGTCTCGGTGTGTTGGTTGCCGGAGTGCCATTGCCCTGTACCTGTTTGCAGACGAGACTCTGAACTTCTTGCCCCACATCAACAGGGGCACGGGAATTAGCAGAATCACAAAGCAAAGAACAGCTATAAGGATGTGCATATTCTGCAGGCCCATGCCATTAACCCAAGGGGTTAGGGCAAAGAGTACAATCACAGAGAAAACATTCCGCGAAAACACAATACCAACAAGCGCGTTGCCAATGAGCTAAAATAGTGAAAATGGTAAGCATAAGCCATAATATGTCTTGACAAGTGAGTGCAAGCAGTATGAACAAAGTCGACGCTCTTTGGACTCTCTGGGGGGAATGGTACTTACATCCTGATAACAGTCCATGGTGTAGGAAAGTGCGATGTCAGTGGCTGCGCCAAACCCGAAACCCCACAAACCATACCCAACTGCGATCACGGGCCATGCGGCACCCTAGAAATCAGTGTTAGAAGGGGACAGAATTCATGAACATGTGGCAACAACAACTTACAGCATTGAGACCTAAACCAAACATCAAAATACCGGCCGGAGTGAGTAGCGCTGATGGCAGGGACAGCCAAAGACGCATCTCTGGCTCGTAAATGCCGTTGTTACGCTTTGAAAGCCACATGATCGACTTGTCGTTTAGCCAGCCCCCAACAAGAGTACCTGGAATGGTTCCAACGAATGGAGCAAGATTCATCAAACCAACACCAACCGCCGTGAAGTTGTATGGTGGAGAGAATAAGTAGGTTGCTTGAATCGAAGTCAGGACTGCAAACCAAGCCAACAAGCTGCCATAGGTAATCGCGCAAAATGCAATGGCAGGGAACGTGAACAAAAGTTCCACAGGTTGATAGAAGTCATGAAAGATCGAGCCATCAGTCCGGGTGAAAAGTGCTAGCCGTTGGCGATATGGTTTCATCGGGATGGAAGTGTCGATAAAGTTCTCGCTTCGAGTCCGCTCCAAGGACTGACTCGCTTCAGCTTGCTTGGCGGTGTCATCGAGCCTCTGCACTGTTGTATCGTGTCCAGCGTTGATGGTTGCCATGGGCGTGGGTTCCGCATTGTTTACTGGTTGATTGCTATTGTGTCCGACCAGGACTTTGACGTACTTCGTTTCCTCGAAGAAGAAAATGACGACAAGGAGGTTGACGGAGAAGAAAATGACACACCACCAGAACATCCACCTCCATCCTTGGCTGATGACGATATATCCAGATGCCACTGGCCCTAGGAAAGCGCCAGCAGAAGTGGCAATGAGATACCAACCATTCATTTGCGCGTGATGGTGGACGAAGAATATGTCTGCAATGGTGATTTGTGCTATGGTCTCGCTGATAGCACCACCCAACCCAGAGATGAGATTGCTGCCGACAAGGTCTCCCTTGGTGTATGTCTTTGCAAACCAGATGACAGACGCCAGTTGGACTGCGGTGCTGAACAAATACAGTGGTCGACGGCCATATTTGTGGACAAGAGGGATAAAAAAGATGCAGCCAATGGCCAGTCCAGCATAATTAGTTGCCGCTCCGGCGTTCAAGAGGCCGATAGTAAAGCCCAACTCGGTCTGGTAATCTTGCCAGGCCACGAATCCAATGTCGAGCTCGACGAAGGTCATGAACACATAAAAGAGGACTATCGAGAAATTGAGGGCCTTGCGCCAGGTTGCCCAATTCAAAGGATCATTTGGATCCGACGTCGGGATGGGATGTAGGAGGATTTTGTCACGTCCTCGTTGTACTGTGATATTGTCGATGCGTTAGCGCATGCTCGAATCATTGAATTGTTGAGATAGACCTCACAGTCTTCCAAAGTAATGGTGCCAGGTGCCCAGAATGAGGGATCACCCTCATGGTCACGGCGCGCTTCTTCCATTGTTACGGCAGAATGTTAGAGGGAAGGCTTTGCTCGAGTGAACCTCTTTCAAATCTAGCTGGGTAGACGACTCTGAAGCAAGCTTGAACAAAAGACACAGATTAAGAAGGGCATGCTGGTGACCGGCTCAGCAAACATATAAGATTCAGGAGCTGGAGCCACTTCCCCAGCTGTCCAGCCGGGAAACCCAATCCGGGGTAATAAATCTAGGGCATGGCGTATCGTACTTTGATCAAATGGCACTGCATTGCCGACATCTTCAGCCTTCAATTTGACTTATCGATGGTAGTCAACGACGCCCGTAGTTGCAACCAACCATGAGCCATTGCGCCGAGGTGATTAGCGGAGAAGAACGTTCGCGTGGCGTCCGATACCAAAGCTTGATTATCCCAGCGGCTTCACCAATAGAAGAGGACCAAATGCACCGGCTTGGCCTGAGGATCTCTGCTCTATCGCACATCCCTGCTGAGACCGAGGTGGGGGTCCAAGCCTAATCTGTGCCGTCCATCCCTAAGGCTTATTAGCGATTGGATGGCTCAGCCTCATAGAACGGTAGCATACGACAGAAGCGTTTGCATTCTCTTTTTCATTACACTCCACAAGGAAAGTATCGATGGATATAAAGACCCGGGTTCGCGAGTGCCCGGATCGCACATTTCTGTGCGTAAATCCTGAGCAGCACCGGATGATCTACCTCATCACCCCGGATCATACACTTATGGTCCAAGACCCTCATGAGCAGCCTTGAGTTTCAATCTCAGCTTGTCACCACTTCCCCTCAACACAATGATTGCAGAAAATCCGGAGGCACGAAAGTTGTCCAGCTTCATCCCTGAGTTGGAAGCTCAACTATGTGCTGACCCTCAGCTCCCACGAAACAACCCTACAGAATCATACTGGCAATTACCACCTCACCCAACACTATCGGACATACAGTCAGGGGTACTGTCTGAGACCACAGACATTGCTATTGTCGGCTCTGGTGTTACAGGTTGCAGTGTAGCCAAGAATATTCTTGATCTCACATCCTCTTCGTCTCAACAATATTCCATCACAGTCTTCGAGGCTCGGACACTGACAAGTGGTGCAACTGGTCGTAATGGCGGGTTATTATCGAGCTTCGTCCCTGGAGATTACTCGACTCTGAGCGAGCACTTCGGCCATGAGCAAGCTGTCAAGATTGCAAGGTATGCCAATCGGACGCTCAATAAGATGTATGAGCTCGGAAGATCGTCAGAAGAAGCCCAGAAAATCAGCGAAGTCAGGAATCTCCTAGATGTCATCGGTTTCGAGGACGACGACTCATTCAAGGGAGCGTTGGAGTCTTTGCGGTTATACGAAGAACATGTCCCTGAAGATCGAGGCCAATCCCGAGTCTTGAGCGCTCAAGAGGTTGCTTCGGTAAGTTGTGGAGATCCTTCGTGCACGATGTTATGCTAACGAATTGTCAAAGGAGTACAATATGAGGGCTGCCGCAGGAGCGATTGTGTGTCCTAATGGTGCCTTTTGGCCATATCGGCTGATCACCCACACCTGGGAGCAACTCCGTAATCAATACAAAGCACGACTCTCGATCGAAACGCGGACACCTGTGACAGAAATCGTGTACGATGTTGGCACCAATAAGACGCACCCGTATGTACTTCACACCCCCAGAGGAACTGTCCGTGCATCCAAGGTCGTTCATGCCACCAACGGATACACTGGGCATCTATTGCCTCAACTTCGAGGAAAGATCTACCCTCTGCGCGGCACGATGTCCACCCAGAAATCAACACCTGCCTTCGGCAACCACGGCGACAAGCTCTCTTGGAGTATGATCAACAGCGGCCGTTTCGATAGCACGACTGGTGTCGTCGAAGCAGGCCTATATTACTCGAATCAGAATCCTCACACAAACCATATATTCATTGGTGGCGAGAAAGCAAAGGTCAACGAGCTATTCATCAGCGATGACACCGAAGTCGGCGCTTCATGTGTGGAGAACATTTCGGGAGTACTACCTCGATTCTTCACTAAAGGCTGGGATGCGGATGAAAAGCCCGAGGTGGTCAAAGTGTGGTCTGGCATCATGGGATTCACCCCTGACCATCTCCCATTGATCGGACAATTGCCGATGAGTTTCACAAATAGGGGCGAGGAAGGACCGGGTGGTGAGTATATTGCTGCGGGGTTCAATGGATACGGTATGCCTCTGTGCTGGTCCTCTGGCGAGGCCGTCGCCAAGATGATCCTCGGTATCGAAGTCAGCGATTTCTTGCCTGAGGTTTTCCTTGTGGACGAGAAGAGGCTAAACGACCCTGACCGGATGTCCACGAAGGCTGCTTTGACAATCGCATTTGGCAGGTAATTTTGCTCTGGTTAGCTTGTTCTGTCATTCAAAGCAGCTTTGCTGGAGGTTATATGAGCATTTCAGATGCAGTCAGCAACTTCCTAGTGCAAGCCATCGAGGGACTTGATAACTCATAGCACTCACCTCACATACATGTGGCTTTTGTGTAAAGTTGCGATTCAATAGACACCCATATCACAATGCCACTCGTCCTGCTATAATTTATCCTTCTAACATTCATTCTGTTGAAGAACGTCTTGGTATAAACTCGAGCCTGGCTAGATCGCTGGGGAACGTAGGCGCTTGAACCGCTCAGCCTTGTCAAGGTCCAACACGTGACAAGGCTGAGTTTCCTATCCAGTTGCCCCCTTTTCCAGAACATGGCTGGGCAACAGCACATTTGATCGCTCCCTCTTGATCGCATTTGCTCTTCCCTCCCTCCAATCTAGAGTAAAAAAATCTGTGGATTCTGCGCATCTCTGATCCGGATCAACATCTCTGCTCCAGGTGAGATCCTCGTTTGCCGTGGTCTGTTTTCTCGTCCATTCTCTCGTGGCAAGACGATCACGGCGTGATGACTCACTTTCGGTCCTTCCCAGTTGAGATGCCGTAGATCCGTCGAAGGCGCTATCACGATCAAAGGGCCAGTCTGAGATCATTCTCTCGTATCTCGTGGTCTATCCTCTAATGGGGAAATGGGTTCGTCTCGATCAGTCGTAAAATCAGCCAGACAGCGAAATCTACAGCGTGGAAATGATCTGAATCCTCGATTTCTCTGAATTACAATTCGTCGAGAAATGATTCTGACATCCTTGAACTGGAAAATTTTTTGCTACGAGAATGGGGCGTGATCTGATTGTTCGCGAGATGGTGGATCTATCATGATCGATCGTCGACTGGCTCCACACTTTAAGGCCTCAAAATGTTTGGTGTGTCTCTCTCATAGGCGGAATTAAAGGTTCTCTTGTCGATTCTGGCTAGCCCGATCTCAGAGGAGCGGACCGATCTGCGAGCTGAACATGGTTGAATTCTGTTGCTGGCCGATCAGCTCCACATATTAATGTTCGTGACACTTTGGTACTCCAATATAACTGGCCTACCCTGCTGCTCTCAACTTTCTCTACCATTGCTGCCTGCCTCGCATATCATATCCATAATGCGGAGAATTCGTCGCCAACCACTTCGTTCTGAAGCCCTGCCATTGGGCGAATCCTTGAATACTTCTCCCAACAACGACAAAATCACTCATGATTCTGATCTCTCAGAGGCACTTCCAACACTTCATTGATCGCTCAATCAAAGAGCGATAAAATGATCGAGCCCCTGTGATCCAACAGAGTCACAGGAATCAGATCAACCTGCCCAAACCTCAAGGAAATTCTTCTATAAGAACCTTCTTCCCCCCCCCCTCTGGCTTGTTCATTTTTCTTTTTTTCTCTTCGCGTTTCGTTCATGTGATTCCAAAGCATTAGATCGATTGGCCTCAAGTTCGAAAGTGTCCATGTTGAAGCAAACCCCCTTCGTGCGAATTGTTATTACACAGTGGAGTGCAAGGAAGACTGAGTTACCATTCTAAACTTCTCCCCCCCCCAACCCTTTTCTAAACTCCGAAAAATTCTCTGGTACTCTCTCCGAATTGTTACATTGTTCAGCGTTTTCAGGCTCCTCCCCCCTGATCTCGGCTGACGATGGGCTGCTGTGGTAGCAAGGCTGCCCGTGAGGCGGAGGCGCAGATGCCGGCGCCTAGACTTGTCACACAAGTCCCTTCTCGTTCGCGTCCCAATTGGGACTCATCGGAAAGCTCTGGGCCAGACCCATGTATCTGGACCCCTGAAACTGTTCTTCCTCGTCCTCCAACTAGGAGGCGTCTAAGACAGCTCAGGAAAGGGGATCCCCTGAGAGCCTCAGACTTTGGGCTCTCCCATGTCTCGTACTCTCAAGGGTGAACTGAATAGAAAGAACATAGGTGTCTAGCACTTGAGCTAGCAGGTGGTCTAAATTGGTTGTTTTTGTTTATTAGGCATTGAGTTTCCCTTTGTTTTGTCGATTAGGCTTTGAGTTTCCCCCATCATCTTCTGAGCCTTGTGCTCGTTTTTGGAGGGGTATATCAATAGTTTCTGAATGTCATTAACATTCATATCGTTATCGTTGAACTTCTTTCTCTTGTTCGTGGTGCTGTCGTGTATGTTGCTGTCGCGTAAATCCTACTCATCATCTACAAGGTACGTAAAAGGGCAGCACATAAACAAAGAAGATGTTCGGAAAGGACACATTTTTCAATAGCAGATGGGTGGCATTACATGGATACTGTTCTCCATGAAAGCCATATACTCAATCTGCCGAGTCGAACAGGCGTGCAAGATTAGACTAGCATAAACGCAATGCAATCGTCGTTGTTTTTCCTGTAGCTGCTTCGTTCTTTCTAAATATTACTACTTGTGAAGGGCAGGATTAACTAGGGAAGCATTAATTGCTTGGGTATGAGGGATGGTGTGGCTGGCGGGGAACAGCGCCAACTGAGGTGCCTGAAATATCTTTATATTCCGTCAGATAGGCTGGGTTTGAAAACTAATTAGCCTAGGTAATTTGTCTAAGTTCAACCGCAACATTGTAAACGTTCTCTCCTCTGCTGCAATGACTTAAACTGTCCTTGGGTGCCATGGTTATGCTAGATTAATTGGTAGGTATCGTCGTACCTTCTTCCCCGAGGACTGGCGATTGCAGGCATGCAACTGTTTGGCAGCGAAAGGAGTTGAATTCTCGGGAGCTGAGTTTGGCCCTGGCCTTGATGAGACCATGCCTTTACCGCAGGGGCCTAGACCCCCCGGGGTCCTTTCGAATTAGATCTCTGAAAAGAAGCATTCCTGCCTATCTAGGGTGGTCTCGCGACTTACAAATGTGCCCTAGTAGCCCCCTGAGCCACCCTCCCCGGAGATAAACCTTAGGGACTACGAGCCTCATTATCCCTCACAAGTTTGGGTGCATACAAGCTCCATCCCTCTTCATCCATCCGACTTCAGTATGCAATCAATCACCCTGATCCGAGTAGAAATCAATTACAATTGCAAAGGCTAAAAGGTCCTATATTGACAAAATACGCGCCTAAGGGCAATGATGAAACACCTGAAGCACGCTCCCGTCAAATCCAACGAAGCCTAGAGATAGTCCCAATGAGGAGATTGCAATCCATCTTAGCAGGACAACCTCAGAGAGATGGTAGGAGAAATAACAAGCAATCCAAATATTGCAGCTGTGCAGCAACGTGTGCTCTTCACTTCAAGAAGTACCGTTGGAAGGACATTCCCATAAGAACCCGAGAGCTTCTAGACAGTAAGTGTCATTTTCTACCTATCTAAGCTGTAGACACTTACCCCAGGGTACTAATGCAGTACTACTACCAGTACCTGTAACTTTGAAGTTTTAGTACCTCGGCGGGCATCTAGGTGCACAGCTCTACTACCTCTACGGCAGAACAAAGAGCGCCGTTTATATAAAGTTATACAAGTATTACGCCAACTACAACATCCTTCGCAATCGACCATAGGATCTAGAGAACAGGGCTTCCCGTTCGCTCAGCCATACTTAAGCTAGATGCCGGTTAGGTAGTACTGAAGTGGGTGACCATTTGGGAATGCTGGCTGTTGATTGTTTTTTTAACAATTTTTTATATTTTCCCTTTATAGATTAACCTAAATATTTTATATATACTATACCAACCACATACCCCTTCGCAATCGACCACAGGATCTAGAGAACAGGGCTTCCCG
>Ga0105239_10002774_pt1 | contig 21961 bp, 17 predicted proteins | sample KBSC44metaG_FD_92761 | JGI IMG/M metagenome (GOLD analysis project Ga0105239, IMG submission 92761) | Corn rhizosphere microbial communities from Kellogg Biological Station, Michigan, USA - KBS C4-4 metaG | ecosystem: Host-associated > Plants > Roots > Rhizosphere > Soil | place: Michigan, USA... | reverse complement strand
TCGGTCGGATAACGCTTCGATCGCTTCTCAAATCCTGCCATTCGGCCACGGCTCGCTCGGGTCCACATCCCAAGCTTGAATCACACCGCCACCAGCCCTTCAACACATTCTCAAACGGTCTCTAAGAAACACGCTCATTCCCGTTAACGATTGGACCCCACGGAAAAAGAAGAAAGAGCATTGGAGCAGCGCGAAGGGAGGAAAGGTACGACATCTCTCAAAAGAGGAGATTGATGGCTGGATAAAATCGCATCCTGACCGACTTCGATAACAGGACATCATACATCTTTAGAAAAGGGCATCGGATCACTCCGGTGCCCTTTTTCATTCCTAGCGAATTCAACAAAGTGGCTTACGCGTAAGCAATCTCCCGAAAATTTCAGAGAGCAGCAGAAGCCCGTACGAACACGTGCGCAGGCTGATGATCAAGAAAGACAATGATTGGGTGTTTGGAAAACGCAACGCAACCCAATCCTCCTGCGAACACATATAAATCATCGCCTTTCAATTGGATTTCCAAGCTTGGATATGATGTGGGAAACACCGCTCGAACAAGATAGGGTCGAAGTCGGTTATCGGGTATCAACGGCATCGCTTTCGAACCCAAGAACATTTTGACATCATCAGGGGTAAGTGAGGCAATATTCCGCTTCTGCAGCATGGACAGCGCCTGAGATAGATTGCTGACGACAGGACGCACCAAAAGCGCATCCACCTTGGTCCCTTCTTGCGCTTTCGGCGTTGGCTCTAGCCAGTCATCATATGTTGATGCGTCGCATTTGAAATGAGCGAAGGCGGGTTTCACTACGGTTAGGGCGAGCAGAACAAACGCTGCTAGCCACCGGTGGCATGAACAGGATGCAGGAGAGTCGGACCCAGTTTCAATGTCGCTCCGATTTGTCATGGGTAACAATGATCCGAGATATCTCCGTGACATCGAAGGGAATATCACGTGAGCCGTTGCATTTCGTGATTTTTCCACTGTCTATAATCACCCGTTCAAAGGATTGGCCATCTGCCGTTTCGACAGTGCAGATCCAATAGCCCATTCCCGTCTCAGGCTGCATTCTCAAAAACGGAGCCCATTTATCGGGTAGATCGATCATGTCACGATGGGATTGGGTGGCAGCTGTCCTATAATTGCCAGAGCTTCGGAACAGGCCACTTTTCCATACTCCATTGCCCAGCTTTCCGCCCTCGCCCATTCCTCAGCGTGCTTGATAACAGCTTCTGGATGCCAAAGCTTGCGTACATCGCCTATCGGAACGGCATCTGTTTCGCTGGCAATGGCAAGGAATCTGACAAACGGCTCTTTGTATCGATCCAATCCCGCAGCCGTCGCAAAATCATTTACGATCCGGCTGCCCTCAATGCACGAGACAGTTCCATTCAGCATACCTTCCAGAGCTTCACGCAGCTTCTCGCGAGCAAAGGCATTTTGCGAGTGGCTCATGTCCGATGGTCTAATGGAAAAAGAGCGCCGCTTGCAATTGGTCTTTCTCGCTGGTCTGTACGCTCATAATGACCGGAACGGGGTGGGACGCCGACTTGCGGCTCTCAGACAAAAAGTGTCATGAGCAGACATTATCGATACCTCCTCTCAGCTTTCATCGTTGTTTAGGCGTCTAGTGTTAGTCGTTGAACAATGAACTCCATACGTAGCCTTGGCTCACTTTTTATGTCGGTCTCTCTGTTAGGGTCGTGTTCCGATCCTAGCCCTTCCCGATCTCGGCCAATGCCCGATGAGATCGTACCGTTGGAGATAGATGGCACTGCCATTTTTATACCGAAGGCTTGGAACGCTGGACGGCCTTGGGATGCGCGTCCGTGGCGAAACGGAGTTCTGGCAGTGACCGGAGGTTGGGGACAATTCAATCCAACCGTTGGAGCGTTAGCGTTGGCAGGTGATGATGGCGAACATCCCAAGGATGGGATTTATCGGGCAACGAGCAATGGGCAGAAAGTTGATCCTCGCGATCCATTTTTCACGTTGTCAATCACCTTTGAATTTCCTCTGCCACCCGCGGAAAAAACTTGGTGGGGTAAAAGCAGCGACAATAGGGTCTACCCCGTTTCATTTGATAGGCTGCACATATCCTATCATGCTCCCGGCGAACGAGAGATGCCCTATTTGTCATTGCTCAATGATTTGAACCCGGACGATGGGGAAGATTTAGGCGATGGCTGGCGAACGGTATCACGCCAATATTCCAACCGAACAGTTTGGTTTCGTTTTGACGCGTTGGACTGGCATGCACGTGGCGGCACCTTGCCTCGACGTTTGGCATCGAGCGACAGCAGAGGCGAAGGCATCTGGTATCATTACCTGCCGCTTTCGCCGCGTGGCTGGAGCGCCGATTTCCTTACTATACGGCTTCCGATGTCGCGATGGCGGGCCAAATATGCTGCTGCAGAAACACTCTATGACTGGCTTGGCACATCGCCTGCAAAACGCAATTCCACTCAGCGTTTCGTGTGGTGGCAGGATTTGCGGGATCGACCGACACATTAGCGAGGGTGATAATAGATGTCTGGTTTCGGGGTGTGAGCATCAGCCCCCTTACGACCGCTATTGGGTCGTGAGTAGCCGCGGCGCTGACTGGCACGAATGGACGGTTCGGGGTGGCTTAGGGACCGTCTGCTTTACGCTGAAGGCCCTCGTTGGCCTAGTTGGCCAGCGCTTCTCTGCCGCTGGCGATGTCGATTACTTTTCCGCGATCGTAGCGCAAGACCCCTTCCACCGGTGCCAATCTAGTTGCCAGCAGCGTATTGGTTTCAACAAATGGCCCAACAGCATGAAGCTGCGCTGGCGCGATCTTTGCCGAGTCGAGCCCCGGCACGGCGATGTCATCCGGCCGGACTGGGCGCAGACCGACCGCAAATAATCCATAATCCATTCGCCCGATCCGGCCGAGGCCGGACACCCCTGTCAATTCAGGAACGGCGGATTGCTCCCACCCCTTGTCGACCAGAAACGTCCCAAGGTCGGTTGCCTGTCCGGCGTGCAAGGTGAAGCCGACCGTACCGAAACACATGCATTCATAAAGAAAGCTGGAGTATCCCTCACCGTAGAGGATATAATCGCCAGGCGGCAACTCCGCGACTACTAGCGCCACCGCGCCGCGCACCATAGCTTTCTTGACCGGCAGTTCGTAGAAGTTGGGTGCGCCTTGATAATCAAATACGAAGCTCTCATAGGGACCAGCCTTCTTGCCCGCCTTGTCATAGGCAGCGCGCTTTGCTGCCTCGTAGGCACTTATTTCCGCGGCGGAAGGTATACGCATTAGAAAAGCGGACATCATGGACCATGGCGACTGGATCCTCAGCACCACTAATGCCCTGTCCTGCGCCACGATAACGGGTTCATTGGCTGTGATCAGGCGAGCGCCAGAATCGATTTTCGCCTGTGCGACGCCAGATGCTAGCCATAGGCACGCCGCAGTAGCTACATATCGCTTCAGCGTCTTCATCACGGCTCCATTCTCGGGGTCGGCGGCACGGGCCCGGCCGCGATCAACGCCTGCAACCGGATCGATTTCTGCGGGTTCGCATCATCGTTGAGCAGGCTCCAAACATCCTCCGAGGTCCGGTATCGCGCATAGCCGCGCGGCAGCATACATGCATATAGGCGAGACTGGCGAACGCTGCGCTCCAGCGGCCCTTGTATGATCGCGCCGATCGCCGTACCGACCAAGCCATAGGGGCCACCGTCGTAGGTGACGGAACGCGTGGCTTCCGTTTGACGCCAGGGAATGAAGCTGGGCGAGCGTCGCTGCACCCCATGCGGCAGGAAACGCCAGCAAAATCTGAAATCCGCCTCAGCTTCCGTTACACTGACTCCGGTCTTGTGGAGGATGACATATTTGCGATCGTCTCCCCACTCCTGTTCAGGCACGTTGAGGTTGGGCAAAGTCTCCGAAATTGCTGGCGCTTCCTGTGCGTTCGCACAGCATGTACCAATCAAAGCGGTCGCGCCCATCACAAACATGCCCAAAATTCTGATCAAAACAGCCCCCGGTTTCTGACGCCGACATCTGTAATGGTTTCGAATAGCGGTCAAGCGTTGGCTCTGCAGGCGGGCCGAGGCAAAATGTCCATTGGCACTCAAGAGCGGAAAGTCTCCAATCGGGATTGGTGCTTGCTGCCTGGAATGGCAGGATTTGGGTCGATTACCGCCGGAAGCTCGTGGGACATTCCTGCCATGCACCATAACCAGGCAGAACAGCAGCTTTTGTCTTAGGCGGACGTAGTTGCGTCAGGTGCCTAGCCGAAAGCCAGTCGCCAACATGCGGCGGAGATCTTGCAGCGTAGTATGAGAAGCAGGCGTTCTGCTGAAAAGCAAATGGGATGGCTGAATGACCGACAAGGGGCGGCAGCCGCTTTCAACAGAGCATGGCCTAATCACTCACGCGTGCCGAGATGGTTTCCAACTGGTTCGTTTCTGCGCTGAGCGCATAGGCGGTTGCATTGACGCGCTCATGACCAGATGGACTGAGATCTTCTATCGCGCGCGCGAAATTGTTTTGCTCCAAGCCCGAAACGAGGAATGTCCAGCGGTAGGAGCGAAGCTGCTGTGTTTCGAGTGTTGCTCGTTCGTCATCGGTGAGATGGCGGCCGGATGCCCGCTCCAAGGCAACGGAGTCGAATTTTACCTGTTGCTGAAGGCCGCCATCCAGCAGGCCCCCAATGCTCAGGAAATCGTCGATTGCCCTCTCAATTTCGGCGGGCGTTGCCTTGCTGGCCAGCTCGGCGGCGACCAGCGTGTCGATTTTCGCATGCTGCGCCTCTTCCTGCCAGTGATGCTTGAGCAGGCTCACAAATTGCGGGTCCAGATGCTCGTCGGTCCGCACGCTCTCCAGATAGTGGCGTTGCGTCAGCCATTCGAGATGCAGGATGAGGATGGCCACGGACAGTTGGCTATTTGACAGGACAGCGTCGGCGATGTCCGTCGCCGGGCCGATCAGTTGAAAAGGGGTGCGCCAATGACGGCGAAACTCGTTCAGAAAACTCTCGAAAAGCTCCTGATGCTTTGCTTCCTCTTCGGCGAATGTCAGAATGGCCCGCGTTCGTGTCTTGTCTCCACGTACTTCGTCTTTGACGCGGTCTAACGCGAATGGGAGAATGAACTCTTCAACGAGACCAAAGAGATGCAGATATGTGGCGCCGCGTATCTGGTTGAGCAGAAGCCGCTCGCGTTCCGAGAGGAAATCAAGTTCATCGGTTCTTGCCAGCGATTGCGGCAAAAAGGGCTTTGTGAAGTCCAGGGTTTTCTCTCCCCCGATCAAATCCTCGACGCGCCAATTCACCTTGAGAGCGTCATTCAGCGCAGCGGCAAACGTATAATTATGCTGGATCGTCATGGCTTCCCTCGGATAGGCTGTCGGCGCTTCACAATATGCCGATGGTGTCGAGAGCTAAGCAAGACACGTGCCAAAATGGCAAAGCCTGTCTCAAAGCGATGCGAGCTGGATTTTCTCTCCTCCAAATAGATCTCATGTTTAAATTTACTACGATGCTGCTTCTGCGGTGTTGCTATAGGAACAATCTATGGTTGCGGTTAGCGCCGGTTGACAACACATACATCCATCATTAATTGCCGACTGCGATCTCTCGACCTTGAAACTCTGGCGGAAGCCCGTCTCCTCCCGGCGAAGTTACTTCCCCTTTGCCGCTGTACTCGAAAAGCATCGCGCGAATGTGCGTTGAAACAAACATGGCGTGATAGGAGACCTCGGGCAGCCCCATCAGTTCGCCAAATTCGCCGCGCGCCAATGGGCCGGCAACAAAGATCGACGGATGTGGACCATAGAGACCGACAAGTCGGCTTGTCGCATCTACTGCCAAGCCAAGGCCGGTCGGGTCGGCGATGAGCTGGCGCTCTGCATGCAGGCTGGCAAGGAAGGGCTGGCTGGCCAGAATGTCCGCATGCCCCGGGCCAGTCGTCGTGATGACGGCATCCACATTGGCGGTCACGCTCCCGCCCCTACGGAGGTCCAAGGCGACAGTGATCGTGTCTGCCGTGGTGGCTATCGCTTCGATGGAGGCTGCCTCTATGTGCAATGTTCCTTCGGCGATCCTGCGATCAAGGATGGCCTCGACCTGAGGCGCGATACGAAAGCGGTGCGTGTCCCAGAAGGGACGCAAATGGCGGATCAACTTGCGTTTTTCGGGGAGGGGTAGCGCCCGCCATATGCCGCCGCCTTGAGTGCGAAGCGTGTCGAACACGCCTTGCCAGCCTTCCCCGTGATCGGCAGCGGCGGCCACTGTCGCGCGCACGTGACGTAGCAGACTGAGCACGGTGGAAGACGGGGAGGTGAGGAAGTCGCCATAGGGGGCGACAGGCTTCACGCTGTGACCTCGCGATCGCTGCCCGCGCCGAGAGATCGCGATGATTGGGCCACGATGCCCCTTGACATCGAGCGAGGCCACCACATCGGCCATGGTCAGGCCTGTGCCCACGATCAGGATGCGGTCGTCCCGGCCTATCCGGTCCAGCGCCCCCGCGGCCCATGGATCGGGCAGGAATTTCGGGTGATCCGCGAGTGTTTCGCTCAGCGACTTGGGCGCAATCGGCGGCGGGTGGCTGGTCGCAATGACGACGATATCGGCCTGTACATCGCTGCCCTCTGTCCCAACGACATGCCAATCGCCATCGACGCCGGAGATCGTTTTGACGCGTTCTCTCCGATGCCGGATTTGCCCGCTCTGGATGAACGGCTCCAGCTGTGCTGAGACATAGTGACCGAACAGCCGCCGTGTGGGGAAACTGCGACCGTCCGGCAATGTGGCTTGCCGGTCCTGCGCGACCCGGCCGTCCCGGTCCAGCCATTCTGCGAAATGCTGCTCGTCATCCGGTACGAGTGTCATCCGGGCTGCAGGCACATTGATGCGATGGATCGGATCATCAGTGGAGTAGGCGAGCCCCGGCCCGATTTCTGCGCGTGGTTCAAAGATAATGATCGACAGGGCTTCGCCTGCCACCCGCGCGAGATGATAGGCGACGGCCGCGCCGCTGAAACCGCCTCCGATTATGGCAACGACCGGTTTGTGGTTGGGTACGTCTATCATGGCAATCAGGACTGGGATGCGCGCAGCGCGGGGCGATGGTCGCCGGCGATGGTCTCGCCGAATGGGCCCATGGTGCTGGCTGCCTCCGCCGTCCGGAGGGGGTGGGCAAGTGGCAGGCGGGGCAGGACGAGTTCGCCGAAGCGATAGGCCTCCTCCAGATGCGGATAGCCCGACAGGATGAAGCTATCGATGCCGATCCGGCGATATTCGTCGATCCGGGCGGCGACAGTTTCGGGATCACCGACCAGCGCCGTGCCCGCGCCGCCGCGAACAAGGCCCACGCCCGCCCATAGATCGGGGCTGACCTCCAGCTTGTCCCGACGACCCCCATGCAGCTTGCTCATGCGTGACTGGCCGACCGAATCCATGCGGGCGAAGACGCTTTGCGCGCTGGCGATGGTGTCATCGTCGAGGCGGCTGATGAGCTTGTCTGCGGCGGCCCATGCCTCCTCGCGTGTTTCGCGAACGATGACGTGGAGCCGGATGCCGAAGGAAACCTCCCGGCCCTGCTCCGCCGCCAGGGCGCGAATGGTCGCAATCTTGGCAGCGACATCGGCGGGCGGCTCGCCCCATGTCAGATATTTGTCGATGGTCTTGGCTGCGACACGATTGCCCGCCTCCGACGATCCGCCAAAGTAGAGCGGCGGATAAGGCGCCTGCACTGGTGGAAAGAGCAGCCTGCCATCGGCGATGCGGAAATGCTTGCCCTCATGCTCGACCACCTCGCCGCGCAGCAGTGCGGTGTAGATGCCCAGAAACTCCTCGGTGAACTCATAGCGTTCGGCATGGTCGAGGAAGATGCCGTCGCCGCCATTCTCCACCGGATCTCCGCCAGTGACGACATTGATGAGCAGGCGACCGTTGGAGATGCGATCGAGTGTGGCGGTCATCCGGGCGGCGAGCGTCGGCGATTGCAGGCCGGGCCGCACCGCGACCAGGAATCGAAGCCGCTCTGTCGCGGTGGCGAGTGCGGAAGCGACGACCCAGCTATCCTCGCAACTGCGCCCGGTAGGGAGCAGCACGCCATAATAGCCCAGCGCGTCGGCTGCCTGCGCAACCTGCCGCAAGTAGGGGAGGTCGACGGCGCGACCTCCATCCTGCGTGCCCAGATAGCGGCTGTCGCCATGCGTGGGCAGGAACCACAGCACATTGATCTTGTCGGGGATGTGTTGGGGAGCGATGCTCATGATGTCAGCTCCAGGCATGCAGTGGCGGGTTCTCGCCGTTGAGGTAATAATTGCCGACGATCGCATATTTCCAGCGGACGGGGTCGTGCAGCGTATGGGTACGGGCGTTGCGCCAGTGACGGTCGAGACCATGTTCGGCGAGAGTCGAGCGGGTGCCCGCCAGTTCGAACAGCTTATTGGTCGCCTCGATCGCGAGTTCGGTGCTGAGGATCTTGGCCTCTGCGGTCTGGACCTGCGCGGTGGCGACCGTTTCTGCGGTGGGATTGGCGACGGCCTCGTCCACCGCGATGGCGGCGCGATCGAGGAGGGCGCGGGTGGCGTTGAGGCGCAGTTGCAGGCTGCCGACCGCCTGTATCACATAAGGGTCCTGCCATGCATAATCGAGACCGCTATCCACCCACGCGCGCGACTTGGTGCGGACGAATGCAATGGTGTCGGCAATGGCGGCGGCGGCGATGCCGGTGTCCACCGCGACCTGGATGATTTGGAAGATCGGACCGTCGGCGGTCGGCTCGGCATAGCCCTTATATCCCGGCACGAGATGCGAACGCGGCACGCGGACCCTGTCTAGGGTGACGGTGCCGCTGAGGGTCGTGCGCTGACCGAACGCCGACCAGTCGTCGATCACGGTCAGGCCGGGTGCATCTCGTTCCGCAATGGCGTAGAAGGCGCGGCCTTCGTCATCCAGCGCGACGATAGGCACGAGATGGGCGAGAAGCGCGCCGGTCGCGTAGAATTTTCGGCCCGTGACGATGACATCGTCGCCATCCTCCTCGAATTTTGTCTCGAAGTCGGCGGCGCGCTTGGATCCGAATTCGGAGAAGGCGTTGCCGAAACGGGTGCCTGCCAGCACTTTCTCGAAAAGCAGCGCCTGCTGCGCCGCGTCCGACGTGGTGCGGATTGCGGCTACAACGCCGATGTGATTTTGCGGGATTTGGCCGAGAGAGGGATCGGCGGCGGAGATGATGTCGATCACCTTGACGATGGTGCGATAGGACAGTTCCGGCCCGCCGAACGCGCGCGGGACATTGAGCGACCACAGGCCGCTCTGCGAGAAAGCCTCGAGTTCGGCGAGCGGCCATATCCGCTCGCGATCACGTTTCCCGGCGCCTTCCGCGAATTGCGCGGCCAGCTTGTGCGCCACGGCGATGGCCTCGGCGTCGTCGCGGATGACATGCGCGGGCGCATCCGGGCGGGGCACTGCGGGGACGCCCTGTTGGGCGGAGGCATCTTTGAAAAGCGTGGACATGGAACGTCTCCTTTCAACCAATATGGAAATCAGGCGGTGGCGGTGGCGGCTTCAGCAGACGCGCCAATCTCGCCGATGCGGATGAGCCTGGCCCGGACGATATTGCGGCTGATGCCGAGCAATTTCGCGGTCTGGACCTGATTGCGGTGGCAATATTCGAACGCGGCACGGAAAAGGCGGTCCTCCACCTGCTCGAACAGGCCCTCGCCGCCCGTCTCGAATATGGCGGTCAGGGCGCTCTCCAGATCGGCTGCCCGTGGGCTCGCAGGGACCCGATCAGCGTTTTCGACTTGCGGGCCCGCTTTCAGCTGGAGGTCTTCCGGCTCAATCAGACCATCGTCGCAGACCAGCAGCGCATGATGGATGGCGTTCTCCAACTCGCGGATGTTGCCTTGCCAGCTATGCCGCACCAGCGCGCGTTCCGATGCCTGCGACAGGTCGGCATGGGCATAGCCCAGCCGCTCGCGATGCTGCCGCAGGAAGAAGGCGGCGAGCGGCAATATGTCTTGCGGGCGGTCGCGCAGCGGTGGCAGCAGCAGCGACGCGACACCCAGGCGGTAGAAGAGGTCTTCGCGAAACCGGCCGGCCGTGACGGCGCTTTCCAGCTGCACATTGGTCGCGGCAATGACGCGCACGTCGATGGGCCGGGAGGTGCGCGATCCGACGCGCACGACTTCGCGTTCCTGAAGCACGCGTAGTAGCTTGACCTGCATGCCGAGAGGCAGGTCGCCAATCTCGTCCAGAAACAGCGTGCCGCCGTCCGCTGCCTCGAACCAGCCTTCCTTCGCCGCCAGCGCGCCGGTGAACGCGCCGCGCTCATGGCCGAACAACTCGCTCTCGACCAATGTTTCGGTAAGCGAGCCGCAATTGACGGCGAGGAATTGCCCGTGTCTGCGACGACTGAGATCATGGACGTGCCGGGCCACGATCTCCTTGCCGGTGCCGGTTTCCCCGATGATGAGGACATTGGCTTCGCTGGGCGCAATCCGTTCGATCCGTGCCAGCAACGCCTGCGACAGCTGATCCTCGAACACCAGAGCCGAGGCGCGCACCGACTTGGTCAGCGAACGCGGATCGGGATAGGTCAGCAAGGATTTGATATTACCCAAATGCGGGCTCCTGTTCGAAAGCGTCAGCCGGGGATGGCGTGAAGTTGAGTTTCGGCCGCTGCCGGAAGGCCGAGATATGCAGCCCAGACTTCCGGATGATCGATGAGTTCTGCCGCTGTCCCGGATAGTCGGACTGTGCCGCCTTCGAGGACATGGGCGTGGCTGGCATGACGCAGTGCGAGAGTGACATTCTGTTCCGCGAGTAAAACCGATACTCTATCATTTTGATTGAGATAATGCACGGTTTCAAGGATTGTTTCTGCGACCTGCGGTGCAAGACCCATTGTCGGCTCGTCCAGCAGGAGCAGCCGGGGTTGTCCAACCAATACCCGCTCGATCGCCAGCATCTGTTGCTCACCACCGGAAAGCAGGGCGGACGGGGTCTTGCGGCGCTCCGCCAGTCGGGGGAAACGGCCGTAGGCTCGGTCCAGCGCCCGGCGTTTGTCGTTTCGCGAAAGGCTGATCGCGCCAGCCGCCGTCAGCAGATTTTCCTCGACGGTCATCGGCAGGAAGCAGCGGCGCCCTTCCAACACCTGCCCGATGCCGCCCGCGACGAGGGCGGATGGCGCACTGCCTGCGACATCCTGCCCATCAAAACGAATGGTGCCGCGCGTGACCCGTCCGCGCTCCAGATCGACGAGGCGGGAAATGGCGCGCAGCAATGTCGTCTTTCCGGCACCATTCGCGCCGATCAGCGCGACAAAGCCACCCTCCGGCACGCTGAAGGATATGTCGCGCACGGCCAGGATCGCCTGAGCATAGCGCACCTCCACGCCGTCAACCTCAATGATATTCGCCACGATCCGTCTCCCGCATGGCCGATCATTCCTTGGAGCAGTCGCGAGGAGTGATCCCCTTCTCGCGAGCATATTGCTTTGCGGAGGCTTCGATGATCGGGCGCAACAGCTGGCGGTCGGCCTGTACCCAGTCGCTGATGACGTTCCACTTCGCGCCGTCCCATTGCTGGAAGCGGACGGCGCCGCCGCCTTCATGATCGGAGCAGGAGAGTTTTAGGGGCTGGACCAGCCCGACTGCGCCCAGTGCTTTCAGCCGGGCCGCGTCTATATCTAGATGCTCGAAGCCCCAGCGGACTTCTTCCCCGGTTAGCGGGCGCTTGCCATATTTCGCCTGCGCAACGCGGACTGCCTCCACGTTCAATATGCCGTTCACCACGCCAAGATTGTAATAGACGGTGCCGAAGCGTTTGGGATCGGACAGATTACCCTTGCCCTTGTCGATCACCGCCGCCTTGATCTGCTGAAGCACGGGGAAGGACGTGCCTGAGGGATGGGTGGTGATGGAGATGAAACCCTTGGCCGCGTCGCCGGCGGGGGCGGCATCCTCCTCCGAATTGCTCCAGATATTGCCGATGATATGATCGGCGGGGTAGCCGACCTTTCGCGCGGTCTTGAGCGCCACCGGGTTCATCACGCCCCACCCGCGCAGGATCACCCAATCGGGATTGCTCTGCTTGATCTTCAGCCATTGCGATTGCTGCTCGTTGCCGGGATGCGGCACCTCGATCTCGTCAGCGATGAAGCCATATTTGGCAGCCAGCGTGTCGATGACGCCGTTGGTCTCCTTGCCATAGGGAGAGCCATGGTAGAGCACGGCGATGTGTTTGCCGCGCAGCTTGTCGAGGCCGCCCGCCTTGCTCCCGATATAGTGCAGGATGGCGGAAACCTCGCTGTAGGGGTTCAGCTGGAGAGGGAAGACATAGGGAAAGACGCTGCCGTCGGTGGAGTCCGTGCGGCCATGGTTGATGGTGATGAGCGGGATCTTGTCTGCCGTCGACCGGTCCAGAGTGGCATAGGCGATGCCGACGGAGAGGGGATTGGTGGCGGCTGTCGGCGAGCCGTCCAAGCTCTTCTTGAGCCGTTCATAACATTCGACGCCCTTTTCGACGTCATATTCGGTCTCGCACTCCGCCCAGCTCAGCGGCACGCCGTTGACGCCGCCATTGGCGTTGACGAGCTGTATATAGTCGATGAATCCGCCGAAGAACCCGCTGCCGCCCGCCGCATAGGGGCCGACGCGATAGCTTTGCAGCGGAAAATATTGCGACTTGCCCGGCGCTGCGGTGGCTGCGCCTTCCTGCGCTGCGGGTTTGTGATTGCAGCCGCCAAGCGCGGTTAGGGCAACAGCGCCGAGCGCGGCGATCAACAGGCGGGGACGGTGGTTACGCATTCAGTTTGGCTCCTGTTGGATAGGCTTGTTGGTGGGACGAAGACGGCCGACGAGCCGCGCCAGCCCGTCCGGTTCCTTGATGAGAAAGAGGATGATGAGGGCGCCGAACGCGACCTTGTTGAGGTTTTCCAGCACGTCGGACCCCAGGTCGCCGCCGGTCAGGATAGCGCCTGCGCGGCTGAGCAGGATGGGCAACAGGACGATGAACGCCGCGCCAAGAAAATTGCCGGAGAGGCTTCCCATCCCGCCGATGATGATAATGAAGAGTATCTGGAACGACCGGTCGAGGTCGAGGCCCGCAGGCTCCACCGTGCCGAGATAAGTGAAGGCCCAGAGCGCGCCCGCGACACCGAGGATGAAGCTGCTGACAGCAAAGGCGAACAACTTCGTCCGGCCGGGCGAAATGCCTAATGCGGCGGCGGCGAGGTCCATGTCGCGCACGGCCATCCACGCGCGGCCGGACGGGCTGGCGATCAGGTTGCGCGCCAATATTGTCACGATGGCGACGACGCCGAGCGTGAAGGCATAACGTCCCGCCGGACTATCGAAACTCACCCCGGTAATCAGCAACGGCGGTGCGGTAATAACGCCCGAGGCATTGTCGTTGGAGAACCAGTCATATTGCGACAGCAGCCACGGCACCAGAAACTGCGCGGCTAGGGTCGAGGCGATCAGATAGAAGCCCTTCACCCGCAGGCTGGGCAGGCCAAAGACCAGTCCGAATATCGCCGCGACCAGCCCGCCGCCCGCCATCGCGAATAGCAGCGGCAGGCCGGGGATGCGCAGGTACAGATTATAGGTCGCGAACGCGCCGATCGCCATGAACGCGGCGGAACCCAGCGACAACTGGCCCGCGTATCCGGTCAGGATGTTGAGGCCGAGGCCCGCAAGCGAAAGGATCAGCACGGGAACGAGGATGGCGCTGAACAGATAGTCCGACCCGATGACGAACGGGGCCATCGCGACAGCCAGCAACGCGATCCAGAAGGAGGTCAACGACAGGCGGGCGGTGCCGGATGCGGCGGGGTAGGGGATCGTCGCCATAGCTCAGATCCTCGCCAGCGCGGGCTGGCCGAACAGGCCGGTCGGGCGCACCATCAGGAACAGGAGAGCGAGGACATAGGCAAACCAATTCTCGATCCCGCTGCCGATGATTGCGCCCAGATAGATTTCCGCCAGCTTCTCGCTCGCCCCTACCAGCAGCCCGGCGACGATGACGCCCTCGATGGAAGTGAAGCCGCCGATGATGAGGACGGGCAGGGCCTTGAGCACGATCAGCGCCAGCGAAAATTGCACGCCCGACCGCGCGCCCCACAGCAGCCCCGCCACCAGCGCGACGAACCCTGCGAGGCTCCAAGCGATGACCGTCACCCGGTCTAGCCGGATACCGATGGAAAGCGCGGCGAGCGGATCTGCGGCGACCGCGCGGAGCGACAGGCCAAGCGACGTGCGGCCGGTGAGGAGCGCGAGAATGATGACCAGCGTTCCGGCGATGCCCGTCGCAACCAGATCGAAGCTGCTGACCGAAAGGCCCGCGATGGCCAACGGCTCGTCCGAAATGCCCAGTTCCAGCGCGTGAACCTGCGATCCCCAGAGGAGTTGCGCCGACCCCTCGAACATATAGCTGAGGCCGAGTGTGGCTAGGAACAGCGTGATGACGGAACGGTTGGCGAGCGGGCGCAGCACCAGACGTTCGATGGCAAAGGCGCTGGCGACCAGGATTGCCAGCGTCACGGCAAAGGCGATCCAGAAGGGCACGCCGCGCTCGACCAGATTGACGAAGGTCAGCGCCGCAAACAGGATCATTGATCCTTGCGCGAAATTGAACACGCCCGACGCGCGGTAGATCAGGACGAACCCGATCGCGACCAGCGCATACATGATGCCCGCCAGCGCGCCGCCGATCAGGACTTCAAGAAAGAATTGCATCGCCGTCCTCCCAAGGCCGGGTGCCGAGATAGGCGGCGATGACTATGGGATCGGCAGCAACGCGCGCGGGCGGCCCATCGGCAATCTTGCGCCCTCGATCCAGCACGACCAGCCGGTCGGCCAATTGCATCACGATGCCGATATCATGCTCGATCAGGAGGATGGTGGTGCCACGTGTCGCATTGACGGTGCGGATGGCGGCCGCCATCTCCTCCTTCTCTGCCGCGTTCATGCCCGCCAGTGGTTCGTCGAGCAGCAGCGTGTCGGGCGCCCCCGCAAGCGCACGGCACAGCTCGACACGCTTTTGCACGCCATAGGGCAGGGCCGAGGCGACGACATGCGCAAAGGCAGTCAGGTTCAGTGCGTCCAGCGCATCGAAGGCCGCCGCGCGGGCGCTTGCCGTTTCCTCTGCTGCGGAAGGCAGGCGTAGCAGGTAAGATGCCCACCCCGCCTTCCCATGCCGAGCCTGCCCGGCCAGCACATTGTCCAGCACCGACATTCCGGCAAACAGGCCAAGGTTCTGGAACGTCCGCACGACCCCCGCGCGCGCAACCCGGTGCGGACCAGGGCGTGAGACCGGCGCACCGCCGATCGACAATTTGCCCTGTCCCGCCCGGTAAAATCCGCTCATAACATTGAGGAGCGAGCTTTTGCCTGCGCCGTTCGGCCCGATCAGCCCGACGACCTCTCCCCGCGCGGCGGACACATCCACATCGCGCAGCACGTCGAGGCCGCCAAACGACAGCGACACGCCGGTCAACGCGATTGCAGCGGGGAGAGGGGCAGGGCCGTGCATAGGTCAGGCCGTTACGAGCGCACGCGCATCTTCGAGCTGCCGCACGAGGGGCAGCACGTTCTGCCCGAAATATTCGACCTCCTCCTGAAAATGCAGGAAGGCGGAAAGGACCAGATCGACGCCAACGGCTTTCAACGCGACGATGCGCTCCGCAATCTGCTGCGGCGTGCCGATCAGGTTGGTCTTGAACCCATCATTATATTGGACCAGATCCTCGAACGTCGATTTGGCCCAATTGCCTTCGCCCTCCGGGGATGCCTTGCCTGCCTGCTTCGCCGCATCGCCAAAGGCATTGACGGCTTCAGGGTCTGCCTGTGCGATGATGTCGTTCAGGACGGCGCGCGCTTCCTCCTCGCTATCGCGGGCGATGATGAAGGCATTGACGCCGACCTTGACGGTGCGCCCCTCCGCTGCGGCCTTGGCGCGGACATCCTCGACCTGTGCGCGGATGCCTTCCACCGTATTACCGTTGGTGAAATACCAGTCGGAGACGCGCGCCGCCATGTCGCGGGCGGCACGCGAACTGCCGCCCTGAAAGATTTCCGGGTGCGGTTGCTGCAAAGGCTTGGGACGCAGCGTGTAGTCGGTGAAACGATAGAAATCGCCGCGGAAACTGAAATTGTCCGTCGACCATATGCCCTTGAGCGCGCTGATGAACTCCTCCGACCGGCGATAGCGCTCGTCATGCTCCAGCCAATGCTCGCCGATGGCAGTGAACTCGCCCTTGAACCATCCGCTCACGATGTTGACGGCGATGCGGCCGCCGGTGAGCTGGTCAATCGTGGCGAGCTGCTTGGCCGCGACAGCCGGATTCCATGGCCCGGGCAGGATCGCGGCGATGACCTTCAGCTTCGTCGTCGCGGCGAGCAGGGCGTGGGTGAAGGCGACCGGCTCATGCTGGAATTCCGCGCCATAGCCCGCCGTGAAACGGATTTGCGACAGGGCATAGTCGAAGCCATTGGCCTCGGCGATCTGGGCCAGCTTACGATTATAGTCGATGTCCCAACTCGTGCGCTGCTCGATCTTGCTGACGACAAGGCCGCCGCTGACATTGGGCACCCAATAGGCGAAGCGGATAGGTGTTGCTGTGGCGTTGGTCATGACAGGCTCCTCAAGGTTGCGTGTGTCAGAGTTGGGCGAGAAAGGGCTGGCGCAGCGCGGGGAGGCGCCGGGATTCCGGGCGAGTCAGCCAGGGCAGAGCCTGATCCACGGCCAGGGCGATGCGTTCGGCGATGGCGGTGCCGGTCAGCCGGTAATCGTCGAAATCGCTCTCGGACGCGTAGATGCTATGCGGCAGCGTTAACGCCTTGAAGAAGGAGAAAAGTGGGCGCAGTTGGTGGTCGATCACCAGCGAATGACGCTCGCTGCCACCTGTCGCGGCTAGCAGCACGGGGCGGCCGACCAGCGATTCATGGCCGACGAAATCGAACAGATGCTTCAGCATGCCGGTGTAGGATGCGCGGTAGACAGGCGTTGCGACGACCAGAACGTCGGCCGCCTCGATCGCCTGCACGTCCGCGAAGACACGCGGGGGCAGGGCAGCGCGCCCCATCGCGCCACCGACGAGCGAGCCGATCTCGCTCAATTTTATAAAGTGGCTCTCGATGGGCAGGGCGATTGCTAGCTCGCCGACAATGGCGTCGAGCAGCACCTCCGTGCGGGACGGTTTCTGGAGCGAGCCGGATATGGCGACGATCTTCAAAGTCGAAGTCATGGATTTCCAATCTTGTTGCTGTCTGAAGAGCATGTTCCGTGCCAGACTGATATTTCACGATATTTCAATATGTTGCGGATTTTGGGTTGCGTCGAACCTGCCCCTGCGGACGCAGGCCTGCGGATCGGCTGCTGCTTGGGCAGCAGCAGTCAGGAATAGAATGTTGGTGGAGGAGCAGTATCGTTCAGCGCCCAGTCGCCCAGCTCGCGCAGCTTGTAATCGACAGGGTCGTGTGAGGAATGGGTGCGCAGGTTCCGCCAGAACCGGTCGAAGCCAAATTGACCGGAGGTGGAGCGCGCTCCCATCACATCGAACATGCGGTTCGTCACCTCGATTCCGCCCTTGATGACGGCGACCTTGGCCGTGGCGATACCGATGGCGACTTCCGACCGTCTGTCCGGCGACAGGTCATTTTCCTGTGCCCAGGCGTCGTCCAGCAATTGCGCCGCTCTGTCGTTGAGCAGGCGAGCACCCTCCAGCGCGAGCCAGAACTCCCCGGCGCGTTCCAGCGCATAGGGGTCCTGCGACTGCTCGGCAGCACTGGATGTCAACCACCGGCGCGACTGGCTTCGCGTATAGTGTTTTGTCGCGCGAAAGGCGCCCTCCGCGATACCTAGATAGATGTTCGACAGAATGAGCTGGGCGATTAGGGGGCGCACCGTTGCGAACACTGATCCCAACGGGCCGGGGTCGCGTAAAATCTCGCTCTCCTCGATCCGCACCTTATCGAAAAGCACGCTGCCGCTGTCGGTCTGGCGCTGACCGATATTGTCCCAGTCGTCATGGAGCGTGATTCCGTCGCGGGCCGTCGGGATAGCGGCGATAACAAGGCGGTTCTCACCGTCCTGCCGTGCCGATGCGATCAGCATGTCGGAATCGAGCGCGCCCGAACAGAAGCTTTTGTGCCCCGTGAAGCTGCGCCAGCCATCCTGCGGCGTGCTGATCGTGCGGGTGTCGAGCGGGTTCAGCGCATTGCCCCAGAACAGGGTGTGGTCGGTGGTGTCCTGATAAGCCGCCTCCCATTGTTCCGGTGCGCCGAACAGGCGAACCGTCGCCAGCATCAGGTGGTGGAAGGCATAGACATGCGCAATGGAGCTATCTGCGCGGGCGATGATGCGAACGCTGGCCAGCGTGGTTGCCCAGTCAGCACCGACGCCGCCATAGGCCCGTGGTATGCTGAGGGATAGCAGACCGCTTTCGCGCAGCAGATCGCGTTCCGCCTTTGGCGTGCCGCCTGCGCGGTCCCGTTCAAGTGCGGTCTGGTCGAACAGTTCCGCAAGGGATGTGGCGGTGCGCAAAGGGTCGCGAAGAGAGGTTTGGAGTTGGGAAAAAAGCATAGCGGGTGAGCATCCGGTTCGTAATGCCCCACCCCTAGCAAGCGCCGTGCCAGCCCCGTTTTATGGGTCCGATCGTTGGAATAGGGCGTTCGACACAGGCGCGCTGCACCTAATGTGCTGATCGACTGTTGCTGCAGCAGCACATAATCAGCACATGAGTAGCCATGGGTCAGAAAGCGTAGAGCAAGCGGACGTTGACCCTGTTCTGCTCGCTAAAGCCGTTGCGCACGTCCAGATCGCGCCCATAGGTCAGGATGATCTGCGTTGCCGGACTAGGCTTAACCGCCGTGCCGACCCAGAATTTGGTCTGCGTGAAGCCGCGATTGGTCAGGGCGTTTTGAGTCCAGTCGCCACCCTCCGCGTGCGAAACGCCGCCGCGCAGGTCGAAATTGCTGGTCAGGAAGTAGCGAAGAGAGGTCTGCACCTGATAATCGGCTTTCTGGGTCATTCGCCCGCCTGCATAGTTCCGGCCGGTCTTGCCGTAGAAGGTGACGTCTGCGCCCGCATCCCAGGCCAGCTTAGGTGCGATTCGCACCGTACCTGCGGCTTGCAGATTGAACTTCCACCGGTCCTCGCCTGCATTCAGGGGGCGGGCCGCGCTATAATCTCCTGTCGGGATGTAGAGATAGGGCGTCACCCCGAAGTAGGTGTTCGTATCGGGCTTGTTTAGCAGCCATATCGGCGCGGCGAGAATGATGTCGCCAAGGCCGCTTGCCCGGCCCAGAGGCGTCTGATCGCCCAGTCCTCTCTGCTTGACAATCGGAATCAATATCTGTGGCGCAACTGTCAGCCCGCCGATCGACACATAGTGAACGAGGCGGAAGATACCGACGTCCGTATTCAGCCGATTATCGCCGGGGACCTTTTGACCGCCGAAGTCCAGTTCATCTCGCTCCGCATGCTGGAGATAGACGAGAGCCAGCGTCGTTCCGGGTTTGGCCGGATCATAATCGCCAGCGTCCAAGTCGACGGCGGCAGCGGGCGTCGCAGACGCCATGCCGAGCAATAGGGCGAGCGAAGTGAATGGCAGACGGTATTTCATTATAACCTCCGGCTGGTTTAAAGTGCCGGATTGGCGCGAGCGCGATGACAGCGATCCGCCATGTCTGTCGGGAAACAGACATGCCCCCAATCCATCCTCCGTTCAGCAAGAGGTATGCCAAAAGTGTTTTGGTCAGCGTTAGTTGGACATTATGCCCGTTGGATGTTCATTGAGGTTTCTACATCAACACGTATGTTGATTATGTGCTGCTGTAGGTGCTTGTCGAAGGGCCGATCTCATGGATGAAATGCCCTGATCGGATAGCTGGCGGTTGGCATTTAATGGTCGAAAAAATGTTGGCCGTCTGACTTGAGTTGATCGATCCTTCTGGCGTGGATCGAGAGCCGGGCCAGCTCTATGGCTCCGAAGCAATATTTCTGCGCAGCCGATAGCCAGGTTTTTTAATGGCCGTTACTGACACGAGCCGCCGTTGAGATACGGCAGGTCGAATGTCTCGATCTGGTCGGTTCCGGAAGCCGACACCGACGAATTGGAATGTCCGCTATCCCGTTTTCGTGACTGTGAAGCCATCGTTCCGGTCAGTCCAGCATTTCGGCCACGCGGATCGGCGCTGACGAGTCGCCGTGGTAATCGCCTTGGCGCGGGTGAGCCCTTTCGACACGTGTAAATGTCGGCGAAGAGGGGGTGAGAGTCGGTAGAGAGACGCTAACGCCGGTAGCACAAATTGTGCGATTCTTCTCTGGTCAGGACGAGCTGTCCTTCCCGGAGCATGGATATGACCCCGACCAAGCTGCTGATCGGCCAGATCCTCATCGTGTTCGCGATGGTCATTGCGGGGATCTGGTTCGCGACCGAATGGGCAGCCTGGAAGCTCGCCTGGCAACCTGAACTCGGGCTGCCCTGGTTCCTTCTCGGCCGCTGGCCGATCTATCGCCCCTGGTCGATCTTTCCATGGTGGTATCATTTCGACGCCTATGCGCCGCATATCTTCGATCGCGGTGGGGCGATTGCAGGGGCGAGTGGATTCATCGGATGCGGCGCTGCGATCGCCGGGTCGCTTTGGCGCGCGCGCCAGGCGCGCAACGTCACGACCTATGGATCTGCACGCTGGGCGACACCACGCGAAGTCGAGCGAGCCGGTCTGCACCGTGACGCCGGCGTCTTCCTTGGTCGGCTCGGGTCCCATTATCTCCGTCACGACGGACCGGAGCATGTCATGGCCTTCGCGCCGACGCGGAGCGGCAAGGGCGTCGGTCTCGTCATTCCGACCTTGCTCGGCTGGACCGGCTCGGCGGTCATCCACGACATCAAGGGCGAGAACTGGACGTTGACCGCGGGCTTTCGCGCGCGATTCTCGCACTGCCTGCTGTTCAACCCGACCGATGCGGCGTCCGCTAAATATAACCCGCTGCTCGAAGTCCGCCGTGGCCGCGATGAAGTTCGCGACGTCCAGAACATCGCCGATATCCTGGTCGACCCCGAAGGCGCGCTCGAGCGGCGCAACCATTGGGAGAAGACCAGCCATTCGCTGCTGGTCGGCGCGATCCTCCATATTCTTTATGCCGAAGAAGAAAAGACGCTCGCACGTGTTGCGACTTTTCTCTCTGATCCGCAGCGGCCGTTCACGGCGACGCTCAAGCAGATGATGACGACCAACCATCTCGGCACCAAAGAGGCGCCGCAGGTCCATCCGGTCGTCGCATCTGCCGCGCGCGAGCTCCTCAACAAGTCGGACAATGAGCGTTCGGGCGTGCTGTCGACCGCCATGTCGTTCCTCGGCCTTTATCGCGATCCGACCGTCGCTGAGGTCACGTCGCGCTGCGACTGGCGGATCGCCGATCTCGTTGAAGCCAAGCACCCGGTCTCGCTCTATCTCGTGGTACCGCCATCGGACATCAGCCGGACCAAGCCGCTGGTGCGCCTGATCCTCAACCAGATCGGTCGGCGTCTAACCGAGAAGCTGGACGGCGAATGCGGGCAGGGCGGCCGCAAGCATCAGCTGCTTATGATGCTCGACGAATTCCCCGCGCTGGGACGGCTGGATTTCTTCGAGACGAGTCTTGCTTTCATGGCCGGCTACGGCGTGCGCGCCTTCCTGATCGCGCAATCGCTCAATCAGATCGAGAAAGCTTATGGCGAGCACAACGCGATCCTCGACAATTGCCATGTCCGGGTGGCGTTCGCGACCAATGACGAGCGGACCGCACGCCGCATCTCGGATGCGCTGGGGCAGGCGACCGAGCAGCGCGCGATGCGCAACTATGCCGGCCACCGGCTCGCGCCCTGGCCCGCCCATGTCATGGTCAGCCGCCAGGAGACCGCGCGTCCGCTGCTGACCGAGGGCGAGGTCATGCAGCTTCCCGCCAGCGACGAGCTGGTGAT
>Ga0105239_10002773_pt1 | contig 21962 bp, 21 predicted proteins | sample KBSC44metaG_FD_92761 | JGI IMG/M metagenome (GOLD analysis project Ga0105239, IMG submission 92761) | Corn rhizosphere microbial communities from Kellogg Biological Station, Michigan, USA - KBS C4-4 metaG | ecosystem: Host-associated > Plants > Roots > Rhizosphere > Soil | place: Michigan, USA... | reverse complement strand
GAGTACTTCTCGTCGACGAGCGGCGTCGGCTACGTGCTGCTCATCTCGAAGAACACGTTCCAGCTCGGCCCGATGTGGGCCGCGATCGTGCTGATCGGCCTGATCGGCTACCTCCTCAACCTCGCCTACCTGCTCGCGGAGCGGCGCATGCTCGCCTGGCACCGCGGGTGGAGAGCGGCGACCCCGCAGTAGGCACGGCCGCATGCTCGAGATCAGGGACGTCGCCAAGACGTACGGCTCGGGGAGCCAGGTCACGCATGCCCTCCGCAGCATCTCCTTCTCGATCGCCGAGCGGGAGCTCGTGTGCGTCGTCGGCCCGTCGGGGTGCGGCAAGACGACGCTGCTCAAGTGCATCGCCGGCCTGATGCGCCCGACGCGCGGCGAGGTCGTCCTGCACGGCGAGCGCGTGACGGGCCCGCCGGAAGAGATGGCGGTCGTGTTCCAGGAGTACAACCGCTCGCTGATGCCGTGGTCGACGGTTCGCAACAACGTGCTGCTCCCGCTCCGGCACAAGAAGCTCGCGAAGGACGAGCGGACGCGCCTCGTCGAGGAGGCGCTCGGCGCGGTCGGTCTCACGCACTTCATCGACCACTACCCCTGGCAGCTCTCGGGCGGGATGCAGCAGCGCGTCGCGATCGCCCGTGCGCTCGCCTACCAGCCGTCGATCCTGCTGATGGACGAGCCCTTCGCGTCCGTCGACGCGCAGACGCGCGGCGACCTCGAGGATCTCGTCCTCCGGGTGCGCGACCAGTTCGGGATCACGATCCTCTTCGTCACGCACGACATCGACGAGTCCGTCTATCTCTCCGACCGGATCGTCGTCCTAACCCATGCTCCGACCGTCGTCAAGGACGTGATCGGGGTGGAGCTTCCCTCGCCGCGCGATCAGATCGCGACGAAGGAGCTTCCGGAGTTCGCGCACCGGCGCGCCTACGTCTACCGGCTCATCAAGCACGACACCACGGCGGCACCCCCGTCGACGCTCGTCGGCGAAGGGCTCCACGACTAGGAAGGAGAAGGGATGAAGTCCAAGAGAGCGAGGCAACGCGGCCGCGCCGTCGTCGCCGGCTGCGCGATCCTCCTGGTCGCCGCCCTGTTTGCCGGCGGTGCAACCGGAGCTCCCGGGAAGTCGCAGGCGGCGACGCCGGTCAGCCTGACGGTCGGCGTCCTCCCGATCGCCAACACCTTGCCGCTCGATCTCGGGATCAAGAAGGGTTTCTTCGAGCAGCAGGGGATCGAGATCAAGAAGATCACGGCCCAGAGCGGGAACGACATCATGCTCGGGCTCGCGAACTCGAACATGGACGTGGGATTCGCCGGCTGGGTCCCGGCGATGATCGCGCGGACCTCCGGAATCCCGATCAGCGTGGTCGCGCTGAGCGAGGTGGAGAGCACCGACCAGGCGAGCAACTGGCAGAACATCCTGGTGAAGGGGTCGAGCTCGATCCGCACGCCCGCTGACCTCGCGGGGAAGACGATCGCCGTCAACGCGCTCAAGGGCGTGGGCGAGGTGATGATCAGGGCGGCGCTCGAGAAGGTGGGCGTCGACCAGAACTCGATCAAGCTTCTCGCCCTGCCGTTCCCGGCGATGCGGGCGGCGCTGAACAGCGGCCAGGTCGACGCGATCTGGACCCCGGAGCCCTTCCTCTCGCAGGCGATCTCGATCGACGGGGCGCGAGACCTGTTCGCGCCGGGCCCCGTGCTCGGGAAGTACTTCCCGATCGGCGGCTACTTCGTCAGGACCGACTGGGCGTCGAAGAACGCCGATGCCGCAGCGCGGTTCCGGACGGCGATGAACCAGTCGCTCGAGTACTCCCAGAACCACGGCGACGAGATCCGCGAGCTCCTGCCCGCGGCCTCGCGGAACATCCGCCTGCCGATCTGGACGACCGTGATGAACCGGACGCAGGTCCTGCAGCTCGCGCAGTACGCGAAGAAGTACGGGGTCATCAACTCGCTGCCGAACTTCACGCAGTTCGTGCCGAGCGCGATCGACGGCGGGAAGATCTTGCAGGCGACGCTCGGCAGGCAGTTCATCACCATCCGCCAGGACGGCAAGCTCGTCACGTCGGTGAAGCCCGGCAAGTACTCGATCATCGTCGCGGACACCTCGAACACGCAGGGCTTCCGGCTCGTCGGGCCGGGCGTGACCAAGGTGACGGCTGTCAAGGGCACGGGCAAGACGACGTGGAACCTGACGCTCAAGAAGGGCAAGTACGTCTACAGCTCGACCGCCAGGCCCGGCGGGAAGAAGACGCTCAGGGTCGCCTGAGCGACCGCTGACGCGGCCGGGGCTTCCCCACCAGGCCCCGGCCGCCTCGGCGAGTGGCTTACGCCCCCTGGGCCGGATACACGGCGTCCGGCTCCTGCACGAGGCCCTCGGGCCAGTCGAAGATCTCGGTGATCGCCTTCAGGTCCTCGTCCGTCGAGAGGTAGGCGAAGGTGACGCCGCGGTAGACGCCTCCGAGCGGCACCGAGCGGCCCTTCGCGCGGAGCTGCGCCAGGAGCTCCGCATACGGTGTCCCGCCGACCGCGACGTGGTGGAGCCCCTCGCCCTTCGTCGCGAGGAACTCCGCGTAGATGCTGCGGTCGTCGAGGGGCTCCACTAGCTCCCACTGGACGCTCCCGACCATCGTCACGGCGATCCGCCACGCCCCCGCGGCGGCCGGCTCGCCGCGGAGCGGGATGACCTGGTCGCCGTCGAACGCATAGATCTCCCACGGGCCGATGCCGTACTCCTCGACGTAGGTCCGCAGCGTCGCCTCGAGATCGCGCACGACGATCGAGATCTGCAGCGTCTCGGTGAACAGAGGCTCGCGCATGCCGGGCGCGTCATCCTACGACGGCGAGCCGGCGTTGCGTGCGACCGCGCCGGATGATTCGATCACCCCGTGGCCATCATGCGGGCAGCCGTGACGCGCGGCCGGGGTGCGATGGAGGTCGTCGGGGTGCCGGAGCCCGGGGCGCCCGGGCCGGGAGACGTGCTGGTCGCGCCGGAGGCCGTCGGGCTGTGCGGCTCGGACTTCCACTACTTCACCGGCGACATCGGGACGATCGACGACCCGTCGACGCTCTACCCGCGCATCCAGGGCCACGAGGCGGCGGGAATGATCCTCGACGTCGGGCCGGATTGCCCGGCGGAGCTCGTCGCCGGGACGCGCGTCGCGCTCTGGCCCGTCGGCGCCTGCGGGACGTGCTACGCGTGCCGGATCGGGCGAGGCAACGCGTGCGTCCGCATCAGCCTGATCGGCGTCCACCGCGACGGGGCGCTCCAGGAGCGGCTCCTCGTCCCGGCCGCTCAGGTGTTCCCGCTGGGCGACCAGGATGCCGCGCTCGCAGCGCTGATCGAACCGGTGTCGATCGCCGTCCGCGCCGTCGTCCGCGGACGCGTCGCAGCGGCGGAGCGGGTGGTCGTGCTCGGTGCGGGTCCGATCGGCCAGGCGCTCGCGCTCGCCGCGACCGACCGCGGCGCCTCCGTCCTGCTCGTCGACACTCTCGCGAGCCGTCTCGCCCGCGCGGAGGGGATCGGCGCCGACACGCTCGAAGCCGGCGGCGACGGCGACCTCGCGGCGGCGGTCCGGGAATGGGCGGGCGGCGACGGGCCCGAGGTGGTGATCGAGGCGACGGGCGTGCCGGGGCTCGTCCAGCAGGCGGTCGAGGTCGTCGCGCACGCGGGCCGCGTCGTGGTCGTCGGGCTCTCGGCCGACCACACGCCCGTGCGGGTCGGCGACCTGCCGCTGAAGGAGATCGACGTCCTCGGTGTGAGCTGCTGCGGCGCGGAGGAGTTCGCGGCCGCGGTCGACCTCGTCGGACGCCGGCGAAACGTCGCCGCGGGCCTCGTGACGCACGAGTTCACGCTCGCACGCGCCCCGGAGGCGATCGCCTACGCGATGGCCCATCCGGTCGAGGTGATGAAGGCCGTCGTCCGGGTCGACGCGGCGTGAACGTGACCTCGCGCTTCGACGTCACCGGCCACGGTGTCGTCGTGACCGGTGGCGCCAGCGGTCTCGGGCTCGCCTACGGCGAGGTGCTCGCCGCGCACGGCGCCCGTGTGACGCTGATCGACGTCGACGAGGCTGGGTTGGCCCGCGAGGCCGCGCGGTTGAAGGGCGAAGGGCTCGACGTGCGTGGTGCCATTGCCGACGTGACCGACCATGCCGCGCTCGACAGCGCAGTGGACGAGGCAGCGGCGATCTACGGCCGGCTCGACGTCGCGTTTGCGAACGCGGGGATCGACTCGGGCGCCGGCTTCGTCGCAGGGTGGGCGGGGAGCGAGCGGCCCCGCGTCGAGGAAGGCGCGATCGAGCGCTACACCGACGAGCGCTGGAACCGCGTGATCGACGTCAACCTCAACGGGATCTTCGCGACGGCGCGCGCCGCGGCCCGCCACATGCGTCCGCGCGGCTACGGCCGCATCGTCGTCACGACGTCGCTCGCGGCGACGAAGGTCGAGCCCGTGATCGGCTCGGCGTACATGGCCTCGAAGGCGGGCGCGCGGCACCTCGTCCGCTGCCTCGCGCTCGAGCTCGCCGCGGAAGGGGTCACCGCGAACGCGATCGCCCCCGGCTTCTTCGTCACCAACATCGGCGGCGGCCATGCACACGACCCGGAACTGCAGGCGATGGTCGCGAAGGACGTCCCGATGCACCGCGTGGGGCGGCCCGACGACGTGAAGGCGCTCGCGCTCTTCCTCGCGGCGCCGGCGTCGGAGTACGTCACCGGCCAGGAGATCGTGATCGACGGCGGCTGGGGGCTCGGGATCGCGGACTGACGCGCCCCGCTCGGCGCGAGGCGGCGGCGTATAGTCGCCCGGTGGGCGACCTGCAGGTGCTCGACGCGGACACGACGCGGACGGTGGAGCGGGTCTGCGACGCGATCGTGCCCGGATCGGCGCGCGTGCGGCCGGCGGTCTACGTCGACGCCCTCCTCGCGCGGATGGACGAGGGGACGCGCGGCGCCGCAATCGACGCGTTCGCGAAGGTCGCCGAGGGCCGGATCGCCGACCACGTCTCGACGCCGGAGTTCGGCTGGGTGCGCGCGCTGGCGATCGAGGCGTTCTACAGCGACTTCGTCGCGCCGGGGGTCGACGCGCTGGGCGCCTGGGAGGAGATCGACTTCAACTCACCGCTCGCGACGCGCCTGAAGAAGGACTGGTCCTACCTGGGGATTCGATGACGGAGCGCTTCGACGTCGTCGTGGTGGGGTCGGGCGCGGGCGGCGGCGTCGTCGCCGGCGAGCTCGCCGATCGCGGCCGCAAAGTGCTCCTGCTCGAGGCCGGCCCGCATCGCACCGCCGCGGACTTCACGCGCTGGGAGGCGAAGGCGAACCACGACTTCTGGTGGCCGCTCCGTTTCGCGCCGATCGACGGCGGCGCCCGGGGCCTCGTCGCGCTCCTCGCGGCACGATGCGTGGGCGGCACGACGACGATCAACACCAAGGTGGCGCTGCGGGTCGCCGAGCACGACTACGCGAAGTGGCACGAGGCGAGCGGCCTCGTCGGCTCGGGCGGCTCGCCGTTCGGCGCGTCGGACCTCGACCCCCACTACGACCGCGTCGAGCGGCGGCTCGGCGTCCGGGTGCGCTCCGACTGGCGCAAGAGCGTCTACACCGTCGAGCCGGGGTTCCGTGCGCTCGGCTCGCATCTCGAGCCGGTGCACGCGTACACGGACGCGAACTGCATGAGCTGCGGCTCGTGCCTCCAGGGTTGCCCCACGAACGCGGGCAAGTCGACGATGAACACCTACATCCACGACGCCTGGGCGACCGGGAGGCTCGAGCTCCGCGCGGAGGCGCCGGTGCAGCGCGTCGTCGTCGAGGACGGCGAGGCGAGAGGGGTCGAGTACGCCGACCGCGACGGAACGCTCCGGCGCGTCGACGCGGGGGCGGTCGTCGTCGCCGCGGGCACGCTCAACACGCCCCAGCTGCTGATGCGCTCGGAGCTGCCCGACAGCCCGAGCACGCGGCTGATCGGCCGCCACCTCGGCTTCCATCCCGTGCGCCTCGTCTACGGGCTCTTCGACGAGCCGCAGGACGCCCACATGGTCTACCCGATCTCCGCCCATGCGATGGATCACCAGCGCGACGAGGACGGCGGCTTCGTGATCGAGGCCACGACCATCCAGGACCCGATCAGCTTCGCGACGACGCTCGAGGACGAGAACGGGCCCCTGTGGGGACAGCCGCTCGTCGACGCCGTGCGGAAGTTCCGCCGCTGGGTGGGGCTGCTCGCGATGGTCAACGACGAGAACAACGGCACCGTCTCCGTCGACGAGGACGGCGGCGAGGTGTTCGCTGCGGCTTTCAACGAGCGGGAGACGGCGCGACTCGACGCGGCGCTCGCCTTCTCGCGCGACGTGCTCGAGGCCGCGGGCGCGACCCAGGTCTGCTGGACCGGCATCGCGTCGACGCACGTGCAGGGCACGTGCCGGATGGGCAGCGATCCAGAGCGCTCCGTCGTCGACGCCGATGCGCGCGTGCGGGGCGTCGACCGGCTCTACGTCGGCGACGGCTCGGTCGTGCCTCGAACGATGTCCGTCAACCCCTCGCTCACGATCATGGCGCTCGCGAGCCGCCTGGCCGAGCACCTCGACGCCGACCCGCACGGCTACCTCGCCTGACGTGGCCGGCGAGTCGATGGTCGTCGTCAGCGCGCACTCGGCCGACTTCGTGTGGCGGGCGGCGGGAGCGATCGCCCTTGCCGCCGAGCGCGGTGCGGACGTCCACGTGGTCGCGCTCTCGTACGGCGAGCGCGGCGAGTCCGGGGAGCTCTGGAAGGAGAAGGGGCAGACGGAGGAGCGCGTCAAGGAGATCCGCCACGGCGAAGCCGAGCGCGCGGCCGATGTCCTCGGGGCGAGCTTCCAGAGCCTCGACCTCGGCGACTACCCGCTCGTCGTCGATGCGGTTGCGACAGAGCGGCTCACCGACCTGCTGCGGGCGCTTGCGCCCCGACTCGTCCTCACGCATGCCGCGCTCGACCCCTTCAACCCGGACCACGGCGTCGCGCACGAGGCCACGGTCCGCGCCCGTCAGCTCGCGAGCGGTGCGGGCGTTGCCAGCGGCTTCGTGACGATCACGCCGCCCGAGCTCCTGTCGTTCGAGCCGCACCAGCCCGAGCTCTGCGGATTCGTCCCCACGACGTTCCTCGACATCACGCCCGTCTGGGAGAAGAAGGTCGCCGCGATGGACGCGATGGGCGCGCAGTCGTACCTGCGGCAGTACTACTCCGAGCGGGCGGAGCATCGAGCGAACCACGCGCGCCGGATCTCCGGGCGCGGCGGGATTCGCTATGCGGAGGCGTTCCAGCGCGAGCTCCCGGTCGTCGTCGACGTGTTGTGATCGACTACGCCGCCATCGCCGCGCTCGGGGTCGCGACCGTGCACGAGGCCGCGGGCCGTGTCGGGATCGTCGACGTGCCGCTGATCCGGGTCGTGCCCGGGTCGCGCGTCGCCGGGCCGGCCCGAACGGCGCTCTGCGAGCCGGGCGACAACACGATGGTGCACGCGTCCGTGGCACACGCGCGCCCGGGCGACGTCCTCGTGCTCACGAGCACCGAGCCGGCGCCCGTCGCCCTCGTCGGGGAGCTGCTCGCGACGCAGGCGCAGCGGCAGGGCGTCGCGGGCGTGCTCGTCGACGGAGCGATCCGCGACCTCGACGAGCTCGCAGAGCTCGGCCTCCCGATCTGGACGCGGCACGTGCGCGCCCAGGGTGCGACCAAGGGGCAGGTTGGGAAGCTCGACGTGCCCGTCGTGGTCGGCCGCGTCGAGATCCGGCCCGGCGACCTCGTCGTCCTCGACGGCGACGGCGCGCTCGTGCTTCCGGCCGAGCGGCTCGACGAGGTGCTCCCCCTCGCGGTCGAGCGCACCGAGCGGGAGACGGCGATGCGCCGGCGCTACCAGGACGGCGAGCTCTCGTACGACCTGCAGGGCCTGCGCGCGCTCGTCGAGGAATGAGGGTCGCCGTCCTCGGCCTGGGGGAGGCCGGCGGCCGGATCGCCGCCGACCTCGTGGCGGCGGGAGCCGATGTGCGCGGCTGGGACCCCGTCGCACGGCCGAGTGGCGTGTCGCTCACGGCCGACGGCCCTGCGGCGGTGAGCGGTGCCGACGTCGTGCTGAGCCTCAATGCGGCCGCCGTCGCCCTCGAGGTCGCCGAGAGCGTGAAGGGGGCGCTGGACGCCGAGGCCCTCTACGCCGATCTCAACACGTCGTCCCCGGCGCTCAAGCGCGAGCTCGCGGACACGGCGCCTTGCCTCTTCGCCGACGTCGCGCTCGTGGGAACCGTGCCCGCCACGGGTCTGGCGACGCCGGCGCTCGCGTCGGGCGCCGGAGCCGAGCGCTTCGCGAAGCTCCTGGGGCCTCTCGGCATGCCCATCGAGGTCGTCGGGCGGGAGCCGGGGGAGGCCGCCGGCCTCAAGCTCCTCCGCAGCGTGTTCATGAAGGGCGTCGCGGCGGCAGCGGTGGAGAGCCTCGCCGCGGCCCGCGCAGCGGGCGCGGAGGAGCGAGCTCGCGCGGACATGGCGGCCGTGCTCGGCGAGCCGCTGCTCGAGCGGCTGCTCACGGGCTCCAAGGCCCACGCGGCCCGGCGGATGGACGAGATGCTTGCGGCCGCGTCGTATCTCGAGGAGCTCGGCGTCGAGCCCCGCGTCGCCTCGGCCGCGGCGGGTTGGCTGGCGCAGCTCCGCGACGCTCGTCCGTAGAAACCCGTAGCGCGTTCCGCGTCCGCGCGCATACGCGCGGCACCGACGACACCGATAGTGCCGGCATGGCGAAGAAGCACGTGATCGAGGTCGGCGACTGGGACGAGCGCCGCGGACGCGACCGCGTGCTCGTGGAGAACCCGGATCACGCGCAGCTCTGGGCGTATGCGGAGGTGCTGCGCGACGCGGGGTACGACGTCGCGACGTGTGCCGGCGAGCATCCCGACGGGCACGACCGCTGCCCGCTGCTCGAGCAGGAGCGTTGTGGGCTCGTTTCCGGCGCCGACGTCGTCGTCTCGACCTGCTCGATGCAGCGGGGTGACACCCTGCTCGGCGTTCTCGGTTCGCACGGATCGACGCCGATCGTCTTCGAGGCGCCGCAGCCGGACTTCGAGCGCTACGCGAACCTCGCCGAGGATGCGACGCTGATTCCCATGCCGGTCACGACGCAGGCGCTGCTCGATGCCGTCGGGCGGGCGCGGGCGCGTGCGGAGCACCCCGGCGAGGCGGCGGCGAGGATCCTGCGGGCGGTCGACGAGGGCTTTCCGCACGACGCCGACGACGGCCCGACGCCCGCCGCGTGACGCTCAGCCCGCGGCGCCGAGCCCGAGCAACCTGACGGCGTTCTCCTTCAGGATGAGCGGCCGCACCTCGGGCTTGATCTCGAGCGCGTCGAAGTCCGCGAGCCAGCGTTCGGGGGTGATGAAGGGGTAGTCCGTTCCGAAGAGCACCTGGTTGCGCAGCAGCGTGTTCGCGTAGCGGACGAGCTGCTCGGGGAAGTACTTCGGCGACCAGCCCGAGAGGTCGATGAACACCTGCGGCTTGTGCATCGCGATGGAGAGCGCCTCGTCCTGCCAGGGGAACGAGGGGTGCGCGAGCACGATCTTGAGGTCCGGGAAGTCGACGGCGACGTCGTCGACGTGCATCGGGTTCGAGTACTTGAGCCGGATACCTCCGCCGCCGGGCATCCCGGAGCCGATGCCCGAGTGGCCGGTGTGGAAGAGGACGGGGAGGCCCGCGGCCTCGATCACCTCGTAGAAGGGGTATGCCAGCCGCTCGTTCGGGAAGAAGGCCTGGATGTTCGGGTGGAACTTGAAGCCGCGGACGCCGTGCTCGGCGATCAGGCGCTTCGCCTCGTCGACGCCCTTGCGGCCCTTGTGCGGGTCGATGCTCGCGAACGGGATCAGCACGTCCGCGTTTGCCCGCGCGACCTCGGCGATCTCCTCGTTCGGCACGCGGGGCTGGCCGGTCGTCGACTCGGCGTCGACCGTGAAGACGACGGCCATCATCTTCCGCTCGCGGTAGAACGCCGCGAGCTCTTCGGCGGTCGGACGTGCCGACTGTCCGCGGAAGTGCTCGATCGCGGCCTCGCGTAGATCGTCGGGCAGCGAGTCGTGCCCCGCGCGCGACATCTCGGCGTGCGTGTGGACGTCGATCGCGACGACGTCTCGGAGCGCGAGACGCTCGGACACCGCTACGCGGGGACCAGCCGATGGCCCATGCCGAGCGAGATGTCCTCCGCCGTCTGCTTCACGGCGGGGCCGAACCGGGCGATCAGCTCGTCCATCGTGGACATCGTGCGGTGCACGGCGAGGTTGAGTGCCCCCAGCACCTCGCCGGAGTGGGCCTGGATCGGAGCCGCGATCGACCGCAGACCGTAGGCGAGCTCCTCGTCGTTGACGGCGAACCCAGACACGCGGATCCGCTCGAGCTCGGCTCTGAACTCCGCCGGATCCGTGATGGTGTTCGGGCCGCGCGAGACGAAGTCGATCCGCTCGATGATCGCCTCGCGGCGGTCCTCCGGGACGAACGCGAGGATCGCCTTCCCCATCGCCGTGCAGTAGGCCGGCAGCCGCGCGCCGACGTGGAGGTTGAGGTCGATCTCGCGCTGGCCGGGCTGGGCCGTGCGGCACCGCTCGATGTAGACGACGTCGGTGCCGTCCAGGATCGCGAGGTTGACGGTATGGCCCGTCTCGTCCGAGAGGCGTCGCAGGTGCGGTGCCGAGATCTCGCGCACGTCCATCGAGTTGATCGCGGAGAAGCCGAGGTCGAGCACCTTCGGGCCGAGCCGGTAGCGCTTCGAGTCGGGGTCCTGCTGGAGGTAGCCGAGGCGCGCGAGCGTCGCGATGTAGCGGTGGGCGGTGCTGCGGCTGAGCGCGAGCTCGCGCGACAGCTCACTCACCCCGATCAGCGGGCGGTCGGAATCGAAGGCGGAAAGGATCGCGAGGCCGCGCTCGAGCGACTGCGAGGTGCCGGTCCCGGACTCGGGCATCCCGACGATCGTAGCGCGTTGTCTCACCAACCGGAACAGCGTCTTGACAAACGGGCAGACGGTTGAGAGTGTCCCGTCGTCGCGCCGGCGGCGGCTGCAGCCCCGCGTGCCTGCGGGTTCTAGCAGCGTTACGCTCGGCCCGACACGCATGGGCGGACGGGAGAGCCGGTGATGGGTGAGCAGGTCGAGCTGGTCGCGCTCTACTGGACGGTCTCGGGACCGGTCGAGGTGCACGTCGGCCGCGAGTGGAGCCTGTTCGACTGGGCAGACCGCTGTGCGGCCGCGCGCGAGGTCGGCTTCAGCGGCCTCGGCATCTGGCACGCCGACCTCGAGCACGTGCTCGAGACCCGGAGCCTGCAGGAGATGAAGCGGGTCTTCGACGGCAACGGGCTCCGCCACCTCGAGGTCGAGTGCCTGCTCGACTGGTTCCTCGATCCCGACGACGAGCTCCGCCGCGCCTCCGACCGCGCCCGGGCGCTCCTGTTCGAGGCCGCGGGCGTCCTCGAGGCGCACCACGTCAAGGTCGCGAACATCTTCGGGAGGCCGGCCTCGCTCGCACAGCTCACCGAGCGCTTCGGTGAGCTCTGCGCGGACGCCGCGCAGCACACGGACGCGACGATCGTCTACGAGCCGATGCCGCCCGACGTCAACGTCCACTCGATCGACGCGGCGCTCGAGGTCGTCGTCGGCGCCGGCGCGGCGAACGGCGGCATCGCGATCGACACGTGGCACATGTCCAAGCTCGGGATCGCGCCCGACGAGCTGCGACGCATCCCGGTCGGGCACCTCTCCTGGGTCGAGCTCTCCGACGGTCAGATCGAGAACATGGCGGACCCGGTCGACGAGGTGATCAACCACCGTCGGTTGCCGGGCGAGGGCGAGTTCGACATCCGCGGCTACATCGAGGCCTGTCGCGACCACGGCTATCTAGGCCCGTGGGGCGTCGAGGTGCTCTCCGAGGAGCTTCGCAACAATCCCATCGACGTCATCTTCCAGCGCGCCTACGACACCACGATCGGCCAGTTCGAGCACGAGAGGAGCTCCGCATGAGCGCACCGCAGGGAGTCGAGAAACTCGAGCGCGAGCACCTCGTCTGGATCTACCGGCAGATGTCGCGGATCCGGGAGTTCGAGGAGCGCGTGAAGCGCACGTTCGAGGAGCACCCCGGCGTGATCCGCGGGCACACGCACCTCGCGGACGGCGCCGAGGCGTCGATCGTCGGCTCGATCGCGAACCTCGGCCCGGACGACTGGTTCTTCACGACGTACCGCTGCCACGGCTACCCGATCGCCCGCGGGACCGACCCGAAGGTGATGATGGCCGAGATCTACGGCCGGAAAGACGGCCTCTGCAAGGGCCTCGGCGGCTCGATGCACCTGACCGACGTCTCGAACGGCTTCCTCGGCACGTCGGGCATCGTCGGCGCCGGCATCCCGCACGCGACCGGCGCAGCCTGGGCCGCGCAGATCCGCGGCAAGGGCCAGGTCGTGCTCTGCTTCTTCGGCGACGGCGCGTCGAAGCAGGGCGCCTTCTTCGAGTCGCTCAACATCGCCTCCCTGTGGAAGCTCCCGATCGTCTTCGTGATGGAGAACAACGGCTACAACGTCCACACCCGCACGGAGCAGGAGGACGCGAACCGCGCGGCGGGCGAGGACCTCTCGGTGAAGGCGAAGGCGTTCAGCATGCCGGGCGTCACGATCGACGGCCGCGATCCGCTCGAGGTCTACGAGACCGTCCGCACGGCAGTCGTGCGCGCCAGAGCGGGGGAGGGGCCGACGCTCGTCGAGTCGCAGATGTACCGGCTATCGGCGCACGGGAACATCATCGCCCCGCCCGGCGTCCCGCTCCACTTCCCCGAGCACGAGGCGATCGAGAAGTTCGGCGCGCCCGAGGAGTACGAGGCCGCGAAGCAGGGCGACCCGGTGCCGGCGTTCCGCGGCCGTCTCGTCGCCGACGGCGTCCTCACCGGCGAGGAGGCCGCGGCCATCGCCGAGGAGGTGCGCGAGGAGCTGCAGGCGGCAGTCGACTTCGGCCTGCAGAGCCCGTTCCCCGAGGTCGAGACCGCCCTCGAATACACCTACGCGTGAGGAGGCGCTGACGATGGCACACGAGCTTCCCTACATCGCCGCGATCCTCGAGGCGATCCAGCTCGAGATGGAGCGCGACGAATCCGTTCTCTACTTCGGGCAGAACATGGCAACGACCGAGAACGAGCCCTTCGTGGATGCCTTCGGCAATGACCGCGTGCGTGTCACGCCGATCTCCGAGACGGCGGAGATCGGCATCGCGATCGGCGCGGCGCTCGCGGGCTACCGGCCCGTCGTCGAGCTGTACATGGCCGAGTTCATGCTCGTCGCGATGGACCAGGTGCTCAACGAGGCGCCGCGCTTCCGCGGGATGAGCGGCGGCCAGGTGACGGTGCCGATCGTGCTCAAGGCCGGCTACGGCTTCACGGCCGGCTGGGCCGGTCAGCACACGGGCACGCTGAGCGCGCTCTTCATGGGCGTGCCGGGGCTCAAGGTCGCCGTCCCGTCGACGGCGGCGGACGCGAAGGGACTGATGGCGACGGCGATCCGTGACGACAACCCCGTCGTCTACCTGCACCACTACCTGCTCACGCTCGACCACGGCGAGGTGCCCGACGGCGAGTACCTCGTTCCGTTCGGCGAGGCGTCGGTTCGGCGCGAAGGCTCCGACGTGACGATCGTCGGCACGGGTTGGACGGTCGACCGCGCGCTCGGCGCCGCGGAGCGGCTCGCGGGCGAGGGCATCCAGGCCGAGGTGATCGACCCTCGCACGATCGCGCCGCTCGACCTGCAGACGATCCTCGAGTCGGTCGACAAGACCGGGCATCTCGTGCTCGTCGACCAGGCGACGCGGCACGCCTCGGTGTCGACCGTGATCGCGGGCGAGGTAGCGGAGCACGGCTTCGGGTCGCTCAAGGCGCCGATCGTCCAGGTCACCGGCCTCGACGCCACGATCCCGTACTCCGAGCCGCTCGAGGCGTACGTCCTGCCCGACGACGACAAGGTCGTCGCCGCCGTGCAGCGCGTGCTCGGCACGGCGCACGTGACCGCGTGAGGATCTAGTGGACGAGCTCGGGGGCGAGCAGGCGATCCGCCTGCTCGCCACCATGTGGCGGATCCGCCTCTTCGAGGAGCGTGTCGGCCAGCTCGTCCGCGCCGGCGAGATCGACGGGCTCATTCACCTCTCGACCGGGCAGGAGGGCGTCGCCGCGGCCGTCTGCTCGCAGCTCCGCGACGACGATCACGTCTACTCCGGGCACCGGGCCCACGGGCACGCGATCGCACAGGGGGCGAGCCTCGGGCGCGTGATGGCGGAGCTCATGGGACGCGACACGGGTCTCTGCCGCGGGCTCGGCGGCTCGATGCACCTCGTCGACGTCGAGCACGGCTTCATGGGCGCGACCGGCGTCGTCGGAGGGAACGTGCCGATCGCGCTCGGGAGCGCGCTGGCCGCACGCCTGCGCGGTCTCGACACCGTGTCCGTTGTCTTCTTCGGCGACGGCGCCGTGCAGGCGGGCCATTTCACCGAGACCGTCAACCTCGCCACGCTGTGGCGGCTCCCGCTGATCCTCGTCTGCGAGAACAATGGCTTCGCCGAGTTCACGCCGCGTTCGGCGCACACCGTCGTCGAGCGGGTATCCGACGTCGTCGCGCCGTACGGCCTTGGCCGGGTGACCGTGGACGGGAACGACGTCCAGGCGACGTGGGACGCGTTCGGCGGCTTCCTCCAGTCGGCCCGTGCCGGCGGGGGGCCGTTCCTGCTCGAGTGCCTGACGCACCGCGTCCGCGGTCACTACGAGGGCGACCCGGGCCGCTACCGAGAGGCCCTCGCCGAGGAGGAGTGGCAGGAGAAGGATCCGATCATCCGGCTCGAGCGCCACGGTGTGGCCGAGGAGTGGTTCGCCGAGGACGAGCTGCGAGGAGTCGCCGCCGGCGCCGCCGAGGAGGTCGAAGATGCCGTGCGATTCGGCCGCGAGAGCCCCTTGCCGCCCGCGGGCATCGTCGAGTCGATGGTCTATGCGGATGCCTGAGACGACGATGATCGCAGCGATCAACCGGACGCTCGCCGAGGCGATGCGCGGCGACGAGCGGGTGCTCGTGCTCGGCGAGGACGTGGCCGAAGGCGGCCCGTACACGGCCACTGCGGGCCTCGCCGAGGAGTTCGGGACCGAGCGGGTCGTGAACACGCCGATCAGCGAGGCGGCGATCACCGGCGTCGCGATCGGCGCCGCGCAGGCGGGCCTTCGGCCCGTCCTCGAGATCATGTTCGTCGACTTCCTCACGCTCGCGCTCGACCAGCTCGTCAACGCGGCGGCGAAGGCGCATTTCATGTCCGGCGGCCAGCTCACCGTCCCGCTCGTGCTTCGCACACAGGGCGGCGCCGGGCAGCGCGGCGCTGCGCAGCACTCGCAGAGCCTCGAGAGCTGGCTCACGCACGTGCCGGGGCTCAAGGTCGTGATGCCGAGCCGGGCCGTCGACGCCGCCGGGCTGCTCGCGACCGCGATCGCCGACCCGAACCCCGTCGTCTTCGTCGAGTGCAAGACGCTCTACTTCCGCAAAGAGGACGTCCCCGAGCAGCTTCCGTCCGTCCCGCTCGGGCGTGCGTCCGTGCTCCGCGAAGGCGGAGACGTGACCATCGTCGCGCTCTCGCGGCTCGTCCACGACGCGCTCGCCGCGGCGAAGCGGCTCGCGGCCGACGACGGGATCGAGGCGGAGGTGATCGACCCGCGGACGCTCGTGCCGCTCGACCTCGAGGCGATCGTCGCCTCGGTCGAACGCACCGGCCGCCTCGTGGTTGCGCACGAGGCGGTGGAGCACGGCGGGTTCGGCGCAGAGGTGGTAGCCCGGGTCCAGGAGGCGGCGTTCGACTCCCTCGACGCGCCGATCGCGCGCGTCGGCGCGCCGTTCGCGCCGGTCCCGTTCAGCGGCCCGCTCGAGGACGCCTACCTCGCCGGAGCGGACGAGATCGTCGCCGCGGTCCGAGGCTTGAGATGATCGTCACCCTGCGACCCGAAGGAGCGCTCCCATGGCCGATTACGTGATCGTCGGCGCGGGATCGGCGGGCTGCGTGCTCGCCGCCCGGCTCAGCGAGAGCCCCGGCGTCAGCGTCCTGCTGCTCGAGGCCGGCGGGCCGGACACGGTGCCGGAGCTCCACGTCCCCGCGATGTTCCCGATCGTCTTCAAGTCCAGCCTCGACTGGGACCTGCTCGGCGAGCCCGAGCCGGGGCTCGGCGGGCGCCGCCTCTACCTCCCGCGCGGTCGCGTGATCGGCGGCTCCGGCTCGATCAACGCGATGATCTACCTCCGCGGTCACCGCGCCGACTTCGACGGCTGGGCTGCGGACGGGTGCACGGGCTGGTCGTACGACGAGGTGCTGCCCTACTTCAAGCGCTCCGAGGACAACGAGCGCGGCGAGGACGAGTTCCACGGCGTCGGCGGCCCGCTGTCGGTGTCCGACTGCCGCTCCGGCAGCACCTTCACCGACCTCATGCTCGAGGCCGCGGTGCAGGCGGGCTACGAGCACGTCGACGACCTGAACGTCGATCGGCCCGAGGGCGTCTCGCGCTTCCAGCTGACGCAGCGGAACGGCCTGCGCTGCTCGACCGCCGACGCGTTCCTCCATCCGGCCGAGGGGCGGCCGAACCTGGACGTGATGCCCGGCGTCTTCGTCGAGCGACTCGTCTTCGAGGGCGACCGCGCCGTCGGCGTCGAGCTCGTCCGGAACGGCGTCCGCGAGACCGTGCGGGCCGACCGCGAGGTGATCGTCTCCGCCGGCGCCTACCAGTCGCCGGTGCTGCTGATGCTGTCAGGGATCGGTCTCCGCGAGGAACTCGAGCCGTTCGGCATCGTCGTCCGCCAGGAGCTGCCCGTCGGGCGCAACCTGCAGGACCACTGCATGGTCAACGTCAACTACCTCACCGACGAGCCGGGGCTCTTCGGCATCTTCACGCCCGAGAACTTCGCGCTCCTCGAGAACGAGGGGCGCGGGCCGCTCACCTCGAACTACCCCGAGGCGGGAGGGTTCTTCCGCACCCGGCCCGACCTGCCCGCGCACGACGTCGAGTTCCACTTCGCGTCCGCGCCGTTCTTCGACGAGGGGCTGACGCCGCCGCCCGACAACGGTTACGCCTTCGGCCCGGTGATCGTGAAGCCGACCTCGCGCGGCAAGGTGACGCTCCGCACGCCGATGGCCGACTCCAAGCCGTGCGTGCTCTGCAACTTCCTGACGACGGACGAGGACCGCGCGAGCATGCTGGCGGGCGTGCGGATCGCGCTCGAGATCGCCGGCCAGCCTGCGCTGAAGGCGATCGAGCGCGAGCCGCTGAGCGCGCCTGTCTCCGACTCGGAGGAGGACATCATGGAGTGGGTGAGGCGGGCGAGCCAGACGGTCTACCACCCGACCTCGACGTGCCCGATGGGTGAGGTGGTCGATGCCGAGCTCCGGGTCCACGGCGTGGAAGGCCTGCGCGTCGTCGACGCCTCGGTGATGCCGACGATCACGCGCGCGAACACGAACGCCGCGACGATCATGATCGCCGAGAAGGCAGCCGACCTGATCCTCGGCAAGGCGCCCCCGCCCGCGACGGTGGCCGCGTCGTAGCGACGCGCAGGGCGTCAGGGACGCCGCGGGCGTGGCTTTCGGCCCCGTCCGTCCTGGTCGGTCGAAGAAAGAGGGGCAAGGCTGAAGCCATGCCCCGCCACCGTTATGAGGCCCGGCCGGTGCGCTCCCCCGCGTACGCGACGAACGGCTCGAGCGCGGCGGGGTCGACGAGGGCGTCGCGGCTCGCGACCTCGGAGACGGGCGCGCCGCCGATGATCCGCTTCACCGGGAGCTCGAGCTTCTTGCCCGTCATCGTGCGCGGGATCGCCGGCACGGCGACGATCTCGTCGGGCCGGTGCCGCGGCGAGAGGCTCGTGCGGAGCGCGTCCGCGATCCGGCTGCGGAGCGCGTCGTCGAGCTCGATCCCCTCTCGGAGGACGACGAAGAGGAGCAAGTCGTCCGTCTGCTCGAGGTGGACGACGAGGCTGTCGAGCACCTCGTCGAGCTCCTCGACGACGCCGTAGAGCTCGCTCGTCCCGAGCCGCACGCCGCCGCGATTGAGCGTCGCATCCGAGCGGCCGGTGATGACGCAGCTCCCGCGCTCGGTGAAGAGGATCCAGTCGCCATGCCGCCAGACGCCGGGGTAGTGCTCGAAGTACGCGGCGCTGTAGCGCGAGCCGTCGGGGTCGTTCCAGAAGCCGACCGGCATCGAGGGCATGGGCCGCCGGATCACGAGCTCGCCGAGCTCGTCCACGACGGGGTTGCCGTCGAGATCGAAGGCGGCGGCGTCGACGCCGAGGCACGGGGCCGTGATCTCGCCGGCGTAGACGGGCAGGATCGCGTAGCCGGAGAGCAGCCCGGAGCAGACGTCGGTCCCGCCGCTGCCGACGTTGAGGAACAGGTCCGGCCCGAGCTGGTCGTACAGCCAGACGTAGCCCTCGGGCGGGAGCGGCGACCCGGCCTCGCACACGGTGCGGATCGCGGAGAGGTCGAAGCGGCGCCCGGGCTCGAGGCCGTCCTTGCGGCACGACATCGTGAACGCGGGGGAGAGGCCCATGAACGTCGCCCGCGTCTCCTCGGCCAGCTGCCACTGGTACGAGAGGTCGGGGTAACCGGGGTTGCCGTCGATCATCACGATCGACGCGCGGAGAACCAGGTTCGAGACGAGGGCGTTCCACATCATCCACGCCGTCGTCGTGAACCAGAGCAGCCGGTCGCCCTGCTTGATGTCGAAGCAGAGCCCGAGGTTCTTGCAGTGCTCGAGCAGGATCCCACCGTGCCCGTGGACGATCGCCTTCGGCAACCCGGTCGTTCCGGAGGAGAAAAGGACGTAGAGCGGATGCGCGAACGGGACCGGGTCGAACTCGAGCGGGCCGGGCTCGGCGAGTAGCTCGTCCCACGACACCGTGTCGGGCAGCGCGTCGTCCGGGCCGCCCGCGTACGGCACGTGGACGACGTGCTCGAGGGAGCGCAGGCCCGCGCGGACCGCGGCGACCTGCTCGCGCCGGTCGACGTGCTTTTCGCCGAAGCGGTACCCGGCGATCGCGAGGAGGACCTTCGGCTCGAGCTGCCCGAGCCGGTCGAGCACGCTGCGGGGCCCGAACTCGGAGGCGCAGGTCGCCCAGATCGCGCCGAGGCTTGCCGTGGCGAGGAAGGCGACGAGCGTCTCGGGGATGTTCGGCAGGTACGCGACGACCCGGTCGCCGGGCCCGACGCCGAGCCGCTGGAGGCCCGCCCGGGCGCGGGCGACCTGGTCGCGGAGCTCGCCGAACGTCAGGTCGAACGGGTCGCGCGTCTGCGAGCGCGCGAGGACCGCGATCTCGTTCACGTCCTCGTCGCGCCCGACGGCGTGCGCGGCGTAGTTGAGCTGCGCGCCCGGGAACCACACGGCACCGGGCATCGCGTCGGAGGCCAGCACGCGCTCGTACGGCGCGTGTGCCCGGATCTCGAAGAAGTCCCAGAGCGACCCCCAGAACCCCTCGAGGTCGTCGACCGACCAGCGGTGGAGGTCGTGGTAGCCGTCGAACGCGAGGCCGCGCTCGGCCTGCAGCCAGTCGAGGTAGCGGCCGACCTCCGAACGCCGCCGCGCGTCGGGCGGGGGCGTCCAGAGAACGTCCCCCGGGGACGGCTGCACGCGTGTCGTCACCGTCCGCCGCCCGTACTAGACCGCGGCCTGCGTCCGCCAGCCCTCGGCGTACGACGTACGGGCGACCTCGCTGTACGGGCACGGGCTGACGATGGCGCGGATCTCCGTCTGCACGTGACGCTCGACGACCGGCCGGTTCGAGCCGCCGCGTTCCTCGCCCCAGACGATCGTGACCTCGTTGCCGAGCTCGACGTCGTCGTCGACGATCGCCAGCGAGAGCAGCGACCGCTCGTTGTAGCTGTACCCGGAGAACGTGGACACGCCGACGGCATGGTCGCCGGCCATGACGCGGTCCGACGGCCACGTCGCGTAGTTGGAGAGCGGGAGGTCGATGTACTTCACGGGGTCGCCCTTCTCGAAGAGCGTCCCCATCGCCCGCGCCACGTCCTCGCCGTTCCAGGCGAGCGTCACCTTCCGCCGCGACGGCGTGTCCATCTGCTCGAGTGCCTCGCGGCCGACGAAGTCGTGGTCGAAGTTCACGAAGCCGCCGTAGCCGAGCTCGTGCGGCGTCAGGTAGTAGTCCTCGATGTCGTCGGAGACGAGGCTGCCGCCGAGCGAGCCCGTCCCCTCGTACCAGTCGGCGGGGAGCCACTCGCGGTACGCCTTCATCGCGTCGCCGGTGAAGACGGCGGGGACCGGGCAGGGGATCCAGCCCGACTCGAGGGTGTTCGTCGCGTAGGCGCGCGACCCGACCTGGCGCAGTCCGAAGTCGCCTCCCGCCGCGACGATCGCCGCCTTGACGGCGTCGCGCTCCGCCCACGGCCCGAACAGCTCGAGCCCGGTGGCGCCCGACATGCCGTGGTGCAGGGCACGCACCTCGTGGCCGGCGATCGTGAGCCGGCCCATGTTGAAGAACTTGATCTCCGGCAGCGGCCCGCCGGTCGCCTTCTCGAGCACCTGGAGCGCGGTCGGGCCCTGCACCTGGTAGCGGTAGAGCTTGCGCCCGCCGGTCGGGTTGACTGCGGTTCGCTCGTCGCGGTCGACGGTCACGTCGTAATCGCCCGTCTCGGCGTGGTACTGCACCCAGTTGTGGGCCGAGGGGCGCCCGACGAGCGAGACGCGGTTCTCGTCGAGGAAGAAGAGGATCGCGTCGCCGATCACGTATCCGTCCTCGTTGCAGGCGACGAACTGCTTCGCCTTGTCGACGGCCGCGTTCGCGAAGGTGTTGACGCCGAGGTCGGAGAGAAGCCGGATCACGTCCGGCCCCTCGAGGTAGAGGTCTGTCATGTGGTGGGACTGGTCGAACAGCGCGCAGGTCTCGCGCCAGGCGACCTGCTCCTCGCGCCAGTTCGTGAACTCGGACGGCACGGCTGGGTAGACGTAGGGGCCGATCTGCGAGTTCCGCGCCAGCTCGACCGCGCTACCGGCCGCCTGCAGGGCGGCCTCGAGGCTCCGCTCGCTCATGGGTGTACCGCCTCCTTCTCGTGGGCGACGTCGGGGGTGCCGTAGGTGTGGAAGCTCTCGACGGTCTGCACGCCCCAGTATTGACCGCGCGCGCGCTCCGCCGCGCTCCAGGTGACGGGCTCGTGGTCGGGGTCGTAGACGAAGTAGCCGCCGGTCGTGACCTCGATTCGGTTGCCGCCGGGCTCGATGCCGTACAGGAAGAATCCCTGGGCCACGCCGTGCTTCGACGGGGCGGCCTCGATCGGGACGCCTGCGTCGACGAAGAGGTCCGCCGCGCGCAGGCACTCCTCGCGCGTGTCGACCCAGAAGGCCAGATGGTGCAGGCGTCCGCGCGCGCCGTAGAAGTCCGCGACGTAGATCAGCTCGTGGGCCGCGATCGAGACGCTCATCCACGCGCCCGTCTCCCGCCCGTCGTCGAGCTCGATGCGCTCGTAGAGCCGGTAGCCGAGCACGTCCTGGCAGAACTCACGCACGGCGCGCACGTCGGCCGCGAGCAGGTTGACGTGGTCGAGTCGCTTCACCGCGGCGCCGCGCCCGACGTAGCGCTGCGGCTGGTTGCGCCACGACGGCGCGAGGTGGGGAGGGGCGACGTAACGCTCCGCCTCGTAGAAGAGCTCGAAGACGTGGCCGTCCGGGTCCGTGAACCGGTACGCGGGACCGTGCCCGACGTCGCCGTCGATCCAGCCGCTGCCGAGACCCGTCGCCTCGACGGCGGCGACGCGGCGCTCGAGCGCTTCCGGGCTCCAGGCGCGCAGCGCGACGTGACCGACGCCGGCCCGCGCCGACTCGGTCAGCTTCAGGCCGTAACGGAGGTAGTCGCCCCAGCCGCGCAGGTACACGGACTGCCCGTCGCGCGCCTCCTCCTCCATTCCGAGCACGTC
>Ga0105239_10002772_pt1 | contig 21972 bp, 11 predicted proteins | sample KBSC44metaG_FD_92761 | JGI IMG/M metagenome (GOLD analysis project Ga0105239, IMG submission 92761) | Corn rhizosphere microbial communities from Kellogg Biological Station, Michigan, USA - KBS C4-4 metaG | ecosystem: Host-associated > Plants > Roots > Rhizosphere > Soil | place: Michigan, USA... | reverse complement strand
TTTCCGCAATTGACGCAACCGCTCTCAGAGCATTTCTTACCGCATGAAGGGCATTCATGCGCGCTTGAGATCGCCTGTGCCACATCACCGGGCTTGGTGGGATCGGAAGCCTGCCGCTTGTAGACTGGTGGGAGCGCACCGTCAAACATATCCTTTGCGACTTTCACGTGTTTCGGTCCTTTGTCTGCGTGGTTGGGCGCGCCAGGGTACGGCTTCCCGTCGAGTCGTTGCAAATTGACATGTTTCTTGTTGCCATTTGCGCGCTGGGCTTCTGGCGCGTGCAGGCGTGGTTGCGACGCTCGCTCGACGGGCTGAGGCTCACTGATCGGCGACACGGGTGAGAAGAGCTGGGCAGCAAAAGCAGGTTGCGCAACATTGGATGGCGCTGGGTGAGGGGTGAAATTTGGAGAGAAGGGGTTTGTAGATGGGAGTTCATTGAATGAACTGGGTACCACAGCAGAGGTCACAGGCACGGGCTGCTGCGTGGACTGTGGCAGGTTTCGGTATGGGACGGCGGTCTGAAGAGGCGCCGTGTCATTTGGATATGCTGGTGGTGGATTCTTCTGTAGCCTCGTCATTTTGAGAAAAGGAAAGTCAGATGTCTCGACTCAGATGGACAAGTCAATCGTCCGTATTGGGACCTCGTGTTGCAGGAATGATATGTCTGCAAGATAGGAAGTTGGGGGAAAAAGAGAAGGTGGGTGAAATTGGCGTGGATGAAGTGCGGTGTCCGTAAATTGTGTTAGGGACGGAATTGGAAATGCGAAGGTGTAGGCGAAAGCCAAGTGTGAATGGAGAGTGGGTGTGAAAGAGTGGCTCCCCCGGTCAAGTGTCAACACGTCAACACGGGATATTCAGAATTCAGTTGGATGGCAAAGTGGAGAGGAAAGAGAGACAGATAGACAGGAAGAAAGACAAGAAAACGAGGGACAGGAGGCACCTAAGAGGGTCGAGATGGGCCTGGCAAAGCAGGAAATCGATGGGACTAGGAGGACAGTATACTTGGAACAGGCCGGTTATGGATCATGTATACAACTTTGAGGTCCCCCAGGAGGCACGAGGTAAGATGGGATTGCTAAATTCGGGAGGCTTGAAACGTGGCGGAATGAATCAAAGCCACGGTCACAACCATGACTCGCCTTGAAGGGGAATGGATTGGGGATGAAAGCCGCGGATGGAGGCCGAAGTACGCACCACGCATCCAAGCCAAGTTCAAGACACGCAAAAAGGGGGAGAACGAGGGCTGACTACTGGTCGACTAGGCTAGTATAGCCTTCGAGTTAGGCTATTAGGCTCCGGGTGGTGCAGAATAAGAATCAGAGCGAGAGGGCAAAGGGAAGACCGAGTGGGAGTGAGACGAGAGAGCGAGAGGAGGCGAGAGGAGAGCGTAACCGTGTGTCAGAAACCCTGGTCAGATCCAATCGAACTGGAAACTCGCAAAGGGACAAAAAGAAAAGGGATCTTTCAGCTTCAGAGGCACTCAAAGCGGCGAAGCTACGAGCAAAACTCGTAAATTGAACACAGCCAAAAAGGCCAAAATAAGAGGCTGCTTGCAGAGGCCACAGAGCCACACAGCCCACAGCCTGACTGCCAAGGCTGACCCTCCGAGCCGTGGCTGAATAATTGATTCTATCTTGGGCGCCCCTCGGACACTAGTCAAAACAAGACATGGAGGGTTCCAGGGTGAGGGGCTTACGCTTGCTCTGTCCCTCGTAACAACTCACCACTTTGAAACTCGAGATCTTCTAACAGTCCGAGTACGAGGACCTACAAAGGTACTCCCCGCTAAATACGGGGGCAGTATCCCTCTGTCAGAGGCCTTCACAAATCCGATCAAGAACTTAGTCAGGTGCAGAGCCCCAGACACTACAGATCCCCTTGCCGCTACTCCGCACCATCAGTAGGTACATTACCAAGGTCATGATCCTGGATGAGATGAGATTGCTATACGGAGTGCTTGAGGTAGGTTACCTACCTACGCCATGCCGTTCTTCCTCTGAGCCTGGGCCTGATCATCGCCCGCAACACGAAACCTACTTCAAAAGGCAACTCGCATCCATCCCAGGCACCCACCAGGAAACAAACTCCACAAACAGGATTCAGGACGGACATACTCAGCACCAATCCTGGAGGAGATCGTCGATCACATCTTGATTCCAGCTTAGATGCTAGGGCACTTGTGCAAGTTCATATCACCCGTTGTCCAACAGCTTGCCTTCAGCTCAGGATGCACATGTATTTCCCAGTCCCTGCATTGATTCATCTGAACTCCTTGGAGGGCTACAACATCGGATTGTCCAACCGTAGCGTTCGGGTATTCGTACTGGAAGCATGGCCAATAGCGAATGCATCACAAGTTGAACCAGGTGCCTGTTAGGGTCGCGGACTTCTGTCTTCCATTTACTCGTATGTTGCAAGTCCGCGAACAACCCAGTCGACGATCATAGGTCCAGACCTCCCCAAACCTGGTATGTTCCTGCTTTTGGTACCTTGACTAAACGAGCCCTGCAGTTCATATCCAAATACTTGCTGGGAAGCATCCCTCTTGGTGAGCTGTGGTCACCCGCTCTTCTGATATTACCGCTGTGAGCCCATCTTGACCTCCTTCAAAACACTGATATGATGTTGTGATGCGCAGTTGAGGCGAGCAGTGTTGACCCAAATTTACGTTTGACTCCCCCGAATTCCAAGCATTGAACCGATTACCTGGATATATCAAGGCAGTACAGGTCCCACACAGATCAGCACAATTCATTGGATCGAGTTTCGAGAGACGTAAACTATATTTAGCAACACAATAGAGAGATGTCATCGCGATTCTTGCGTGTGCCCTTCAATTCGTCTTGTGCCAGTTCGAAGGATGTCGTTCTTGCTTCACCGCTAGGTGCCCGCGCACTTCACCCATCGTCAGGTGCAACATGCAAACAACTTTCACGAGACCCCAGCCGAAAGCAGGGTGAAATCCTTGCGGACGGTAGCCTTACTCGAGGGGAGGGTTCTTTGGAACAGCAGCAACATGCCCAAGGAAACAAACCAGTTACACGGCCCTGGATCTGGCCCCGGATATTTGAGAACAATATTTCGTGCACATGTAATTCACCCGTGGATCGCCAAAATATCATCTTCAACAATGGAAAGAGCACCGGATGGTTTGATTGGAGGAGTCTACTACCAATCATGACCTGCAAATAGTCCGAGCCTTCGGACCACCCCTTTATAGTATCTCAAATAACCGTCTCAGAATTTAGAGTGCCACGTTCACACAATGATTAGTCGAAGCATTTGTGATGGAAATGTTAAATCAGTTATCTAAACCCTGTTTCGCAGGCAACGCGACGGAAGTCCGCACGTGCACAGGAGCCACGGACAACGAGGCTTCCCATGGGGGTCGTTGAGATCTGCATTGTCATTTGTGGCTGAATGTAATAATCCGTACTCCGTACACGGTACGAGAAGTATTGGAGCCTTGCGTTCATGTTGCGACCGATGTCAAGGACAGAAGCTGTTAGGCGCCCATTCCGCGCCACCTTTTTGGGGTCGTAAGCCGCAGCCTCGTGAGGCTCAGGCAGATCGCCACTAAGATGAATTACGAGTACTCCGTACTCCGTACTGCGTACCGCTGGAATTCCGGGTAATTGAAATTGTAGGAGGCGGTCACCGTCACCTCACGCTGCATGGAGATATTTGTTGATTTTTGCCTCCTGAAGTGCTAATAAGCTGATATTAATTAGTGTTCTCTGGACACCAGATTTAGCGCTGGACGTTCGCTTTGATAGGAAGTCTGATTACTAGTTCGGATATCAATTTCCTTGAGCCCAGTACGCTCCATGAACGACCATGCTGTCAGTGCCGTGAATCCCGTGTCAAGCGAGGAGTTTGCAGGGAGATCACACCCTATTATTTTCAAACTACATTAGTAATGTCTGGACCTTCACACGACCTCCACTAACCGGTCTCACCAAAGGGGACCAAGGATAATTAGGATTCGGCGATATAGCAAAGCCCGAGCAAGGGGCATTCGCAGTGAATGCTCCATTCAGCCCTAGCCATGACTCCATCTGGGCGCTCCATCGCTTGATTCAGAGTCAAGATATTGATCATGTCCACCTTGCATCATTTCGGTTGGAGGGAGCATTGATGTCCCCAGAAAAGGAGAAAGCCAATACCAAAGATGCTTCGTATCATGCAAGGCGGGCGCCACATAATTTTGAGAGCCTGATGGATACCCTTATCGATTAGAAGGTTGGCCACTGTCTATCGTGCATACCTACGATGTTGCCATGTCTTTGAAATCAAACCTGGCAGATATCGAGATATCATCAATTCCACACCTAAAAGCGCCTCATCCGACAATAGTTTGAGCCACTCGAGCGTTTTCCTAGGTCGCGTCAAGGCTGAGGGAGACTAACCACCTCACAAGTGGGCATCGCAACTCGGCAGGTGGATATCTGGGAGGCTGTTTAGCCTGGGCTCCACCGCTTCAGAGACAAGACTTTTTGGCTTCTTCTAGGTGATCCTTCTGAAGAAAGCTAGGACTAGGCTATCATGATGCATGGGCCATCCCTTGCAAATCTGGCTTCAGACACCGCGTCGACCTTGCCCCGGCAATGGCCAGCCGAAGCAACCTGCGGATGCCGATAACTCTGAAAGGCGTAAATAGGCTCGCTAGACCCATCCCTGAATTTCTTGTCGGAAAAGGGTCCAAGGTCCAAGGATCAAAGACAAAGGACAATGCAAACTATCCAGAGCTAAGGCAAGTGGTACTCCGTACTGCAGTCTCGCGGGAGCGCGTGGCCAAAATGAAACCCCTATTTCACACTGCGAGAGGGTCACACCGTACCTACAGAGGAGAAAACAAATGGTTAATTACTGCACCTGCATCTTGAACAGTGAAATTAGACCAAAAGGCTCGATAACCGCGAATTTTCCGCTTGGGGGCTTCGTAAATTCGTAAAACTTTTTCGTCCACCATTTACCTAGCCTCTGCCCTCAATTGGTGCTGGGATGCTCAGTCCAGAGAGCTAATCGTGCGTCCAGATATGGGTCATAAAGGATCTGTACTCCGTCTGACTGGGGACAATATCCTCCGTCATTGCCTGAGCCACAGCACTGGGGGGACCAGCGGCGCGATTCTGATGGAATGGAAGACAGCATGGAATCTTTCCAACACCCCCTATACTCCGTACGGCTGGTGTCATTTCGTTTGCGGCATGAGAGCGGAGATATCGAGAGGCGGTGGATCAAGGGCTTTGGGCGATGGGCTAGGCCCAATATCGAAAGGTCCCATTTGTTTACACCCAAATTTAGTGACAGGACAACGGATCGCTAGGCTGTTACTGGAGTAGCCGCCACGCTAGGCGGAAGTTAAGCCTGGGTCGACCTGAAGCATGTTTGACCCATCCCTGCGGCGCGGGCACAAACTTCAAACCCATGCCACGCTGCCCCTTTCCAGTGCGGTTCAAGGGGACATTGTTGGCATTTCATTTGTCGTCAACTCCGCCTACCACCTCACTGCTGGCGAAATTGCATCAGATTTGCTGGCCAGGTCGTATCAAGTCTCTTGGATTCCTCGGGACCCGAACCCATTACGACCAACCCACCTCAAGGGAATCCGCCTCCTTGATGCTGCGGGACTGGCACATGTTGCTCGAGGGCAAAAGAGTCCACTGCGAGCGCAGGAGTCTCCCGAGGATGGTACGTGGTTCCTTTAGACCTGGGGGCCTTGGAGATCCCACAGCTCGGAATATACTCGCAGCGGAGGTCCTGAGTGGCACTTTGTGTGGCCCATGCCCGCTTGACATCTCCCGAACATCACTGATCATGGTGACAGCAGAAAAGAGACGGTAAACAACAGGTGAACACCGAACACAAACAACAAAGCTGTGCTGCAACCAATGCGAGATGCAGTCATCTTTTGGGGAGCCAGAGGACCCCAGATTTGTTTGTCAGAGGTCTCCTCCAATCTCCTTGCCGCCACTGTAGGAGCTGTTCAGCCTCAGCCGAACTGACAGGGGCAGTGAGGGCCAGGGGCCCCCTGTCCGTATTGTCACACCGTGACATATTTGTCATTACATGCGGTAAAATAATGTACATGTTGAAGGAACCGAGCGACATCGAGGTCCTACGATGCGGACACGCCGTGTGAGACTACAGCACAGGGAGTCCCTTGTACTCCGTACCCCGTACGAGAATGCACAATTCGTTATAATTGCGCCTTTGACTGACACAAGCCCAATACCCTCGTTCCTGTCGCTATGCCTTCAAAGGTTCAACTGATACAGATGTGGATTCAATAAATGATGGGAGTGGTTTTGGCATCAATTGGATCAGAGCGCTGGGTTTGGAAGCACAGACTCAAGAGTACGAACAGACTACAGTCCCTTTGTAGGTACTATACGCGGTGTTGCCAGAACAACGTGCATGGGGCGTCGCCGTTGCTGCTGCTGGGTGGTGGCCATTGTATGACTTTATATCATTGTTGATGATCGTGGAGGTTGACTCTATATCTTGGTTTTGGTCCCATGTTCTGGTTTGTACCCATTTGGAGGGGTCTTGTACGTATACCTACCTACATACATCACTACCTAAGTAGCCTGGAGGTGAGGGTTCATGGCTGTCCAGATAACAATAATACCAATAAGCCACCTGGTGCCAGACCCTGTATTCAAAGTATCACTTGCATTCTACTCTGTAGTCGATAGTGATTGTGACTTGAAGTGGCTGGTGACAGCCGCATTGGGTGTGGCGCCAAAAGAAGGCCGTTGGCAGGTGGCAGGTGCACTGAAAGCGTAGGTTACGAACGTCAGGCAGGTGCGTCCCAACTTCACACGCAAACCCTAAACCAGGAGTACTCGGGCCCATGACTCTAGGCTACACAACTCTTTTGCTTCACGGACAGCCTGTCGCCTGCCTGGCCTGACTCTACCTCTACCTCTATGAGTACTACTGTATGCTGTGCTCATCTCGTATCTCTTTGTCTCGAACAGAAAGAAAGTCTTGCCCCCCCCGGCATTATCATCCTTAGTCGCCTTTACACTATTTGCCCTATTTGTCCTGCCCGTGTGCGGCTGAGCGCGCGGCAACTCAATCGCTCCTCCAAGCCTACAAGCCCTTACCTCGCCTCCAGAGTGTGTCCAGTAGGAGGTCAAAGCCAGCCAATCCACGCGTGGCCGGCCTTCTATGCCCAAGCACGGACGGTTTAGGGCTGGCATAAGCGAAGGACTCGTACAGCAGCAAGAAACAAGACGAGACACACCCTTGGTGCTGTGTATGGCCGTGTAAGATTACCGCCAACCTGACGAGCTGGCCATGTCTCATCTGGATCAGCCATCCCCACTTGCTGCTTCGGGCGCCGAACAAGTGCTGACTAGGACTAGGGAGGTCATCACAGCATCTAGTGGAGCCCTTTCATGACCGCAAGACTCGAGGCCCACGGGCACGAACAGAACAGCCCCTCCAGTTTTGGCCGCTGGCACTTCTGGCCATGCTCATTGATTTCCAGCGCAGATCTCGTGCGTGTCCACTAGACCCACAAGGGGGCGCTGTCTTTCCTACTGGTCACCAATCTATTTTGAACTGGCCTTCGTCGAGTTTCCCGTTCTCCTATATGATAGCTGACCACCCCAATTTTCCCGTGTTTTTTTCTTGTTAAGCAACGCTCGTTGAAGCTCGTCGACATTTCACCAGCATCATGGAGGAGGTCTACGTCTTCGGCGATCAGACCGCTGACCTGCGGTCGTTCTTCACCAAGGTCTTCGGCCGGAAGGACGACGTATTACTACAAAGCTTCCTCGAGAGAACTGGTGAAGCCGTCAGATCAGAAAACAAATACCGTACACATCCTTCGAAAGCAGTTCCTAATTTCACTACCATTCAAGAATTAGTCGATCGTTATTTCAGAAGCGAGGGCAGAGATCCCGCAATCGAGAGTGCTTTGGTTTCCATTGCTCAATTCACTCATTTTATCGGGTATGTTCAGGAGCCAGCCCCTGAATTCCGAGCTTGGAAAAACTGACCACAATCACAGTGCTTTCGAAGAACGAGCACCCGCATACATACAACCTAATACAGATGCCCGACTCGTCGGTCTATGCACCGGTCTCATTGCAGCCACCGCTGTTGCATCTGCCGACTCGCTGACTGCCCTCATCCCTTTGGCCGTCGAAGGTGTCCGAATCGCGTTCAGAGCTGGTGCACACGTGGGAAGAGTAGCACAACAAATCGAGGGCGAACAGAAGGCCCAGTCATGGTCAACCATTGTTGCTGCCGACGAGAAGTCGGCACAGGCTGCACTTGACGCGTTCCACAAAGAGAAGGGCACATCCCCCACCAACAAACTTTGGATCAGTGCGTCTTCCGCCACCTCGGTTACCATCAGTGGTCCTCCTTCGACCAAAGCCAGTGCATTTGAGGACTCTGAATTCTTCCGCACCGCAAAGAATGTCCCAGTGCAAATCTTCGCCCCTTACCATGCCTCTCATCTTCATTCCCAATCAGACCTGGACAAGATTCTGCGACCACAGACGAAAGTCATCTTCGAGAATTCTCCAGCGAGATTTCCTGTTTGCTCCAGTGTGACGGGTAAACCGTTCACTGGCAAGAACGGATACGAGCTTCTCCAAGAAGCTCTCCGGGAGATCGTCATCGAGCCTTTCCGATGGGATAAGGTCCTCAAATACACTGCCTCCGGCAAGACCGAGGAGGCCAAGGTCTTCGCTGTTGGCCCAACCAACCTGGCAAGCAGCGTCGTATCTGCGCTGAAGGCATCTACCCCCAAGGTTTCCCTAGAAGATCAATCACACTGGGTGACTGTCGCACCGGCTGGAACTCAGCATTCCAAACGGGAGGCTGATGTTGCCATTGTTGGCTACTCCGGCCGATTCCCCGATGCTGCTGATAACGAGCTCTTCTGGCAGCTGATGGAGAAGGGTTTGGATGTCCACAGACCAGTCCCCCCCGACAGGTTTCCCGTTGATTCTCACACCGATCCAACCTCCAAGAAGAAGAATACTTCCCACACGCCATTCGGTAACTTCATTGAGAATCCGGGTCTTTTCGACGCACGCTTCTTCAACATGTCCCCTCGAGAGGCTGCGCAGACAGATCCCATGCAGCGTCTCATGTTGACCACTGGCTATGAAGCTATGGAAATGGCTGGTATCGTGCCTGGCCGAACACCATCTACCAAGCACGACAGAATCGGAACCTTCTACGGTCAGACCTCCGACGATTGGCGTGAGGTCAACGCCGCCCAGGATATTGATACATACTTCATTTCTGGTGGCGTGCGTGCCTTTGGACCTGGTCGTATCAACTATTTCTTCAAATTCAGCGGTCCCAGTTTTTCAGTGGACACTGCTTGTTCCTCTAGTTTCGCGGCAATTAACGTTGCCATCACTTCCCTGCGCGCGGGCGAATGTGATACCGCCTTCACTGGCGGTGCAAACGTGCTGACCAACTCGGATATCTTCTCAGGTCTTAGCAGAGGCCATTTCCTCTCCCGAACAGGCTCTTGCAAGACATGGGATAACGACGCAGACGGCTACTGCCGTGGTGACGGTGTTTGCACCGTTATCATGAAGCGCATGGAAGATGCTATTGCCGACCGTGACCCCATTTTGGGAGTCATCCGCGGCATTGGCACCAACCACTCCGCTGAAGCTGTCTCCATCACCCATCCATGCGCCGAAAATCAGTCTTTCTTGTTCGACAAAGTCTTGAAGGAGTGCAATGTCCACTGCAACGATGTGAACTACGTTGAAATGCACGGCACTGGCACACAGGCCGGTGATGGCATCGAAATGGAGTCTGTGTCTTCTGTCTTTGCTCCACGCAATCCTCGCAGACGCCCTGACCAACCACTGTATGTCGGCGCGGTTAAATCCAACATCGGTCATGGTGAAGCTGTGTCTGGTGTTTGTGCGCTCATCAAGATCATCCTCATGCTTCAAAAGAGCAAGATCCCACCACACACTGGTATCAAGAAACAGATCAACAAGAACTTCGCTCCTGATCTTAAAGAGCGCAATGTCAACATTGCGTTCCAGACTACGCCCTTCCTTCGACCGGCAGGTGGAAAGCGTATTGTGTTCATCAACAACTTTAGTGCCGCTGGTGGTAACACAGCTATGCTCATGCAGGACGGACCCGAGGTTCCCAAGGAGCCATCCTCTGATCCCAGATCCACTCATGTGGTGACCGTATCTGCTAAATCCCTGGGAGCTTTCAAGAAGACGATCCAGAAATACGAGGACTACCTGAACAACAACCCTAACGTTGGCCTCACTGATCTGGCCTATACCCTGACTGCTCGTCGTGCACATTACAACTACAGAGCTGCCTTCCCAGTCCAATCGATTGCTCAAGTGCAAGCTTCCTTGAAAGCACTTAAAGATCAAGCTCACAACCCCATCCCTCTCGCAACTCCTCAGATTGCTATGGCATTTACTGGCCAGGGCTCACAATACACTGCTATGGGCAAGAAATTGTTCGAGACTTCCAAGCAATTCCGTGGAGATATCGAGGAATTCAATGAGATTGCTCTGCGCCAGGGACTGCCATCCATCTTGCCCTTGATCGATGGCTCGGTTGAGGTCCAACACCTCCCTCCCACTGTTGTTCAACTTGGCATGTGCTGCATCCAAATTGCTCTCACACGCCTCTGGGCCACCTGGGGCATCACTCCCAGTGTGGTCATTGGCCACTCTTTGGGCGAGTACGCTGCTCTTCAGGCAGCTGGTGTCCTGTCAGTTGCAGACACCATCTACTTGGTAGGCAAGCGCGCACAGCTCCTCGAGCAAAAGTGCACTGCCGGTACCCATGCCATGTTGGCTGTTCGATCTCCGGTTGCAGGTCTACAGGATGTCATCGCAAACAGTAACGGAAAGATCGAGATTGCCTGCATCAATGGTGTTTCCGACACCGTTCTTTCCGGAACGATGGGCGACATTGACGTGGTTGCACAGAAGCTGGCAGATGCTGGTCAAAAATGCACCAAGCTTAAGTTGCCGTTCGCCTTCCACTCTTCTCAGGTTGATCCTATCCTCTCTGAGTTTGAGAAGCTTGCTTCATCTGTCAAGTTCCACGCACCTAGAGTTCCAGTCATCTCGCCTTTGTTGAGTGATGTTGTCAGTGTTGGTGGCGTCTTTGATGCATTCTACCTGAGCCGACATTGCCGCAAGACCGTCGATTTCGTCGGTGGTCTCTCTGCCGGTATGTCCACTGCAACAATCAGTGACACATCTCTATGGCTTGAGGTTGGTGGTCATCCTCTCTGCGCAAGCATGATAAAATCTTGCTTGTCAGCCTCAACTCTTCCCACCATGCGCCGTGATGAAGACCCATGGAAAATCATCTCAACCTCCATGGCTGGTCTCTACACTGCTGGCAAGGCCTTGAACTGGGATGCATTCCACAAGGAGAATGAGGACATGCGCGTCCTCAATGATCTTCCATTCTATGCGTATGATGCCAAGAACTACTGGCTTCAATATACCGGAGACTGGCTTTTGTACAAGGGTGACTACCCCAAGGCCATCGCACCTGCTCCCGCTGCCTCCGCTCCATCAGGGCCAGCCAAGACAAGAAAATATCTATCTACCGCTGTCCAGGGCATCGTGTCGGAGCAAATCAAGGGTAACACTATCTCCATTCTCGCCGAGTCTGACTTCGCCCACCCTAAGCTCTTTCCCGTTATTGCCGGGCACTTGGTCAATGGAAGTGGTCTGTGTCCCTCCACCTTGTACGCTGATATTGCGTACACATTGATCAACTATGGTGTGGATGCGCTGAGACCTGGTCAGAAGGTTGCCATTAACATCGGCACCATGGATAACCCAGCTCCTCTTCTTCTGAAGAACATCAACCAGCCAGAAAGCCAAACATTCAACTCGTCCATCAAGATTGATCTTGACGCGGGCAAGGCTGACTTCCAGGTCACTTCCTTCAACGGCAAGAAGGACGTCATTCATGCCAAGTGTGTCATCAGATTCGAGGATCCTGCAGCCTGGAAGGAGGAGTGGGCTAAGACTGCCTATCTCGTCCAATCCCGAATTGATCTCCTCAAGCACAAGGTTGAGAATGGAGAAGCCGACAAGGTTAGCAACCCGATGGCATACAAGCTGTTCGGCGCTCTCGTTGATTACTCTGATATCTACCGCGGAATGCAGAGTGTTGTGTTTGATGGAGCTGAATTTGAAGCTTCAAGCAACATTAAGTTCAAAGCGACCGCCAACGATGGCGATTTCTACTTCAGCCCATATTTGATCGACAGCGCTTGCCATCTTTCCGGTTTCACCGTCAACGCAACTGTGAACCCTCGCGACGAGTGCTATATCTCTCACGGTTGGTCCAGCTTGCGCTTCTTGGAGCCACTCAAGTACGACAAGCAATACTATGCGTACGTGAAGATGCAACCTGTTGCCGGCAGCAAAATGAGATCTGGTGACGTTTACGTCTTTGACAAGGAAACAAAGGAAGTCGTTGGCGTTGGTGGCGCTATTCGCTTTCAGTGCATTCCTCGCAAGTTGATGGATGTCATGATGCCCAAGCCTAAGGATAGTGCAGCCCCCGCAAAGGCTCCTGCTGCCTCAGCAGTTGCCGCACCGATCCCTGCCGCTCGCACACCAGTTCAAGTCTCCATCCCCACTGCTGCACCGGCTCCCAAGGTGAAGGCAAAGAAGGCTGCCAAAGCCCCCAAGGTCAAGGCACCTGCCCAACCCAAACCCGCTTCAGGAGGCATTGCCGTTCGTGCCTTCGACATCATCGCTAAGGAAATTGATGTGGATCAATCCGAGTTGAATGATGATATCCAATGGGCTGATATGGGTGTTGATAGTTTGATGTCTCTTACGATCTCTGGCAAGTTCCGTGAGGATCTTGATCTTGAGGTCGAGAGCACACTCTTCACCGACTATGCTTCAGTTGGTGCTCTTCGCAAGTATCTCAGTGGTCTCTCTGCACCAGATGGAGCCGGTGCCGGCGACGCTAGTTCCGTTGAATCAACCGATTCTGGATCTGAGAGCGATGAAGACACCGTTGAATCCGGCATCACCACACCCGAGGCTGAGGACTTCCCTACCAAGCAAACTGATGGTCGATCTGCTGCTGTAGAGGCTGTCGCCCAGGCACCCGGTGGCGATATGATCGAAACCATCCGTGTCGTCATTGCTCAAGAAATGGAAATGGAACTCGAGGAGATTACCGAAACTACTGATCTCAGCAACCTCGGCATGGATTCCTTGATGGCCTTGACTGTCTTGGGCAAGCTTCGTGAGGAGCATGAGATCGATCTCGATCCTACCATTCTGGCTGACAACCCATCGCTTGGCCATCTACGCAAGGCCTTGGGTTTGGACAAGCCCAAGGTTGCCGCGCCTCCCCCAGCTGCACCAAAGGTGGCCGCCCCGACTCCCGCTCCATCACATTCAGCACCACCATCCGGTGGTCACACCTTCCAAGTGAACACCCAGATCACTCCTGCGGCTCCCGTTGTGGAGGTGGTTGTTCAGATGCCACCAGCCACCTCAGTCTTGCTTCAAGGAAACCCAAAGACTGCCACCAAGAACTTGTTCCTTTTCCCTGACGGCTCAGGCTCGGCAACTTCGTATGTTTCCATCCCAGCAATTGACAGCAAGAACTTGGCCGTCTATGGTCTCAACTGTCCCTTCATGAAGGACCCTACCAGCTACACCTGCGGCATCGAAGGTGTCTCCAAACTTTACTTGGAGGAAGTTATGAGACGTCAACCTGTAGGACCTTATATCCTAGGTGGTTGGTCCGCTGGCGGTGTTGTTGCATACGAAGTCACCCGACAGTTGAACGATCTCGCTAAGCTCCACCCAGACAAGAACTTCACTGTCGAGCGACTGGTGCTGATTGACTCGCCTTGCCCAATTAGGCTCGAGCCCCTACCGGCACGTCTGCACCACTTCTTCGATGAGATCGGCTTGTTGGGAACTGGCACTGGCAAGACGCCCAACTGGCTGCTACCTCACTTCGAGTACAGCATCAAGGCCCTGACTGCTTACAAGCCTGAGCAGAAGACCATGCACGACTTCAAGGCACCACCAACCCTGCTCATCTGGGCTACCGACGGTGTGTGCGGCAAGCCAGGTGACCCAAGACCACCCCCACAAGCAGATGACCCAAAGAGCATGAAATGGCTCTTGGAGAACAGAACCGACTTCGGTCCTAATGGATGGGACAAACTCTTGAGCCCTGAAGTTTGCAAGATGGTCACCGTTGTTGGCAACCACTTCACAATGATGAAGCCTCCAGTGGTAAGTTTCAACCCTCGATCTAGAAAATCCTTGACACATACTAACATTTATTCTCAGGCTAAGGGAGTTGGATCATATATTCGTGAGGCTCTCTTGTAGAGAAGATCATGGGACACGATCACCAAGTCGCAAGCTTTTCACGCACAGAGATGCCTGATAGAGTGTATGGGAACCGTCGGATGGATATAGATTTGTTTTGTTGACGATTGCGTTACAAACCCCCTTGTTATAAAATGGTACATATTGGGACTTCGGTAGCGTTTTGGCCGGGCATTTCCAGAAGCGTTTGGGATTTTATACGGGTTAGTCTGGAAGCTCGTTTTCAGAGCACCTGGATCAGATTGCTTTTTGGGGTTTGTTTTTACGAGGCGTTGGACACATGTGGCAGCAAGCGCAGCTGCTGAGGGCCATTCAGGTCCATTCATCTTTTGGGCTCTTTTGATCAAAACCCCATCAGTGTTATTGATAGCTTCATTTACCTACGCTGTACTCTGAATCATTAATTTTACTGAAACCAATTTTCAAGAGCATTCCCTTCCTCGTTGAAATGTGCAATTATACTCGTACCATTTCAACTACCTACTTAGGTACGGATGTACAGCATACGGCGACCGTTGTGTTTCTGCGTACCTGGATGTCGAATCGCAAATGCAAATGATAAGAGTCGATGACAACAAGCTTTCCCTCGTTTGGAGTCCGCAGTCCTCCAGGAATGCACTGTCGTCTGACGAGGAATGGCTTACAAAGTACAAAGCAAAAATAGCACACCAACTAATTACCACTCTACGGAGGTACTCCGTATGACTTCCCACTGGTAGGAAATGTTCCTTTCATGCATGTCTCAGCGCGGGATTCTAGGCGAAGTCAATCCGCTATTACTCGTGCTAACTAAACTAATTAACCTGCCCTAAGTAGGTACCTTAGTTCCGGGTCTCGCGTACAATACGGTCCTGTGGGATGAGCCGAACAATTGCCAACTCAGCTCCGGCTGATGGAACAAAACTGGATTTTGGTTGGAGGTCAGTCAACTCGGGAAAATAACCAACCCAGGCTAATATGGTATTATTCTTTCTCCCTCGGCCGTGACAGCTGGCTGGCTGGCTGGCTGGCAGGCAGCGATCATCAGCTTTTGGCCATTTCACCTGATAAATAAATTTTCCCGTCTGACCTGGCCAACTCAGCGAGTTCTCGTAATTATCATTGACGGGAACGTCTGTAGTAATCTTTTATGATTTTTGACGGGAAAGCTGGTTGTCTTAACGTCATGGGTATGTAGGAGCCAGGTGGTAATTAATATTAGAAATGCGCGTGGTCTAGATTTGAAACCCATACCTTTGAAATCTTGGTTCTCACTGATTTCCTGCCAACTCAACCCAAGGAGGCAGGCACATGGTATTTGTGTTATTGTGTCTCTAAACACCCACCATTCATGGAGACCCATTCAGTTACTTGGGTGGGAGGTGACTCAATCCACTTGAAACTTCGCTTTCAGGATGAAGAGAAAGCTGGATGATCCGCCCGACGCGTCGATCCTTCCCTTTCTCGTGACGCACCTGAAATAGTGAGCGAGCATTAATTAATGGAAATGCACAGCTGAAGTGCACGGGGAGTTTGTGAAAAGGCGCAAGTCATATGTGGCAAGCTGAGTCCAATCCAATCTATGACTCGCGATTCGCCCCGTTTCGGGACGAGGGTGATGTCGCCCTGTATTAATTAATTAATTACGGAGTTTGGAAGTACCTACTTAAGTTAGGGTAGTAAGACACTCCGCTTCTCTCCGACGAGGCTGTTCCCGGTTTAGGCAAGGCTGACAATTCATGCAAATATGGAGCAAATTTGGGTGCGGAGTATAGAACCAGGCTATCACGGTGGCCCTAAGCTATGTCCTAGGGCTGCATAAAGCTGCAATTTGGACTCCTGAGTTTTGTCCCAGTGGCAGGTAGGTAGCACGCTTACGGTCCACCCGCAGTCGTCAAGTGCGAATCTGGATACGGGCTGCTCTCTCGGATGTGGTTGGACAGTCTACTGGTCGAGGTTTCATGCTTGGGTCTCCAGCATCGCAAGACGCCTCAGAGATGCAGAGAGTCAGGTCAAGGTTACGTACGGTATGTTGGGGTATAGCGTACGGAGTATACTAGAGCTACTCTAGGTAGTTAATTCTGAGTAATGAATACTCCGCCCGCATCTGATCCGCCCGATTTACATGACCATGCGAAACTTCAGCGAGTCTTTTTCGACAATCTCCTTCTCCCTCGCCATCAGCTCAGGCATATCCCAGCATACAGCGAGGAATCGACCGGCAAGCCAATCTCTCTTTTTACTGCCCAAGAACGCAAAGGTGTCGCCAACCAAGTCGGGCGTATCGTTGAGGTGCTCTGTGGAAAACGCCCATTAGCCTGGGCACAAGTCTTGGGGGGCCTATGTATGCTCGACTCACGATGCAAGTTTTCAGGTATATTCTTGGCAAGTTCGGTCAGCATCGACGCTGGGTGCATCGAGTAGGCCAGTAGCCCCTGAAAAATAAGTTAACGTCTCCGATTTCTCATCACATACGATGTCTCATTCTCCCTCTCGTCCTCTAGCAAGGCACACGCAGAAGCAAACTCACCTGGTCACCGTAGTCCTGCATCAGGAACTCGGCGAAGCGGACGACGGCAAATTTAGTAGTCTGGTAGGAACTGGCACCTGGGACGAGGACGTGGGCCCCGAGGCTGCTGATGGCGACGAAGGTCTTATCGCCGCCGCAGCGCAGCAGCAGGGGCAGGAAGGCCTTGGCAGTCCAGTAGGTGCCGCGGACGTTGATCTCCCAGGCACGCCAGTAGTCATCCTCGTCGCCGTCAAGTAGCGGCACCCAAGGTGGCAGGAAGCCAGCGTTGCTGATGAGGATGTCGAGCCGCCCCCATTCGCGCTCAAGCCGCTCCGCCGCCGCCGTGATGCTTGCTCGGTCCTCCAAGTCTATCAGCAGCACCGTCACCGTCGGCTCCGGGTGCCCCCCCTGGGCTGCTGCCGCCTTGACCGCGCCGACGAGGTCGCTGACGTCGCGCCGCACCCCCAGCCCGATGTGCGACGCCCCCGCGCGTGCGTATGACTGCACCACCGCCCGTCCCACGCCACCGTTCGCACCCGTAATCAGCATCGCCTTTCCCTTGCAGTCCCAGCCGGGCGAACCCTTGGTGTCAATTGCTGGGTATGTGTCATAGTGCGTGGTCTGGGTAAAATTTCGTACTTGTCATTTCCATTAGCGAGAGCGAGAGCGAAAGGAACGCTGGAGACGGAGTATATGTTCGAGGGACTTTACCAGCCTGGGACGTTTTATACGCTGGCGATTGCAAGAAATCTTCACTGGCTTGAGCCATTTTTGTGCGCTTCGAGACCTTGTGTCTCTCAGAAGGATGAGGTTTGTGGATATGGCGAATTAGTTGCTGGCCGTCGGCAGTTTAATCTTCACTGTCCCCCGCCACATAAATTTCGCGGGCGGCTTCCATTTATATTCCATTTTCTAGACGTGTTGTGATGCCGTGTCTCCTTTAACGGAGATAAGCTGGGCAACTCGAAGAGTGAGCGGACACGGAGGGTGGGAGGAGTAGGTACATGTATCAAGGGCGGCACACGTGACGATCGAACGCGGACGGTCGGACGGTCGTTACTATCTCCATTGCCTCTCGATTTACGGCATCCATATATCTTCATTCACCATGCCAGAAACATTCGACTCGGCTCGGAGTAGCTTCGTCCGATCGATTAGAGGGGCTTAGGCCGCAAATTGATCGGATTCTTCAGGATCTTTCCTCAGGAGGGTCATGATGACAGCTCCCCAGAATCAGTGTAGTCGACAAGTTCGCTCGAAGCTTGGCTTGGTGAGACAAGTAGACATGAAAAACTTTCATCCTCACCTGCTAATCCAACACCTACCTTGAAAACATCATCGCTAACTTGAACTCTCCATTCGGCTCTCAGAAGGAAGATGCGGGTCTGTGGGTCATGTCAATCTGTTGTCACTCCCACAGGCTTGAACCAGAGTATACGAGTCTCGCTTGTGCTGCAATAGTCCACTGTGGTATTTGAGGGATAAGAGGCTGTGCTTTGTCGGATCAAATGTGTTAAATATGGCAGGTCATGTTGCCTGATCCATTCTAGAGCCTTGAGTTTAGTATTAACGTCATGACCGGCTGACGTCAATGCCCAGTATAGAAATATATGGAAATTGATGCCCGCAGGCGAGTCGGTAGTTAGGATGCGTAACATGCTACTCCTGAATTCATGCTATGGTTTGGTTGATGGGTGTAGGGGAATCCGATCACAGATTGCTGGAAAATTGAAAGATCACGCAAACAGCATGAGCAAATGTTGCGATCCCATTCAGCCTTGCCCGAGAGCCAGCCTTGTGTAAATCCACGTGATATGAAATGGACCAATCGGAGGCGGTCTGCCCTTCGCCACAAAATCCCGCGTTCCGTTCCCCCAATCCTTTTGACGCAATCCATAACTTTTTTTTCTGTTGTGCAGTCAAGTCGCCTCCTACTGTGCATACATCAACTTCTCTTCAACTTCGACCTTCTCTTTGACTCACCTTCTTAGCGCAGCTATGTCTTTTTCTGGAGTCTACGGTCCCCCGGGCGGCGGTGCAAATGCGGGTTTGAATGACCAGGAACAGCAATATGTCAAGATTGTACGATCTGATCCTAACTTTCTAGTTCTCTTATTCTAGTTGCGCTTGCATCGGGCGAAGACTAATATGAGGTGCTACCACAGATGCAAAAAGGAATGGAATCGTGCGTCGTCAAATCTATAATGGCCGGAGGTGTGTTTTGCGCTCCTCCTTCCCCTGCTCACACATTCAGGTTCGGAGACATCTCGTGGCTAACACCGCGCAGGAATGGGCTTTGCTCTAGGAGGCGCCTTTGGCCTTTTCATGTCGAGTATGGCATATGACACACCTCTGTCCCCCCAGGGACAACAGATCACCTCGCTCCCCGTACGGCAGCAGCTGCGACAAGGCTTAAAAGACATGGGCTCCAAGTCCTTGTCATCGGCGAAGAACTTTGGCAAGATTGGTCTGCTATACAGCGGTGTGGAGTGCGCAATAGAAGGATTCAGAGCAAAATCAGACCTGACCAACTCGGTTGCGGCAGGTTGCATAACGGGCGGCATTCTGGGCTACCCTGCTGGGCCGCAGGCCGCGGCCTTTGGCTGTGCTGGCTTCGCGGCCTTTTCGGCCGCTATTGATGCTTACATGAGAATGCCGGAGAGCGACTAAGTCCAGGCAAACTGAGTTGTTCGAGTACATGAAGCGGACATGGCGTTTAAGAGGGTTCGGGATAAAGAAAGGGTTCAAGGCTTTCCGGAATACGAAGACATACAAGCGAGCATTGCAGGCGCATGGGGACTTTTGCATAGGAAGGAAAGGATATGTGTACAAAATGGCGACCATACGACACTCTACTTTATGGCTTCTGTTGATCGCGAGAAGCGCGATGCGAGTGAGCTGGGTCAAACGATTCATGCTATCCGGCGGTTTCTTCGAATCTTGGTGGCCTTGACTGGAATAGACCATCGATACTGTCTTAATATCTAAAGGACAAATTAATTCGCAAATCAAACCTGATACGGCCTCTACTACCTGCGCTCTGGAGCACTGTCTATGATTTATCGACCCAAAGTTTCTCATTGTCAGAAATTGTTTTTTGGGTGATGGGAGGGCTTCTGGGTCTTCATGCTTCACTCTGATCATCAGGTTCTTGAGGGGTCGATTAGAACAAATCCAGTCAGCATAAGGCAGAACCGATAGCACTTCGAAATAGAGTAGACTGAACACCAAACAACGCAGCTCCATACAGGTATAAACTAAAGATTCAACCCATGACGTTGAATTGCTCAGCCCATGGACATGGGGCGCAAAACGGCACTCCCAGCAGGAACACAGACTTTCAAACCCAGCCCTTGGTAGAATGTACCCATCCACTGGCAATCGACAGAAACGCCCCCAATCCGAAAATCGCAGGCCTACGCTACGCCTTGTGTTTCTGTCGAAAGAGTTCAGAGTCGGATGATGGAACGAGGTAGCTCTCAACATACATACACCGTGTTTTGCAATATACAGCTCATCTATCTTTAGTGGTGTCTGTGGGTGTTCGTATAGCGTGAGTGTGAGGGTTTGGATTACATGCCAATGTCTTTTTACGATGTGAAGTGCCGTGGGCGATTGGGAACAGACCGTCGATTGCATTCATATAATTACATTTTCAAAGAATATTGCGTTACCCAGGGATACAGACTATTGTACATAGAAGCAAAGAAGACTTGCTTCTCATATTACCGCCCTTGATACAGAGTAGCTGGGCAGATCAGGCTCGGGCTTTTACCTAACCCAAGAGGGTTGCTAACATTTAACCTGGCGCCCTGTTCTCCATTTGTGTTACTTCTTTGCCTTCTTGTTCTTGCTACCTTGGCCGTCCGCCGTCGAGGCAGCCTTGGACTCTTTCGCGTCTTCGTCAACCTTGGAGAAAAATCGTTTGATCCCTGCACCCTGCCCTTTATCACGCTCAGCCTCGCCCTTCTCATTGCCCCATGTCCCGATGACCTTTCCTCGCTCGCCATCCCATTTAGCTCGCATCTCACGAATACTTTCGTCTCTCTCTTGCAACCACCGCGCAGCAATACGCCCGCACTCCCTGCCTATCTCCTCGGTGCCTCTCTTCAAAGCCGTGCCTCCACGTACCTCCATGCCGTGATCCGCACCGACGACCGTCACAAGCCACGTTTTGGCCTTCATCTTCGCTCGCACTTTCGCCAGCTCTGTGAGCGGACACATGTTATCGTGGTCACCAGAGATGAATAGTACACAGGTTTCAGCTGGGAGCGCCAGGAGTATCGCATCTCGCAGGTCGCCCTTCGGCCCAACCAGCGGGTACGAAGCCAGGACGAGCAGTTTCCCATGCGGTCCTGCCGTCACAGCTTGCGACGCGACGACCGCCGCTCTTGCACCCATGCTGCGCCCACCAAATGCGACCACGTGCTCGCCACGGTAATCAGCACCGCCTTCCTCGGGCCACGACCTCATGTCAAAGCCAAGCACGGTTTCAAACGAGGCGGCGCGCGCCGCCAAATTCATGCTGCCCCGGAACATGATGATGGACGAGCCCGTCGACCCGAACCCGTATGAAAAGTTGACCATCGCCTTCGCACTCAAGTCGCCGCCCGCGCCGTGCGTGAAGATCAGATCGGGTGGTGAGCGGGCTCTGAACGACTGTTTCGAGCTCTGGCTTGTTGTTGAGAGGTGGAGGCTTCGTTGGCATGCGACGAACTTCGGCTTTGTCCCTGCTGCATTGTAAGTGGTGAATTCTGGAGCTGATGCGATCCATTCGATTGATGGGAGTGGTGCGGAGGGTTTCGGTTTGGCGGCTTGAGGAGCGCGTTCTTCTTTCTCATCTGCTCTCTCCTCCTGGGCCATGGCCTCGCTGTCATCGCCTCCATCAGGGACCGTACCCTCCGGTGCAATTGCATTGGTAGTCTCGTCGGCTCCTACTCCCACTCCCGTTTCCTTCTTCGCTCTCTTCACCCCAGAGCTTGGAGCAGCCACCCCGCTGCTACGCGTTGCGCGTCTCTTGGGAGCCATTAAGTGCGATATCCGTTTGCTCAAGAATATGCCAGCTTGGTCGATGACACTCCGTATAGTACTCCGTACTGATGATCC
>Ga0105239_10002771_pt1 | contig 21975 bp, 20 predicted proteins | sample KBSC44metaG_FD_92761 | JGI IMG/M metagenome (GOLD analysis project Ga0105239, IMG submission 92761) | Corn rhizosphere microbial communities from Kellogg Biological Station, Michigan, USA - KBS C4-4 metaG | ecosystem: Host-associated > Plants > Roots > Rhizosphere > Soil | place: Michigan, USA... | reverse complement strand
TTCGCGGCGTCTGGATATTCGGAAGCGGATATTGATGCTGGTCGGGCCGGTGGGAGGCGGCAAGTCTACACTGGTGACGCTGGTTAAGCGCGGGATGGAGAAGTACAGCAAGACGGACGAAGGCGCGGTGTATGCCATCAAGGGCTGCCCGATGCATGAGGAGCCGCTCCATCTGATTCCCGAGGATTTGCGAGCGGACTTCCGCAAGCAGTTCGGGGTGTATATCGAGGGGGACTTGTGCCCGGTGTGCCGGTGGCGGGTGAAGGAAGAGTTTGGCGGGAAGATCGACAATATGCCCGTTCACCGGGTGACCTTCTCGGAGAAGAACCGGATTGGAATCGGGACGTTCAAGCCGGCGGACCCGAAGAGCCAGGACGTCGCCGAGTTGACCGGGAGCGTGAATATCCAGGCACTGGCGGAGCTTGGCAACGAGTCGGACCCGCGCGTTTACAACTTCGACGGTGAACTCAATATTGCGAATCGTGGCGTGATGGAGTTCATCGAGATGCTGAAGGCCGAGAAGCGGTTCCTCTACGAGCTAAACACCGTCGCCGGCGAGCAGACGATCAAGGCATCGCGCTTCGCCCTCATCTATGCCGATCTTTGCGTCCTAGCGCACACGAACGAGTATGAGTACAACTCGTACTTCGGCAACAAAGAGAACGAGGCGATGATCGACCGCATCTTCGTGGTGAAGGTGCCGTATAACCTGCAGCTCTCGCAGGAGATCCGGATCTACGACAAGCTGATCGGCCAGTCGCAGCTCTCCGACGAGCGTATCGACCTCAGCCGGGTCCACATCGCCCCGAACACGCTGCGGGTGGCGTCGGTATTCGCGCTGCTGACCCGGTTGAAGCCGTCGAAGAAGTCCGGCCTCAGCCTGATGACGAAGCTGAAACTGTACGACGGCGAAAAGCAGGTCGGTGACTGGGACCAGAAGCATGTTCGCGAGCTGCAGGAGGAGTATCAGGACGAGGGCATGAACGGCGTCTCGCCGCGCTTCGTCATGAACCGGCTTTCGGCGGCACTGGTACGGGGCAATAAGACCTGTATCAACCCGATCGACGCGCTCCGGTCGCTCCGCGACGGCATGCATGAGTACACGACAAACGAGGAGGAGCACCGCAAGCTTCTTGGCTTTATCGACGAGACTCGCAAAGACTACGACGAGATGGCCAAGAAGGAGGTTCAGCGTGCGTTCGTCTACTCCTACGAGCAGTCGGCAAAGACGCTTCTAGACAACTACCTGGACAATGTCGATGCCTACTGCAACCGGACCAAGGTCAAGGACCCGATCACGCACGAGGATGTCGATCCGGACGAGCGGCTGATGCGCTCGATCGAGGAGCAGATCGGCGTCTCCGAGAATGCGAAGCGGGAGTTCCGCGAAGGTATCATGCGGTCGGTCGCCTCGGTCTCCCGCCGCGGCGGGAGCTTCGGCGTCGGCTCCGATGAACGGCTCAAGGAGGCGTTGGAGAAGAAGCTCTTCTCTGACCTGAAGGACGTGGTCAAGATCACGACCAGTACGAAGACGCCGGATGGCGAGCAGATGAAGAAGATCAACGAGGTCGTGGAGCGTCTCTGCGAAGACCACGGCTACTGCCCGATCTGCGCCAACGAACTCCTGAAGTATGTTGGCACGCTGCTGAACCGATAGACGCATTGTTCCCCGCATGGAAATGCGGGGAACAGAGACAGGAGACGGGAGCACCGAACGATGGACCATCCTTTGATGACGCCGAAGCCATCTCGGCGCGGCCGACCGGCTGAGGAAGAGACGGAAAGTGCGCGCCGGCCGGTTTCCGGTCGGCAGGACGGCGGGGAGTTTGTAGAAAACGGGCCCTCGCCCGTTTTGAAGACGATTCTGGACTGGTATCGCCTGGAGCGCAGGGTTCCGACTCCGCGCAAGCCGCACACCTAGCGTCGCGGCTCACCGGGTTCGAAAGGTAACACAGACACTCTATGGATCGCTATTCGCTTTCGACGGACGCCTGGGACCTGCATCGACGAGCCGAGCGTGATCGTGCGCGTCATAACGACAAGGTGCGGGAGATAATCCGCAAGAACCTGGGCGACGTTGTGGCCAACCAGGATATCATCACCGCGGACAAAGACAAGGTGGTTAAAGTCCCCATCCGCGGTCTGGAGTTGCCGCATATCCGTTTTGATCCCAATGATAAGGAGCGCGTCGGCCAGGGGCAGGGCGATACACAGGCGGGCGATGTGATCGCCCGCTCCCCCAAGCAGAGCCAGGGACAGGGAACGGGTAAAGAGGCCGGGCAGCAGCCGGGCGTGGACTTCTATGAGGCGGAGCTGACGATCGAAGAGCTCGCGAACATGGTCTTCGAGGACCTGCACCTGCCGAACCTGGAAGACAAAGGGCTCAAACAGGTACCGAGCGACGTGATGGATTTCAACTCCATTGCGAAGCGCGGCCTTGCCGGAAACCTGGACCGAAAGCGCACGATCCTGGAAGCGATGCGCCGGAATGCCCGCCAGGGGCATACGGGCAAGCTGGTCATTAGGGAAGAGGATAAGCGGTTCAAGACCTGGGAGATGGTGCCGGAGCCCCAACGCAACGCGGTCATCTTTGCCATGCGCGACGTCTCCGGGTCTATGGGTGAGTTCGAGGCTTATATCTGCCGCTCGTTCTACTTCTGGATGCTCCGGTTTCTGCGAACCAAGTACACCAACTGCGAGATCGTGTTTATCACCTGCCATACGGAGGCGAAGGAGGTCGATGAACACTCCTTCTTCTCGCTAGGTGACAGCGGCGGTACGCGTATGTCCAGCGCCTATTCTCTGGCGCTGGATATTATCAACAAGCGCTATAACCCGCGGGAGTGGAACATTTATCCGTTTCTCTTTTCCGACGGTTATAACTGGGGTGACCAGGAGTGCGTCGAACTGGTGCGTCGGCTGCTCGGGTTTGTGAACCTGATCGGTTATGGCGAGATCGGCAGCGATGGCTGGCAATCGTCCTTCGGATTCGCTCCGCTCGGTCAGGCCTACGAGGATGCATTTGAAAAAGAGTCGCGTATGGTCCTGGTCAAGATCAACGATAAGAACGATGTCTGGCCGGCGCTGAAGAAGTTCTTCGCGAACGGACCGGTATCCGTTCCGGCATGAGCAAGTCCCCTGCCCTGACGGCGCCTGACGCCGCCAGGGCGGTGCGGCTCGCGTTTGTCATTCCCTGGCGGGACCGTGGCGGATGGGTTTGGGAGTATCTGCGGGATCAGCACTACTGCGGGGACCTGCTGTTCGCGGCCCCGGAGCCGGGCGCGTTTCTGGATCGCAGGCGCTGGCTTCCCCCGTACATTGCGGAGTTGGTGCATCTCGCCGCAAGGCGACCACACCTGGATGCTTACGACGTCCTGTTCGCGTGGGAACTGCGGACGGCGCTGGCCGTCGCGGTACTTCGGCGGTTTCAGTCGGCGAGCCGCCGTGCAGCGTTCGTCCCGGTTGGGCCGATCCTGAAAGGGCCGGCAAATCGGGCGTTGCCGCTGGTGCGGTGGCTACTTCGCGACGCGGATCGGATCGTCTGCTTTTCGCGAGCGGAATGCGAAACGCAGGCGCGCCTGCTCAGCCTACCTGCAGAGCGCTTCCTGTTCGTACCGACCCCTTGGCGCGCGGACGAACCGGTTGCGCAAGAGGACGGCAGATATATCCTGGCACTGGGACACTCCGGGCGCGACTATCCCCTCCTGCTGGACGCCGTACGGGGAACGGATCTGCCGGTGGTAATCGTGGCACGCAGTCCGTCGGACCTGGGCGCCGGCACCGTTCCGCAGAATGTGACCGTACGCTATAACACGGGCCATCACGAGACGAACGCTCTGATCGCAGGGGCTACGTTCCACGTGATACCGCTGCAGGATACGGATTATTCTGCCGGCCAGACCGTGTTGCTGCGTGCGATGGCGCGGGGTAAGGCGGTGGTGGTCACGAGTACTGTCGGCGTACGCGACTACGTTCGGGACGGCGAGACTGCCGTACTGGTGCCGCCGGGCAATGTTGAGGCACTGCGCACCGCTCTACAAGGACTCTGGAACGACGCCCAAACGCAGGGCAGGATAGGCCGTGCCGCGGTCGAGGCGGCGAAGGAGACATCCGGCTTCCCACAGTTTGCGCGCCATCTCGTAGAGATTGCCGAAGGTCTCCTGACGGATGCCAAAGGAGCGACGTGAATATGCAGCCACGAAGAACGAATCACGCTATGGCCCCGCTCTACCTAGCGACCTATACGCTTCTTGTAATGAGCATCGTCCTGAAAGCGGTGGTGCACCAGTTCACCAGTGAAACACATTGTGGGTGGGACCCGGCGTTCTCTCCGGTAAATTTTGAGGCGACTATCGGCCCCTATATTCGCCTGCAACGGTGGGCGATCGGGTTGGCCCTGGCGGCATGTTTACTGGCTGCGGTCCCGCTGCCTCTGTTGCGGCGACGGGTCGACTGGCTGCTCGCCGGTAGCATATTCGGCGCGCAGATTCTGTGGCTGTTAAGCGTATTGATGATGGGGTTTCGGGTAACCGTAAGATAAGGAGTCCCGCGGTATGTTTACCGATTCCGATAGGGTCGAGTTGGAGCGCTCGATCGATGAGATCTGGGAGATCGCCCTGGAGATGGGCTATGATCCGTACCCGATCCATTTCGAGGTCGTGCCGGTCCACGTTATCTACGAACTGGGCGCCTATTCGCTGCCCGCGCGCTTCTCCCACTGGACGTTCGGGCGCGATTACCACCGGCAGAAGACCTCGTATGAGTATGGCATGAGCAAGATCTATGAGATCGTGTTCAATACCGATCCGTGCCAGGCGTTCCTAATGGACTCCAACTCGATGACAAGTCATAAGCTGACGGTCGCGCATGTCATCGGCCACTGCCACTTCTTCAAACACAACGACTACTTCCGGCACACCGATCGCAGGATGATCGAGAAGGTGCGATTGCACCGGGACCGGATCGCACAGTATGAGCAGGAGTTCGGCTGGCGGGAGGTAGAGGATTTCCTGGATGCCGTAATGTGCGTGGAAGAGCACTTCGATCCAACATCACCCATCATGAAACAGCAGATCCCCGGCGTGGCTGCCCGAGATCGTGATCGGGAAAACCGGGTCGGCGCCTACGACGATCTCTGGAATCTGATGGGGCCGTCCTCACAGCCAAAGCCGCGCGTTCGGAAGTTTCCGGAGGAGCCGGAGAAGGACCTGCTTCTGTTCCTGGCCAATTATGGCCGCGACCTCGAAGATTGGCAGCGTGACATTATATCGATGGTACGGGAAGAGATGCTCTACTTCCTGCCGCAGATGCGTACGAAGATCATGAACGAGGGCTTCGCGTCGCTGGCCCATGAGCGCATTCTCGAACGGTATCTGATGAAGTCGGAGGAGATCTGGGAGTTTCGGCGTTTGCACTCCGGCGTGCTCTCCCCTTCCCCCGCGCCGGGTCATATCAATCCGTATTACGTGGGTTTCCAGATCCTCAAGGATATCGAGCGTCGCTGGAACGGGGAGACAAACGTCGATGATCAGCCGGAACGGGACTGGCTGGGCGACGCGAAGAAGCGTCCGATCGGCGAAGGCTGGACGAAGGTCTTCGAGGTGTGCGAGGAGGAGAGTGATGTCTCTTTCCTGCGTAAGTATTTGACCAGCGCGCTCGTGGAGCGCCTCGACCTGTACACGTACAAAAAAGAGGAACAGGACGGCCACGACGCCTGGGTAGTACAGTCTACCGATTGGGAGGTGGTGCGCGACACGATGGTGGACGGCATGACGAACTTCGGCGTGCCGGTCATCCAGGTCGAGGACGGCGACTGGCAGCGTCGCGGCGAGCTCTACTTGAAGCACGCCTATGATGGTAAGGACCTGGATACCGAGTACACCGAACGCGTGCTGCGGGCGATCTACCGGCTATGGGGACGGACGGTCCATCTGGAGACGATACACGATAAGCAGGCGACGCGGCTGACCTTTGACGGGGAGAAGAACAGCCAATCACCGGCGTGAGTCCCTGGGACGCGATTCGGGACTATGCCCGTAAGCCCGAACGGCTCGTGCTCGGCTTGATGTCGGGCACGTCGCTGGATGGGATCGATGCTGCGCTCGTGAGGATCGCCGGTAGCCGGCGATCCTCGCATGTGGCGGTCGTCGCCGCACGGACGTATCCACTTGCCGCAGCGTTATACGAACGGGTGCTGGCGCTTTCGACCGGCATCGGCGACGCTCGCACGCTCTCGGCCCTGAATGTCGAGATAGGCCACGCGCTCGCGGATGCGGCAAGCGGCCTGTTAAAGGCAGCAGGTATCTCTCCCTTCCGGGTGGACGCGATCGCTTCACATGGGCAGACGGTCTCGCATACGCCCCTTGCCGTTCCATATGGGGCCACGCTGCAGATCGGCGAGCCGGCGGTGCTATGCCAGCGGCTCGGTATACCGGTCGTCTCCGACTTCCGCGCCTCCGATGTCGCGGCGGGCGGACAGGGCGCTCCGCTAGTCCCGTATGCCGATTGGTGCCTGCTGACGCATGCAACGCGGTCACGCGCGGTTCAGAACATCGGGGGTATTGCCAACGTCACCTACCTGCCGGCCGATGGTGCGCCTGCGTCCGTGGTCGGCTTCGACACGGGACCGGGCAACATGCTGATCGATCGGGCGACGTGGCACGCGACTGGCGGACGCCAGTCGTTCGATGCGGAGGGGCGTCTGGCGGCGCGTGGGGCGGTGGATGCGGAGATGCTGACGATCTTGCTAGAGGATACGTTCTTGCACCTATCCCCGCCTAAATCCGCGGGTCGTGAGCAGTACCATGATGCCGTTTTCGATAGGCTCGCGATGCGACGCGGCGCAACGATTTCGTTTGATCCAGATCTGGTTGCGACGATCACGGCATTCACTGCACACAGTATCGCTAGTGCGTATCGACAGCACCTGCCGGCGATGCCGGACGAGGTGATCGTTGGTGGTGGCGGCGCCCGAAACCCTACCCTCATGCACTTGCTGGCGGCGGCGTTATCTCCGATTCCGGTGTACACGCATGAGCATGTCGGTATCGACAGCGAGATAAAGGAGGCGCTTGCCTTTGCTCTGCTGGCGAATGAGACGCTGCTCGGGAACCCGGCGAATCTTCCTTCGGTCACTGGTGCATTACATCCGGTGATTCTGGGAAAACTCACTGTACCCTCGGGTGTACGGAAGCCGTGATCTCGGATCGGGCGGGAAATGGCGATGACGGATCTCATTTCGAACAAAACGGGTTTTTTGGAGCGCCGCCGCGGCGGCGCTGTCCTTCCCGCGCCGGAATCGGCAGAGACATCGCCTTCAGAGGGACTCCCCCGAACGATGCAGAGCCGCGTCCGTGATTGGATCCGTGCGCTCCACCGTGATCCGTCCGCCGAAGAGGGCGCGATGGAGGAGCGGCGCGCCCGTCTTCTGGAAGAGCTCAACCGAGCGGTCGCCGAGGAGTCTGACGACGTCCCGATCCGGCAGATCATCCATCGTCTGAATCACCATGCGGACGATTAACCCGTAGGGTTCAGCCATCGCCCGATATAATCGACTCGTGACCATCCCACTGAGACGACGCGGCGGAGCACCGGGTCGATGACGCCTTCGCGATCTGACGCTTTCGAGGCGCGGTTAGTGTCCCGCTTCCGTTCCGGCGACCCGCGCGCCCTGGAAACTCTCTTCGACCTCTATGCCGATCGCGCTCTGGGATTGGCGGTCCGTTTGACGGAGAGTCGTGAGGATGCGGAGGAGGTGGCACAGGAGGCGTTTCTTCGCGCGTTCCGTCATGCACGGGACTTTCGTGGGAGCGGTGACGATGGCGGCTTCGGCCCGTGGCTGTTCGCGATCGTACGGAACCTCGCCAGTGATCGGCGACGACAACTGCGTCTACCGACGATGTCGCTGACAGATGCCGAGGATATAGCGGACGTGCAAACCCCGGATGTACAGGCGGAAGCGGAGCGGCGGGCGGAACGACGTACTCTTCTCCATGCTCTGGATGCCTTGCCGGAGGAGTGGCGGACCGTACTGATCCTGTGCGATCTTGAAGATGTTCCGCATGCACAGGCGGCAGTCGCGTTGAACCGCTCGGTGGAGGCAACGAAGTCGCTTCTCTATCGCGCGAGGCGTGCGCTACGTGACCGCCTCGCGTCCCCGTTGCTTGGTGGCGAATAGCGCGTTCGTACTCACCGTGTGGCGACGCTACGTTCCCGTGGCGAGGACGCGTCTTCCTTTGGCGACATGCTCTCTTCGATCTGCTTTAGCTCGGTAACATCGGTGCAGACGCCGACGCAACGCCAGCGTTCGTAGCCGATAGCTTCGACATGGACCTCCTCATGTAGCCAGCGGATATCCCCGTTCTTGTTAGGGCATCGAAACTCCTGACTGTAATCGATACCCGCGCGTATGCAGGCGGCGCCGTACTGATGAATCCGCGTCGCGTCCTCCATCAGCCGTGTCGCCGCCAGTGTCTGCCAGTAGTCCTGATCGTTCGGGATCTCCAGTGGTAAGAACTCCTGGGCGCTCTCCTCGGAGAAGGCGTGGATATCCCAATCCAGATCGAACTCACCGCCTCCGGGTCGGGCAGCGACATCCGCGAGCCAGATCAGGCAGCGCGCGGAGCGCATGATCGCCCGCTGCGCCTCTTCCGCCCGCTTGCGCTCGGTGACATCGACCGACACGCCGACGGCGCGCCAGCGGCCGATGTCGATCGGCTCAATGTAGATGTCCTCCTGCAGCCAGCGCAGTTCCCCATCCCGGGTCATGATGCGATACTCCTGGCTATAGCTTTTGTTCGCGCGCACGTGCCGGTTCGCAAACTCCTCCATTCGTGCGTCGTCTTCCTCAAGGCGGCTGAAATAGATAGCATTGAAGTAGCTTTGTCCGGGCAGGACGGCAATGGGCAGGAAATCGCGCGCGACCTCATCGGAGAGGACGTGGCCGATCCAATCCAGACGTTCGCCGTCCACATCGTGGACATCGGCGCACCAGAGCAGGCAGCGTGCGGAGTGGGTCACTGCAAGCTGAACGTCCTCCGAGCGTTTTCGATCGGTGATATCCGTGCAGACACCGACGACCTGCCAGCGACCCGGTTGGATGCGCTCGACGGATACATCCTCCTGAAGCCAGCGTATGTCGCCATCCTGCGTTCGGACACGGTACTCCTGAGAGTAGCTACGGTTGGCCCGGATCTGTTCGGCGGCGTGGCGGTGCATCCGTTCGTTGTCTTCGGGAAGGCGGCTTTCGAAGAGAGCGTCGGCATAGGTCCAGGTTTCATGCTTATAGAGTGGAAGAAATTCGTGCGCCGTCTCTTCGGAGAGGACGCGCGTATGCCAGGTAAGAGCCTCGCCGAATACGTTTTCGACATCTTCGACATCTGCGTACCAGAGAAGGCAGCGCGCAGACCGCATGACGACGCGCTGGAGTTCCTCGGCGCGCTTACGGTCGGTGATGTCGGTGCAGACGCCGACCAGGCGCCAGGCGTTCGGGCCGACGGATTCGACGCTGACGTCTTCGCGCAGCCAGTGGAGTTGTCCGTCCTGGGTCCGAACGCGATACTCCTGGATGTAGCTCTTGCCGGCGCGAACCCACTCATTCGCGATGGAGGCGATATGCGCTCCACCGTTCGCGATGCGCCCACGCAGCAAAGCGGTCGCATAGTCCTGACCAGGCTCGATCAGTATGGGCAGGAACTCGACCGCGGCGGGCTCCGATAGAACGCGTATCTTCCAGTCCAACTCGGCGACGCCGCAGTCTCGAACGTCCGCGTACCAGATCAGGCAGCGAGCGGAGTGCGCCACCACGCGTTCTGTGACATCGGATCGGTCGCGATCGGTGATATCGGTACAGGCGCCGATGACGCCAACAATCGCGCCATCGCTATCCCGATAGGGATCTTCGGTGACCACAACCAGCCGGGGAGCGCTGCCGTCGCGCCGCCAGAACAGACGATCATTCGTCACCGAGCAGCAGCCGGCGATGACCTGCTGATCATGAAATCGCGCGACTGTAGCAACGCCAATATCGAACAGTTCGGCATCGGTCTTACCGACGATCCTATCGATCGGGCGTCCTAGAAGCCGGCCATAGGCGGTATTGGCCGCCAGATATGTTCCTGCCAGGTCTTTGACGAACAGGGCGTCCGACGTACTGTTGACGGCATCCGCCAGGATATCTGTGGCGTGCTGTGGCGGCACGACAGGCGATACGACATCAGTATCAGGACGAAGGGTTACGAGAGTGCCGGTAGCGCCATCTTTCAGAGGAAATGGCTCGGCAATAATAGCGAGTCGACCTTTTGGAAGCGCGGCTTCCAGTTCGGTGAAGTTCTGGCCGAGGAGTTCGTGCGAATCGCGGCCGAGGAGTAGGCGCGCGCGTTCACTGATTCCGGCGATGGTACCGTCAGCATCGCAGGTGAGGATGGCGGAGGCAAATGCGACAGGGGTAGCCTCGGCGGCATTGCGTGATCTATTGGAGTGCATCGATCGAGCCTCTTACCGGGGAATAGCCGGCGTGTATCCTGCCACACGACCGGCGCAGTGGTCCCCACAATATTCGTGCCGTAGTCGCGACTTCGCCCAACTTAATCGGCGATCAAAAATTTCTGGCAAGGTCGCGACGCTTTTCTATGAACTGACACGTCCTTCTTTTTGGAGCCGCTTTCGCGTCGCGGCTCCTGAATCTGATCGTTGGAGAAAGTGTGACAGACATTGACCTGCACGGACACGATGAACCTTGTCGGCCTCTATGTCGACGGTGATCTGCCCCAAGAGGCGCGCCGCCGCGTTGAATCGCACTTGATGGGTTGTTCGACTTGCGCCTGGGAGGTCCAGACGCTTCTCATAACGCAATCGCGACTTCGTGACAGCGGCGATGACGTCGTCGCGTCCGATGCCTTCCGGGCACGCGTTCTATCGGCCCTTATTGTGGACAATCCGCATGTGGCGCCCGTCGAGTCCCCCACGGAAGAGCCGACGCAGTACCAGTTGCCCATTCGAGTCTGATCTGTAGTTTTCAAGGAGTTTTTACAAACATGCAAGCCGTTTCTCCTCGCAAGGATCTTTACGAAGCCGTTCAGACCGTCGGCCGGGCCGTTTCGGGCCGCTCTACCCTGCCTATCCTCTCCCATATACTGGCACAGCCCCAGGGGGATGGATCTCTAAAGTTGACTGCGACCGATCTTGAGATGTGGATGGAGTCGTCGTTCCCGGCCCGCATTCAGGCGGCTATCGGAGACGATGAGGAGTCGACGGGATTTACCGTCCCGGCGCGTGTCTTTACGGAGATACTTGGCGCGCTACCGGACGCCGACGTGCTGCTGGACCGGCCGGACGGCGGCAATAAGATCCACGTGCGCTGCGCTCGGTCTGAGTACAACATCCTGGGACTACCGGCCGAAGAGTTTCCGGCGCCGCCGGATGTCACGGCAACGGCGAGTTTTACGCTTTCGGGTGAGCTTCTGCGGGATATGATCCGCCACGTTATCTTCGCGGTTTCTCAGGATGAGACGCGCCCGATTTTGACCGGCGTGCTCCTCTCCTTCGACGGCAAGGCGCTGAAGATGGTGGCGACCGATACGCACCGGCTGGCGGTACGTACGGCCGGGGTCGAGGGCGGCGACGGGTCTGCGAATGCGATCGTCCCGGCGCGCGCGATGAATGAGCTTCTGCGCCTTGCCTCGGACGAGGATACGGTATCTGTCTCCCTGGCGCAGGGCCAGGCGCGGTTCGAGGTGGGGACAACGACGATGGTCACGCGCCTGCTCGAAGGCCAGTTCCCGAACTATGAGCGTGTTATCCCGACGGGCCATGACCGCAAGCTGACGCTGGAGACCGGCGAGTTCGCCAAGGCGGTCAAGCGCGCCGCGATTGTCGCCCGCGACAATGCCAACCGTGTTGTTCTGGAGACGGAGGGCGCCCAGCTCATCCTTTCGGCAGAATCCGGCACGGTCGGGTCTGCCCGCGATGAGATTGAGGTAGCACGCGAGGGAGACGATATCCAGATCGCGTTCAATGCCAAGTATCTGAATGATGTGCTGAACGTGGTGGAGACCGAAGGTGTTGTTCTGGAGTTGACAGAGCCTCTGCGTCCCGGAATCCTCCGGCCGATCGGAGATGGCGCCACGGACTACCTCTGCGTCCTCATGCCGATGCAGGTCATCTAGGCACGTGTTTATGCTTTGATGGAAGGACCGGCACGTTACGCTGCGCCGCCCTATGTGGTTAAATTGCATGGTCGACCCCCAAACAGGGAATAATGGAAGCTAACGACATGGCGCTACACGCGGTAAAGGTATACTCCATGAAGAAACTGATCGTACCGGTCCTCGCTCTCACCGCGACAACAGCCGGTTTGACGTTCTGCGCAACACGCTCACTGGGTGGTCCGACGCCGCCCGTTGTTCTGCCCCCGGGGAATCAGCGGTATCAGCCCACGCGACTGGAGTGGGCGGCGGTAGCGATGAATGCTCTCTGGGGAAACCAGGATATCCCCGGCGGTACCCGTCCGATACGCTATCTCTTCAAAGAGGGCGGCGACGGGATTCACCTGACCTGCCAGATTACCTACGATGATGAGACGCCAAAACCGGAGATCAATCAGGCCACTCGCCTGGTAGAAATCCAGGTGGATGACTTCGCGAAGACGCGTGGCTGGAAGTGGCTCCAGGTGAAGTTCGACTACGTCGCTATTCCGACCCTTCATCCAAAGGGTGCGAATTCATCCGGGCAGTAGGGTCTCACCTCGTTGGAAATGCGCCGTCGCGGTCAGTGACCGCGACGGCCTATCCCTCGTTGCCCGTCGCCGCGGCATCGTGCGTCACCGTACGGACTATCTCCAGAAAGCGCGGCACGACGGGCGACGTCTCGCCGCGCCGATGCGATACGGTCAGCTCTATCGGCGGCGTCGGCTCCGCAAGCGGCACGTATGCGACGCCCATACGGCGCAGATGCCGTACCGCTCCGGGCACCAATGAGATTCCAATACCAGCCGACACAAGGCTTACCGCGGTCTGCATCTCCCCGGTCTCCTGTATCACGTTCGGCTCGAAGCCGGCGGCACGGCACAGTTGTATCAGGTGCTCCGCATAGCGCGACTCGGCCCGGCGTGGGAATAGCAGGAAGGGATCGTTTGCGAGATCCCGTAGAGCGACTTCGGGCTTGTCCGCAAACGGATGGCTCTCCGGAAGCGCTGCCATAAGCGGTTCGCGCGCAGCCGTCTCGTGGATGAGTCCCTCCTCCACCGGTGGGAATCGCGAGAAGCCGATATGTATCTTCCCCTCCTGAAGCGCCGCTCCCTGCTCCTCTGTCAGTAGCTCATGAAGCTCCATGGTGATATCCGGATACTGCTCGCGAAACGTTCGCAGTATGCGCGGAAGGACATCATAGGTCGCTGACCCGACGAAGCCGATGCCGATCCACCCGCTTTCGCCGCGCGCCGCCCGTCGCGCCCGCTCGGTGGCGTGATCAACCTTATAGAGGATCTCCCGGGCATCCTTCAGAAAGCTCCGTCCCGCTTCGGTAAGTGCGACATGGCGACTGGTCCTGGCAAATAGGGTGACGCCGAGTTCCTCCTCCAGTTGCCGGATCTGCAGGCTGAGCGGCGGCTGGGATAGGAACAGCCTCTCGGCGGCGCGTCCGAAGTGCCGTTCCTCGGCGACGGCGATGAAATACCGCAGATGTCGTAGCTCCATGGCAGCCCTTCCCTGGATTGATACTTTCGAGGTATCAATCTGACACAAAATCAATATTGGACATATCGATTATAGCGCGAGAGGATAGTGTTGGAGGATGATCGGATGATTCTGTCACTCAATGGACGTGTCGCCATCCGTCCGCAACGACGCAGCGGAGATCGACTGAGTATCGACGGTATTGCCGGAACAGATTCGGCGACGCTGGCACTGACGCGCCCGCTGTTGATAACGATGGCTGCGGCAAGTGGGCTCGGAATCGCCAATCTTTACTACAGCCAGCCGCTGCTCGGGGAGATCGCCCGCGATCTCCATGTCGGCGTCGGCGGTGTCGGAACTTTGCCGATGCTGACGCAGGTCGGATTTGCGGCCGGCGTCTTCTTCCTGGCGCCGCTCGGCGATGTGTTGGAGCGCCGACGCCTAGTTGTCACTGTCCTATTAGGGGCGGCGCTCTCGCTAGTCGCGGCTGCCTTTGCGCCGACGCTTCCCCTGCTTGCAATTGTGAGCGTCGCAATCGGTATCAGCAGCGTGATCAGCACCCTGGTACTGCCCTTTGCCGTGGCGCTGGCGCCGCCGGAGAGGCGCGGAGCGACCGTCGGCACCATCGTCAGCGCGCTGTTGATCGGTATTCTCGGCTCACGGACGCTCAGTGGCTTTGTCGGTGGCATCGCCGGCTGGCGCTTCGTCTACGGGATGGCATCTGGCATCATGGTGATCCTGGCGGTACTGCTGCGGGCTCTGCTGCCACAGAGCCGGGGCGGCACAACCCTGGCCTATCCGGCGCTGCTTCGCTCCATGCTGCATCTCTTTCGCACCGAGCCGCTTCTGCGAACGGCGACCTGGAACGGGATGCTCTGCTATGGCGCCCTGACGACGTTCTGGACGACGCTGGCGTTTCTTCTTGCAGGGCCTGCTTACCATCTGGGACCGGCGGTCGCCGGCGCCTTTGGTCTGGTCGGCGCCGCCAGCGCTCTTGCCGCACCGATCGTCGGTAAGCTGGCGGACCGGATGAGTCCGCGTACCATTGTCGGCGCGTCTGTCATCGCCATGCTCGTCTCCTTCCTGGTCCTGTGGGCGTTCGGTCAGCATCTGGCCGGCTTGATCGTCGGTGTCATCGGCATCGATCTCGCCGCTCAGACCGCGACCGTGGCGAATCAGGCGAGCGTCTACAGCCTGCCTCCCGCGGCGCATAGCCGGCTCTACACGATCTATCGGGCGGCTTATTCCCTGGGGGGTGCGGCGGGCGCTTACCTGAGTACATTGGGCTGGAGCCTATTCGGTTGGAACGGGGTCTGTGCCGTCGCTGTCTGTCTGTTGAGTGTCGCGCTTGCGGCGCACATCCGGGCGCAGCGCGAGCCACAAATCTCAGAAGCGTAGGCAAAACCCCACACGATGGCGCATCTCTTTTCTCCGCTGACTTTGCGTGAGGTCACACTACGTAACCGTATCGCCGTTTCGCCGATGTGCCAGTACAGCTGCGAGGACGGCTTGGCGAACGACTGGCACTTCGTCCACCTGGGTAGCCGTGCCGTCGCCGGATCAGTCCGCAGGATCTTGGCATCTGGAAGGCGGAGTAGATCGCGCCGCTGCAACGGATCAATCGCTTCCTGCACGAACAGGGCGCCGCTGCCGGTATCCAGCTGGCACACGCCGGCCGCAAGGCGAGCATGCGGCGTCCCTGGAAGATGCGCGAGGGAGAGCCGGCGCAGGTGCCGCCGACAGATGGCGACTGGGAGCCGGTGGCGCCGACGAACGAGCCGTTCGCCGAGGGATACCCGATACCGGTAGCGCTGACGATCGAGGAGATCGGAGCGGTCACGGAGGCGTTTGGCGCGGCCCAGCGCGCTGCGGATGCTGAGTACGATGTGATCGAAATCCACGCCGCCCACGGCTATCTGGCCCATGAGTTTCTCTCGCCCTTGGCGAATCACCGTACGGACAGTTACGGCGGCTCGTTCGAAAACCGTATCCACTTTCTCTGCGAAACCGTAGAGGCGGTGCGACGACGCTGGCCGGAGCGGCTGCTCGTCGGGCGGCGCGGCGCCCGGAGCTTCGATTCCGGTCGGGCCAGGCTATCAGACAGCCGCCGCGGAGCGTGTATGCCGAGACGCGGAGATCGCCTCGGGCACGGTGGGAATGATCACCACGCCCGAGCAGGCCGATCACGTCCTTCGGTCCGGGCAGGCAGATCTTATCCGGCTGGCGCGGGCGATGCTGCGCGATCCCTACTGGCCTTGCGCCGCTGCCAAAGAGTTGGGACAGGAAATCCCCGCCCCGGTTCAGTATGTGCGCGCCTGGTAGCGCTTTCCCGGGCCCTTACTGCAGAATATTGACAGCCCGGGCGGCAAGCAGAGCCACGGTGATCAACGAGACCGAAGACTGGATCATGGTCAGGACCTTGGCCCAGCGGGAGAGGACGGCGGTGTCGGTCGGCGATAGGGCCGTGCTGTGGTTGAACGCAAGAAACAGATAGTCGGTAAACTGCGGCGACCAGAAGCGGTTCCCGGTCGCGATCTTCGTCTCTTCGTCCATGGTCATCTGTGGAAAGAGAAAGGCGCCGTGTTCATGTCCGGGAACAAGATCGCGTTGGTGCGGCCCCCCTCCATCGAGCCGCCAATACCAGAGAGCGAAGACCAGCACGTTGGTCAGCCAGAGCGCGGCAGCAGAGCGCAAGAGCGTTCCGGGCGACTCCTTGTGGGTCGGGAGCAAATGAATGAGAAATGCCAGGGAGAGGATCTCGGCGGTAGTTACGATTCCCAGGGCAAAGAAGCCACAGAAGTGGTTGAGCCGATGATGCCCCATATGAAAGGAGAGGACCGTAGGCACGAGCACGACGAGCATGATAGCCAGCAGTAACCAGCGCGGTCCAAAGCCGATCCCCAGGGATCGTGGTACCGCGGTGTAGAGACCGCCGACCGCGAGGACAGCGAGCGCAGCTGGCCAGCGCGGTTCGGGGGCGACACACGCCTCGTGTGCTGCGTGCGATACAGATACCGCTACGTTATGCGCCATGTCGGTCAAGCCGTGACGCGGCGGCCCACAGGGCTGGAGATTCGGATCGGCGGACGCCATCGCTATTTCCCTCCTGAAGTCACCAATAACATGCCGTTCGCAAAGAGGACAACGCCGACAGCGCCGATCAAAAGGCTAACGATCCAGATGGGCTTACGGCGCGTTAAGGCAGCGATGGCGGAGAGCGCGATGGCGACCTGTATCAGCGCGACCGACCAGGCAAAGCGGTGGTGGCCGTGGAGCGACTCTTCGGACGTCTTTTCCTTCTCTTCCGCTACTTTGCGGAGTTCCGGTTCCTTCTCCTGTTCCTTGTGGATTTGAGCGATATACTCGGCAAGACGCGCCGAAGGCGGCTGCGGGCGGAGATCCAGCTTCGGCTTTTTTTCGCCGATCGTCTCTGCGGCTTGACCGGAAGCGGCACTCTCGGAAGCGGCGGCGGGAGATACGCCGCGATCGTAGAGTGCATTCGCTTCAATTGTAAACAGGTACTCCTTCTGGCGCGCCGCCTGATACTCGTTCCATTTGTCCGAGGCGTTCAGTTGTGCGATCATCGCCTCGTTAACGAGAGCGCCAGACTGCAATGCGCCGATTGCGGCAAAAACGGCGAGAAGCGCAGTAGATAGGGCGATCCATTTAGTCCATGCATTTGCAAGCTTATCGGCTTCACGCTCTTTTCGCTCTTCTTCGAGCTCTTCATGGAGTTCGCTTACCGTCTCTTGCAACTCATTTGTTTCAATCTCAGGTTCTTCGGGCATGAGCGATGTTCACCTCGTGACCATTATAATCAGGAGTCCCGGCATCTGTCATCCACGCCGACTTTATGCAGGCTGTCTTCCCTGGAACGCCAGCGAAACAGGTGCAATATGTTTGCAGGAGGACTTCTTTGTCACTAACGTATTGCCAATTCGCGCCCACGCATACACTGCATCAGCCGTATCACGATGAGGAATACGGATTTCCGGTCGACAGTGATACCGCCCTTTTCGAACGTCTTGTGCTTGAGATCAACCAGGCAGGTCTATCCTGGGAGACGATCCTCCGGAAGCGGGGCAACTTCAAACGCGCTTTCGACGGCTTCGATATCGCCCGCGTCGCTGCTTATGGCGACGAAGAGAGACAGAGACTACTAGCCGACGCCGGAATCATTCGGAATCGACAGAAGGTTAATGCGGCTATTGAAAATGCACGGCGTATCCTGATCCTCCAGGAGGAGTTCGGCTCCTTTGCTGCCTGGCTAGATCACCATCATCCCCTATCACGTGAGGCATGGACGCGCCTGTTTAAGAAGACGTTCCTTTTCACCGGCGGCGAGATCGTCAACGAGTTCTTAATGAGTACGGGCTACCTGCCCGGTGCACACGAGCCGTCGTGCCCTATATACCCGAGAGTCGCTGCACTAAGTCCGGCGTGGATGTCTGCCGCGGAGCAGCCGCCGGCAAGCTGAAATAAAATTCACTTAATTTTTACTAAATTACAATGAATTTAGTATAATTCTTGCAAGTGTTGGTTATAGAGAGGAGCGCCCCTATAAAAGCAGGCGCTTCAAGCCGTCGCCGATCTCGGCGATCAGCAAGGAATCGATCTCATGCAACTCCGGACCATATCGCTGCGAACCCTGCGTAACCGACCCGCCTCTGTGCGTCTTGCGGCCTGCGCTCTCTGTAGCCTTGCCCTCCTAGCCGCACCACGCGTCGCGCAGGCGGATGAGGTACGGTCTGAAGCAATGCCCTGGTCGATCGACAGCATTCAGAGCAACGCAGCTTACGGACGTATTCGTGTACCGGAGTCCTCGCTTATCTGTAGAGAGGACGCGGGCCTTCGCGCCCATACCCACTATCTCGCCTACGAGCCAGCGATGGTTCCCTCACAGGGCGAAGCGGCCGACACACTGCCCACCCGCGCACGCACAACCCTATTCGTTCCCGCCGGCGAATCTCCGCAGTCGATTCGCGCAGCGTACGCGCTACCGGCTTCCGGAGGGGCAGGCGTTATCGCCATCATCGGCGCCTACCACTATGCCACGGCCCTGAACGATTTCAATGTCTTCGCAAAGCAGTTCGGACTTCCGACGGAGACATCGGCAAAGGCTACGTCCACCTCGAACCGGCGGTTCCAGATCATCTATGCCTCCGGCGTACGGCCTTCGAGCGATCCCAGTTGGGTTCAGGAAGCGGCGCTCGACATTGAATGGGCGCACGCCATGGCACCGAACGCCAAGATCGCTCTCGTCGAGGCGCGTTCGTCCAGCTATCCCGATCTTTTCGCCGCCGTTGCCGTGGCGAACAGCATTCCCAACGTCCACGAGATTTCGATGAGCTGGGGCGGCGCCGAGTTCAGCTACGAGCCTTTCTTCGATCGGTATCTTACGCAGCCTGGCATCGTCTATGTCGCATCCAGCGGCGATGCAGGCGGCGTCACGCAGTACCCGGCCGCTTCTCCGAATGTTGTCTCCGTCGGCGGAACGTCCATCCACCGTGACAGCGCCGGCAACTTCCTGGGCGAGACCGGGTGGAGCTACTCCGGCGGCGGCGTGAGCGCCTACGAAGCACGTCCGGCCGCTCAAAGCGCTCTCAGTTTGATCGTCGGCAGCAAGCGCGGTGTACCGGATATCTCGCTCAATGCCGATCCGAACTCGGGTGTCGCCGTCTACTGCAGCACGCCAAATGGCAGTCGTGTCGGATGGCTTGTCTTCGGCGGAACGAGTGCCGCCACACCGGCGTTCGCCGGGATCATCAACAGCGCGGCAGCAGCACGAAATAGTTGGGCGAATAGCTCCGCTGTCGAGCTTGGCATGATCTACGGCAATATGAGCAATCCGATGTTCTTCAACGATGTCGTCGCCGGAACGGCCGGAAGCTTCGCCGCCGTTCAAGGCTGGGACTTCGTTACCGGTGTCGGAAGCAGCCGGGGTATTGTCGGCAAGTAGCTTCCGTTCTTTCCGCCCGAAGCGCCTCGTGGCTTGCTGGCCACGAGGCGCTTTTTGTGTGCGTCCAGCTCCGATAGCGAACAGCAATCCTACTAGCCAGATAATATTCTGCTATATCAATCGCGATCTAGCACGATATTTGCATACCCGTAGACGCAGGCGAGTGCAGTGCTTACAAGAAGTGTAAACATTTTTCCACTTACCCCTATCGAAGACGCTTTAAACCACCGATATCTAAGCTTGGATGCCCCAGAATATCGGTCCCGCATCTAGAGCCACCTGCCAGCCGGGTGGTCAGCAAGGAGCCCCTTTTTATGAAAATCTGGACGATGTCCCCGCTCGCCAACGCCCGGCCAGGCACCGCCCTCATTGCTCTTACGGCTCTTCTTGGATCCGTTTTTGCCGCACTGCCGCAGAGCGCCCGCGCTCAGGATGCGCAGTGGCCTCTAGATAGCGTACAGCGGCACGCACTACGTGGCCGAATCCGGATACCGGATTCGTCCCTAAGCCGGCGTGAGGACTTTGGATTCCGCGCCCACACCCATTTCCTTGTTTACGAACCGACCGACACGACCGTTTCCGCAGCCGCCACGGTCCGTGCGGACGGCCTTCGCCCTAATGCAATCGCGTCTGGTCCGGCGGGTGAGTCTCCCCAATCGATGCGAGCTGCCTATGGACTGCCGGCGTCGGGCGGTTCCGGCGTCATTGCGATCATCGGCGCGTACGACTATGCGACAGCTCTGAACGATTTCAATGTCTTCTCAAAGCAGTTCGGGCTCCCCATAGAGACATCCACGTCAGCCACCGCGACAACAAATCAGCGCTTCCAGGTCATTTACGCAGGCGGCGTCAGGCCGACGACTAATGGCGGCTGGGCGCAGGAGGCTGCGCTCGATATCGAGTGGGCGCATGCCATGGCGCCGAATGCCAAGATCGTTCTCGTCGAGGCGAAGACCAACAGCTACACGGACCTGTTTGCTGCGATCACGCTGGCGAACAGCATTCCCAATGTCCATCAAGTTTCGATGAGTTGGGGCGGTGCCGAGTTCAGCTACGAGTCCTTCTACGACCGGTATTTCACTCAGCCTGGCGTTGTTTATGTCGCATCCAGCGGCGATGTCGGTGGTGCGATGCAGTATCCCGCAGCCTCGCCGAACATCGTCTCGGCCGGCGGCACGACGATCCACCGTGACAGCGCCGGCAACTTCCTCGGCGAGACCGGATGGAGTGGCGCCGGTGGCGGCGTGAGCGCTTACGAGGCGCGGCCTGCTGTGCAGAATGCCCTGAGTACGATCGTGGGTAGCAAGCGCGGTGTACCGGATATCTCGCTCAATGCCGATCCGAACTCTGGTGTCGCCGTTTACTGTAGCACGGTGTACGGCGGTCGGATAGGCTGGCTCGTCTTCGGCGGCACCAGCGCATCGGCCCCCGCCCTCGCCGGGATCATCAACAGCGCGGCAACGGCACGTGGTAGCTGGGCGAATAGCTCCGCTGTCGAGCTTGGCATGATCTACGGCAATATGGGTAACGGTGCGATCTTCAACGATGTGGTTGGCGGAACCGCCGGCAGCTTTACCGCTGTCGCTGGCTGGGACTTCGTTACCGGTGTCGGAAGCAGCCGGGGTATCTCCGGAAAGTAGCTTAACAGTCGGACGACTCACAAATCGCCCCATGGCCTGGCAGCCATGGGGCGATTTTTTTGCGACAGCCGACCTGGGTTGAGTAAAGTCACACAGATCGGGACATAATACGTATTAGAAGACACGCTTCTTCCCTATATGAGCACCGAAACACCCACTCCCCAAATAGCGCCAGGAGCCGGCCTAGCCGGAGCATCGATCCATCTGGGCCGATATAAACTGGTTCGCGAGATCGGACGTGGAGCCTCTGCTACGGTCTATGAGGCTCTAGATACGCGTATGGAGCGCCCGGTGGCGGTTAAGGTGCTCACATTCGATCCGACCTTACCCGCGGATCGCCGTCGGGCGCAAATCGAGCGGTTTCAGCGCGAGGTCCGTGCCGTCGCGCGTTTGTCCCATCCCAACATCGTCTCGGTGTACGATGTCGGAGAAGACAATGGCAGGCACTTCCTGGTTATGGAGCTTCTCTCCGGCACCAATTTGCGGGAGCGTATCGAAGCGGGCGGGCCTCTTGCTCTCGACGAGGCCGCGGCCGTCCTGACGCAGATCGCGTCCGCGCTGGATGCGACTCATGCGCAGCACATCGTCCATCGCGATATAAAGCCGTCCAATGTGATCTTGCTGCCGGACGGACGGATCAAAATGGTGGATTTCGGTATCGCGCGACGCGGCGAGGATACGACCGTCACGCATTCCGGCGTCCTTA
>Ga0105239_10002770_pt1 | contig 21983 bp, 17 predicted proteins | sample KBSC44metaG_FD_92761 | JGI IMG/M metagenome (GOLD analysis project Ga0105239, IMG submission 92761) | Corn rhizosphere microbial communities from Kellogg Biological Station, Michigan, USA - KBS C4-4 metaG | ecosystem: Host-associated > Plants > Roots > Rhizosphere > Soil | place: Michigan, USA... | reverse complement strand
GGGCTGGACAGGCGGCGCGGCCTGCCTCTATAGGCGCCGCTCGCTTCGCTTCAGACGCGAATGCCCGGGTAGCTCAGTTGGTAGAGCACGTGACTGAAAATCACGGTGTCGGCGGTTCGACTCCGTCCCCGGGCACCATCCGCCCCGCGCGCGAACTTCCGATGCCCTCCCTGAACCTCCGGTCGAACGGCTGACAGCATGCGCGGCTTGCTCTTCGCCATCGGCAAGGGCCCCGCGCGCGCGATCAAAGCAGGGCTACTGCGCCGCCAAGATTTGAGGAGGGCGACGCGCCGGCCTCGATCCCTATCTTCCGGCCAGAGAAATCTCGAAAGGAAGGGCGAGCGATGCCTGCCGATGCGCTCTCTGTGGACGAACGGGTCGAAGCGATGCCAAGCGGCGCCGGGCTTGGCGCCGAAATCCCGCATCTCGATCTCCGCTCGCTGAGCGACGCCGATTTCGCCCGCGTCCATCAGGCCTGGCTCGATCACTCCGTCCTGCTCTTCCGCGACCAGCGGCTGACCGACGAGGACCTGATCGCTTTCAGCCGCCGCTTCGGCGATCTCGACTGGGCGCCGGTCCAGGAGACCGGCCGCCGCTTCGTCGAGGGCATGCCCGAACTCTATGTCGTGTCGAACGTGATCGAGAATGGCGAGCCGATCGGCAGCCTCGGGGCCGGCGAAGCCGTCTGGCACACCGACATGAGCTATGTGGAGCAGCCGCCGAAGGCGAGCGCGCTCTACGCCCTCGAAATCCCGCCCGAAGGCGGCAATACCAGCTTCGTGACCATGTCCGGCGTGTACGCGGCGCTGCCCGGCCAGTGGAAGCAGCGCATTTCCGGGCTGCGCGTGAAGCATGACGGAACCTACAATAGCGGCGGCTACGTCCGCCAGGGCGTGACCCCCAGCGACGATCCGAGGCTGGCGCCCGGCGCGCTCCACCCCCTCGTCTACACCCATCCCGAGACGGGGCGCCCCGCCCTCTATCTCGGCCGCCGCCGCAACGCCTATATCGACGGGCTCGCCCTCGCCGATTCCGAAGCGTTGCTCGACCAACTCTGGGCCTATGTCGAGCGTCCGGAATTCGCCTGGACGCATCGCTGGCGCGCGGGCGATCTCGTGCTGTGGGACAATCGCTGCACCATGCACCGGCGCGACGCATTCGATCCGGACGCACGCCGCATCCTGCACCGGACGCAGATCAAGGGCGAGAGCCGCCCCGCATGAGCGATCCGAAGGCGACGCAGCCGCGCCGCGCCCGGCTGCTGAGCGCCCCCAACCAGATCCTGGCCGTGCTCTGCCTGATGTACCTGGTCCTCTATATCGACCGGGTGAACCTGGCGACGCTCGCGCCGAAGATGACGGCGGAGCTGGGGCTGTCCAACACCCAGTTCGGCCTCGCCGTCTCCGCTTTTTCCTACCCCTATGCCTTCATCCAGCTGTTCGGCGGCTGGCTGAGCGACCGGCTGGGCGCGCGGCGCATGCTGTTGCTGTGCGGCGCGATCGTGGTCGTGGCGACGATGCTGATCGGCCTGGTCGGCGGCCTTGCCTCGCTGATCGCGCTGCGGGTCGCGCTCGGGTTCGGCGAGGGTTTCGCCTTTCCCACGGCGACCCGGGCGATGGCGGCGTGGATGCCGCCCTCGCGCTGGGGGTTCGCGCAGGGCGTCACCCATGCCGCGGCGCGCGTGGCCAATGCGATCGCCCCGCCCCTCATCGTCGCGATCCTGGCCTATGTGAGCTGGCGGGGGGCCTTCGTCGTCCTCGGGCTGTTCAGCCTGAGCTGGGTGCTGCTCTGGGCGCTCGTCGCGCGCGACAACCCGTACGACCATCCCGGCATGACGAAGGCCGAGCTCGGCGCACTGGCCGTCGAGACCCGATCGACGCGAGAGAGACGCGACATTCCGTGGTGGCGCCTCGCCAGGCGCATCGCGCCGGTGACGGCGGTCGACTTCTGCTATGGCTGGACGCTTTGGGTTTTCCTGACCTGGTTGCCCACCTTCTTCCTCAAGAACTTCCATCTCGACCTCGCCCACTCCGCGCTCTTCTCCAGCGGCGTGCTGCTGGGCGGCGTCGCCGGCGACACTGTCGGCGGGATCGTCAGCGACCGCGTGCTCAAGCGCACCGGCAGCCTGCAAAGCGCGCGGCGCAACCTGATCATCGTCGGCATGATCGGCGCCTTCCTGTTCCTTCTGCCCGTCACCCTGACGACGGATCTGAAGACGGTCGCGATCTGCCTGTCGATCGCCTGCTTCTTCTCGGAGCTGGTGGTGGCGCCGATCTGGGCCGTGCCGATGGACATCGCCCCGCGTTATGCCGCCACCGCCAGCGGCATGATGAATTTCGGCTTCGGGCTCGCCGGCATAGTGTCGCCACTCGTCTTCGGCGTGCTGCTCGACGCTACGGGAAGCTGGACCGCGCCTTTCTTCGCGTCGATCGGCCTGCTGCTGCTCGGGGCGGTTCTGTCCTTTTTCATGCGGCCGGATCAGCCGTTTCAGGAAGCGAAGGCGGACTGACACAGGCGGCTGTTCCCGGCCCGGAACCGGGAATGGCCGATGAGTGACAGGCGGGCTTGGCAGACGGTCGGCAGCGGTTCACCCGCACGCCTTCCTGTCGCGGCCGACCGTGGACGGAAAAGCGATACCGGCCTCCGGCGCGTGCCATGAGAAAGGCGGCCCCTCGCGGAACCGCCCTTCTGATCGCCCGTGCGGCGCGGATTATCGGAAGCGGAAGCCGATGCCGCCCATCGCATGATTGTCGGCGGTGTGATTGTCGAACTGCGAACGCACATATTGCGCGCTGACATACACGCCGCCCGGCATCGCCGAGAATTTGTCGTGCAGGGTGAATTCGACTCCACCGCCATATTGATAGCCATCGGCATGGCCGCGCCCGAAGGAGGACGAGCCGTCGTCGGCGACGACGAGCTTGCGCTGGGCCTCGTTGACATAGCCGCCCTTGCCGAAGACGAGCACATCGGGGGTGACGAGGTAGCCGACCCGGATGTCCCCGCCGATCTGGTCCCGCTGCTGGTGCAGCACATATCCGCCGTCGAGCCCGGTCGCCACGGTGTTGCCGCCATGGTTCTCGTGCCAATAGTTGAATTCGGGGCCGATGACGATCCGATGGGCGATCACGCCGTCGAAGCCGGCCGCACCGCCGAAGCCGAACTTGCCGTTATGATTGCCTTCCGAATGGGCCCAGTCGTAGCCGGCCTGCCCCTCGATGCGGAAGCCGCGGAAGGCGGTGTCTTGGGCGGATGCCGCCGTGCCACAGGCAGCCAGAGTCAGGGCCGCGATCGCGACCTTCTTGATATTGCGCATGATGATAAGCCTCTTGCGGTTGGGTTACTCCCGCCACCAGAACGAGGGCTTCGGACCCGCAGTTCCTTGCGGAGGACGCTAACAGCCCGAGTGTTGCTGCGCCGCAACAGACCGGTCAGGCCGCCGGGCCGTGGCCCAGGACTCGCGAAACGCCGGGCGGCCCCGCTTTGGAAGATTGCGCGATCGCAGAATCAAACTCGACGAGATAACAAAATATACAATCTTGGTTATTTCGAGATAAGCGGCAGAGGATCAGGCTTTGCGCGGCCTGATACGACATGCTTCCGCTATCTTGCCTGTGCCTGATCGCCGCTTTTACCGTTAACCTTCAATGTGTCGTGTCATCTTGTCTTGGGTCGGTTATGCAACGCCACCCCGGGGGAGTGGGGACTCAATAATGGACCAGACCGAACTGCGTTATCAGGCGGTGCAATGCCATGTGCGCGCGCAGCGGATCACCAATCCGGATGATGCGGAATGGCTGCTGGGGCTTGCGGCCAAGCTCGCGCGACTGGCGGACGTCCAGGACGGGCGTTCGATCTTCTTCGCATGCCAGAATTTGGCGGAGGCCGATTAAGCGGCATGCCTGTGCACGAGCCTTCTCGTCATTCCGCCAGGGCCGCATCGATCATATCGACGTAGACGATGCTCGCCGCCTCGGCCGCCTGGCCCTCGTCCAATTCGAAGAAGAGGGCGCCCACGCGCCGCATATCGTCCGTCGGCGAGCGCATCTCGACGAGAACCGTCCGGGCAAGCGCACGTAGGCTGCCCTCGCTGTGCCGGTCGCTGATCAGGATGAGGTCGTCGCCGGCGTCATAGCCGTTGAGAACTCCCTTCAGCGCCCCGGCCAGGCGGTCGATCATCGTCGCGGTCACCAGCAGCTCCTGTCGACGCGCCGGTCCAAAAGAGAGCCAGCGGGGCCTGTGCCATCCGCTCGCCGCCGTGGAGCAGTCAATCCATAACGGATATAAATATGTCCAAAATGGATCAATGCGATTGCCGGGCGCGCCATGGCGCCGGGAGGCGCACCGCGACATGGCCATGGCGATACCTCTCAATTTCCACAATAAATCGCCGATCCGGTTCCGCGGGGTGTCTTTTCGAGGCGACAATCCCATCCGGCTGGCCTATCGGCGGTGCCGGTCGGAGGGGGCTCGTCACATCATGGGATACAGCATCGCCAGAGTGGCGATCATACCGGCGATTCTGGCGATCGCGATCGCGCTCGTATGGGCGATCAGCCTGGTGCCGGGCGGCTGAATTCTCCCGGGCTCGGGCGGTTGGGCATGCCCGCCACACGCATATTCCCGAGAAACCCGGCGATATCCTGGATGCATATGCTTCGCGGGATCGCGTGGCGAGGCGGGTGCGCCCAGGAATGTGCATACATTGCGAAGCCGTAACTTTGTGTCGGGCGTGTATCCACGTAGGGAGCCACGACTGAATCTAGAGTGGCGGTTGTATGCGCATCGATTGGTTTGCACGCCCGAAAGCCCGACGCCACGCCCAGGAAGAAGCCCGCTATGCCCTGCGCGAGCATGGCGACCGTGCCGAGGCCGTGCTGCGCGCCAAGATGGAACGGACGGAAAGCGAGGACCGGCGCCAGATCTATCGCCTGGCTCTCAAGGCGCTGCACCAGCTTCGATAGGCGCGTCGCCCGGGGTCCTGGCCTGGAACCGCGCTGCGTGGAGCGCGGGTCAGGTGACGGGCGCCTCATGGAAATCCAGTGACATTTGCCGCCGCAGCCGTGACTATCGGGGCAGAGCATCGTTCACGCAGGGAGCATCATGAAGACCGGGCCGGATCCCAAGCTCGACAAGCTGGATCTCAAAATCCTGCACGAGCTGCAGATCGACAGCACCATCACCTATCGCGCCCTGTCCGAACGGGTCGCGCTGTCGCCCAGCGCCTGCGTCGGGCGCGTGCGGCAGCTGGAAGAAACCGGAATCATCTCCGGCTACCACGCCTCGGTCGCGATCGATCGGGTGCGGCCGACCCTGATCATGGTCGCGGAGATTTCGCTCGCCTCCCATTCCGTCGAGGATCTCGATCGCTTCGACACGTTGCTGCTCGGCACGCGCGAAGTGGTGGAGGTCATGCGCGTGAATGGCCCGTTCGACTATATCGTGCGGATCATGCTGCCCGCCGTGTCCGAATGGCAGGCCTTCGCCAAGCGGCTGCTGCTGCCCGAATACAAGGTGCAGAAGATGATCACGCACGTCGTGATGGAGGAGCTCAAGCCGTTTGCGGGCTATCCGGTGCAGCCGAAATAGCGGCCGATCGCGTCAGCCACGCGGCCAGCCCCAAGGTCGCCGCTCCGCCCGCCGCCGCGCCCACGGCGGTGCCGAGGAACAGGTGGAGATAGAGGGGAAGCGAGGCGCTGCCCGGCAGCCCGCTCGCCGAGGCCGCCGTGCGGGAGAGGAGGCCGCCCAGCCACTGGCCCCAGGACACCGCCAGATACCAGGTCGCGACCAGCGTCGAAAGCAAGCGGGCCGGCGCGCGCCGCGTCACCTCGGCCAGCCCGATCGGCCCCAGCGTCATCTCGCTCGCCGCATGGACCAGCAGCGACAGCACGACCACGACGAGCGGCACCCGCGATCCGGCATCGGCCAGCGGGCCACTCATGCCGAGGATCAGGTAGGAAAGCGCCTGCAGGCCGAAGCCGATGGCGAATTTGTGGATCGGCACCGGATCGCGCCGGCGCCGGGCCAGCCTGGCCCATAGCCAGGCCAGGGCGGGCACCATGATGAGCACGAAGCCCATGTAGAAAGCCTGGACCTGCGCGGCATCGACACGCGCGCCGGCGATGGCGAGCGAGGTGTTGCGATCGGTGAACAGGCTCAGTGCCGCGCCCTGCTGCTCGGCGAGCATCGTCCAGACCAGCAGGAGCGCGATCAGCGACACCGCCACGAGCAATCCGCGCCGCTCCTCGGCCGTGCTGCGCGCGTGCGCGACCCAGGCCAGATAGGCGACGATCGCCACGGTGCTGGCGGTCAGCAGGAGGCCGGTCAGCGCGAAGGCCTGCACCAGCCACCAGACCAGCGCGACCGCCGGCACCGCCGCGCCATAGGCCAGCAGCTGCGACCGGCCGAGGAACGGGCCGGCGGGCGGCGCGCCGGCCTCGCCCAGCATGCCGGCATGGCGGACGAACGCGAGATATCCGGCCGCCATGCCGATCCCGGCCAGGCCGAAGCCGGCCCACCAGCCCACCTCCATGCCCAGCCAGCCGCACAGCACCGCGGACCAGAAGGCGCCGATATTGATGCCGAACATGTAGAGGGTGAAGCCCTGGTCGCGATCCGGCCGGCCGGTGTAGAGGGCGCCCACCAGTGCCGTCATGTTTGCCTTCTGATAGCCGACCCCGACCACGATCAGCGCCAGCGCGAGATTGAGGAGCGCCTCGCCGGCCGGGCTGACAGGATCGATGCGGCGCTGATAGGCCCCGGCCGGGATATGGGCCGGCAGCGCGCCTGCCGGCGCGGCGAGGGCGAGCGATCCGTCGGCGCCGCGCGTGAACGGAATGGCCCGGCCGTCCACCTCCAGCGTCTCCACGCGCTGGTCGCCGCGGCCGCGATGCGCCACGGCGTGGCTCTGGCCGTGGATGACGATGCGTTCGCGGGCAGGCGCGCTCTCGATCGCCATCGTGCCATGGCCCGCCACCAGCAGCAGCGCCCCGAACCCCACCGCGCGACGGGCGCCGAGCACCCGGTCGCCGAGCAGCCCGCCGGCCAGCGGCAGCAGGTAGTTGAGCGCCACATAAGCCGAATAGCGCCCCTGCGCGGCGCGGTCGTCGAGCAGGAAATGATCGGTGAGGTAGAAGATCAGCAGGCTGCGCATGCCGTAATAGGAAAAGCGCTCCCACATCTCGGTGAAGAAGAGCAGCCACAGCCCACGCGGGTGATGGCGAAGCTGGCGGGCGACCGGGATGCCGGCGAGCATGGTGAGCAAGGCTGCCGCGATCCAGATACCGCCCATCGCGCGCCCGCCCCATATGCTTCGAAAGACGGGAGATTACGCGTTACGACGCGAAAATCAGGCCGTTGTCGGCAACCGCCAGCGAATATTCGGCTGAAATATCCCGACAATCTCGAACAATCATCCGTTTTCGAAATATTTCGTAATGATCTCAATATCTAAACGCGGCCGGGCAATCCTTGGACAGAGCGGCGCCACCTCGCCTAGGCCGCCCTGACAGAGGGCCTTTTCATGATCATCCGCCATTCCCCGGCCGCGACGCGGCACGATCCCGACAGCTTCTTCCGCTATGGCCGCATCGTCGCCCATCCGGAATCCGTGGCCCGCTACGAGGTGCTGCTCGCGGCCGCGGCGCGGATCGGCCAGCCGCGCGAGGCGGAGGATCATGGCATCGCGCCGATCGCGGCCGTGCACGACGCGGGCTATCTGGACCTGCTGCGCACCGGCTTCTCGCGGGCGGCGGAGGGGCTGGAGGAAATCCTGCCCACCCAGTTCGCGCCGTGGACGCCGCATCGCCGTCCGGAAGGGCTGGCCGGCCAGCTCGGCTATTACATGACCGACACGTCGACGCCGTTGCGCGCGGGAACATGGGAGGCCGTCTACGGCGCGGCGCAGGCGGCGATCGGCGCGACCGACGATGCGCTGCGCGACGGCGCCGCCTATGCGCTCTGCCGCCCGCCCGGCCACCATGCCTCGGGCGCGCATGCCGGCGGCTTCTGCTATCTCAACAATGCCGCGATCGCGGCCGAGCGGCTGCGCGCGCAGGTCGGCCGGGTCGCGATCCTCGACATCGACGTGCATCACGGCAACGGCACGCAGGCGATCTTCTACGATCGCGACGACGTGCTGTTCGTGTCGATCCACGCCGAGACGGCCAGCTACTTCCCCTATTTCTCCGGCTATGCGGACGAGCGCGGCGCGGGCGAGGGACAGGGATTCAACCGTAACCTGCCGCTGCCGCTCGGCGCGGACGACAATGCCTATTGCGCGGCGATCGCCGAGGGGCTGGCGCATGTCGCGGCCTTCGCGCCGGAGGGGCTGGTGGTGTCGCTCGGGCTGGACGCGGCGGCCGAGGATCCGATCGGCGCCTTCGCGGTGACCGAACAGGGCTTCGCCCGCGCGGCCGAGATGATCGCGCAGGTGCGCAAGCCGACGGTGCTGGTGCAGGAGGGCGGCTATCCGTCCGAGGCGCTGGGCCGCAACCTCATCGCCTTCCTGTCGCGCTTCGATGCCGTGCGACAGGCGCGCGAGGTCGCGCCGGTGTGACCGGCGGGGCGGCCTGAACGCCGCTCCCCTCAGTCGTGGCCGGTTTCCGACGGGGATCGCCACCACGGCGCCGGCATCCTGCGCGGGCGCGGCCAGACCTCGTCGAGGCTCGCCGCGTCATAGAGCCGCCCGTTCTTCATGACCTGCGACAGCGCGCCGGTGTTGGCGATCGTCTCCAGCGGATTGCGGTCCATCACCAGCAGGTCGGCGAACTTGCCGGGCTCCAGGCTGCCGATCTGGGATGCGTGGCCGATCACCTCGGCCGATCCGATCGTCGCGGCGTGCAGCACCTCCATCGGGGTCGCGCCGCCCGCGGCATAGGCCTCCAGCTCGAACCGGTAGCCAAGGCCCTGGATGGTGCCGTGGCTGCCGATGCCGACCAGGCCGCCCGCGCGCTGGATCGCCAGCGCGTCATGGGCGATGCGCGGAAAATCCTGTTTGTCGCTGGGCCGCCACGTCACATGCGCCATCCGCGCCTCGATCACCCAGGGCGGCACGAAGGTGGCGAGCTTCGCGTCCCGGTCGGGCCGGTGGCGGACGATCATGTCGTCCAGCGCGCCCTTCGCGCCGTACACCACGTCGAGCGTCGGCGTGTAGCTGGTGCGCGAGGCGGCGAAGAGACGGACGACATCGTCGTGCAGCGGCGTCACCGGGATGGCATGCTCGTTGCCGGCGAAGCCGTCCATCGCGTGGGTGATATCCATCACCATGTTGCTGGCGCCTTCGGTGGTGGGCATCATGCCCAGTTCCTTCGAGGCCTCGATCATGAATTGCCGGCGGTCGCGGTCGCCGACCATGTAGGATTTGATGTTCCGGGTGCGGTAATCGTCGCGATAGCGGGTCAGCACGTCGATCGCCGCCTGCCGGCTGTCGAGCGTGCTGTTCACGAACACGCCGGGGCCGACCGAGAAGGCGCGCGGGCCGGTCATCAGCCCGGCGTCGATCATGTCCTGATAGCTGAAGATGTCGACGGTGAAGGCCTGCACGTCCAGGCCGGAGGTGACGCCATAGGCCAGGTTGGCGAGGAAATCCCAATGGTTGCGATCGAACAGCTCGCGCCGGATCTCGAACCAGTGGGCGTGGGTGTCGACGAAGCCGGGGGTGATGAACTTGCCCGTCACGTCGCGCACCGTCGTGCCGGCGGGAACGGCGAGCGAGCCCGCCTTGCCGATCGCGGCGATATGATCGTCCACCACCAGGATGTCGGCATCGGCGATCACCTCGTCGCCGCGCATGGTGATGGCGGTGGCGCCGTGGAGCAGCAGGGTGCCGTGCGGCACGTCGCGCGGCAGCTCGACGGTGGCGGCGAAGCGCGCGGACGCGGCTTCCGATGCGCCGGGAGCGTCGATCACCTGCGCCAGCGGCAGGCGGTGGAATGTCGCGCCCACCGACCAGGTGAGGCTGCGCCCGTCCGGCGACCAGTCGGCATAATCCGCCCCGATGCGGGTCAGCTTGACGACATGGGTGGCCGGCGATCCGAGGTCGATCGTCGGCGCCGTGGCAGCATTGGCCGGTGGCAGATCGACGAGGTAGAGTTCGGAGGCCGCCTTGACGAGCGCCCGCGTGCCGGACGGATCGAGCCGGGCGTCCTGCACGGCGTCCGGCCCTTCGACATATTGGGACATGGACTGGCCGACGATGCGGGCCAGATGCCGGTCGTCGCTGCCGTCCAGCGCCACCGATTCCAGCCCCGCCTCGCCATCGAAGCGGATGCGGCGGCCATCGGCCGAAAAGCTCGGCGAGTGCGCGCCATAAGCGTGGGCGACCAGTGTCGCCGCGCCGCCACCGGCCGACAGCAGCACGATGTCGGTCGGCCGCGCCTGGCTGATCTCCGTCTCGGCATGCAGGCGGTCATACTGACTGGCCCGCAGCGCGACGATGTGGCGGCCGTCGTGCGAGAAGACGGGCTCGGTATAATAAGCGGGATCGCCGGTCAGGCGCTGCGGCTTGCCGCCCGCGGCGGGCACGCTCCAGATGTGCCCCGCATCGGCCGCCGACCAGGTGACGTAAGCCAGCCTCTTGCCGTCGGGCGACCAGCTCGGCTGATAGGCCGGCCCCGATACGCCCACGACCGGTTCCGGCCGGGCACCGGGGCGCAACTCCATCCGGTAGAGCGTGCCGAGCGCGGCGAAGGCGACCCAGCGTCCGTCCGGCGACAGGCGCGGCGCCTGGATGATCCGCGCCTTGACCGGACCTGTCTCGGCCGGCTGATCGACGCGCAGCTGCGGACCGAGGCCCAGTTTCACCGGCGCGGTGAAGGGAATGTCGGTCAGCGTCCCGTCCAGCGCCAGCCGAGCGAGCTTGCCGTCCACGGACAGGATCAGGCTGCGATCGTCCGGCGCGAAGGCGAAGCGCGGTTCGAGGTCCGCATAATAGCCCTGATCCTGCGAATCGTGATCGATCGGCAGGCGCAGCCAGCGATCGGCACCGGTGTCGAGATCGCGCAGGCGCAGGCCGGTCTGCTCGCCCTCGCGGCTGGCGTAAGCGAGCAGGTGCCCGTCATGCGAGAGAGCCGGCCGCATCGCGCCGCCCTGCCCCGTGATCAGCGGCTCGTCCTTGCCGGTGGCGAGGTCGTGGCGGACGATCGACCAGTTGGGGAAGGGCTTCTCGCTCCAGGTCGTCCCCACCTTGCGGGCGAAATAGAGGAAACGCCCGTCCGGCGAGGCGACCGCGCCGAGCGCGTTGATCCGCTCGTCAAAGCCTTCGTTGCCGCCGGGCTGCGCCTTGGTGATCTGCACGCCCGCGCCGCCGCCGGCCGCATCGTAGCGGAACAGCTCGAAGGCCAGCAGCGCGTAATGGGTGCGCGACACGTAGACCGAGCGGCCGTCCGGCGCCCAGGCCGGCGAACTGTCGATCATCGCCCGCGTGTCGTGGGAGAGCTGGCGCAGGCCGGTGCCGTCGATATTGGCGACCCACAGGTTCGTGCTGCCCGATCGATCGCTGAGGAAGGCGAAGCGCGTGCCGTCCGGGGAGATCACCGGCTGCGTCTCGTAGGCCATGCCGGTGAGGATCGGCCGCGCGGCGCCGCCAGCGGCGTCCAGCGCGTAGATGTCGCCCAGCAGGTCGAACAGGATGGTGCGGCCGTCGGGCGCGATGTCGGGCGCCATCCACGTGCCTTCGTGCGCGTCGAAGGCGAGCGAGCGGGTGGGGGCGAGGGTGAGGCCCGGCGCGGGATCGGCGGCCCGCGCCATGGGCGCCAGCATCGCCGCTGCCGAGGCGAGCGCGAGCAATCGGACGGACGGCCTGGCGATCATGGTGCAGCCCCTGTTCTGTTGGTCCCTGGCTCCCCCCGGAGCCCGTCAATCCGTGCGCTGGTCCCGCATCAGCGTGGCCAGCGCCGGATCGCCGATGCCGGCGACGATCTCGTCGAAGCTCGCCGCGTCCTCGTCCTGCCCCAGCTTGAAGGTGGCGTGCGTGGCCGTGATCCGGGCGCGGAAGGCGACGACATGCTGGATCAGCCGCGCGTACCGGGGGCCGACCGCATCCACCGTCCAGGCGCCGGGATCGCCCCCCTCCATCGCCGCGACCAGCGCGCGGATCGCGGCGTCGTTCCGCTCGGGCTGGAAGGCCAGCTCGACCTGGAAGCGAACGACCGCATAGTTCCAGGTCGGCGCCCAGCCGGGCTTGGCGACGATGCGCGGCGAGACATAAGCGTGCGGCCCCTGGAAGATCGCGACCGCGTGCGGATCGGCTTCCAGTGCCGCCACCTGCGGGTTGGAGCGGGCGAAATGGCCGATCAGCGCGACGGGCTCGCCGGACTCGCCGGTTTCCAGCAGCAGCGGCAGGGGCGTCGCGGCGAAACCCGCGGCCCCTTGCGAGACCAGCATGGCGAGCGGGTGATCGCGCACCAGCCGCGCGATGTCGGCCGGGGAGCGGGGCGCGAACGGGCTCATGCCGCCGCCCCGCCCAGCCGCGAGCGGCGATAGCCATAGCCCGCATACAGCGCGACGCCGCAGAGGATGTAGGTGCCGAGGATCGCCGCCGGAATCCACTCGCCGGCGATCGCCTTGCCGGCGATGTCCAGCAGCACCGGCCCCATCATCAGCCCGCAGAACAGCAGGGCCAGCACCGGCACCGTGCCGTACCAGACGCCGCCGACGGTCACGCCGCCGAGCGGCACGCGGAACGGGCGCGGCAGATCGGGATGGACGTTGCGCAGCCAGATCGTGCTGATCGCCACCACCGAGAAGACGAAGGCGGTGCCGATGCTGACCAGATCGGCGAGCAGCGTGATCGGCAGCACCGCCGCCGCGATCCCGGCGATCGAGGCGACGATGAGCGTGCCCGCCGCGGGCGTCGCGAAGCGCGGATGGATGGCGCCGAAGACCGGCGGCAGCATCCCGTCGGTCGCCATCGCGAAGCAGATGCGCGAATGGCCGAAGGTGTTGACCAGCAGCACCGAGGCGAGCCCGGTGAGCGCCCCGGCCTTGATGACGATGGCGAGCACCGGCATCCCCACGGCACCGACCGCGACCGCGATCGGATCCGGCACGCCCAGCATGCGGAACGGCACGAGGCCGGTCATCACCAGCGCGACGCTGGCATAGAGGATGGTGCTGACCGCCAGCGCGCCGAGGATGCCGATCGGCACGTCGCGCTGGGGCCGGCGCGCCTCCGACGCGGCGGTCGCCACCACCTCGAACCCCAGATAGGCAAAGAACAGGGTGGAGGCGGCGCGGAAGATGCCGGGTACGCCATAGCGGAAGCCGCCCTCGCTCGGGGGCACGAAGGGCGTCCAATTGTGGGTGTCGACATGGCCGATGCCGACGGCGACGAAGCCGATCAGCACGCAGACCTTCACCAGCACCAGGAAGGTGTTCACCGCCGCCGATTGCCGCACGCCGCGCACGAGGATCATGGCGACCACCAGCAGGCTGGCCAGCGCGACGAGGTTGAGCGACGGCGACAGGCCGAAATGTACGCCGACGCCGCCCGGCACCGGCTGGGCCATGATCGTGGAATGGAGCATCACAGCCGGGATCGGCAGGCCGAAATCGGTCAGCAGGCTGTTGAGATAGCCCGAGAAGCCCACCGCCAGCGCCGATCCGGCCAGCCCGAATTCCAGCATCGACATCCAGGCCAGCGCCCAGGCGAACACCTCGCCCAGCGCGGCATAGGCATAAGTGTAGGAGGCGCCCGACACGGGCAGCACCGACGCCAGCTCGGCATAGCACAGGCCGGTGAAGCCGCAGGCCAGCCCCGCGATCGCGAAGGACAGCACCACCGCCGGCCCGGCATATTCCGCCGCCGCCGTGCCGGTCATCACATAGACGCCGGCGCCGATGATGCAGCCGATGCCGATCAGCACCAGCTGGATCGGCCCGAGCGCGCGGTTCATGCCCGATGTGGCGGCGTCGGCCCGCACCGCGTCGAGCGGCTTGCGGACGGTGATGGGCGCGCGGCGGCCCGCCATCGTCAGGCGGCGCCCGGCATGGTCGGCGGCCAGCGATCGGCCCACGGCGCCGCCGCCTCGATCTCGGCGGCCAGCGCGAGCAGCAGCTCGTCCTGCCCCTGCGCGGCGGACAGGAGCGAGCCGACGGGCAGGCCGTCCGCCGTCATGCCGAGCGGCAGGGTGAGGCTCGGCAGGCCCAGCATGTTGTGGATCGGGGTATAGTCGACATAGTCGAACAGGGTGGTCCACAGCGCGTCGAACGGCCGCGTCGGCGCCATCGCGCCCACCGGCAGCGGCGGGTTGCGCGTCACCGGAGAGAGCACCACGTCCCAGGATGCGTGGAAGGCCGCCATCGCCTGCTCGCCGAGTACCATGGCCTTGTAGCAATCCGCCAGCGCGTCGGGCTCGATCGACTCGCGCTTGCGGGCGAGGCCCAGCGTCCAGGGTTCGAGCAGATCGCCGATCGGCACATCCGGATGGAGTGCGCCGTAGAAATCGACCAGCTCGCCGCCGAGATAGGGCCACAAGGTCAGGATCGCAGCGCGCAACCCCGGACGGTCGATCGGCGTCGACGCGATCTCGACATGGTGGCCGAGCCCGGCACAGAGCCGGCCGGTCTGCTCGATCAGCGCGGCCACGTCGGCATCGGGCTGCCCCGCGAGGCCGGCGAGGTCGAGCGCGATCCGCAGCGGGCGGCTGGGCGCGGGCGCGGCGGGCCATGCTGCCGGCCTCGTCCAGCGCGACCCCCAGGCGACGTCGCGCACCGAGCGCGCGATCAGGCTGTCGTTGCACAGCAGGTCGTCGATCAGGTGATGGGCGCGGGCGCGCACGTTGGCGCCCCGGCTCGGCTTGAAGCCGACGACGCCGCAATTGCCGGCCGGCACGCGGATCGAGCCCGCCGCGTCGCTGGCATGGGCGACCGGCACGAGCCCCGCCGCCACCGCGATCGCCGCGCCCGTGCTGGAGCCGCCGGCGGTGCGGCCGGGGTTCCAGGGATTGAGCGCCGGCCCGGTCAGCAATGGCTCGCCGCTGCACAGCAGGCCGAATTCCGGCATGGCCGACATGCCCACGGGCACCAGCCCGGCGGCGTCCAGCCGCTGCGCGAAGGGATAGGCCTGATCCGCCACCACGTCCTTCTTGGCGCGCGAGCAGGATGTCTGCGGAAAACCCGGATAGGAGAGCGACGCCTTGAGCAGGGTCGGCACCCCCGCCATCGGGGCCGATGCCGCGTCCGCCGATCCGGTCGCGCGGGCGTGATCGAAGGCGCGATACGTCACGCAGTTCAAGGCGCCATCGGCATCCTCGATGCGCAGGATCGCGGCTTCGGCCAGCGCACCGGGCGCGACCTTGCCGTCGCGGACGAGGGCCGCCTGATCGTGGGCGTCGAGCCGGCCGATCGCCCAGGCCTCGGGCAGGGTCAGCGACACGTCGCGTCGCCCGGGCGAACGAAATTCGGTGTGTAACGCACGGTTTTCATCATGGTTTGGATTGTCCGTTTCCCCATGGACAAGGGTTAGGCGCTTTTTCGTGCGGCGCGAACATCGAGTTTGAATGTATGTTGCGCCCGTGCGCCGAACAATGTGCGGATTTTGATCGCTCCCGCCGCACAAGTGCAGGCTTATGCCTTATAAACATCTGTTTTTACAAATGGTTAGATGTTCCGCACAAGTCGCTAGACCGGCCATAAGCGGACCGATAGGCTACATTCTTGTGACGCATATGCTGCGTTGCAGCGCGCGTGGCAAACACAGTCGCGATCGGCAAACCGGACGGCAAAGCCGACGGTTCCTGCGGAGGAAGGTGCCGATCGACCAAAGGGGGATTCGATCATGACCGAACATAATCACCGTGGGATTCTGTGGCTGGCCGGCACGGCGATGCTGGCCATCACCGCCGCCACGCCGGCGCTGGCGCAGCAGGCGTCCGACGCGGGCAACAGCGCCGACATCATCGTGACGGCGACCAAGCGCAACGAGAGCGTCCGCCAGATCGCCGCTCCGATCAGCGCGGTCAGCGGCGACCAGCTCCAGAGGATGAACGCCAACAGCCTCGGCGACTATATCGCCCGCCTGCCGGGCGTGGTGTTCAACGATTATCAGCCGGGCGTGTCGGAAGTCGTGATCCGCGGCATCGCGGCGACCACCTATCACGAGCAGGGCCAGACCACGGTCGGCTATTATATCAACGAATTCGACGTGCAGGAGCCGAACTTCCCGATCGTCATCCCGGACGTCGACACGTTCGATCTCGATCGCGTCGAGGTGCTGCGCGGGCCGCAGGGCACGCTCTTCGGCTCCTCCGCGCTCGGCGGCGTGGTCAATTATGTCGTCAAGACGGCCGACGCCTCCAAGTTCGATCTCGCCGGCGAAGGCCTGATCGGCTCGACCAAGAATGCCTCCGGCCAGCTCAACTATGCCGGCAAGGTGATGGTCAACATCCCGATCATCAGCGACAAGCTCGCCGTCCGCGTGATGGCGCTGCAGCGCTTCGATGCCGGCTATATCGACAATATCGGCCTGACCCCGCCCAAGAAGGCGACCAACGATTTCCGCACCCGCGGCATTCGCGGCTCGGTCGTGTTCACGCCGTTCGACGGCACCAAGATCACCTACATGGGGATGTACCAGGACAGCAAGCTGGACGACCAGACCTACATCTCCTTCGATCACACCTATACCCGCACCACGGGCCTGGCGGAGCCGCAGAAGACCAGCTTCTTCCTCAACACGCTGCGGCTCGACCAGGAGATCGGCGACTTCGCGAACCTTTCGATCCTCGGTTCGGTCGACAAGAAGACCAACTTCACCCGCTTCACCGATCCTTATTATTTCGGGGTGTTCAGCGGCCCGAACGTCGCCTTCGACGACACCCATGCGCATGCCAACATCAAGACGATCGAGGCGCGGCTGGCATCCAAGGACGATGGCCCGTTCCGCTGGCTGATCGGCGCCAGCTACATCCGCTCGACCAAATTTTCGTTCGACCAGATGTGGGCGCCGGGTTCGGAGGCCTATCTCACCGCCAATCCCGATCCGACATTGCCCTATCCGGCCTCGGTGCTGGCGCCGAACGACCGGATCTATGGCTATCTCACCAACACGCTGAACACCGATTCTGGCATCTTCGGCGAAGCGACCTGGAAGCCGGTCAAGGGCTTGGAGATCACTGCCGGCGGCCGTTATTACAGCACCCGCGCGGAGGGCGACGTCAACAATCTGGCGAGCTATCTCGCGGCAAGCCCGGTCGACCTCACCGGCCATATCAACCAGAAGGAGCATGGTTTCACCCCCAAGGCGTCAATCACCGCACGGCCCAACAGCCATCTGCTCGCCTATCTCACCTATTCGCGCGGCTACCGCGTCGGCGGCATCAACCCCAATGCCGGCCTGCTGCCCAGCATCCAGAGCAGCTACAAGAGCGACAAGGTCGACAATTACGAGGCCGGCGTGAAGGCGACCTTGTGGAACGGGCACCTGATCGCCGACGTCTCCGTGTTCGACATGGTGTGGAAGAACATCCAGGCGCGCGAGTTCGGACCTGGGCCGCAATATTATTCCTACGTCCAGAATGCCTCTTCGGCCAACGTCACCGGTGTGGAAGTGGCCGCGACCGTCAAGCCGACGCGGAATCTCTCGCTCAGCACCAGCATCACCTACGAGGATGCGCGGCTGACCTCGTTCCTGCGCTACGACTTCGCCGTTGGCGGTGGCTACAATGCCGGCACCCGGTTGCCCGGCTCGTCCAAATGGTCGATCTCGAACAACATCGACTATGAGTTCACCGACGTGCCCGGCAAGCCGACCGTCCAACTCGCCCATCGCTATCTCTCAAGCGCGCCTGTCGCCTTTGCATCGGATGTTGTCCGCGGCAACTTCAACATCTTCGATGCCCGCGTGTCGGTCACGCTGCGCGAGCATTTCCGCCTGACGGGCTTCGTCGACAACTTCACCAACAAATACGGCATCCTCAACGGGCCCTTCTCGGCCCAGACGGCGCCGGCCTATTCGATCGTCCGGCCGCGCACCTACGGCCTCCGGATCGACTGGAGCCTGTGAGGATGAAGCCCGCGCTGCTCGCCGCCGCCGCCTTTCTCTCGATCGCGGCGGCGGCGCCGCAGCCGGGCGCCGATGCCGGCGGGCCGATCACGCCCGCCGACATCATGACGCTGCACGACATGCGCGAGGCCGAGATCGCGCCGGACGGGAAGACGATCCTCTTCACCGTCCAGCAACAGATCTCGACCTTCAATCCCGAGCATTCGACGATCTGGTCGGTGCCGGCGGACGGCAGCCGGCCGGCACGGCGCTTCATCGTCAGCGCCGGGGCGGACGACAGCCCGCGCTGGTCGCCGGACGGACAGTGGGTGGCCTTCCTTTCCAACCGCAAGAACCCGCTGTCCGGCGGCGCGGACACCGGCTTCGCGTTCAGGACGGTGACGACGGCGACGCCCGGCCAGCCCAGCGACGCGACGCCCCCGGCGACGGCCGACGGGGCCAGCGAGCCCTCGCGCCAGATCTGGCTGATCCCGGTGGCGGGCGGCGAGGCCGTGCCCTTGACGGCGCTGCCCAACGACATCAGCGACCTCGCCTGGTCCCCGGACGGCAAGCGCATCGCCTTCCTCAGCGCCGATCCCGAAACGGCGCAGGAAAAGGCCGACAAGGCCGCGAAGCGCGACTGGATCGAGGTCGACAAGCCGACTCATTTCACCCGGCTCTGGATCCTCGATCTGGCCAGCCATTCCGCCCGGCCGGTGTCGCCGGACGGCGTGAACATCGGCGCGATGGACTGGTCGCCAGACGGCACCCGGCTGGCGCTGCGCGTCACCGACACGACCCGCATCAACGACTTCTTCTACCATTCGCATCTTGTGGTGCTCGACGCCGCCACCGGCGCGATCGGCCGGCCGCTGTTCGATCACGTCTCCGAAGGCCCGAAATGGTCGCCGGACGGCCGCTCGCTGCTGGTCACCGAAATCCTGTCCCCCGGCTTCATCAGCGTCGCCCCGCGCGTGATCGACGTCGCCACGGGCGCGATCACCAAGGTGGCGGACAGCCATCCGGGCGAGCTGACACAATTGCGCTGGGCGCCCGACAGCCGCTCCATCCTCGCGCTCTCCTTCGAGCAGACCCGCTCCAGGCTGGTGCGCGTCGATCCCCAAAACGGGCATGTGACGCCGATCGCGGCGTTCGACGGCGAGGCGGCAGACTGGACGGTGAGCCATGACGGTCGCCGCTTCGCGGTGCCGGTGTCGAGCCCCGATCGCCCCGCCGACGTCTGGACGGTCGAGGGCGGGAAGGCGAAGGTCGTGACGCGGATCAACCCGCAGGTCGATCAGTGGACGCTCGGCAAGGTTGAGCAGGTCAGCTGGAAGGACAGCAAGGACGGCCAGACCGTCTACGGCGTGCTGGTGACGCCGCCGGGCTATGTGCCGGGCACGCCGGTCAAGATGGTGGTGCAGATCCACGGCGGGCCGGAATGGGCCTGGTGGGCAGGCTGGCTCGGCAGCTGGCACGAATGGGCGCAGATGCTGGCCAGCCACGGTTATGCGGTGTTCCTGCCCAATCCGCGCGGATCGGACGGGCAGGGCGCCGATTTCGCCCGCGCGGTCGGCAACGACTGGGGCGGGATGGACTATCAGGACGTGCTCGACGGCGTCGACATGCTGGTCGCCCGCAAGGTCGCCGATCCGGCGCGGCTCGGCATCGGCGGGTGGAGCTATGGCGGCTTCATGTCGGCCTGGGCGGTGACGCATGGCGATCGCTTCAGGGCAGCCGTGGTCGGCGCGGGGCCGACCGACCTGACGGCGATGGCGCGGATCACCGACACGCCCGATTTCACGCTGGGCTATTATGGCGACGTCACCACCCACATCGCGGACTATGACCGCAGCTCGTCGGCCCGGATGCTGGAGAAGGTCCACACGCCGGTGCTGGTGCTGCATGGCGAGCAGGACACGCGGGTGCCGATCACGCTGGGCCTGGAATTCTATCGCGGCCTGAAACTGCTCGGCAAGGATGCCCAGATGGTCCGCTACCCGCGCGAGCCGCACTGGTTCCACGAGCCCGCGCACCAGGAGGATGTCCAGCGCCGCGTGCTAGCCTTCTTCGACGCGCACCTCTAACGGCGCTCGTCCCTCGCCAGGAGCCGGAACGCTTGACGGCCCTGGCTAGGGGCGGCCCGCCCCGTCGCAGCCCCTGATCACATCCATCCCCTGTCCGCGTCGACGCTTGTAACATCGTGTCACGGCATTTGATTGCGGGCGAAGAACGATAGTGTAAATTTCACTTCCTGCCAGTTTCTCTCCATTTTGAGCAATAGATGTTCGGGCTAGCAATGCGCACGAGGAAGAAGATGGCAATGAATAGATCGTAATACACTGAATATAAGACCGCATTCATTTGGCGATCTCGGATCCGGCAGCCCATCATCGAGAGGCTCGTCGATCACCATGTGCCCGAAGAATCAGGGCCATACATGCAAAAACCCCACCCGGAGCGTGTCGCGGGCGGGGTTCCTGGGGGAGTGCCGGCATCGTGCCGGCCCCTCGTGTCTGGCCGCGAATGGTTTCGCAAAGCTCGTCCGATATGGTTAAAATTGACCCTGCATCCGGCAGGATCGTCTCGACGGGCAACCGCGGGGTGCCGGCGGCGCGAATGTCGCCCGCCTGTCCGGTCCATTTCCGATCGCAATTGCATCGCCACGTCACGGACGAGGGTGTATCCGGGAATGGCCGCAGAGATGCGGCTCAATTCCCCCTTATATTCCTGACCCCGCTTCGGCGGGGTTTGTTTTGGCGATGGCGCCGGTCACCCTCCCCGCCGCGCCGGGCGCGACGGGGAAGGCAAGGTGCCGCCTCAGAAGGTCTCGCCGACCATCTGCTCGCTCTTGGCCCAGAGCGCGCGGGCATTGTCGGGATCGACGGCATAAGCCTGCACGCCTTCGCGGATACCTTCTCCGACCGAGAGCTCGGCGACATGGCAATCCTCGCAATAGCGGCCGCCCATCTCGTCCTTGTCGGCGACGAACGCCGTCCAGACGGAAGTCGCCGCGCCCTGCGGGATGCTCTTCCACACGAAGGACTGGCCGGATGCGTTGATCTGGTCGATCAGCGCCTGCATCTCCGTCTCGCTCATGTGGCGGCCAAGCTCGGTCTGGATGCCGCCCGGATGGACGCCGGCGGCGCGCACGCCGCGATCCCGGTGCCGGCGATCGAACTCCACCGCGAACAGCATGTTCGCCGTCTTGGAGCGGCCATAGGCGCCGAACGGCGTGTATTCCGTAGTCTCGAAATTCGGATCGTCGAGATTCACGTCCGCATAGCGGTGGCCCGCCGAGGAGAGGTTCACCAGCCGGCCGCCATCCTTGATCAGGCCGGCGATGCGGTTGACCAGCACGAAATGGCCGAGATGGTTGGTGCCGAACTGCATTTCGAAGCCGTCCGCCGTCTCGCGCTTCTCGGGCACCGCCATCACGCCGGCATTGGCGATGACGACGTCGAACGTCTCGCCCCTGGCCTGGAGCGCATCGGCGCAGGCACGGACGCTGGCGAGCGAGCCGAGATCGCATTCGACGAAGCTGAGCTTGCCCGGTCCTTCGATCCCGGCGGTGGCGCGGCGCGCCTTGTCGAGATCGCGGGCGGCGCCCACGACATGCGCGCCATGGGCGACGAGCACGCGCGCGGTCTCGACGCCGAGCCCGGCGGAGACGCCGGTGAGGAACACGCGCTTGTCCGAAAGATCGATGCTGTCGAGCACCTCGTCTGTGGTCGATTCGGCGCCGAAGCGGGTGGGAGCGATGGTATCGGTCATGGATATCCTCCAATGAAAGAACTCAAGAGTGCAGTGCGAGCGGAACTGGCACTTTCTCGTGGGTTCGTTGTCGTATCTGTGTCCGCCGGCGTCGCTGCGGACATGTTGATCCTGTCGAGGCCAGACGCCCTGACCTCGTGCTTTTCGGCAGTGAGCCATTCTCCAATCCGTGACCTCACCCGATGGGCTTGATCACATTCTGGTATTCGGCTCTCGACTTCCCATT
>Ga0105239_10002769_pt1 | contig 21985 bp, 19 predicted proteins | sample KBSC44metaG_FD_92761 | JGI IMG/M metagenome (GOLD analysis project Ga0105239, IMG submission 92761) | Corn rhizosphere microbial communities from Kellogg Biological Station, Michigan, USA - KBS C4-4 metaG | ecosystem: Host-associated > Plants > Roots > Rhizosphere > Soil | place: Michigan, USA... | reverse complement strand
GTTCTGCTGCGGCCAGGACCTCGGGACTCGCGCCAGGAACTGCTGCCTGCGCTGCTGGTCCCTGTGTCCAGACTTTCAAAAGCTGTTGCGCACTGGAAGCAGGCAATCCCGCGTCGATCGCGGCTTGAGGCAGTGTCTCGGCGGCCCGACGCGACTGTGTGTTGACAAGAATCGTGGTGTATATTGCCTGGGACAATGACCCTCCAACACCGCGCCCTACACCCGCAACTCCTGTCGCAATGCCGAGATCATGTTGATGTACGCCCCAGAGGATCAGGGAGATAGCTGCAACGGCGGAGTAGACATAACTCATCTGCTGCACGACCGTAAAGGCAATCATCAGCGCCTGGTTGTATGGTGTGACTAGTGTGAGGATGCCACCACTGAGTAGCATTAACCCCATCACAGCCATGAGTGCCCACCGGAAGCCAATGGTCTTAGAAAACCACGACCCGCAGAGGGCCAACACCGCAGCTCCGGTACAGAGTCCCAGGTTGGATGGAGTAGTTAGAGCAAGCTGTTTACTTAGTGGCGTCTCCGATGTAACCCAGAATACAGTGACCATGGTCGGATAGATGATGTTCATGCCATAATAGTACATGAAAATGATCGATCCAACTACCAGTGGTAATGTGAAATCTCTCCCGTTGTTCTTCTTAAATATGGAGGGCGGGCACAATTTGAACCTGACCGTGGAGTAGGCTTCCCACAACGCGAAAATCAGAAGCGTTGGGAACCCGAGGCTCAAGGTGATAATGACACGAAGGTCGCTTGCTGGGACGTATGACGTGAAGATGATCCCAGTGAGCACAAGGATGAGTCCAGCACTTGCAAGTACCAGACCCACCCAGTCGTAACCGACAAGAGCCTCGTGCCAGGACACCCCTCGAGGATGATTAGGTGGCTGCCCGGGTAATTAGCTTGTGCAATGTTACTCTGTAGCCATAAAGCTCACTTGATATAGCCATGCCACTAGACCCAGAGTGAGGAAAACCAGAATAACATCGACCCAATAGAGCCAACGCCAGGTGTACCCATCATTCAATCCGGCATATCTTGCTGCAATGGGGCCTATCACAACAGTAACGAGTCCCATGCCCTCTGCGATGCTGAGACCGATGTGGCGGTACTTCACTGGCAAAAGCTCTCTGGCGTGTTGTCAGCACCATCTGCGAACCTCATCCGTGGGAACGTTCAACTCACGGGATACTGCACAAAATCATGTAGCAGACGCCGGCAAAGAACCCTGAGATTCCCATGCCAGCTTGAAACTGTGCAGCAGTCTTTGCTGACGCGCAGATGATCAACCCAACTCCCAGACCTGCCTCGCCGATCATAACTGTCCACCTTCGTCCATAAAGATCGCTATTAGGCCCCGCCACAAGAAAACCGACTGCTGTAGCCGCTGCGAACACTGAAACAAACCAATAAACAGCCTCTGGGTCACCAAGATCTGCTGCAATATAAGGTTGCAGGATGATGGTTGTAGGAATCGGCCACCAGGCTAAGCCGTAGACAAAACACAAAATCTGTTGTGCAAGTCAGTGATCCGTCGTCGCTCAATGTGTCTCAGGACATCTAGGTACATACGACAATAACAATCCATGTTTTCAATGTCACCCTATCCGAAAACTCGTCTTCTCGGACTTGTCTTGAATTGCTAAGAGAACTCGCTGTATTGTCTGCATCTCGGACGGAGAGTCCTCCTTCTCTAAAGCTATGAGGAAGCTCTTCGACGTGCTGTATACCTTTCTCTTCTTGAGCAGCCTGTTGGTGAACATCCATCTCGAAAGATTTCAATGCACTTTCTTGTCAAAGGAATCACCGTCTACGAGTGTCTCGTTGTCAAGAGATCCAGGGGGTTTTGGTGGTGGTCCTTAACTATATAACTTTCCCTTCGCAAGTCCGATTAATTTACCATATCAGAATAGACTATAAAGATCTGGACACTTAAATCAAAGCCGTGGCTGCCAATTCGGCGTCCACATCGTCCTCATGGAAATACACCCTCGCTGGATTTCCCAAAATCATCATTTGAGCGAGCCGTCTCCCGTCTCCCTCCGGACTCCGGAACCCCGACCACCAGACCGAGCTTCATCTAGCACTCCAAGCTAATTCCCCTCCGCTTCAATCACGGATGAGATGAATGTGTCAGATCTTGGTTTTGTACTGCAAGGGTTAGGAGAGCTGCTGCTGGTCGTAGAGTCCCCTCAATGGCCCGCATGACTAGTGCGCGATGTAAAGTGGAGCAGTATTCGGCACGAGGGACAGCTGTGCATCGTACGTAAAGAGGACGACGAATATCTGGTGGCAATTCAAGACGAACAAGCGAATCGCTCACTAGGCTGTAAAGGGAAGACGAAATTTGGCGTGGCACTCTCTAAGTTCAATTATTGCAAGCGATTTATCTGCATTTGTGGCTAGATCTAGAAGCTCGTCGAACCCCAGGCCTATGACTTGGGATTCAAGATATTTGGCAGGCCCGAAGGCTCTCCGTGAATAGAGATGAGCATAGGATCGTACAATGTCGACGTTTTCTTCGTCCATTCTCCGTCCGCATACTTAGGCTTTTCAAGAGTGAACAGCTTGTCTCTGGATCCTTCGATCAATACACCGTTGAGTGACCTTTCGTCCAAGCATTTCATGTACCCTGCAACAATGGTAGACTTTGGGGTCATGCTAGGATTTCCAGTTGTTAGCTTATCCTTCTGGAATGGGAGACAGTCACAGAAAAAGGGAATGAGGGGGTTTGTCCTACTTGTTTCTAAATGTCTCGCGCATTTCCTCGTCAATGAATTGCGTTGCTACGACCCCAGGACAAATGGCGTTGATTGTGATGTTCTCCCGCTAGATCCACATTAGCACCGTCACCTCTAGAGGAATACTGTATGGTCTTACCGCCAGCAAGATAGGTGCAATCGCTTGCACGAACCCATTGACCTACAACAAAAGTAAGCAAAGTTCCCGCAAACTATTTCTTGTCTATCTTCTTACTGCCGCTTTAGCACCGCAATACTCCGGAAAGGATCCATTGGGATGAATAGACACGATACTAGATGTGGCGATGATGTAACCTCCAGGTGTTGGATTTTGTCTCATGAAGTGGATGGAAAGTTGGGTACCATACACAGTCGCCTTGAAGCATACGTCGGTGGACAGCAGATTCGGTGCGGGAGGGACTCTTGAATGATTGCATATTAGTTCTGAGCTGGGTCTGAAGATGAAGCAGGCCCAAGACGTACTCAGTCTTCCCTCGGTAATTGAAAATCAGAATCGAACTTTTGTCGATGATACCGGCATTCGAGCAAAACGCATTGATTTGACCCCATTTCGTGAATACCTGGGAAAATGCGTCTGCCATCTCGTCGTACTTGCTTACATCGCAAGGTATGTAGAAAAAGTCGCCTCCCAGCGCTTGGGTCAAAGACTGACCAGGACCTGACTGAGCTTTGATGTCAAGTGCCGCCACCTTCCACTTCCTGCGAATCAATTCACGGCTAAGTTCTTCACCAATACCAGACTGAGGCATTCAAGTTAACAAGACTTGCTGGTGCGCACCGCCTGCTGTTGGAATGATCAATCGTACTCACCAAGCCTCCTGTTACAATGGCCACGCCAGGGCTAACAGCCATGACTGTTTGCGGATTCAGAAGACTCGATTAGCTTTCTTGGCGTAATATCGAACCTTGAATGATCGATGGCCACCTTTGGTTAGTGAAGCCTCGAGTGCGATGACTACAGGCGTCGATGTGGCGACTGACAGCAATTTTGGGGCCTTAGTTCAGTAATTTGTATCGCTTCATTGCCTCGGGGATGGCGACGTGGTCCATCATGGCAAAGGCCTAAAAAGATTGTCCGGTCCACAGGAAGAACCCGGCCCCCGCCGGCTTACCTTCGTCGTTACCGAGCCCGATCCCGAGATTCCAAATTTGTCTACGCTGATGGAAAGATACTAGGCTCGGCGCATCTTTGGCCCTAATTCTAAAGCACACTAAGTAGATAGCCTCTGATCTCTAATATGTGTTTCATTGATCAGAATTAAGTACGAGGCATCGAGCTAAGAGAAATCCAGGGTGGTCTCGATCTCTGGACGCGGTTTCGGCCAAAAACATATATTTTGGCATACAATTGAAGTGCTATAGCCAAATTAGTATCTCAATCAGAGTGCCAGGAAATCAGAGCTTTGAACTTACAATCGTAAGCAACAGTTTCTGTCACTATCATTGATATCGTCTACCATGGAACAGATACGCCTGGTTAAGATAACACACGTCTACTACCAGTATCGCAATCTCAAAGAAGTCGATGCCTTCTTGCAAGATTTCGGACTGCAAAAAGTCAAATCCGATGAGACCCGCATATACTACCGCGGCACCGGCTGTGATCCTTTTGTACTTTGTGCAGAAAAAGCTGAAGAAGACTGCTTTGGAGGAGCGGCTTTCGCGGTAGAAACAATGGACGATCTGGTTCGCGCCACCAAGATATCAGAAGCATCAGCAATAAGAGATCTTGACGCACCAGGAGGTGGTAAAGTTGTTACCATCCGAGACCCCATCGATAACATGCCTTTCCATCTTGTGTATGGTCAGAGACTTGAAGAAGAGCAGCAGACAGCTGAGGAACGACCTTTCAACTTTGTGAGTAACCCAGTTGAAGCCATTCCGCTTCTGAATGCTTGAGTAAGCGGCGAATAATCCGTCGACTGCTCTCGTACGAGGTTTCTTGACCGGAATGAAAGCCTCAAAATCTATACTGATCTTTGGTAGCCACTCAAAAAACATAGACCAGCGGGAGAATTTCAACGATTCAAAAAAGGTATGCCTCCACTCCTGCTGTCTGCACAAGCTGTTTCGAACGGAAGCTAGGACCATGTCCAGTCTATAAGCTGGGACATTTTGGTGTATGTGTGACAGACTTCAAGAGGGCTTTCGACTTCTATACTCAAACCTTTAATTTGGTTCCTAGCGATGTGAGTTGCTTCAGCATTCGTAGCTGGAAGATCATTTTTGCTTATCCGTTATGAAAGTTGATTCATGATCCAACTGGAAAGGATGTGGCGAGTTTCATGCATGTGGACCGGGGGCACGACCTTGTTGACCACCATTCCTTCTTCATCTACGAAGGCCGGAAATGCCATGTGCATCATTCTTCGTTTGAAGTCCATGACTTTGACCTGCAAGTGCTAGGTCACGATTGGCTTCGAGAAAAAGGATACCAAAATTGTTGGGGAGTGGGCAGACATCTGTTAGGAAGTCAGATTTTCGACTACTGGTGAGCAGCAATGTGCCCTTCAGAGAGACGTGGATTCCATTTGCTCACTCTTGCTAGGTTTGATCCGTTCGGGTTCATTATGGAGCACTATAGCGACGGAGATCAAGTCAACTCTGCGACATCGGTGGCAAAGAGCAAGCTTTCTAAGGATGGATTGTTTGTTTGGGGACCTGATGTTCCCGATACGTTTCTCGAGTAAGGGCATCCGGTCTGATCGATTTAGATACTATCAATTCTTGTAAATGTATGTGATTACTCGCAAACAATTCAGATATCCCTTGGGTCATTGTTATGGTATTTCTGAACGTGATCATGGTATAGAAAATTTTTGTTTGTGTACTCCAGTTGCTGCTCAGAACGATGAATATCTTGTTAACTTTTGCATAACGGGAGACATATATTAAAATGGAGAGATTTCATGCTTGCAGAGACCCACTGAACAAGATACTTCGTATTACACGTCTGGATTTAGCTCCAGAAACTCAGGCATTGATACTGCCTTCACATCAGGATAACGATCGTTGTCTAATTTATGCATCATGCTCTTCCCATTGAGCTGGCAAAGCTGATAATAATAGCCCATCCATTCCCAAAACCTCAACAAGCCCAACTCCTTTCGCGCATCATCCGCGGCGTTCTTCAGATCGTCGATAGTACCCTTGTACTCAAGTTCTACAGGGTAGCCTTTAGATCTTTCGTAGGTCTTTGCGATCTCCTTGACCGTCCCTTCAAACGAGCAAAATCTGTAAACGCCGTGCTCTTGAGACATATCACAAACAAGTGCAGCTGTGAAATTTGCGGTGTCTTGTTCGGTAGTGATTTGCCACTTCTCATGCCCAGAACCCCACACCTCTGCTTTCGGAGCTCCTGGAATAGGATCCCAAACGCCATGGCTTGAAGGCGCGAATCCACCATGTCCAGGCACGGAGAAAAAGGTTTCGGCAAGAATACCAACGAAGATGTAAAACGGCCTGATCTGCGATGTCATTTCGACTTGTCGCTTGAAAGCGAGGAAAGCGTCGTAGTAGGGAACATCTCCCCACGCGAGCGCTGTCCAGTCGAGGTTAAACGAAGATGTAACAAATCTCTAGATATGAGTGAGCCCAAGCTTGGCTGCTGATAAAACATAAGTACTGACGGTGACCCTTTCCTCCTCCATGATGCGCAAGAGGAGCAGCTGTGCATCAAGTAACAGAACCGGCTGTGGAGCGTAAGTACATATCACCGCATCCACTCCTTGGAGGGCTCTTCTGATGGCTTCGGCATCGTACCAGGACTCCGTGGTACAGAAGCTTTCCAGTTTGTCGAGCTGTGTCTGGGGAAGTTTATCCTTGTTTCTGCCCAGACCTCTGATCTGCTGGCCTCGAGCATGTAAGGGCTCAATTAATTTGCTTCCAATATTGCCAGTTATCCCAGCAATCAAGATTAACATCTTGCTTGACATCAGCAGACCCAGCGCTTTCAATGCAGAGTCCCAAGATAAACGCTGTATTTTTTCCCAAAATCATGCAAACCGAGTTATTTCTTAATATCCTTGGGTTTCTGAGCACGCAATACTAAATATTAGCAGAGTGGCACTCTGAAGGCGAATATCAGAAGCACCGCTTACGTTTATCTTACCAGGAGATTGCCCTTAAAGGTTCCTCGGGATGGCTATTAGTGCGGACCGCCGTGTTTCCCGATGAAGAATAGCCCCCGCACTTCCCCAGAAACTATTTCTCCATGCAGACCACTCCGAACTTTCTACTCCGTACATACAAAATTCCATTGAGACTCTTATCCATTTCAAGGTTTCTCCGAGCATACTGAAACACGGATAGATTTTCGACCGGCTATGTAACCCGCTTGCGAGGACCCAAGCTTTTGTCATGTTCAATACAATAAGATTATGCTTCTTCCTCAGCCTTCCAAACGAACCCAAAATATCATGCTCGGTCCGTATGCCGGGCTAGTTTCGCACTCCGGTCTTTATTTCCGTGGTGGCTGGAAGCCGGAGTGATTGACCGATCGATACAAAAGGGTGTTTCCTGGACTCACCACGTCTCACCTGACGACATGTATCTCTGCTTCACCGGCATATTAGCAGGTTCGCAGGTTGACTTATTAATTCTTGAGCTCAGAGTTATTGAATTTCGCTCATCTATTCCAACATACTCTGATATTACTGGAGATGTCTTCGTATCTGATTAAGGGCGGCAATGTGCTTCTCGTCAATAAAAAAAGAGAAGTTTCGTTCACCAATGTCGATATCTTAGTCAAAGATAAGCGTATCTCGAGATTGGGCTCCAATCTCTCAGTTGACGGTCAAGTCGAGATTGTGGATGCAACTGGCTTTATCGTCACACCAGGCTTTATCGATCCCCATCGACATGTCTTCCAGTCACAACTGCGGTCTGTAGTGGGCAATCACACTCTATTGGACTATTGTGCTCACTTACTGCAAGGCCGGATGGTATTCTTAGATGAGAATGACATGTACCTGTCGCAAGTCTCAGGCTTAGCAGAGGCGATCAATGCCGGCGTCACAACTGTCATGGACCATTCTCATGCCGTCACTACCGCCATGCGTGCTCAAAAGTGTATCCAGGCTACTGTTGAGTCTGGTATCCGAAGTATCTACTGCGCAGCACCCTTCGCCAACCCAGAATCACTGAATCCCATCGCCATGCCAGATCTTACCGTCCAGCACGCCAAGCAAATTGAGATGATTAAGAGTTTGGCGGAAGAAAAGCCGTTTGGAGGGCCTCAGAATGATGGGCGAGTTCGGCTAGGCTTAGGTTTCGACACGATGCACCATGTCCCTCGTGAGATTGCGGGAGATGTGTTGAGTTTCGCGCTGAACCACGATATACGAGTTACGACTCACGATGTCCCCCGGTATAACCTGCCCGCACTCAAGTTTTTGCGGGACAATAACATGCCACTGCCAAAGTTGACACTGTCTCACACATGCGACCCCAGCCCAGATGAGATCGCTTGGGTCAAACAGAAGCAGATCGGGATCGTGAGCACCCCGGAGTCAGAGATGGCCATGAGTCATGGCCATCCATCCGCATTCGACTTCCACCGCGCGGAATGCCGTGTAGGTCTGGGCGTGGACTCCCCAGCGATATGCAGCGGTGACCTTTTCTTTCCCATGCGGCTGACTCTCCAGGAGAGGAGGATGCGCGAGAATACAAAGTATCATGATCGTGGAAAACTACCTGACCTGATACAGGCCAAGACGGACGAAGTTCTGTACATGGCTACGCTTGGAGGTGCTAAAGCCATCCACATGGAAGACGAAATTGGCAGTCTCGAGGTCGGTAAGCTGGCTGATATCGTGCTGATCCGCACCGACTCCCCATCAATGATCGCCTCCGTCGATTACTCGACAGCTCTGGTGATGCATTGCATGCCCTCGGACGTCGATTCGGTCATGATAAATGGGGAATGGGTCAAACGTGCAGGCAAGCTGCTGAGAGTCAACTGGGATGAGCTGACCCCTAAGTTGCGAGAAAATCGAACCCTTCTAGAATCTCGCTGGACGAATGTCGATTGGGATATGAATAAAGCGGATCTTAAGGCGATCTGGGGCCTGAAGGATGTGATGGAGTGAAAAGCCACCAGATGGAAGGGAGACTTTTTTTCCGAGCCTGTCGGAGGTATCATAGTGGATGTTTCTTAGAGTATACTGGGAGACAGAAACTTGAGACACTACTGCGTTGGCCTAAATAACTGGATGGCTATAGCGACTCATCACTTGGAGAGAAAAAGGGTGGCATACCTACATTGTGTTAGCCGGAACGGATTGAACAATACAACAATCACCTGTGAGATGAGATCTTCGGATTGTTTAGGTCGGCTTAATCGTAGTTTTACCAAGACGTAGGGTTAACCCCAACCGTGCTACTTGAGTAATATATGAAAGACTTCTTTGAAGCTAACTGGAAGTATGTACTACACAGATGGTGCAAGACTGCAACACTATCTCGGTCCTATTCTTTGTCTTTGGCAGAAAAAAGCCATATGTGAAATCTCTTCGGGACCCAACTTAGTCCTCAATGACTCGATTTGGCGGCTCCTGCAGGCCACGAACGAGCACACGGTCCTCGAGAGGCTTGAATACCTTGTCCTTGGGTGGGCATCCGGCAATGCCAAAGATAAGCTGACCTTTCAGTTGCCAATCCGTGGGCACCGAGTATCTGGTAACAACGTGCGAGTCGATCAAGGGATTATAGTGCTGTAGAGTGGCGCCGAAGCCGATTTGTTGAACAAGAGCCGTCCACACTTTTCATCCCCAATGCAAGAAGGCATCAGTGTAAATTTACCGACTATAGATTGGGATTCTTATAGTTGTCCGGAGAGATAAAGACTATGAACAACGAGAGAGATACTTACGGGCAAAGGCGTGCATGCCATGAGTGTGTTCGGACCATTGAGCACAGTAGCTCGAGTAGAGAGGGAAATCTCGCTGCATTGAAGCAACAGTCCCAACGCTTTCGTACAGGAGTATCTTTTGAGAGAAATCGGTTACCATCAAGCTTTCTCGGGTATTGCTCAGGTGCGCTATGGGGGAAGGGAACAAATGTTTCATCGTTCTCTGTTACTTACCGAGCCGTGTGCATTTGCAAATTCGTCAAGCTTCTTCTCGGTGTTGGGCCAGACATGCTCCGGAGCTAGAGCCTTCAAAATAGGTTTGGCGATATCTCGCCACAGATATTGATTCTCTGCCCCAAACAGCACCAGGACTCGACTACTTTGCGAATTGAAGGGACTAGGTGTGTGTAGCATAACCTCGTGGATGATATCGAGGATTTGCTGATCTTGTGTGTTCGGACACCGGGACAATTGGAAGCAAGTTCTTCTGGCTTTGCACGCAGCTAGGAAGGACTGAACGGCTCCGGGAATCTCCTTCTTTGCGAGCATGATTGGGAGGAAGGAGACGATCTGGCACGATGATGCAGAGGAATGTTGGCTTATTGATCTGCCTTTAATTTTCTGGCTTTATATTGCTGTTGACTTAATCATAATACATTTACCGAGCCTCGCAATGAGGGCATTTGCGCTTCGGCGGAGGAGACCAATGATCAGAGTGCCGGTGGCATCGGTCTTGCTCGGTCGGATTCCCATCTTCCTACTCCATTCGGGAGATGACCGCACTGCACAGGCTCCTTCACCGCGGCGAGAGTAAGCCATTCGCTTATTGACAGCAGCCAGCACATTTTTTATTTGTCTCACTTTCGTCCCGAAGCTTGCCGTGGCCGGCCAAGATTGATTGGTGAAACCCAACAATCAGGCCAATTGTCTTCATCACCTTGCAATTCATATGCAAGCGCTTCCAAGCCCGTTAATTGATGATGCGAAACACAGCTCGGTCATTCAATACAGGCCGTCGTGGATCTCTCAAGTTCACCTCCGTAATCACCTAGCTTGACGACCGTTGATAAGTGCGTAGAGCATTCACTTGCAGGCAGGGCTGACTACTACTTAGTAGAATATGTTCACCTAGCATTTGAAACGTAATATTATATCGATGCTTTGTCTTTATAGCTGTGCACCTCCTGAGCTTGTAACTAGAGGACACGGTTGCTGGCTAGAGGTCCAGAGGTCCTGAAGCCGGCATTAACACTGCGGACGCCCCTCGGCTGGTCCAGGCTCGAATATGTCCAGGCTCTTTTGTGCCGGGACAAAGAGATCTCCACTAGTCCTGGAGTGTAACAGGATCATACCGAGCTATAGATCCGGCACGTAATCTCCCGACAGATGACTCCATCAACAGCTTAGTATACTGACGATGCGCCCAATCTATGGGCCTTGGGATAAACTTTGTGCCTGGTGGCCCTTTGTAGCCTGTACCTGCAAAAAACACTGTCTTGAATATGAAATCCACGTAGCCCTTGGTAAAATTCGGCTCCACGAGAAGCTCGACTAACCCATCCATGTCTCGAGGTGAATCCGGGCAATATCTTGGAGAGCTAGCTAAGCGGAAGACAATTGAACACGTGTCTTTTTCGACAACAATGCCATGATCGGTGAACTCGGTGCCAACTTCGTACTTGCTTTCGACCAGTGCTTTCTGTGACCACAGCTGACTTCGGTTTTCAGGAAGACCTCCCAAGAAGAAGGCCAGGAGGACTCGCTGAGTTGTGTAACCTGTAAATAGAAAGGAATGACAGGAATGTTAGCCAAATATTTTTACTACATATACAGGTTCAAAATTATCCGTACTCACTCACCAGATCCGCCCCAGATACCTTGGGCGAAGCCCTCTATTAGTGCCGACCCGCCTTTGCGTGTGTCTTCCAATAGGTCTTGTCTGACCTCCTCGAGTGAAAGCCGACGAGTGCAAACATCGCGCATCTCGGACGATGGTACTGGTGTCGGGTTGAACTTGGCGAAGGAAGAACGCTCAAGTAGAGCATCATCTCCAGATAGATCTTCCACGCGGCATTTTCTGGTCCAGATGGCGAAGGTTGCCGCCACCGTAAGAGCACCAAGGCCAACAGCACTGACTGCCCTCATCCTCCTCCCAGGCATGCTGATGTATCGCGGACCCCGTGTGAGCATTTTACGGAGTCCCACACAATAATAGAAGAAACATAGGTGGTTGACAGATATTGCTGGACACGGCAGGTGCTTGCCTCTCATTAAACAATGTCGCTAAAGCAGATGGACTGACTGTAATACATTCATATATCCTGAAGCTTAACAGAGTTCAGAGACCAACGAATGTTTCCCCACCCCCTTCCCCTGATCGTGGAGCCCTACGACCCATGTTCCAGCTTCGACTAGCATTATGGGGTGTACGTTTGCCAGAACTTTGATGAACCGACCACAATGTTGGAACTAAAGTTGCATTTCTCGAGAAGAGGAAGGTGGAGGATAACCTCGGCCCGGAATTACTCCTTCGGGAGAGGTCCGTAGGTTCGTCAGACTCTGTAGCCTCGGATGGTATTGAAAGGGGATTCCGAGGTTGGTTCAGCAAAACGAAGAATTAAGCTCTTCAGACAGCTTCCGAATGTTGTTAGAGGATATCAGTCCCCCGAAAATATGGTATTACTATATACATAGTAATCGCATCAAATCTAGTGCCAACATGGCTATCAACATATCAAGCAACATCATGGTGCGGCAGAGGATTGAATCCTGATTCTCCAATCCACGTCTGGTCCCAGTTGTCCCACTGATTTGAAAAAATAGTATCAATGTAAGCCTGCAATCCATTGTCGTCCATGATATCTCCGCTCCAGGCGTCAATTCTTCCCCCCACGCCTGTTATTTCGTTCACCACATTGTTCTCAAGATCCGGACAATGCTGCCCCAGGCCAACTGTGTGTCCATCGAGCAGTCCAGACTCCACCGCACCTTCCTGGTGTCGTTCCTGAGTGGACTGATTTCGATCGAAATCCATGCCGTCAAAATCTTGGTCTGGTGGACGCTCACTGCCTACCTTGGAATTGGGCAGTGTCTGCTCGGTAGACGAGCCGGCGTAATGTTGTCGCACAGCCAGAGGATCGAGGCGTAGGTTCAGTAAGTTCAAATTGGTCAAAGGTGTAGATGATGCGCTCCAGAATTTCTGGTGTCGGATCAAGGTGAGATTTAATAATTCAAAGTTGGATTGAGCTAGCTGTCTCTCCTCCTCGGTTGTGGAAAGGACTTTATTCAGGAGTTGGATCGTGGCCGCAATCCAGTATGTGTTGGCCAGAAGGGGATGTCCGTAGCGGACATGATCAACGTGACTGCCTCGAACCACCTGGACTATCTCACCGGCGGCCTCGAGGTACTCACTCCATGCTAATTTGCTTTGATTATCCGATTCAGAGCATTTGGTACCACCATGTGAGCCTGGCCCCATGGGTGACTCCAGTATTCGGCTGAAGAGACTTCCCACCAATTGGGAACCTCTATTGAAGCAATGATGATGATTGATGTAGAGCTTTGTCAGCTGCACCATGACGTGGATCAGTTGTTTCTCGCTCACTTTGCGCCGAGTTATCCAGTCGACGTTCTCTGCGGCTGAGAATCGTTCGTATGAAAGTTCTGCAGGCAAAGCTAGGACGAAACAAGACACGCAATTGGAGAGAGTGTTGACCTTGGTCGCTGTCACACTCATCTTGGAGTTTAGGTCTGACTTTGACTGGGAGACTGGTAATGTGGGGTGGGAGATAGCATGCACGTCTCGAGTCAGGGAGTTGATGACAATGAACCACGCCTTGCCTGATAGATTGCCGCTTGTCTGTAGACATTTCCACCTTTTGACGGGGTCCGCATCTAGAAAACTGCTCTCTCTCTGTTCACCCTCAAACCATGACTCATCATCAACCGGGAGCAGTGTCGCATTATGGCCGTCGGTTATGCTGACTGGGAGCTTATTGACTGTGCTAATGAAGACATCGAATTCCCAGATTGCCCACCAAGTTCTTCGACGTTCTTCTTCCATGATCCATGATTCTGCCATCATTGCCGTTGTTGAGCCCACACCCAACCTGTGCATGGCCGCCGCATCGATTTTATGCAACCCGAGCTCAAACGCCAGTCGTATACAAGCCCCCAATGATCTCCATGCTTTTCCTCGTGCTGCATGAAACATTTCATGAGCTGTAATGAGAACCAGAGACTGCAGCACACCTAGATGTGGTGGGTCATCTCCAGACTCGCGAATACACTCATGAGCCAAATCAGAAGCCTGTTTGAAGTATTGCTTGGGACTCATTTGTTGGGTGGCAGAAAGTGCCGTGGAGACATCCATAGTACTGCTCTGTCTCACTCTTCCTTTTGAAAATCGTATCGAAAAAGAAAACATGGCCGCAGCCAAGGCTGCAGCACATTTGGGAGACAAGACTAGATAAAGATAGTTCCGAAATGTAGTTCGGCGGAAGAGCGTTATTGAGGTCATGTTTTCGAAGTATGTGTCAATTCTAGTCACAAGTCAGAGTGTTATAGCATAGTCGATGGTCTAGCGTTGGGGGCTGTTTGTGTTACTTACAGCATATTGACGGTTTGTTGTGGAATTCGAAGTGCCTGGCAGATATAGCTCACATTGTCGGAATGAATGGTACGGGGTATACGAGGGCTGGCTGGAGATGCCGACGGAGTCAACAAATCATTTTGGCTGGTGAGATCGTAGGATTGGACTTCGTGAAAGTTGTGCAAGATCCAAGAGGGGGCAATCATGACTTGGTCCGACGAGGGTTTGCTAGTCGTACTAGGAGTAGTGTTCTGGGTCTCGATATGGTTGAGGCCGTGAGTACTGCCACTTTGTTGCGTGTTGGTGCCAGAGATATCTGTTGCTGTGTCTGTGCTTGAATGGTTCTCCTGCTGCCTCCCGGCAATAGCATTCATATCATCAGGGTGTTTCATGCCAGCTCCGAGGGAACCTTTTGCACCTAGAAGCAACCATTTGTGTTGGTCAGTATCAATTACCAGGAGAAGTCCAGATAGGTGTCGTGTAGTCCACCTACTCCCACAAGAGTTTCACCTTACCGAGCTTTGGGCCAGGCCTGGCAACACCGGGTGGATATCTGCATTTCTGTTTATGTTGAGTACAGATGCGACACGCCGGCTTGCGTTTGTCACTTGCGACGATTAGCCTCTAGTTGCAAAGCTGCTCCTGCTATAAGAAGATATTTTTACAGTTCAAGCAGGATCTTTCAACCGGACTCACCATTTTACTTTGCGCCTTTGGTGGAACGCATGATCAGGCTCGATACAAAACTTATTATGGAAGAGTTTTTGCCATTACCTTCTGCATTCCAAACATGCCAGTGGCCTGCTGCCGTCTTCGAACGGCCGCGTGCTCCATTTGAGCGAAAGAGTCTGTGTGTTGATCTCTTCCATTGATTGCCGACCGGAGTTGCTCATGAAACCACAGTTGTGCTGTTTGCAGTAGTGTTTTCTATGCGGCGAACAACTGCAGCCGCGCCACACTAGGTCGAAGTGTTCCTTTAGACTGACCAGCTCACTGAAACAGAATGTTGCTTAGAATCACTCTGGTCCTCAGGCCCGACTATGTAGAGCAGTTAGGAGTCTGTAGAGTTGACGATTCGAGGTGGAGAGACGTCGTTCGGGGTTGAGGTGCAGGAAGGGAAATTTGCCAAGACTGGTTGTACCTGCCTTAGATAATAGGCAGGCTACTGGTATTCAAGTGGGGAGGGAGAGATTTGATGTTATGAACTTTCTAAGCTAACTTCGTAGAAATCTCCCACCTTCAAGGAAGACCACCACCGAGATTGAAAAAGAAGAGATCTTTTCTGGGTAACCCGAAGGCCATCAGTCTGTCAATTGAAGTGTGGGGTAAGGCTGGTTCCTTGGGGGCTGGGGCAAACTCTAAGGGTCTTGCACTCTTCCGTTCGTCCTAGATTTCGAATTGCTCCTTTGGGCAATTAGACCGAAATTCCTCCGTCACGCATCGGCTCGGTCTTTCACCCCTTTGAGAATAAATTTCTGATTCTGGCACAAGGGTTGCCAAACGAATTTGTCCTGGGCGGATCTACTCAAAAAGGGCTTCCAGAACGGCTCCTGGAGTTGGAATACAAGGCAACATTCGTTGTCGCCGCTTCCGACCCATTTACGACGGCACGATTAGGGCTTAAGCTATGCCGTAGCCCGGTCCTAGTACCTTATATGTTATAAGTATCTCTAGCCAAATCTACTCCCAGCTACTTTGGATACACCAGGTGCCAGCTCTATCCAGTACAAAACCCGTACCGACATTATCAGGCATTATACAATGGGGTCTGTCGTGGATCCAACCCCTGTGCAGTTGCACATCTACGTTCAAAAGAAACCAGATATGACCTATGATCAGTTTCATGACTACTGGGTGAACAACCATGGCAAAACGTTTGTGGACATGTCAGCAGTGAAAAGGCATTGCATCAAGTATGAAATTGTGAGTACTCTAGATCACCACGGGTCAGCAAGATTTTCAAGTAGCTGACGTATTCGGAAGTGGAAAGACGATCCTGTCGAGAGAAAAGCTGCCGAAGAAGTCTTCAATCTTCCTGTTTCAAACTGGGACGGCCTGGCGATCCTGACCTTCGACTCAATGGAAGGAGCTAAAGCACTATACCAAGACCCAGAGTTTACCAAGTGGGCTACAGAAGACGAGCCCAAGTTCTGTTCTCATCCAGGTGTTACTAAGAGAATCGTTGTTCTTGGCAACCCCTATGTAATATACCAGATGTAGGCCGATTAGTTTTGAGAAAATCTCGTACCAATTAATTGTTTCAAACAAGACTTCTGTGCTGTTAAGCACTCCTCATTGAGTTATTCTCCATTGAATGCGCTTATGCCATTGTATACAGTGATTCTCAAAATCGGCCTTACAGTTGACATACGAAATGCATACCTTTTCAAGGCACTGCTAAGAAACGGCTGCCTAATAGTTCTTTGGAATGAGGAATGTTAGAGAGCCGGTATTATCAATACACAACGTTTCGTCGGAAATTCTTTTACCTGGATCTATCCTGTTGTCCCCTTTTAATAATAATAATAATTGAATTACTAAGCTCTATAATTTGCAAGTATACTCAACCCGTTATGAATACTTAGTCGAAGCTTCAATTATACCCCATAAAAGTTCTACAACTCCTAAAAGACAGCCTTAAAAAATAGGAGGATATAGTATCTAATAGATAAATAGATATTTCTTTCCTTAGCGTTCCCTCTCCTCTTTTGATTCAGTCTTCCTATTCAGCTCACTTATCCTTCGACTCAAATAAGGAGGGTGGCTCGTAGTCTGGATCACCTATTATGTCATCCCCGGCGTTCTTCGCGCGTAAGTATCTCCATTCACAAAATCTTGCGACAGCCATTCTCCTGATAGCTAACTTCAGCCTAGTACGAAAGATTTCCCAGTCGAGAACTTTTTGTAGTTCGCTGGGTGGGTTCGAGAGAAATTCGTTAAACTGAAGTTGAGGTGAGTGAGTCGCTGGAGTAATAAATTCTCGAACGCCAACTTGCTTTGGGACGCCCTGGTCCAGTTTCCATGTCTCCCAGTAGATTTCTGTAATTTGTCCAGTCCAATGGAAGCCCTTGTAAGATATTGGTCCATACTCATTATCGAAAGTGAAGTCGGTATAATCAATCTCCATTTTAGTTTGAGGAAACTCGAGTTGCTGATAAGATTTGTCAGATATAAATCGTAAAGGACAACTATACGCTGGTTTTTCTGTGACATTGATCAAAACAGCTTGTGCAACTTCCGGCTTCCCTTTAAGCTAAAATACTATTTTTTCCTTAACGTGTTCATATGTTTCAGAAAAACTGACTTCAAGAAGCCATTTTAGGCTATTTTTGATACCATCACTCTCAAAAATTCCAAGGTCTGGTGCTCTCTTTAATCCGTCATATTTTTCAGCGAATTGACGGATATCTTCATTGGTAGTAGTCTCCACGTCGGATACACGATTAATGTATCCATTAAGAAATTTGATCAGGGTCTCGTGCACAGGAGTATTTGAAATCTCGATAATTAGTGTTGATGTTGAGGCATCGTATGAGTATCGAGGGAAATGATCCTCATTCTCGTTGTTCAAGTCCAGATCTTCTCGCAGCTTAAGCCAGTCATTTCTCGAGATTTTGCATCTCAATGGTTTCTCGAAGTTCTGCCAGACTGCCAAAGTACCTGAGCATAACCCCTTGAATTTTTGAACCTCTGTCTTGACTTGGTCGTACGGAGAATGATGTGGATTCACTACTGCTTTCTGTTGGTCTAGCTCGTCTTGCTCGTCTAGATTCGAGAGTTGCTGCATCTTTTGCTGCATCAGCAGGTTCTTCCGCACGAGCTTTGAAGATTTAGGAGGAGAAAGCGGATCAGCAGCACTAGCTGTATAAGAGCTTTGCGGACTGGCAGGTTGGCAGGAAGCTGATGAAGAGGAAGAGGAAGAGGAAGAGGAAGAAGAACGAGAGAAATGGGAAGGACCGAGGTCGCGAGCATAACTTAAATCAGAGTTAAACCCAAGACGAGAGATTGTGAGAGAGAAGATATTCGCAAACGGCGATGAAAGAAGGATGGAATACAATAAAATCGAGGGTCGCAAATGGCAATGAAAGCAAAAAGAGGTCTGTCCGTAAACGGTAATGGAAGGAAGAATTGTTAAAAGGTTGATTGCCCCTCCCTCCTCTCTCGAGGTGAAGAGCGCCTCTATATACTACACCCCCGCAAAAGTCATGGGACAAAAAATTTGCCACACCCCTCACTTTGCAAACCCACGACCACGTAAATTGTAATTTATTTCAACACCAGTGGACTATTTGTATAATAATTGCTTGTGATTATACCTTCAAGGTCTGAATATTCTGATTTTGACCGTGGAAAAGTTATCGGACTTTATTTAGGTAGTAAAAATATACGCCAAATTGCAAGCATCCTAAAAATACCAAAATCTTCTATCCACAATATTATTAAAAATCCTTAGCCATTTAACCAGGCACGCTCTAGACGCCCTAAAAAGCTCAGTAAACGTACAGAAAGACTTATAATACGCATTGCTCGTAAAAATCCACGTATTACCTATACAAAAATTCGCCAGGAATGCTAAGTTGATGTCTCGGACGACACAATTCAAAGATTACTCTCTAAATATCGTATGAAACGCTGGATGGCTAAAAAAAGGCCTAAATTAACTAAAGAGCACGCTAAAGCACGCCTTGTATTTGCTCGTAAGTATTAGGACTGGACGTAGGATGACTAGCGCAAGGTTATCTTTAGCGATGAATGCTCTATTTTAAGAGGCTCTAGTTAAGCACTAGAATGGGTCTTTCGTACGCCTGAAGACAAGTGGAAATCGGACTTTATTACACCGCAGACAAAGCCTTAAGGCCTAGCAGTCATAATTTAGGTAGTAATATAGGATTCTCAAGCCTTAGACGCCTACTTACTTAAGAGGGACTAGGAAGTAAAGAAGTACGGCTATTCTGCCAACAGCTACCTCGATGTACTCGAGAACAACATTCCATCGTGCTAGGAGCCTAGTCTAACGTTTATATAAGATAATGCGCCTATTTATAAGGCTAAAAAGACTCTCAAGTGGTTCGAGGATCAAGGTATCACACTACTTGATTGACCGCCATACTTACTAGATCTCAACCCAATTAAGCACCTTTGGTTTAAGCTCAAACACCTCGTTAATATTATCGATCCTACACTAAAAGACACCTCAGGAGACTCTGAAGCGATTAGGCAAAGGTTTGCTACTGCAGTTCAGCGTGCCTGGGCTAGTATTCCTCCTAAAAGAATACATGGTCTCATTAAATCTATAAACGATAGAATCAACGTAGTTATCGAGGCCCGGGGCTGGTATACACGGTATTAACTATAAATTTAGTATTATATGAAACTATGAGAAAAGAGGCATCGAATAATGTATATTAGACTATTTTTACTATAGAAATGAGTATATTATGGCACTTTTAAAACTGTAGGTTAGTATTCAATGGGGTTGCCAAGGCTGGCTTATCCCATGACTTTTACGGGGGTGTAGTACAAGCGACCTAGGGATCCTAGGGGTTGGGGATGTATATTCAACCTCTCATTTCAATAAGAACGTGGTGACTAGATTACGCTAAAACTACGTGGCGGTGTGGACCGTTACCAAGAGTCTCCTTAAAGGAGTTAGGAGCATTTCGGGGGAGATTCTTAGTAGCGATTATACTAAGTCTTAGCCATAGCGATTATATTAAGTAATAGGTTTTATACCTAATTTTACTATAAAATTAACTAGTTTTCTATTAATTAATATTAATATTAATTAAATTACTTATTAACGCCGTTACCGCTATATTATATAGCTATTCTTAGTATTAATTAAGATAAGTTAGTATAAGAGTTTAGAAAGGAGTCTTATAATTATCCTTATATATCGTGTAACGAGGATTCTAAAGCTAAGAAGAGGAAAGAAGAGAGGAAACCTCTCTATTATATAGATAGAGGAAATACTCTCTCTTTCCTCCTATAATAGATTAATATAGTTATTAAGGAGATAATTAATAATAGAAATTATATAAGGGGTATTACGCTCTAGAGAGTACTTCCTTATATAAGAAGTATTATATTTTAAGGAGTATTCTTAAAGTATTATATAGATTTAATCTATAATATTATTCTTCTTCTCTTCTTATATAGATACTAAAAAGTTACTATTCTTAATTAAGATTAATATTATAATAAATAGTATATAAGATAAAATTCTCTTTCCTATTTACTTTTATTTTACTTTTCTTTCCTTATACTAATTATTAAGAGAGTTTTTTATAAGTATTTATCTTTACTTTTATTAAGTATAACTATTAACTACTATTAATCTTTATATAGTTTAGTTAAAAATAGCTAATAAATAAATAAATTAATCTTCTTCCTCCTTTTATATAATAGTCTAAACCTTATTATATATAATTAATAAAAGAATAGAAAAGTTAAAATAATATAGTAATAATAATATAAGATACTATTATAGCTTAATATTAATTAAAATAATTTATACTAATTTAAATCTCTATTTTCCTAGTTTTTAGGTAAATACTAATATTATACTACTATAATACTTATTAATAAATAGTCTTAACTATATTAAAAAATAATATACTTTTTATATAAGGAGTTATTACTCTAGTATAGATTTAATTATATTAGTTATTATATATTAATATCTTATTTATTTAAAGGTAAAGTATCTTTTCTAATCTTTATAACTATTTTAAGCGTTTAATATACTTATTTCTAGAGTATTAATATATTTTAGGATACTTTAATAGTATATATAGTAACTATAAGTAGCCGGACTAAGTCTCTTTATTAAGAACTAACCCCTAATAAGTATATAGCTTATAGGTCCGAGAATACCTTATACTTCGTGCGAGATTCTAGTCTTTTTAGGCGATCCCTAAGGGCTTACGGACCTATACCTAATATTATCTCGTACGAAGTACTAGGACGAATTATAAGATCTCGACGTAGGACACTAGGTACGAGAGTCGCACTCGTTACGCTAAGTATACGCGGGGCGAGGATTCGATTCTTAGTGAAAACTAGGTGAGTTCTTTACTTAATTTATAACTTAGGTTATTTATATAGAGGTATACGTATATAAGGCTTAGTTACTTAAGGCCTTAGTATAAAGCGTAGTTATACTATAGATACTTATTCTATTAAGGATCGTACTATAGATAGTATATCTATACTAAGTAAGCGACTTAAGGACGAGCCGCCTAGAGGAGGGGATAATTATTAGGAACTAGCCCCTAATAAGTATATAGCTTATAGGTCCGAGAATACCTCGCACTTCGTGCGAGATTCTAGTCTTTTTAGGTAATCCCTAAGGGCTTACGGACCTATACCTAACACTCTTATTATATAATATATAATAAAGATAATAATAGTAATATTATAATCTTATTATTAAATAATAATAATAATATTTCTTCTTCTTCTCCCTTAACTCCTAAGGCTTTATTTACCTCTCTCTCTTACTTTAATATAGTAATAGTAAAGAAGCGCGCTTCTTAGCGCTAAATATATATAATATTTCTTTTATTCTCTTATCCTTATATAGTATTAATATTAGTACTTCTACTAATAAGTTAAGTATATTTTCTATACTTAATTATAATTTATATCTTAATAAGGCGATTAAATTAAATTTATATAATTATATAGTAAATTAAATAAGTCTCTTCTTCTTTCTTTTTATTATCTATTCTTATATTATTTATATAAGTTAAGTACTATAGT
>Ga0105239_10002767_pt1 | contig 21990 bp, 18 predicted proteins | sample KBSC44metaG_FD_92761 | JGI IMG/M metagenome (GOLD analysis project Ga0105239, IMG submission 92761) | Corn rhizosphere microbial communities from Kellogg Biological Station, Michigan, USA - KBS C4-4 metaG | ecosystem: Host-associated > Plants > Roots > Rhizosphere > Soil | place: Michigan, USA... | reverse complement strand
TCGAAGCCGAATACTTCGACAACGGCGCCGAAGGCCTCTCCTGGCACGACACCGAGCCCGCCGCACTGGGCGCCAGCGCCTTCCGCCAATCCACCGGCGTCGAAGTCCTCAACACCAACGGCGGCGGCCGCTACGTCGGTTACACCGAAGCCGGCGAGTGGCTCGAGTACACCGTCAACGTCGCCGCCAACGGCTCCTACTACCTCAACGCCCGCGTCGCCTCCGACGGCAACGGCGGCACGTTCCACATCGAAGTCGACGGCGAAGACAAGACCGGCGCCATCGGCGTCCCCGACACCGGCGACTGGCAGCACTGGTTCACCGTCGGCAAGGGCGACGTTGCCCTCACCGCCGGCAATCACGTCGTCCGCGTGGAGATGGACTCCGTCGGCCGCGCCGGCTACACCGGCAACTTCGACTCGCTCAGCATCACGCCCGCCTCCACCGTCTGCCTCCCGAGCATTACCCCGACCCGCAACCCGTTCGTCAAAACCCCCGCCCTCGCCGCCGACGCCACCTTCGGCGCCGCCGCCTCCGACGACGCACTCGGCTACCTCGACCAGGGCGATTGGGCCTTCTATAAAGCCATGGACTTCGGCGACGGCGCGACGACCTTCACCGCCAGCGTCGCCGCGGGCGGCGGACGCAGCGGCACCAAGATCCAGATTCGCCTCGGCAGCCCCACCGGCCAGATCATCGGCACCCTCACCGTCCCCCAGACCGCCGGCTGGTCCACCTTCACCACCCAGAGCACGACCATCACCAAGATCACCGGCGTCAAAGACATCTTCCTGACCATCCCCGCCGGCAACGGCGTCGGCAACCTGGACTGGTTCCAGTTTTCGTAAAGTGGTCCTGAGGGCCACTTTTGACAGTTGGCCTTCGACTTTTGACATCACCCCGCCCTCCTATCCGCTACAATACGGCTCCCTTCTACCGGAGCCGACCATGCCCGCCACCCGCCGCCACTTCCTCCAATCGACGACCGCCGCTGCCGCCAGTCTCGCGTTTCTCTCCAAGCTCCGCCCCGTTCCCGCCGCCGAAGCGAAGCTCGACCCAGCCTCCCTCAACGCCGACAACGGCATCGCGCCCACGCTCCGTCTCCTCGAAGAAACCCCACGAGAAAAGCTCCTCGAAGAAGTCGCCGCCTCCATCAAGCGGGGCCTCTCCTATCGCGAGCTTCTGGCCGCGCTCATGCTCGCCGGCGTGCGCAACGTCCAGCCGCGGCCGCAGGTCGGGTTCAAGTTCCACGCGGTCCTCGTCATCAACTCCGCCCACCTCGCGAGCCTTGCGTCGCCCGATCAGGACCGCTGGCTGCCGATCTTCTGGGCGCTCGACCGTTTCAAGGCCGCACAGGTGGAGACGCAAAAGGCGAACGGCTGGCGCATGTCCCCCGTGAACGAATCCAACGTCCCCGCCGCGTCCAAGGCCGCCGAAGCCTTCGTCCTCGCCATGGAAACCTGGGACGAAGGCGCCGCCGACGCCGCGGCCACCGCCCTCGCCCGCACCGCCAGCCGCGATCAGGCCTTCGAGCTCTTCGCCCGCTTCGGCGCCCGCGATTTCCGCGACATCGGCCACAAGGCCATCTACGTCGCCAACAGCTTCCGCACCCTCGAAGCCATCGGCTGGCGTCACGCCGAGCCGGTGCTCCGCTCGCTGGCCTACGCGCTGCTCAAGTTCGACGGCGACCGCCCGGATAAGTCGGACCAACCCGCCGATCGCCCCGGCCGCCAGAACCTGGAGCTCGCCAAAAAGATTCGCCCCGATTGGCAGGACGGAAAAGCGAGCAAAGAAGCCGCCGCCCACCTCTTGAGCACCCTCCGCACCGACACGCCCGAGCAATGCTGCGCCGCCGTCGTCGAAGCGCTGAACACCGGCGTCGCGCCCGCATCGATCTGGGACGCCTTGCTCGCAGCCTCCGGCGAACTTCTCATGCGCAAGACCGGCATCGTCACGCTGCACTCGGTCACCTCCTCCAACGCCCTGCACTACACCTGGCAGACGGCCGCCGACCCGCAGACGCGGCTTTGGCTGATGCTGCAAAACGCCGCCTTCGTCCCGCTGTTCCGGAGTGCCGCCGGCAAACTCGCCGACACGAAACTCGACGAGTTGGAACCGCAGCCCGCGGATAATCTCACCCCCGAACAAATCTTCGCGAACAAGGATCGCCCCACCGCCGTCCGCCAGGCCCTCGCGTATCTCAACTCCGCGGCCCACCCCGAAGACCTGATGCACCACGCCCGCCGCCTGGTCTTCCTCAAAGGGAACGACGCCCACGATTACAAGTACAGCAGCGCCGTCCTCGAAGACTACTACACGCTGTCGCCGCAGTGGCGCAACCGCTACCTCGCCACCAGTCTCTTCTACCTCCCCACCAGCAACCAACCGGACAACAAGCTGGTCGGCCGGACGCGTGCCGCGTTGCACGCGTGACCGCCGGATGAATGAACGTGGCACACGGGCAGACGTGTGGAGGCGCTAGGCCGCCCGGCATGGTTGACCGCCGACCTGAAATTTGGTATATACTAAAGAATGCCGGGGTTCATTTGGGACGATGCCAACCTTGAACACGCGCAGAAACACGACCTGGCCATCGAAGACATCGAGTACGTCGTGAACCACGCCTCCCGTCCATGGCCTATGCCCCACGGCGGGGGCAAGTTTATTGTCCGCGGGCAAACCGAATCCGGCCATTACGTCCAGGTTATTTACGTGCTCGAGTCGGATGCCGCGACGATCGACTACACGCAGGTCGATCTGGTGGACCTGGCGGACGTAGCGGACGCAATATACGTCATTCACGCCCGACCGCTGGAAGAAAATGAAAAGGTCGTGTTCCGCAAGCTCAACCGTCGCAAACGCAAAAGGTGAAATATGGCCAAGCTCATAAAATTCCGTGGCATGTCGGCGGCCCAACTGGCGGAGGCCACCAGGGAGTACGACATTCCCGACCCCAATCCTCGGCCAGCGCCCGCGCCCAAAGAGTTGATCGCGGCCGATCGCCGCGTTCGGGCCGCCGCCCGTCAGATCGGCCGCCCGCGCGTCGGGCGTGGCGCGAAGAAGATTTTTTTCAGCATCGAGCAGGGATTGCTCGAAGAGGCGGATCGCGCGCGCGGGCGCACAATGACTCGGTCGCAGATGATCGCCATCGGCTTGCGGCTGCTGATGAAACTCGGGCTACGCCCCGGCATGACCCCGCAGCAAATCAAGGAGATGACGATGGCCGAATTAGGATCCATGCTGTCAAAACGCGGCGCCGACGCCGCCAAATCGCAACGGCACAAACGTTCCGCATGATACGGGTGGGCGCGCGGTGGCCTCCGACTTCGCACACCCATTCCCCCATCGCAAACCGACCGCGCAATCCTGTCGCCAGCCCCGCGAAATCTTGACCCCGTTAATTCACCCGCTAAATTACCCGATGCCTTGATTGGCCGATGATGTTCGTCGGCCGTGTCCTCTTCAGATCGACGCCGGTTGCTGTCCTTCCCGAGTGTGGCAATTGGCACAAATGGCTCGGGCGTTTGTCACCGCCAAATCCATTTGAGGGCGTCGTCCGTCGCGCGGCTCCTTAGCCCGCACGTTCGACAGATCTGAATACCGGCGGCCGTCACCGCCTTACGGACACCTCCCAATTTTAGAGCATCTGATTCCCCGCTTTCTTTGCGCTCTCTGCGTCTCTGCGGCGGCCTGATTCAGACGCACTGATTCACCTTTGACTATCCCCTTCGCGAATTCGAAGGGCATGGATCGGCTTGTTTTATGTTCCAAACAAACCACCAGCGCCGCTCTCCCTCCGCGCAGAACACCGCCGCCGTTCAGCTCGAATCCCTCGAGTCGCGCCAGCTCCTCTCCGCCGAGCCCTGGGCCGCGTCCTCCAAGCTCATCGCCCTCGACCAGGCCGTCGCACACTACCCCACCATCACCGGCGCCGGTGAGGCCATCGCCGTCATCGACTCCGGCGTCGATTACAACCACCCCGCGCTCGGCGGGGGGTTCGGCGCGAACTACAAGGTCGAGGCCGGGTGGGACTTCCAGTCCAACGACGCCAACCCGATGAGCGACACCTACGCCCACGGCACCGGCGTCGCCGGCGTCCTGGGGGCGAACCACTACGTCTACAACGGCGTCCAGAACCAGGGCGTCGCCCCCGGTGCAAAAATCATCGCCCTCCGCGAGAACAGCACCAACGGCGTCAAGGCGGCGCTCGATTGGGTTTACGCCAATCGCACGAAATACAACATCGTCGCCGTCAACATGACCGACTTCGGCGGCGCGTCCGGCCTCATCTACAAGGACGTCCTCAAGAACCTCATCGCCGCCGGCGTCTTCGTCTCCCACGCCGCGGGCAACGGCGGGGCGTCCGTCCCGGTCAGCACCGCGCTAGACCCGGCCGACTTCGCCGTCGGTGCCGTCGGACTTAACGGCCAGCTCACCAGCTTCACCCAGCGCGGCGCCGAGCTGGACCTCGTCGCACCGGGGCAGAACGTCACCCTCCCGTATTACGACATCTCGACCAAGAAGCACATCTACGTCGATAACGCCGAGGGGACCAGCTTCGCGTCTCCGGCCGCCACCGGTACGGCCGCCCTCATCAAGCAGATCGACCCCCGCTTCACGCCGATGCAGATCATGCAGATCATGCAGGACAGCGGCACGGCCACGTACGACGCGACGTCCAATCGCACCTACAAGCGATTGAATGTCGATGCCGCACTCGCCCTCGCCTACGCCCGCCGCTCGGGCACACCCCAGCCCCCGCTCTCGTCCGGCACCGTCAGCGTCCCCGCCCGCTCGCCGTTCTCCGGCACCGCGATCAAGATCGGCGCCGACACGACCGTGCAGGCCGAAGATTTCGACAACGGCGGTGAAGGCGTCACCTGGCACGACACCGACGCCGCCAACCTCGGCGGCAGCAAGTACCGCACGACCGGCGTGGACATCCAGGACGCCGGCTCGCTCCGCTACGTCGGTTACGCCAAGGCCGGCGAGTGGATGGAATACTCCGTCAACGTCACCACCGCCGGCGTTTACGATCTCTCCGCCACCGTCGCCTCCCTCCAAGCCGGCGGGAAGTTTCACGTCCTGATCGACGGCGTCGATAAGACGGGATTGCTGACAGTTCCAAACACCGGCGGGTGGCAGACGTGGGGCACCGTAACGAAGACGGGCATTGCCCTGACCGCCGGCAATCACGTCGTCCGCGTCGTCATGGACGCCAACGGCTCGCTGGGCTACGTCGCCAACTTCGACGCCTTCCGGTTTAAGGCGAAGGCCACGACGTCCTCGACACCGACGACGCCAACGACGCCAACGACGCCCATCCGCAGTGCATTCCTCGCCATCCAGGCGACTACCGCCAACGCCGTCTCCGGCCTGACGACCACAGGTGGATATCTCGGCTCACTGGACAACGGCGACTGGGCCCGCTTCGACTCGGTCGATTTCGGAACCACGGGCGCGACCCGCGTCGCCTTGGGTGTCGCCACCGCCTCCGGCTGGGGCGGCAAGCAGATTCAGATCAGAACGGGCAGCCCGACGGGTACAATCGTTGGTATCCTGACCGTGACCGCCACCGGCGGTTGGACAACCGTCGTCTCGCAGAGCACGACCGTGGCAAAGCTGACCGGCGTCCAAACCATCTATCTGACGGCAGCCGGTGGCTCGGGTGTCGGGAACCTTTTCTGGCTCAGATTCGCGTAATTACGCATTTTACCCAACTTGCCCGCTGGCAATTCGTAGCGTAAATTGTTGTAGGCGTCATTCTTATCAACGTCATTGGAGGGTTCTCAGGAATGCTGGGAAACACTGACGACTTCAAGAAGCCAGCCAAACCCGCTACACCCAAGCACACGGTTGAGCACGAATTGGCGCAAAAAATCCGCCAATTGCAGGCCGACCGCGAAAAGCACGCTCAGGCAATCGCGCACATCGACCAAGTGCTTAGTCGGGTCGAAAGTGCGCTCAGTGGGATCCGGGCGGCTACAACTAACGCGCCCGCCGCCCCGCTGAAGCCCGTTCTGGAGACGCTCGCGCACTCAGTCCCTCGTCCCCGGCGAAAATATCAGAAATTTGCATTGACCGGCGAGGAGTCCGTCCTCCAGTTCATCCGTACGCACGGCAATCCCACGACGGCCGAGGTCAACGAAAACTGGCACGCCGAAGGACGCACCGGCGTCGCCAACCCACTGCTCGCCAGGCTATTGAAAAGTGGCCTGATCGAACGCGAAGCCGACCCCAGCGTGCGCGGCAGCCGTTACCACGTTACCGATCAGTCCGCGAACGCCCACCATTAGGATCGGTCCGTTTCAGTTCCGTCAGGACTTCGTTGAGTCGCCGCAGCCGCTGCGACATGTCGCTCAGTGCGTCCCCGATCCAGAGCGCGGCGTCCCCGAAGCTCCCCTCGACCGACTTGTCCGGTCCGAAGGACGACGTGCCGTCCAAGAGCCCGCTCAGACCCACCTGAACCTTCTCCGCTTCGTCCGTCAGTTCTTCCACGCGCTCGCCCAAGAGGCGGCAGGCTTTATTCAACTTCATGACTGGCCACCCACGTTTCCGGAAAGCTCCATTGGAACCGCGCTCAACTTAACAAGCCGCGTTTGAAATTCCACGATAAAGTGGGGAATCCGGAGAATCGCCATAAGTGCTTGTCGCGACATGATGAAAGGGGGAGGGGGCATCGCTACCTTATTTCGATGCGGATCGGTATCTTACCGACGGCCCCATGCCCAAAACCCAACCCCAGCGCCCGGCGGTCGATGTGCTCGTGCTTGGTGAGCATCCGGCTGCGTATTTTGCCGCGGCGCTGTTGAAGCAGAAGTCGAAGCTGAACGTGCTGCATTCGACCATCCCGGACGAGCGGCCGCCGGATCGGGTGGTGCTGATCAACCCGAAGATGTTCGAGCTGGACCCGCTGCTGGGGGGCGGTTTGAAGCGGCGGATCGATTGCACGTCGATTTACGGGATGCAGTTTCTGTCGGACGACGTGGCGACGCGGTCGGAGTACCGGTCGAAAACCGTGCTCGGCTCGCTGGCGATGTACAAGGACGTCCGCGCGGCGTTCCAGCGGATGGCGGCGTCGGAAGGGGTGGAATCGGTCAGTCCGAAGGTGGTGCAGATCCACCGGATCGACGAGCGCGGGTTGCAGGTGACGATTGGGAAACAGGAGGTCCATCCGAAGGTGCTGGTGCTGGCCGGGCCTCTTGCGGAGGGGCAGCAGAAGCTGCTGGGGTTGCCGGAGTCGTGGGGGCGGGACGTGGTGCACCGGTATACGTTCGTGAAGTTCAAGGCGGCGCGGGGGGTGGAGGTGGGGTCGAAGCCGGTGGTGCCGATGTCTCTCGACCTGGGCGGGCGATTGACCTGGGCGTGGATGCTGGCGCACGGGTCGTGCGTGCATCTGGCGGTGGAACAGCCGGTGGAGACGCTCGACCGATTCAAACCGGCGGAGCTGCTGGCGCACTGGGAGCGGGTGCTCAAGGCGCACGGCGTACTGCACGCGGACGTGCACGTGCCTCTGGACAAGGCGGAGTGGATGGACGTGCCGATGGCCGGCGCGCTGGCGCACGAGGGGCTGGCGAACCGGACGGTGCTGGTGGGGCCGGCGGGCGGCTTCTTCTCGGCGAGCGGCGAGGACATTTACCCGAACGTCTGGAGCGCGGTGTACGCGGCGGACGCGATCAAGAAGGCGCTGAAGGAGACGCACGTACAGGACGCGCTGGCGCCCTACCGCCACAACTGGCGGACGACCCTGGGGGATTATTTGCGCGGCCCGCAACAGAACCTGCGGTTTTTGCTGCCGCTGGTGTATCGGAACCAGGTGATGACGACGCGGCTGACGGAGGCGATCTTGTTGGGGCGGGGGATGGTGCGGTAGGGGGAACGCTTCGCGAATGCGATTGCGGCGTGGGGTCTTCCTCTGCCCTGAGGTGTCAGCGGCGTTCGAGAATGGCCTTGGCGATGGCGATCTCAGTATTGTCAGCCTTGAGCACTTTGGCGGCGACCACTCCGTCCGGATCGATGATGAAGATCGTTGCCGGTCCGGCGAGGTAAGCGGGGGGCACGTCGTCCCCGCCCAGTTTGGTCAAGACCTGCGGCCATGGGGCGGCCTCTTCTTTGGTAAGGGTTCGAAGCGCCTGGACCTCGGTGTCGACGTGGACGCTCAGCATGGCGACGTCGGGATTCTTCGCGTAAGCGTCGTAGGCTTTCTTCAGGCCGTCCAATTGCTCGTGCTGCTTGCGCTCCCAACGGAATTGGATGACGAGGAACTTGCCCTTGTAGTCGGCGGGGGACAGGACGCTGCCGTCGGGCGTCTGTACCCGAAAGGGCGGCGCCGGCGCGCCCACGACCACGCGTGGGGCGGGCTTCAGCGCGATCGTTCCGACGTCAATGGGTTCGCCGACGAACCGTTGATTCGCCGGCAACGCGGGAACGGTGAATTCGGCCTCGCCCGCCGCGACGTCTTCCTGCATGGGTTCGTCCGTGTCCCGTTGGCGCAAGTGAATTCCGAGCGAGTAGCGTCCGGGCTTGAGCACGTCGAAGCGGAACGATCCGTCGGACTGCAGCGCGGCGTATTCGAAACTCGAACGTCGCAGCCACTCGATCCCTTCGCGAGAGCGCGTCCACTCTTCCGACCAGCGAAGTTGTTCGGCCCTGCTCAGCTTGGAAAACCCGGGCGGGGTGCTCATGAAGGGGAGGTCGGCGCGGCGGGCGGAGACCTCGTTGACGTGGGTCTTGTCGGCGACGAACTTCACGGTCTTTTCCCAACCGGGCGGCGCGGCGACCTTACCCGTTACCGGGCGGCCGACGGCGCCGACGTCGAATTTCGTGGTCTGGCCGGGCCGGACTTCGAGACTCTCCCACTTACTGTTTTCCACCCAGGGGCGACTGGTCTGGTGGGCGATCATCGGCGTGCCCGGAAGGACGGCGGTGATGGCGAAGCGTCCGGACACGTCGGTTTTCACGGTGGTCTGATCGATCACGCATTTCATGACCGGGTCGTTGGCGTAGCTCAGGAACGCCATGAAGACCCGCTCGCCCGGCAGGGGCTTGTTGCCGGCATACAGGGTTCCCTCAATCTGACCCCAGGGTTGGAGGACGACGAGACTGGACTTGATGAGGTCCTCCGGCGTGACCTGCGCGACGCCGTCTTGCGTGCGGGCGACGACCACCCAGGGGGGCGACGGGCGGGGGAAGGAGAACTTACCGTCCGGCTGGGTAAGCTGCGGCTTGTTTCTTTGCTTAACGGCATAGAAGGCGAAGCGATTGTCCGGGGTTGCGAGGTAGACCTCGACGCCGGCGCGCGGCCTGCCGTCGGCGCCGACGACGGTACCGTCGATGGATTGGGCTTGGCGCGACGGATCGGCGGCGGGCGCTGACGCGAGGACTGGCACGACGGATGCGGTTCGGCCGACGGGTGCGCCGCCGGCTTGGGCTGCACCGGCCTGATTGCCCAAGCGGTGCGCGGCGTAACCGAGGCCGGCGACCAGCAAGAGTGACGCGGCGACGCAGGTCGCCACGGTTATGGTCTTCGTACCGATTGTCGTCGTCACGGCCCCGTTCGAGAAGCCGGTCGTCGCTGCGGAGGTCCCGCCCGTCATTATCCGACCGACCACCGCCGCCGCCAGCGTCGGCGGCGCGGCTTCGGCGGAGCGGGTGGCCAGGAGCGCGATGAGTCCGGCCGTGGGCAAGGTGACGCCGCGCATCTGGAAGAATTCCCGCATGCGCGCGACGGATCGCGACATTCGTTTGCGGGCGGCTTCCTCGGTGACGCCGATCGCGCGTGCCACGTCGCGATGACCCTTGCCGTCGATGAACTTCAGCAGGACGGCCTCCCGGTCGCGGCGGCCCAAACTTGCCAAGGCTTCGTCCAGCATTGCGCTCGGGTCTTCGGGCGCCGCCGCCGCCGCCGCGGGATCGCTGGAATGGGTGTCGTTGGCCATGATTGCGCACTGTTGTTCGTGGCGCTGGCGCCGCTCGCGCGTCTTGAGGGCGTTGGCGGCGAAATAGCGCGTCGTACAGAAGAACCAGTTGGGCAGTACCGTGCCCGGGCGAAGTCGCGCCGCCTTCCTGGCGAAGGTCAAGAAGACGTCTTGAACGATGTCTTCCGCAAGGTGCGGGTCCCGTACTTGGCGCACGGCGGTCGAGTAGACGAGGTTGACGTAGCGGGCGATCAGGGGGGAGAGCGCGTCGGGCACGCCTTCCGCGTGGCGGCGGAGCAGCACGTCGTCCGACGCTAAGTTGGCGGCTTTGGATTCCATCGTACATAAGTAGTGTACGGCGTTGGCGGGTCCGGACACAAAATGCGCGGGCGATCTTGGGCTGTCCGAGTTGATCGGGGGATTTGAGCGGTGCGGGACGCCGGCGATTGGTGGGCTCGCCGTGGTTGTGAAGGAATGACGCACCTTCGGCGCGGCCGCCACGCGGGGCAGTGGTTTGGGCGGGCGATTGAACGGGGTGAGAATGCGCCGGGCGTTACTTCCGGCGACGAATCGATCGCCCCTTTGGGGTTATTGTATCGCGATCGTTGTGAACCCATGGCTTGCGCCATGGACTACTTTCTGTTGTCGCTTCGCGACTGGGGAAGGCTGTGTGTCGGCATGTTGCGCGTAGAATCGCGGGCGGCGGCCGGTGGCGGTTCGCGTGGGACGGCTCGCCGGGCTGACACTCTTGGACACGAATATGCGGACGATCCTCCCGGTGGTGCTCGGGTTGTGCGGCCTCGCGCGTGCGGCGGACGATAAGGCGGCGGCGGCGGACCCGGTCGGGACGTGGAGGCTCGAGTACGCGATCGGGGACCTGAAGCGGACGGCGACGTTGACGGTCAAGCGGGACGGGGACAAGCTCGCCGGCACGATGAGCTGGGCGGATCAGAAGGAAACGGAACTGAAAGACTTGAAGTGGAAGGACGGGGCGTTGACCTTCTCGGCCGTGCGGGAGGTCGGGGGCAACAGGTACCCGGTCGAGTACGCGTTCTCGGTCGACGGGGATAAGCTCAAGGGGAAAGGCGCGGTGGAGAACGGGGGCCGCAAGACGGAGTTCGACATCGAGGGGCGGCGGGGGCAGGGCGACAAGTAGCGATCGACCGGTTCGAGCCGCCGTCCTGGGCAGGGGTGATGCGAGCGATTTTGGGAGGTAGCGCGGGTGGCGTGCGCGCGGACAGTAGGATAAACACCGGATCGGCGGGAGAATCCCCCTCGTTCGTCGCAAAAACAATTGGATTATCGGTTCAAGAGAACTGCCGATACGATACTGAACGGGGTGAGGCGCCGCGCGGCTTGGGCGGCCCGAATCGTGCACGGGGCCGTGGTGCGGCCGAATCGAATCAACGGCGCGCTCGCACTCATCGGGTTCTTAGGAAATACGCAATATAAATCGCTGCGGGACGTTGCGGGTTCGGGTGCGGGTGTGTTGGTTTTAGCGGGTGTGAACCGGTTCGGGGTCTCGTGATTAATTCCAAGGCGGACTTAGCCGACGATGTCGGAAGACCGATGCTGGGCTATTCGCCATCGTCAGACCTCTCTGCTGCGCCGCGCGACGTCTTCAAAGGCCCGTCGGTCCGGCACGTTCGCCTGCTTTGCCTTGGCGCGATGGCGGGATTATTGGCACTGGACTTTTCGACCACGAGGCTGAATCCCGCAATCATCTACATATCATTGCTCGTGATCTGCCTCCAGTGGGGCGATCGCAAGCAGTCCTGGCGATGGGGGCTGGGGATCGTGGCGCTGACGTACGTCGGGTACTTTTTCGGCGCGCGCGGGACGGCGGCGGGGTCGAAGCTGGCCTTGTTGCACAAGTACGCGATGCTGAACCGGACGTTCGCGGCGTGCACGGTCTGCGGGATTACTTTTTTTGCCCGGAATCAGTGGGGGTTGCGCCGGCCCTGGGTCTTGCCGGCGGGGGGCGCGGCTCGGCGGTACGTGGTGGCGCTGTTGTCGGATGAGATTCGGGTGACGGGCGTCTGTTTCGTCGGGGCGCTGGGGATCTTCGTATTCGACCTGCTGTCACCGGCGCATTTCAACCTGCCGATCCTTTACGGGATGCTGGTGGTGCTGGCGTGCCAGGCGCAAAGCCGGTCGTTCGTCTTCTGGTTTACGGCGGCGCTGGTCGTGTTCACGTTCGTGGGGTATTTCGCGTCCCCGGGCGGCGCGGGTGTGCGCGAGAATTGCCTGACCAACCGCGCGTTGGCGGCTTGCGCGTTTTGCGCCGTGGCGGTGGTGATGCGGCGGCCGCCGGCGGGCGCGGGGGCGGCGAAGGGTACGCGCGCTCGGCCAGCGGCGCGGCGCCTGCGCATCCTGCACGTGATTTCGGGCATTCATCCCAAGAGTGGCGGACCGACCGCGGCGCTGGTGGGCTTCACGAACGCGCAGGCCTCGCTGGCGGGCGACGCGGACGTTCGCGTCATCTCGACGTGGGTGAGCGAAGAGGAGGTACTCACGGGCCGGCGGCTGGAGGGCGCCGGGGTCGGCGTCACGCTCGTCGGCCCGGCGCGCGGGCCGCTGCGGCGGCATTCCGATCTTCGCCGCGCCGTCGCCCGCGCCGTCGAGGAGGCGGACGTGGTTCACATCCACGGCGTGTGGGAAGCGATCCAGCACTACGCCGCGGACCACGCGCGGTGGGCGGGCATCCCCTACGTCGTGCGCCCGTGCGGGATGCTGGACCACTGGTCCCTGACGCAGCACCGGTTCCGCAAGGCGTTCTACCTGGCCTGGCGGATGCGCGACCACCTGAACGGGGCGGCGGCGCTTCACCTCACGTCCAAGGCCGAGTGCGAGGCGGTCGAGAACCTGGGTTTGCCCACGCCGCTCATCATCGAGCCGCTGGGGCTGGACTTGTCGGAGTTCGACCCGCTGCCGGTGGCGGGGTCGTTCCGCGGGCGGTTGCCGGTGCGGGCCGGGGGGCCGATCGTCCTTTTCTTCGGTCGCGTCTGCGCGAAGAAGGGGTTACACGTCCTGATTCCGGCGATGGCTCGATTGGCGGAACGTGAGGCGACGCTGGTGATCGCGGGTCCGGTTACGCCGGAGTATCGGTCGCTGCTGGGTCGTCTGATTGCCGACCATCAGTTAGAGGGGCGGGTACACTTTGCGGGGATGCTGACGGGCCGGGATCGCGTGGCGGCGTTGGCGGACGCCGACCTGTTCGTGCTCCCCAGCGCGGAAGAGAATTTCGGGATTGCGGTGGCGGAGGCGATGGCGGCGGGTTGTCCGGTGATCGTCTCCCCGCAGGTGGCGGTGGCCGAACACGTGTTGGAATGGGGCGCCGGCGCGGTGGCGGAGCGGGAGCCCGCCGCGCTGGCCCGGGTGATGGACGAGTGGCTTGCCGCGCCCGTGCGTCGCCGGGAGGCGGGCGCGCGCGGCCGGCGGGCGGTGTTCGAACATTTCGACTGGGATCGGATCGCGCGGGGCTGGACGGATCACTATCAGCACCTGGTTGCCATTGCCCGGCGCCGGGCGCTTGCCGATTGACGTGACGGCCGCGTTAGCCGACCGCACGCGGGTGCGCCGCTGCGCCCCGCGTCCGGCTTGATGAGCGGGGCATCCGCGGCACTACGCCCGCGGGATTCACCGCGACGTGACGCGCGATCTGATCTAGTGCGAGGCGCGGAGCTCGAAGATATCGGAAACGGTCGCCGCCGTCGGGCCCGCGCCGGCCGGCAGGTCCGCCGCCAGAAAGATGCGGAGTTGTTCGACCGGCACCGCCGGCACCAGCGCCGTCAGCGCGTCGCGTTCGCCCAGCGCGATGGCGGTCAGCATGTTGGCCTTGTCCACGACGGCCGCGCCCGGCAGGCGGGGGTGGCGGCGCATCGAGATCTGCCAGGGGATGGAACTGGGGATCGCCTTGGGCGTGCCGGCGGCGGCGGCAATCGCGGTGGGAACGGGCCGTCGCACCGGCACGTCGGGCAAGCCCCAACAGGCGAAGTCGCCCCCCCGCGACGACTCGGCAAGCTTGAGGTACGGCAATCGGCCGTCGGTCACGCGCAGCAGCGCCAGGCCGGTGTCGGCGTCGTCGCGAACCAGTTTCGCGGTGCGCGTCTTGCCGTCGGCGCCGGTCAATTGGAATTCGGTCGCGCCCCTGGCGACGCTGGCGGCGGTCACCAGGAGGTCGGGTGCGACGGGTACGGCGACGGCGTAACGACAGACCATGTACTTGGTGGTCTGCACGCCGGGATCGATGCTCGTCGCCCGGGGAAACGTTGGCGCGACCGGGGGGAAGGGGGGCCATTGGGGCCACTCGATTTCCTTGAGGAGCTTGGGGGGCGCGTCCTTGACGGCGTCGTAGTCGGAGGTCTTCGCCTGGAGATACGATTGCGCGGCGGCGAGTTCGAGCTGGCTGACGCCTTGGTTCAGCAGGTAACGCCCCTTGAGGTGAGCGAAGTTCGCCTCCGCGTCCTTCATCAGTTTGTACGCCGTGTCCCGTGACGCCAGCGCACTTCGCCAGGCCTGGTACTGGCCGAGGAAGCGGTCGCGCTTGGGTTTGCCCTCATCGATCGCGTACCACGTGCCGGCCCATTGCACCTGGCGGGGATGGGCCTTGTCGAGGTAGTAGCGGAGGTGGGTGTAGAGGTCGCCGCCGTCCTTGAAGATCTTGTTGGCGTAGTTGCGATCGTCGCGCTTGAGGTAGTCGAGACAGGCGCCCAGGAGGTTGACTTCGAACTCGTGACTGGGGGCGTCCTTGTCAAGGCCGGCCATGAGCGCGGTGAGGTCCTTGACGGGCCGCAGCACGTTGACGTGCTGGGTATAGTCGAGGATGGCGTGGTTAATGACGGTCGAGCGGTCCCGGAAGCGGGAAAGGGCCGCCCGGTCGAGGAACTCGTTGGCGCGGGGGAATTGCCCGGCGTAGATGAAGCCCGCGCCCAGCGCGTTGAGCAACGTGTAATTCGACTGGATGTTGGGGTCGATGCGGACGCCGTTGGCGACGAGCACCTGATGGGCGTCGAGCATGTTCTCCAGCGCGGCCATCACGTCGTTCGCCTTGTACGCCGAGACCCCCAGGGCAATGGACTGGTTGGCCCGCGCGACCGCTTCGGCGGCGGAAGCCTTGGCGACGGCGCCGTCGGTTGCGGCAGCGGGAGCGGTGCCGGACGCGGCCTCGCCGGGCGCGGGAACCGCGGGCGGGCCCTGCTTGCGCCACTTGGCAACGTCCCCCTCGGGAATCTTCACCGTGCCGCCCTTGGTTTTGACGGTGTAGCCGGTTTCGGTTTTGGTCACCTCGCCGCTGATCTCGCGGCCGTCGCCGTAGACCAGCGTGTCCGCGTGGATCGCGCCGGGCCACGCGAGCAGGAACAGCGACGCGACGATCAAATCTCGAGTTTTAACGTGCATGAACTGGTTCCGTGCGCTCATAAGGGTTAGAAGCGTTGAAGGACTCGATTGCGTCGGAGAAGCGCCGTCAGCAGAAGGGCCGCCGCCGCCGCCGCGCCGCCCGGCTCGGGGACCGCCACGTCGGGGCTGAAGTTGTTGAAGGCCAAGCCCACGCCGGCTTTCGTACCGACGTAAGTAGTTTGCACGGCGCTGACGTCATCGGGGAGGTCGGTGAACTGGAAGACCCACGGCAGGCTGTCGAGCGACGCGGCGTCGTTGCCGGCGCCGCGGGGCGATAGTTCGGATGCCAGGACGTTGCCCGCACCGTCCAGCACGTCGACGCGCCACTGCTCATAGTCGGAGGGCACGGTCCCGTCGATGTCCCAGATTTCGCCCGACAGTTCGCGGATGGGCGCCAGCGTGGTGTAGTGGGCGATGAACGGTCCGGGCAGCGCTCCGACCGGGCTGGGTTGCCGCAGGAAGTACGTACCGAGTTCCGCGGTATATCCCGGGCGCGCGGTGTCCGATACGCCGGTGAACGTGCTCTGGAAGCCGTTATTGGTCTCCCTGCCGATGTGCTCGAAGACCGGAAGGACGTCGGTGGCGGCGTCGAACCGCTTATTGCCATTGGTATCGAAGAAGAATTGGACGCTCCCGCCGGCGAAGTTGTAGGGCGCGGCAAGGGTGGCATCGTCAACGGGCGTGCCGCCGCCGGGTGTCGTCTCGAACGTGACCAACTGCGCTCGCGCGACATTCAGGGCGCACGGAATCAGCCACGCGACGGCGACAAACACAAGCTTCGAACGCATTCCGTCCTGCCTTCCTTAAATCAACTGCCGAGAATGGCCTTCTCGTCCCCCGTCCCATTCGTCTATGGCGAACTTGACCCTGCCGCGATTGAGATTGGCCGACGCGCCGCCCGCTGACGAAACGTCTCGACCGCTAAAGGAATCGCAATACTAAATGGCAGTCGCCGCCACACAATTCGTCAATTCTGATTACATCAATCTTGATGAACGCCGCCCCGCCGGGCTGTCGAAAACGCGAGCAGCACCAATTCCACCCGGCTGTTGATCTTCAGCCTGCGAAAGAGATGGCGCAGGTGCGTCCTGACCGTCGCGGCCGACAACTTCATCGCCGTCGCGATCTCCTTGTCGCCCATGCCGCGCAGCATCGCCTTGACGATTCTCGATTGCCGCGGCGCGAGCCGTAAGGCGCGGATCACCGTCTCCCATTCGGCCGGGGTGAGTGGATCGGGCAGTTGCGGTTCGAGTTCACCCATTAACAATGAATAGATGAACGGCGCCGGCGTCTGACAGTTGGGTGTAGGGAATTATCGCGGCGACGTGCCGCGGGGGGCGGGCGGCGGCGCGGGTTGAAATCAGCGCCCGGAGCCTTAACGAAGCGGTTTCCCCTTGCCCGTCACTTCCGCCACCTCCGCGGAAAGGATTTTCACCAGCGGCATATTGAACATCACCCCCACCGTGTCCGGCCGCTCCCACCGCAACCACTCGCGCAGTCCGATTTCGTGATAGTCGGTGTCGTAGTCGCCGATCAACGCGTCGTTCAAATACCCTTCGACGTGGTCCTTGCGAACCTTGGCGACGAAGGTTTGCGGGCGTCCTCGGACGGTCCATTTCCCGGCCCACCGGGTCGTGGGGTTCTGAGCCGAATCCCTGCCGTCGATGAGATCCAGGCCGCAGGCCGTATTATCCCGCACGGCCACGCACCAGTCGATCTGCCGCTTATCTCCGGGGAAGAAGAATTGCAGATTGGACGGAGCGGCGTCGTCACACTCGAAGGTGATCCGGTAATCGTATTCCGCCGGCACGGCGTAGGGGAATTCCAGCTCATTACCCTTGGGGGCGCGGCAAATCAGCGCGCCATCGTTGAACGACCACACGCCGTGATTCCGGGCGTCCCGCGACGGATCCACCATCTTGAGCAGATCGATCCGCCTCGCCCCCGCGGACGAGTCAGACAATAGCGGCCGGGACGCCCGATCCGTCCGCCGGACGATCGTGCCTCCCGGCGTCGCAGTTGGAGAACCGATCGGAAGGGCGGAAGTCTTCTTCGCGTCCTCAACCTCCGAAGCGTGGGGCCGACGTCCGGTAAACCATGGCCCGTACGTAAAGGCGCCGGCGATCGCCAATAGCGCGATCAGCCCGACGAACGCCCGGACGCCCCAGCGCCGATCGAATCGCGCCAAGCCGCGCGGCGTGCGAATTGCGATACCCGCTGCGGCCGGCCGGCCGGCAAGGTAAGACTCGATATCTCGCGCGAATTCCAGAGCGTTTTGATACCGATCGTCCGGGGCCTTCTCCAGGGATTTGAGAACGATTGCGTCAATGACGGTCCATTGATGGTCCGTGGAAGACCGCCGAATACCGGTGCCCGCACCGGATCGAATGACGCGGCTGGGCGCGGGCGGCTTCGTGTGAACGATTTCGTCCAGCACGTGGGCGACTTCGCCGTCGACGTCATAGGGAAACCGCCCGCCGCCCACCATCTGATACAGGATGACGCCCAGGGAATAGACGTCGCTGCGAACGTCGATGGCATCGGACTTGCCGCGAGTCTGCTCGGGACTGGCGTACGCGAGTTTCCCGAGGAACTGTCCGGCAAAGCTGACCTCATGACCCCCTTGGGCGATGACGCGGTCGAACGCGGTGCGGGCTAACCCGAAATCCAGAACGTGAGGGTCGCCCCGCTCGTCGATCAGGATGTTCGACGGGCTCAGATCCCGATGGGTAATTCCGTTGACGTGCGCCGCATTCACCGCGTGGCATATCTTGACGAACAGGCGCAACAGGACGTCCGTCCGCTCGGCCGGCTTGTCGTTCTCAAACTCGGCTCGCATGAACAGGTCGAGCGGTTTTCCGGCGATGTAGTTCATCACCAGGTATTCGTGACCGTCGGCGGTCTCGCCGGAGTCAATGACGCTAACGACGCCCGGATGGTCCACCGCCGCCAGCATGTGCAGCTCGCGGCGAAGACGCTCGCGCGCCGCTTCGCTCGCCAGCGGCCCGTCGTGAAGCAGCTTCACCGCGACCACGCGCCCGGTTCGTTCCTGGATCGCGCGGTAAACGACGGCCTGCCCTCCTCTGGCGATTTCCTCGAGCAGCCGGTAGCCCGGAACGTTCAGTTTCAAGAGCGCGAGCAACCTCGCCGGCAGCTTGCCATCCGGCGACCCCGGTCTGCTGACGTCGTCGTCATTCATGAGTGGCGCGCCGCGAGTGGCGATTACCCGAGATCCTCATCCAAATCGTCCAACGCGGCCTTGACGGCCTTGTTGATCCGGGTCCTGGCCTGGTGGACGCTGGCGACGGTCATCCCCAGCTTGCGGGCGACCTGATCGAGCGGCAAGTCGAGGACGGTGCTCAGCTCGAACGCCTGAAACGTCCTGGCCTTGTCCGGCCGCGTCGAGTAGCGCTCACGCACCGCCCGCACGGCGCGCTGCAATCGCTCACGCTCCCACACGTCAGTCCAAGCCGCTTCGACGCCCAATTCGTCATGGTCGATCGAATCGATGCTCACGTTGACATTCCGGGTCTGGCGGATCTTTCGCCGCACGACGCGCCAGGTGCATACTTTCAGATAGCCTCTGAATCGTCCGCGACTCGAATCGTACGTGAACTGCGGTGAAACGGCGAAAAACCCCAGCACAACTTCCTGGACGATGTCGGCGATATCCTGCGAGCGAGCCCCCATCCGCCGCGCAAACGCGCCGATGATCGGTGCGTAGCGCGCGTGAAATTCGTTCCAGGCGAGTTCTCTGACGTCGGCGTTCGCGTTCAAACGCAAAAACAGTGTCGCACGGGTCGCCGACGGGGCCTGCGCCCCTTGATGCACTTCGTCGAACATGGCACACCCTTTTACACTCCCGCCCGGCGGATTCCGACAACAAACTCTACGGTGATCGCCACCGCGGTCGCCGGTCTTCCGAACACTGGTGGAGGCTTCTGACCGGTAGTTCAGCCCAGACCCGCATCGCCCCAACAAAAAGTCGGCGCTGAAGCCGTGTCCGATAAAAGAGCAGTCCCATAAAAGTGAGTCGATCAGTTGCGTTTGGGCCAACAGTGTGTAAAAATGGGTAAGTTGGGATATATAAGTAGAATTATCCCGCGTCAAAATCCGCGCCCTCTAAAGTTTATTTTGCGCGACCGCATCGTCTTCCTGACTTAAATCAATATGAAACAGCATCTTACGTTCGTGAAAGGGAGTCTTTGGGAGCCTCAAGATCTGCCGAAGCCCATTCCGATACTTTTGCTACCGGCCGAAGCGTCGGTGGCTCGGCGAAGGAATCGCCGGCTTGCGAAGGCAACTACACTTTGTTTCGGGGTCTGGTTATGAATCCAATCAACAGCGTCGGGGGCAATAGCCCGGTTCAGAAGATCAACACCGCGCCCGTGCAGAAGCAGACGCCGGCCGACGCGGCGGAACGGCCGTCGCCGCGCGACCGGGTGGAGTTGTCGGGGCTCGGGCATCTGCTGGGGTCGCTCAAGGACAACGGCATCCGCGCCGACAAAGTGGCGGCGATCAAGTCGCAAATCCAGGCGGGGACGTACGAGGACGATCACAAGTTGAACGTCGCGGTGGATCGGTTGCTGGATGATTTGAATAAATGAACGCGTGAATGGGGGAACGGGTGAACGGGCGAGGCAAATCACCGCACCGGGTGGAGCTCGCACCAGTCGTCCTTGCAGAAGAGGACGTTGCGCTCCGAGACGTGGACGGGGGGTTCGAGTTTCAATTCCTCGTAGAGTGCTCGCGGGTTGAAGTGGGGCGCGAGGTGGATTTCGAGGGGGAGTTCTTCGGCATATTGGCCGACGCGAACGACGCGGTGCCCGGTCGATTCGAGGCGCAACAGGGCGGGCCTGAGGTGTTCGCAGACGTTCTCGCGGGCGTAGGCGGTGTCGTGGACGGCCTTGCCACGGTGGCGGCCGCGCACGACGAGGATGAGGACGACCGCCGCGAGGAGCGCGCCGAGCACTTCGAGAATGTCGGTGAGGTGGGGCATGGGGGACCGCTAAAACATGAAGACATAAAACATAAGAGGGGGCGCGCTCGCTTATGTTTTATGTCTTTATGTTCTACGTGTGATAATCGGCATTAATGGTGACGTAATCTTTGCTGAGGTCGCAGGTCCAGACCGTGGCGTCGGACTTTCCGAGTCGGCAGGTGAGATCGACTTTGACCTCGGCGGATTTCAGGCTTTCACTGACGGTGGCGGCGTCGAAGGGGAGGGGCTGGCCGTTCTTGAAGACGACCGTGCCCTGAAGGGTGAGGGTGGCCCTGCCCGGGTCGAACGCCGCACCGGCGAGACCGGCGGCGGAGACGATGCGGCCCCAGTTGGGGTCGTTGCCGTTCATGGCGCACTTCACCAGCGGGCTGTTCGCGATGGCGCGGGCCATGGCGCGGGCGTCCCTGGGGGACTTGGCCTGGCGGACGGAAACGGTGACGACCTTGGTCGCCCCTTCGCCGTCGGCGGCGATCTGGTAGGCGAGGAACTGGCAGACGTCCTTGAGCGCCGCGGCGAACGCCGCGGTCGCCTTGGCCCCACCGATCTTCGCGCCCGATGCGCCCGACGCGAGCAGGACCGCGGTGTCGTTCGTGCTGGTGTGGTCGTCGATCGTGACGGCGTTGAACGAATCGTCGGCGGCCTGTTGTAACAGGCGTTTCAAAGCCGGGGCGGCGATCTGGGCATCAGTCGTGAGGTAAGCGAGCATCGTGGCGTGCGGCGCCGACGTGCGCATGCGCGGGCCGATCATCCCGGCGCCCTTGCAGATGCCGGCGAGCGTGACGGTCTCGCGCCCGATTTTGACCGTGGTGGCGGCGTGCTTTCGACGAGTGTCGGTGGTCATGATCGCGTCGCCGAAGAGGTGGGCGTGCTCGGCCGAATCGCCGAGGTATTGCCCGGCCTCCGCGATGCCGCGCTCGATCTTCTCCATCGGCAGGAGGTGGCCGATGATGCCCGTCGAGGAGGGGAGGATCTCCTTCGCCTTGCACCGCGCGACGCTGGCGGCGAGCTCGCACATGCGCAGCGCGTCCTTTTCGCCTTGCGTGCCGGTGCAGGCGTTGGCGTTGCCGGAGTTCACGACCACGCCGCGCAGCTTGCCGGCGGCAACGTGCTTGCGGCCGACCTTGACCGGGGCGGCGAACACCTTGTTGGTGGTAAAACAGGCGGCGGCGGTGGCGGGGGCGCGCGCGATCAGCAGGCCGATGTCGGGCGTCTGCCGCGTCTTGATGCCGGCGTAAATGCCCGAGGCGACGAAGCCCTGCGGCGAAAGAAGGTGCAGATCGGCCATGACGACAATCCCGGGGTTAAAACCGCGGCGCGGGAGGGTACGGGAAACCGGTGGGGTTTTCCAGATGCGGGGCGCGACGGGGCCGGCGGTTACCAGGCGGCGCGGATCGCTACGGTCTGGCTTGCACCGCCACGCCGGGATAGGTCAGCTCGCCGTTCCAGATTTCGTACAGGTCGATCGTGCCGCGCGCGACATCGGGGCTGGCGCGGAGGACGACGTCGATCGTCTTGGCATCGGCGCCCGGCGTGAAATCGTGCGAGCCGACGCCGAAATTGTGCTCTTCGCCAGCGTTGGAATAGACGCTACCGATGCGCGATTCCTTGCCGTTCTGCCGGGCGAAGACGTCGAACGCGACGTTCACCGGCGGGGACTTGATCGCGACCGTC
>Ga0105239_10002760_pt1 | contig 22032 bp, 20 predicted proteins | sample KBSC44metaG_FD_92761 | JGI IMG/M metagenome (GOLD analysis project Ga0105239, IMG submission 92761) | Corn rhizosphere microbial communities from Kellogg Biological Station, Michigan, USA - KBS C4-4 metaG | ecosystem: Host-associated > Plants > Roots > Rhizosphere > Soil | place: Michigan, USA... | reverse complement strand
TCACACCCATTATCGATCTTAGTGCACTTTTTTCCGTCAATCACCGATCACACAGTGGTCGAATACTGATCCAACACAAACAGACAGCTACGATCCGACTCCAATTAAAGGCTAGAAACAGATTGTTAGAGTTCGAGATTCAACAGATTATGAAGCTCACAGTGGGAAGGGCACCAATAACCCTCCTCTCTCATCAGTCGCTAGGTGTTCTTGCTTAACAGCTTGTGGGCCTGGCCGCAGGTATTGCACCAGAAAGCCTGTTTAGCATTCACAAACAAACATCAACATGGGAACTCTCCTATCAACCAAATCCCTGTGCTCAAGATCCAACAGCTTATTAAGCTGGCCGCATCAGCAACCCGTCGCTGCAGATAGGACACCAACAGATCCGGTTCAGCAGTAGCCTCGAAAATAATTTCATCCACGCCAGGAGAACCCATAAAAGAGAATCCCAATGTGTGAGAAACTCTTTACTTGCTGACGTCGGTCTCTTTCAACAGTAGTTGGGCTCGGAAGCGGCGGCGAACCATTAGTATCCCTGGGTAATATGATATTAGCCCCGATATATGCGATATGCACCGGCGCAGCATATCGTTCTCGATATCATAGAAATCTCCATTACTCACGACGGGAAAATGAAGGACAAAACGATCCCCGTTATTAGAGGTGGTGAAATTGTTAGCAGTAAACTCGCTGAGCCCAAGGACACACAAGAACAAAGTGGAACGGCACGAGTCGACCCTGAACAAACTGCACGCCCTATCATGGGAATCCGTCTGGATCACAGCGAGTCTTCTGTGCCTGACGTTCGCTCTATCCGTGCCTATCTAGCTCTAAGAAATTAAATCTCTAGTTATGACCTATATACCCATTGTACATCCTCGAGACTAGCTAGTTAGTCTATTGAACACGTGGAGGGGTTGAGTTTAGATGAACAAGTAGGAGGAAAGAAGTATCAACCACTACTGTATCTTACCCAAGGCGCCTTGACCTCCCGAAGACTGCCCTCTGGATTTAGATTGTCCGTAGTAGACGCTTCCCGCTCCCTCACCACCATCTGCGTGGTTCATCTAGTCGAGAGCCTACTTATCGCCTTCGACTTGACCCACGTCAACTTGTGACGCCCTGATAGCCCTGTGGCTGCGCTCAACCTGGACCACTTCGTCTGCGGGATCATCTGGCAACTTGATGGCCATCCCTGCCTAGTCTCCTTTCGCATGCTAGACAGCCTGACCGACACAAACCACCACTTACTCCCATTGATAGTGAGTATATCCATTCAACACACTGGCCCAAACTTCAAGTGCTATCTCCAATTATACCGCCAGTGAGCAAACCCTGTCAAAACATTAACTTGGATACCACGAGCCTACTACTTGATGGCGGCCAGCGGATAACCCAGGCTAGGGTGCTAGCCCAAATATCCCACTTGCTACTCACGACACTACCGGCGTTGGCGGTGGACAAGTCCGACCAACGACTTGACTTGAACCCATAAATTCGATATTTCCGTGGTTGCACTGGAGGACATGAATCTTTCGACGATATCGGAGTTCTTGAACTCATCACACTGAGGAGCACCTGTGGACACGATTGGCTCACGACGAGATGGTCGCCTCATATCGAATTATCAACTGGCTAATCGGATCATCACACAAGACCAACGCAACAACAGCGCGCTCTATGATTATAAACTCGGCAAGCCTTGAACCCTTCGCTGTCAGCTTCGAAAGACGGTGGCCAGTGCCCTTGAAATGCCTAGGAACACTAATGCAGCTACTTAATATTTTCAGACTTCTGTACTAGCTTCCATAGGAGAGGACCACCAAGCCACGAATTGTACAATTAACACGACGGTCTACTGAGCCGCTGTATAACATTACTGGCCGTCGTCCGCTTATAAGCTAGTCTTGCCTTTGTAGGCGGGTGATGGCAAGCAGGAATTAGCTTCAGGGCATTAATCTTATTGATAGTAGCATAACAGCCCTTGCAAGAATCTTTCGGTTAGGTATTGCTATAACTACGCAATTGCGTGATACAGCATCCCAGTTTTCCGGTTCAATAGAAATACAGGGTCAAAAAATTTGGCCATTTGAAGGAAAGGCGAGATCGCCCACGCCACAACTTTGCTGGGCAACTGTGAAAAGTGCTTGCAGTCAGAAGTGCGGTTCTTGAATCAGGAGTAGTTTTCGGTGGCTTTCGTATCCGTGCCGGATTTGAGTGCCACATTGTCAATAATGACCTGGTCGCCCGTGGTGCTTGTGACACGAACAGTAGCCGTATCGCTAGGAAGGACCCCGTCCAAAACAAAAATGTTGTAATTGTTGAGGACGGTGTCTTGCCAGGTCTTTCCACCATCGCTACTGACTTCCATTTTCGAGGTTCGGTACCGAGCGTTTTCGACCGTTGCAGCAAACCAATACTTAGACGCGCCGCCGTGCATTCGAATCCACAAGGGGTCAGTTTCAGCAATGGGGCAGGTTATCCACTCCCACGCAATGCCATCAACACCACCACCGGAGTATCCATTGGTAAGTTTAGCCCAGGTATTCGGAGTCATGTCTAGATGTGTGGCGTTACCGCCAGTCAGGTTCGTAACCTGCTATTGTGTCAGCGTACCCTATAGTATCGAGATGGAGCAACAGTAATTGTACCATGACTGTAATCTTCTTGCCCTTATAACTGACCGAGATGCAGCCCCCACAGTTAGCACCATTGTTCCATATATCCTCCGAGACGCATGTGGTCCCGTCAATCGCGGTCGGAAGGGTGTAGTCAACGAAACTGCAGGCACCACCTTGCCAGCAGTCTTCCTCTGAGCAAGAACCACCGTAGCGGGTGCCCAGACCGATAAAGGTTTCAGAAGCTGAGGGGGCTGATGCCCCTAGTGAGGCTGAAGTCGCAGACGTGGGCCATCCAGAGCTCAGCGCGGCCACCTCTTTGGTTGAAGTGCTACCAGCTGCGGCCGGAGAGCTCGGTTTTGAGAATTGGGAGACAAATGTAGTCGGATACGCAGAGTGCCCCTTGAGCGTCGCAGAGGCTTGGCCCGCGGTGGAGAGGGTAGAAGCAGTCAAGAAGTCGATAGGTACCAAGGAGCTTGCCGAGGGTGCAACCGCGGCACTATTCATAACCGCAGTGGAGTCCTCCCAGTCGGCCCAGGCAGACGATGCAGGCTCGGCGGCCGTAGTCACTTCAGCAGCCACGTCTGTAGGGCCAGCTGACAGAAAGGGACTCGAGGCGGCGGGTGTCGATAGAATTGAAATAGTTTCAGACACCACGGTAGCGGTAGAAGTCTTCCACTCAACCAAAGCTGCACTCACGCCCTCTGGAAGCCCTCCAAGTGATGAGGGAAAGACTGGGACCGGCTCCCATCTCCAATACAATACAGGAGGTTGCCCAGGGTTGGATGCCACACAAGAATCGTCGGCCAGCGTCGATGCGGCGAAGCCCAAAATTGCTAGGGACAGAAACATAATTATCGAATTGGCGGTTTTGTTTTCTTCAGCTAATCCCCTTGCTCCTTTCAGGTACGTATGTACTTTGATAGAAGGTTTTTCCGGGTGTGTGAAGTTACTAAAAGCACAAACGAATGAACGGCCAAATAAACGAACGAATGAATGAGTGAGTGAGAGTCTCTCAAGGAATAAGGAATGTCGAGGTTGATTAATTCCATAAGTTCAAGATCTCTGGCGGTTGTCTGTCTTTTAAGGATACTCCCAAAGATCACGGACCTTCGGGTAGTCCAGCTCTGCAAAATATGTTTTCCAAACTTTGGACTTGCGTCTGTTAGTCTCATCGCTATTGTTTCAGAACAAGACAAGACATAACAAGAGAGAACAAGACTTATCTCTTAAAAATCCTGGTACCCAGAAACTCAAAGCCGCTACATCATGGGTAATGGGCCGCCAAATAGAGTTGAAGAAATAGTCAGAACACAAGCAGATGATCAAGGAACAGAAATGGGTGCATGCCCCTGCTTTCTTACCTGGTTCTAGATCTCCACCACGAGACTAGCGGAATCTTCTTTTTTCAACCGTTCAAAGGCTCATTCGGAGAAAAGAAACCCAGGGTGATATCGCGGATGCGAACCGGCGGCCACGTTTCACGCCTTGAACACGACGAGCAAGATCTAGAGTGGGGTTTTTAGGCGGCACTCTTCGTGTCTTGACTTCCGGGTCTTTACCAAGCTCTCGCATCTTTTCGGATATGAGACCCATAATGCTTAACGAATTGTCTTCTCGCAAGCCGAAGCGCCAAACAACCGAATGTCGCCATCCACCTGGTAGATAAAGTTTCAGGAGCCGAGCCAATGCTTGTAGATGAAGCCAGGGAGTGGCGAACGAACATAAAATTTACAGGACGGAAAGCCAGTCCTCCACAGGGAGATCCCACGGCTACAGAGTGCTCTGATAGATGCTTTCAAAAGAAGAGATTATGTAATATCTTGAAAGAACTTCACGATTAAAGGCATGGAGCTGTTGCGCGAGAATCTCCCGTAAGCTACGCAGGTGGCGTGAGGACTCTGATGGATCTTGAACTGTAACTCCTCTGGTCTTGCAAGCTTTGGTGGAAAACGGATATGCGCATCATGCAACTGATACGCCAATGTGACAATTGCTCGAGGGTGGGCTCAAGCAGGGGTTCATTGATGAAACGGACGAACCGCCGCGCTTATCAAACTTTGATCCTTCTGACCTTCTGAAATTGAGAAGTGGATGTCAATACAATTATTCTGGCAACGTACGGGGTATGTACTCCGTGTTGTGTGATATACAGCGCAAGTGCACGGCAACTCAGCAAAGTGACAGGTTAGGTCAGGCGTTGTATGCTGTGGGGGTCGAGAGACTTTGACTTACATCCAGTCGTGCTGTCTAGAGAGATGTCGTCAACAGTTAACCTAGCTGTTTTTCGAACTTCAGTATTATTATCCACTCGGAAATTTTCCGACTTCGTGTTAGTACTCCGTACAGGTAGTGCACTCCACTACCGACGTTTCATCTCCTAGGCTAGTAACTAGTGTCTACCCTACTATCACTACGAGCATATTGAGCCTTGACTGATGCAGATACTCTAAATGCCTGTCAGAGCCATGAGAGTGATGATGACCCTCTTGAAGACCTCGACTGGGGCAGCATAGGCCGCAGCCACGGCGACGACAGAGCCAAGTAAATTGTCAACTATGGAGCATGATGCGAAGAAGCTTATCTCATTATTAGCAATCTTTGAGGTGACCCCGTGTGTACAGAGTATTTGTTGGAATATGTCGTATTTGGTGCCACCTTGTCCGAGCTGGGGCTCGAGCCAACAGGTCGTCGACAATCGACTGAAGTATAGCTCTGTTCTGGCGCAAGTCTTCGCGCCTATAATGAATTGCCCCAGGGCGGTTTCTGTTTCTCGGGTGCCTGACCAGGCTGCCCTTGACTAGATAATTCTGGTGGTTTTAGCCGTAAGTGTGATTGTACTCTGAGCCTAAGCTGAGGCTGCGTGTTGGGCAAGTCTACGGAGTAGATGTGCGACCATCGGTCTTCGCGGCCTTCAGCCTAATAAAAAAGTAAGGGATTGTTTTGTTTTCATCTAGCTGTTTTGCTTTAGCTTTGCGCCATTCTTGCATGATCCTGAGAAACGATTGAGTCTGAGCAATCTAGGCGAGTGCCACCCACCTGCTTCCTGCCGCCGGTCACCGTAGTAACGCAAATGAGGCACAGCCTAACGCATAAGAAGCACAATGAACAGAAAAACCGCTTAAACTTGTGCCGTTTTTTTGCCAATGCCTTCGAACTGACTGATTATCGTTGAGTGCAATTTCAAAGTAATCTAATTCATCAACTTCAACAACCGCACTGCCAGAAATCATGTACGTCGTTCTTCAAACCCCTCAGGAAATTTAGAGCTCGCCATACATTAATCCGCCCTATGATAGCATCACTGATATAATGGGCATGGCAGGAGTTGGCAAGAGCACTCTCCTAGACGTTTATGGCCGAGGAGTAGTGACGAGGATAAGAAAAGAAGGTCAGTCAGCCAATCAGCGCTACTTGGAAGTTGAACAGTCCATCTAGGATTCTCCCGTTACTGTATGGAGTCGTAAAGAACCCGAGCTTCCGAAGTCCACATTGTGCCCCAACTCGTATCAGGAGAGTTTAGAGGATAAGTCTTTTTCCTCTCTTAATTCTGTGCGATCCTTGGCCACCCGGGTGAAACATTAGGCAATAATACCATAGAACACTATGCGGAGCCAAGACGAAAATACAGGTTCTTAAATTCAAAACAAAACAAGAAGTTTCGTCGCTCAGCTGACCCTGATTAAGAAACCACACAAAAAATGTTTCTCCGCTGTGGCCATAAAATAGGCATGAATGTAATTCGCGATCATAGGCCCCATCGGAATAGCTTGCGTTGCTCCGGAGTCTATCCCGCATGCGTTGACAAAGATCTCTAGAGGTCATGAGTGAACGTGCCGGCCTGGACCTGGCGGATTATCTGCTCCGCATTCTGTGTCGGGGCTGACTTGCGTGCGGCATATTTCTTGAATCCGGGAATCTTGCCCAAAAATCTGAGGAATGGCTTCTGCAAGGGTAGGACCCCAGTGCGCTCCTCGTAAAGCATGAAAGAGACAGCAACCATGATAAACAGCCAGTAGATATTGTATGAAATGACTGAGCCGTAGGTACCGGTGTTCTGCCATCCAAGAATGGCATTAAATACATCCCACCCGTGGTCGCGCTCCGGGTTGCAACAGTTGACATGCCAGACGGTCTGGTCGATATTGTAAGAGCCTGGACCATCGCCGGCTTCGGCGACATCTGAACCAACTTGCTGTTGGAATTTGTAAAATTGCAAGCTCCAGATTGCCTTAGAGAACATCCCAGCTGCTATCAGGTATAGCACACAGGTCGAGGCGATGAGAAAGTACTGGATAGTCATATAGTTTCCCCCACGGTAGATAAGAAAACCGACCAGAAGACCTGCCAGAATGCCCGTAATTACAGGAATTGGGAATGCGGTAGCCGGTAGGCCCAGCGAGACGCCACCGACAAATACCACAGCCTCGAGGCCCTCGCGTAGAGTCGTAATGAAAGGGAGAATGAACATGGCGTACCGGCGAGACCAGTCACCAAGCCTAGACGCAGCATCGTTGTGTTTACTTTTCGATACCAAAGCTTCTGCGATCTTGACTCTCCATTTCTCCTTGACTTTGTTAATGCGCAGAATTGCTAGCCCCATGATGGTAATAATAATGCTGGCGATCAGGTAGAAGATTCCTTCCCATAGATCTTCAGACTGAGCCCAGAGATCGTGGCCCAGGCCGTAGAAGACACCAATGAAGGCACCGCCGATTATCAAGGCTATGAGAATACCCAAAAGCGAGCCTGCCCATACTTGTCGCTTCAGTCGTCTGTATATGAGGGCATCCTGATCAGGCTGGCCTAGGCATTGCTTGAGGAAAGAAAACAGCACTGAGATAATAATAACGGCTTCGAGACATTCTCGAAAGACAATGAAGAAGACTTGTACGCCGAACACATTGGTCATGGTGATTGATTTGGACAAGACCACTTATCAAAGCTAATGATGATGGGAGCGGGGAGCCAGAGATGGACCAAGGGGTTCTGAAAGTTGGGTCTTATACCAAGCAACTTCAAGAGACGTTAGGAAAGCTTATCATCAGTTTACCGAAATACCTCACACAGGAACCGTGCTTATCCCGCGTGACGCGTAATTGATCTAACTCTTTGACTGATTCTTGCGGGGCTACTTGAGCAGAAAGTGGCAGCTGAGCTTTAACGGTGGAGCCTCGGGTCACTGATTCATGACATGATTGGTGATGTTGGGAGAGGACGAAAGAAAGAGAAAATCGGCGACATCGGAGGGGAGCGTTGACCAACGGATACAGGGCCCTGAACGGGTGATGGTGACGCCCATTAGTCGAAGATTGCAGAAGTGGCGCATCAGATAACTTTGATCCCACGTTTAGCCTTTCGCTAATCAATCTAATCTCCAGCTTATCAGATACGATTGGATGATAGTCACACATGTTCTGTCCTCGCAAGTCGTCCAACTGGCTTAGCCAGCTTTGGTCGCCTGTGTGAACCTGTCAAACCTGCAACTCGAAGCCAACAAAGTCGCGATGCCCCCGCCTTCTAGAATGGGGCGGTTCCGTCCCTCTTACTAGAGCTTGAGGTTCGAAAGAAGGAAAATTTTTGCCATGGTCGGGCCGGGCAGAGATGGTTGCATCCATCCCTGGATTCATGTCGAGCCTGGCTTGTCTCTTCTCTTCTCATGCTCAGTATCAACTACGTAGTAGAAAAACAGTCTCAATCCCCTCTGTCTCTCACTGGCAGCACTCTTGAAATAAAGCGCGCCTGGGATTCCAAGTCTTCGACTTTCGCCTTCAAGGGTCAAGCTTTGACAAGCTTCTGCCAAGGGTCAGACCTGCAGAGCATATTTTAACTTAATTTGAACTTGGGGCTGAGGCCGAGCTGCGGTCAATGGCCATGGCAAAGCTTGTCCATTCGTACCTCTGTTCGCTGGTGGTCTTGCTCTTTGCCAGCTGGGCTTTCGCCAAAACGGTTACCTATGATTTCAACGTCTCGTGGGTTAACGCAAACCCAGATGGTCTATTCGAGAGGAAAGTCGTTGGCGTCAACGGGCAATGGCCGCTCCCCGTGATCGAAGTCGACAAGGGAGATCGTCTCATTGTCAATATGTACAACGGCTTGGGTGATAAGAATGCCAGTATTCACTTCCACGGCATGTATCAGACCGGGACTAGTGATATGGATGGCCCTGCCATGATCACTCAATGCCCCATTGTCCCCGGGCAGAGTTTCACCTACAATTTCACCATCAATCAAAATGGCACCTACTGGTATCACTGCCATACCGACTTTTGCTATCCTGATGGCTACCGCCAAGCCCTCATTGTTCACGATAACAACTCTTATTTCCACGACCTATATGAGGAAGAACTTACGTTGACTATCAGTGACTGGTATCATGACTTGGTCGAAGACATTCGTTTCTTGTCGCTCTACAATCCAACTGGCGCCGAGCCCGTGCCTAGTTCCTTCCTGATGAATGATACCCAGAAGTCCAGTTTCCCAGTCAGGCCCAACACCACCTATCTAATAAGATTCATCAACATCGGAGCTTTCGTAGCGCAGTACCTCTACATCGAGGACCACACATTCAGAATCGTGGAGATTGACGGCGTATATACCGAGCCTGCAGAGGCAGACACGCTGTACATCTCTCCCGCCCAACGATACACTATACTCCTAACCACCAAGAACTCGACGGAGAAGAATTATCCCATTGTCATGGTGGCCGATGCCAGCCTGCTCGATCAGATCCTTCCGTCTCTACAACTGAACAACACTAACTGGTTAGAGTATAACGCTTCCGCACCGCGCTCTGAAGCAGTCATGCAAGTTGATGCCTCTACTGACCTGGTGCCATTCGACGATATCACTCTCATTCCATCTGACGGCATGGAGCTCCTTCCCGAGCCCGATCATGAGATCGAATTGACGGTTGTCATGGGTAATTTGCGGAATGGCTTTGGCTACGCCTTCCTGGATGATATCACCTTCACCTCCCCTAAAGTTCCTACACTGTACACTGTAATGTCGTCTGGTAACTACTCCACCAACGAGGCCATCTACGGCGAGTTCACGCATCCAATGGTACTCAAGCACAATGATGTCGTGCAGCTCGTCCTGAATAACAACGATACAGGTTCTCACCCTTTTCACCTTCATGGGCACAACTTCCAAGTCATCGACCGCGCCCCAGCTTATGGCGAACACTTCCTCGACTACCAAAGCGGTGATCCGGTGCCTTATGACCCCAACAATCACTCGGCGTTTCCAGCCATCCCATCCCGTAGAGATACCTTTGTCCTTCCACCACACGGTCATTATGTTATACGCTTTGTTGCTGATAACCCGGGCGTCTGGATGTTCCATTGTCATATCGACTGGCACTTGTCGCAAGGATTGGCCATGGTCATGATCGAAGCTCCCGAGGTGATCCAGCAGACACACCATATTCCTCAACAGCACTATGACGTATGTCGCGCCGCTGGAGTGCCGATCGAGGGCAACGCCGCAGCCAACACCCAGGATATACTTGATCTCTCTGGCCAGAACCTGCAGGAGCCGGCCCTCCCTGGCGGTTTTACCGCTCGTGGTATTGTCGCATTTGTGTTCTCCTGTATTAGTGCTTTTCTCGGTATGGCGTTTATCATTGTCTACGGCTTATCCGAACCCAAGGTTGTCCAGAAGGATGATACAGTCCATGAGAATCTTTCGCATGGGACGGTTACTGTCGCGAATGCTGAGCCCAAAATTGCCTCGCCTCTGGGTTAAATTACTTGGATTCGCTGATCTTGAGGAGCCGAGAGATCCGGTGGCACGCTCCATGTGACAGATGCTTTTATTGTATTTCATCCTGTTTGTTGTGCCTGGGAAATTTTCTGAACTCTCACGGATGCCCCGTAGGGCTATTGGGAAAGGGGTAGATTTCGCACTACTAGGGAGGAGGCTCTTCGTAGGTAATAGTGGCACGTCGGTGGGATGGATGTCCTCGGGGTAAATTGGCACTAGGCAACAAGATAATCAAGGAAAAGTGGTGGACAGCATTGGGTGCTCGGTCTAAATTCTGGCCATCTAGTGTTGAGAAGTGCGGACAATATTGGAGACTATTGAACACAGGCAGGCTTCCATAGATCAGTGAACTTAAATGAAACGTTCAGAGTCAAACGATGATACTGGATTCTATATGTGATGCAGATACTATGGCAAGGCCACGGCAATAGGGCTAAAGTATCAACATCAAGACAAAGAAGTCATGTTCTTCAGCAATCGGTAGACTTTACAGTCTATGGTATGACGTTCATAGTCAACTTTGATGGCACCACCATATGCTCAAACGTATGCAGAATATTTACGGACTTCTTTGACACAGGATATCAAAATTGGTATGGTTCTTCTAGAGCTCATCACAGAGGTGGCATCGTAAGGGAGGGTATCAAGAATTGGAGGTTGTGGAATTTGGGTATGCAACGATGAGAAGGTTGACAGCATCCTCCAACCGGAGTTCGGTAGCGTGGAAGACGGGCATTTCTTCGTTTTAAAGATCGAGCTGGTACTGCCAGCCCGAAACTTTGCAAGGGTGGGAAAATGTCGAATTTATGGCTGCTCCATATTCGCCAGGAAGGCTCGGTCTCAATATTCAGAGCTTTGACTAAAACGCTCCAATTTGAGCAGATAACCGACATCAATGAGACCAGTCAGTGAGGGCACCTCCTGGAGACGGTTTTCGTGCCGATAGATTGAGAAAGAGCTTTTGTTATTCCTAAGTTCCGTCCTATCGCCGTGTTCCCACGTTGTTAAATTCAACAGACTAAATATCCATTGCCCAGATGCTAAGCTAAGAGGCAGTGTTTAAGTCCAGCGACTGATACCTAGGATTATGTAATGAATGAGGACTCCCTTGCGGCATGGCACGACCGGCCATGGCAGCGGGGGTCTTCAAGATAGAATGCTCATGGCGCGACGGAGCATGGATACTTTATAGCGCATCCTTCCGTTAGAAAGACAGGGCGAGATCCGAAAGAGGATACTGTAGGGGTAACATCTGCCTATTTACCACGATCCATCCATTGTCAATTCCGTGCTTTCAGAGCCATACTAAAAAGAAGGCATCAGCTGTTTCAGTAGCAAAATGGATGCTAGGATTGAGTTTGCTATAAGGTGCTGCACAGCCTTCTCTTGTTGGCACCAGTAGTCTCTTTCTAGAGCGGCACGTTTCTCGCGGGTGAAACCTCGGCGTCATATTAGCTGTTGTCCTTCGAAATACTTAACAAGTCAAAATAATTTTCTTTCAGTCCCCTGGAATCAAGAGACTACCAAACTCCCCGCCAACTTGTATGGCTCTTGACAAACCCCCCAGCCATATAGTGCCTGGTCGTATGAGAATCTTGCTTTGCGAGACATAGCCAGGCACCTGAATCGGGTTCCGTTGCCTGCATGGCCGATAAAGCGAAGCTGAGAATGAAGCCGAGTAAGAGGGAGAGACACCGATAATTGAGTGACTGTCGTAGCTTCTCGCAGCTCCGCATTCTCTCACGCCCTCTGAGATTGTTATGGTAGTCATCGAATTCGGCCTTAGCGTCAGCGTCGGTTGGATCTGATTATTTTGTCGATTGGCAAGGCCAAGTACCAGATGGGCGAGTAATGCTAAATCAGGAAGGGTCGACAGCACAGGGGGAAGATTCGACGGTCAGCAGTTGGTATAAATTATTTGGTTTGAAATTCGATACAGAAATCAACTCTTTGACCGGGGAAATCTGTTGTCAACTGCTTTTGGCTTGGGTAGTCCTCCTCGAAGGACAACATCGCACACCATTTCTTGCCTGCTGCTGTGGTGTGTTGATGCCTCAAGCTGTAGGTGGCTCCATCACTTCCATGATTCAAAGTCAATCAGAATTGTCGGAGGCCGGCTGCCAGTCCAAGGCACTGGTATTTTGGTCAAAGTCAAGCCCGGTTCGGATGGGGTAGGACAGAGGTTGCGTGGGCGAGGCTGAGGTCGTCAACGCTTTTCATTCAATGTGAACTCTTAAACCGATAAAATTTCCAGCGGAGGCCGCCTTTGGGGTATATCGACTTAAGCTCGGACACAAAATTTGTGAGAATGTCACCCGTCTCGAGGGGAGGATATGTTTCGTTTGTTTCTCCAGTACGACTGTCTACGACACGAGGTCAGAAGAAGAGGACAGAGGATACGTCAGAGACTTGATGCATATGGGTGAGATAAACGGACGAGTATGCAAATCCTGGTACGGCCAGTTTGTGGACGCTCTAGTGATTGGAAAAACGTATGTCCGGGAAGATGGCACTCAACGAAACTACGTGAGGTTTCCGGTTTCACCCATGTGCAAGTCTTTTGGCGGCGGCAGGGGGATTGGAGAGGATAAATAGTCGTCATGCTCAGAGAGAACAAGTGGTCCTTTGACGATCATCTGCCAAGTTACTCTCAACCCTGGGCCACGAAGAAATGAATTGGGAAACGCACTTGGAGAGAGGCTAAGACCAGACTTTTGTCCATGGATTACTGACGGCTTGCATCGATGCGAAAGGTAACCCCCCTGCAAAGCCCATTCTGGGGTTTACAATGAGATAGAACGCACATGCTCCATATCAGTGCTTTTGCAGCACGGAATAATCCTGGCTCTTTTGGCCTTGGATCATACTTTTTCGACACTTTTGGGGTTTGAAGGGAAGAAGCGTTTGGGAGTGGACTCGTTCGTTCGGAGTCCCTCTTGGGTCGAGTCGGTGGCGAGAAAAATGTTCGCTAGTAGGAGGGGCTTGTCCTATCAGATGACAGAGTACGTACCACCTCATTTTACTCCAAACGGGAGGAAAGGAATTTCACGAAGGGTATCAATGGCTTAGGGGTGGAAGAGCAGTATCAGGCTGACTTGTGACTTGGTGAAAGTAAGTAGCACAAAATACATTGTACAATAAATACTATCGTCGCGACCATCTGCCACCTCCCTCCTTTTTGCAATAAAGGTTGTTCAGATCCCAGGGTAAGTCAAAATCTGATAGTTAGTCGAAACTGGATTCATCATGTTGGTTGACAAAGAACCTCTCGTGTTCACAATTGCCATTCTCACTGTCATGGGGGACTTATTACTCCCAACGACAATCAAAGATGGCAATTGTTCCCTCGCTGAAATGAAAACCATAACCTCACCATATTTGCCCAGTACCCCCGAAACCTTCGAGCAATGCCAAAAGAGAATGATGGAGAAAATTCGGCAAGGAGTACAAGGGGGCAGATATTGTGGCAGGTCTCTTCCTGAGGGGAAGAAAAGATATCCGCAGAATGTGAGACGTCGAAAAGACGCATGAATTGTTTTCCGGGAAAGTGATATTGACTTGGGCATTTTCGACATGGTGATGGGCACGAATTCCGACCATGCAATCAACCCTAGCTTTCATAGTCATTGTCAGTAATTCAGGATCATGAACCTGTGCCAGGAGATGTTGACAGCTGCAAATTCTAAAACAAACAACAGGCTGGACTTAATCTATTCACCGTTTGTCCCCAATCATCCACTGGTGTATTACTTTTCAGAATAAACTTTGTCTCAGGTGATCTCTGTTGGGGCTCCTGCTTAGATCGAGCTTATTTCAATCGCACAGCACTCAGGAGGGAGTAGTTAGATAGAAAATGACAATCTTGCTCGCTTGCATTTGCTTTAATTACAGTCCATTGACGGCTCTGCAGTCTGTTTTGGGTAAATGCCCCTAGGGAGGCAGGGCGGAGACCCCAGCCTCAAATCCATTCCTTCAGACCTTTGAAGGAAGGGGTAAGCTGATTCATTTACGTAGTACGGAGCACTCGTACAGGCATGTAGCTTGCTTGATGGGCAGAAGTGGAGTCAGTCTCATGTTAGCACACCGACCGTTAGGGTTAGATTATGTCTTCCTGACTCTTCAAGTCGATTCCAGGGTGCGAGATTTAAGACGTTGAAAAACCTATTGAGGAGGTATAAAGAATGCTTCCCTTAAAACGCCCCTGAGGCAAAGCTACGCTGACCTTTGTCGAGAAACTTCTCCGATTCGTGAGCATCTGGAGCTATGATAGGATTAGAATAAATCTACCAGTACCTGCAATACTCCGTATGACTACGGAGTACGAAGTTAACGAGTCGCGTAAGAGCCTAAGCCTGAGTTGAGGTTGGCTAATGTGGGTGGCCTGCATTAGTGGCATATCCTCCGGTATCCGCCAAACTCCTTTTGTTGGAAATAGGCGAAACTTTAAGTTGGAAGCGAGCCGTCACGACGCCATCAATCGAGTAATCTCCACATCCTCGTGGAAAAGGGCTGATGCCAGTCGAACGAGTCCTCCGTGCTCTCGGACTTCGTTTGAGCCGTGTACGAGTCATGTCGGGACTACTCCGTAGCGAGCTTCAGAGTGTATTCGAGATTTGCGGATTTGTGAAGTGGTCGGCGCCCGTGCAAAGCATTTCATGTGTACCCCCGATATTAGCTTTGTCTATACTCCGTACCTAGTCGTGCCTACGGAGTACATATCCCTTACGGATCTCACGAGTATATATATAACCTTATAGTGAGGAGAATTGCAAGCTGGGTGCATCCACATGCCGCTATCTGCTTAATCAACTAATACGATTCTGGGAGCGTGAACTTGGAGGATAGACTGCTCGAAGGCCGAGAGTTTTCCGAGACTGGGCTACCCAACCAGTGATTTGCCAACCTCGTACGGAGTACTAAGTAGGTAAACTATCCAGTTCGATTGATAAGGAAGAGTGGACCGAACACCTCCGTACAACTAAAGGAACATGTTTTCCAATGCCCAGTGCTTTCCGCGAGTCTGTTGTAGGGCTAAGAGCCTCTCGCACCAGCGATTTCTTTCGAATTTTCGGTTCTAAAGCTGGGAGTCCACGCCACGTGTCTGGGTCACAAGCCTTTTTAGGATTAGGGACCACCCCGTCAGCGTGGATCCAGAAGTCGACCACACGGAGATAAGACTCTTCGTGAGATAGTGGGAGTCGATCCCCACACAAATCCAAGCCCTTAGTGTCAAGTCTACGGAGGATTTAATGGGTTCCCCGCGTCCAGGAGTCATTTAGTTTTGAGTGTTCACGTAAAAGTGGTCTTACTCGAATATCCAGCATCAAAATAAGATCGGATTGTTTCGAGAATGAGGGACAATCTAGGCTCCCTGAGAGCCCAGGAGCCGATCAGACTTGGCTCAGGGTAGGAGACGAGGAATCTAATATTAAACACTTCGTAACGGCTTCCCTTTGAACTTACTCCTGTGAACCTTTACTGGAGATTCTCAAACCTAGTGCGCGTCCGCGAATTATGGCCTCAGCGGCCCCTCCAGCATATTTTGAGCTCAGCTGGTCGATCCTCAGCACTATTGGTATCGCCAACGCGCTCTTCGGCCTTCTCGTCGGCGGTATTACATCGTTCTCACCGGTCTGCGCGGTTCCAATTATTGCATCTGTGGGTGGCGCCATCGCCAACGGCCTCTGCTACTATGCCTTCTACAATGAGACGAATCCTATTATGGGAAGAGCTGTGGCATCCGTATTTGCTGATATATCATGGATGGTGAGAGAATGATCGGATAAATCAGCAAGGAAATGAGTTGCTGATCGAAACAGATCCAAGAAGCGGGTTACTCCTTTTATAGCTACATTATTCTTACTCGAATCCTGCGATCCATGTCACGACGTATCTTCATAACAGTCTTCTGGATCTCCATGCTTGGTATCCTAGTCGTCCGAACGATGATTGCCGTCTTCAGATTCCGCCTCATTAGGGACCAGGATACAGTCCGTCAGGAATTCATCAACCACCTTCATATAGCATACTTTGTTCTGATCGCCCTCGTTGAATGCGTCAGTGCGTACTTTCTTCTAAGAACTTTCGCAGCAGGCCATAAAATGTCCGTCACGGCGTTTACAACGACGACACCTTTCCGCTACTTGATACGAAGCACTGAACTACGCCTAGCACTACTTGCCCTCCTGGGTATCATGCGCGCAGTCACCTATTCATTTCAAGTATCTGCTCAAAGCGCGACAAGTGTTGCGAGCCAGCTAGATCGATTTGCATACACCATGGAATGCATGTTTCCTATCATACTACTGTAAGTAGTCACAGCCATTTGTTCGGGCAAGGACTGATTATCTCGCACAAGTATCGACATCCTTGCCTCTAAGCTTGTCTACCGTGGACAAGGCTATTCGCATTCTTCTCAAAAACAAGATACCTCACACAAGCAGGCTCATGACCGCCCAACAGCGCGAGCGGGTGGTCCATTTGATTCGCAAAAGGGTACATATGGTGTCCGCGTCTCAGCTGCAGGAAAGTTTGCACGGACGACGAGTTCCGAGGAATGCATAATACCGAGCTATCCGGAGCGAGGCACTCCAGAAACAGTTGAACTTGATGAAATAGCGCAGGAATCCACCTCCATTACGAAAACGGTCGAGATTGAACTCTACTCTGCCGAGGCGGACGCACGAAAACCAAGGGGGATCAAGGATCACTAGTAAGAGTGCTTTGTAAGGTTCATCGAGATATAAGCATGGATCGCAATGCCGCAACTTGGCATAGGTGCCTCCAAACGATTAATGAAATGAACTCGCATATGCGAATGCCAGATAGTGATCATTCGAGACATGAAATATATGAATGCCAGAAAGCACCTATTCTGAAATCACCGTTTTATATCATAATATATAATTTATGGCCCGGGTGTTAAACTCGCCTGACTCATAGGAATGGATGTCCAGTAATGCCATCCACTAGGGGGAGCTCTTGTTCTCAATAGTGGTAACGCCGTATTGCAGGGCTTCGGTGGCTACGATGAGAGGGTTGAGGTCAGTTTCTAGAAGTTGCTCGTATTTAAGATATTGTTCTCAGCTTCCCCCCCTCCAAATGTTGATCCAATGCTCATAATTGACAAGGAGGCCTTTATCAACATTATGGTGTAAAGAGGTGGCTTGAATATTGGTGAGCTTGCGTTGGGGGTGGGAGGCTTATTCTAACTTTCGAGCCCTGACAGCTCGGAGCTCCGAACCCGGATCACCGCGCCACTGGACTTTTTACGGATACGAAAACTTTATAATGTCGACTCACTTGATTGTTCGTACGGAGCACTCCACTCTCTATTTCAGTTATACCCAATTACTCAATACTACTATCCCTGCCCTCCCTACTAGAACGCTTGCTCGACGATATCGATCCCTGTAAAACCTATACCGTGGGCATCGCAATTCTCTCTAACATAGGAGAAGCTAATGTTATCCTAAGCTGCAAAAGATTCCAGCAGCACAAGGTAAGGAGCTGGCAGCCGCTGGCCCGCCGTGTCTAAGGCGACGATGATCTTCTCTTACACATCTCTTGTGCTGCAGATCAAACGTTCCCGGGAAGATCTGTGCAGTAATTTCTCCTTAGCTATTCTCATTTTGCTTTTCGGGATCACTATTAAAAGCGCGCACACAACATTAAGGGCGGGAATTAACTGCACATCACAGCAATCGTGGCCTTCAAAATCCCGTCGAATCTCATTCTACAGCGCGTCGGCTCTTCCAAGTTGATTTCGTCTCTATGCACTGCATGGGGCTTGTAGCGACATTTCAGGCATTCTGCAGTGGAAAAGCATCCTTCTATGCGACGAGGCTTCTCCTTGGCGTTTTCGAGGCAGGCTACACTCCAGGCTACCAGTATAATCTCGCATCTTTCTACAAACGTCAGAAGGTTGCGACCAGGACTGCAATCTTTTATGTTGGGAACTGCTTCGCTGCTGGAGCAGGGGCTCTCATGGCGGCTGGGATATTGGAGATGCACGGTAAAGGCGGTCTAGCTGGCTGGCAGCTATTCCGATCAAGTGATGGACCACTATACCGCAACAGATTCCTGGCCATCATCGGCCTTTAGTCAACTGTATTGATGTGGTAAGTGCTCTGGTAGGCATCTATTGGTATAGAAATTGTCATCTCATGGGGCGAGATCCCTCATCGTCAGCTAACGAGGGCACAATCGCTCAGGACAATGGCAATGAAGTTTCCCCACCAGGAAAGTCCTGAAGATATGAGATCTAGGATGGGCTCCACAGAGAGTGTGGACAGTATCCCAGCCATGCTGGCTAACTACGCACCAATCTCTAAGAATGGCTGGCTATTGTTCGAATTTTTCAATCTTAAGGCCTGCCAGGCCTCCCTTCAAGCGCCACTCTTCCATGATTTGTAGAAACTTTAGTGGACCACCACCATAGAATGAGTTTCGGGATAATCTTAAGCTTGGAACTCCCTCGTTGTTGTAATAACCAGGTGTGCATTCCTTCTGAAAACCTTCTCTGAATTTGGAAAATTCGAGAATTGTTTGAACCCATTTGTCATCCGCTTCTTGTGTGGGCTGAATAGTCTTGATGTTCCTCTTTCTGGCTTCACTAATGACATATACAAAGTGTACAGCTTGGTAGGCAGTGACATGCATGAAGTTTGGAGTCAATGCTGCTTGTAATATCTGTCCCATAAAGAAGTTCCGGAACCCGCGTGTCGTCCAGCCATGGAGAGTTGATGCGCCATTCTCCCACTTCTTAGAAAGCGGGAGCCCATCGGTTCTAGTTACCTCAAAGCCACTCCGGTGAGTCCAGTCTGTAGCAAGCTCGAATCTAGTTGTATAAATGAGGCAGTCCAACTCGTATTCAATCCCATTGGCAATGACACCCCTTTCGCTAATACTGTCAATTCCCTTTCCATCTGTGTCGACTAGTTGAACGATTAGAACATTAAAACTCTGCAAATATTCGTCGTGTAAGCACGGTCGCTTACAGAACTGGTTATAATATGGTTTAAGCTTCGCAGTGGTTTCTGGATTTTCAACAATCGAATCGACTCGTGCCCGGATTTGCTCCTTTTTCTCATAGTCACAAAGCTGACGCTCCTCAGCTAGTTCCACAGCGCTTTTCGGGTTATTCGGATCTATCGATCGGCGAACAAGTAGTTTGCGAATGATATCAGTCCAGCCATCGGCAACTAGATCTTCATCTTAATGACCCCCATTCACAACGATCTTAAAGTTGTCCATCCTCCGCTTTTACCAGTGATCACCTAGCGTTTTAACCCAATCTGGATCTGTCATTTTATTTCCTCGTACGTCTATACTACTAGGAGTACGCTGGAAAACATAAAGTTGTTATGCATGGTCGACCAAGTGTGGTACGATCTGCACGGCCGTCGCCCCGTACCTATAATACCTACCCACTTACCACCCAGCTTGTAGAGGCTACCTGTACTGTTACCGCCGGTGTAATTATAGTCCCACCGAGAGGAGTGAAAAGAGTGGCCCTTAAACTTTTCAATTCCTGGAATCCCAGGTAATTTTGGGCGGCGCAGTGGCCCTGCTGCAGAGATAAAGAACTGTGCTCTGAATACGTCCCCACGATCGCTGTGAGCAACCCACTCACTGGTTTCCGAGTCCCATGCAACCTTCTTGATATCGGTCTGAAAGATTGTTCTCGGGTAGAGACCATATCGGTGGGCAATCATTTTAGCATGGTCAAGAAGCTCGACGTTCCGGGCATATTCCTCGGTTGGGATATATCCGGTCTCATCCAGGAGGGGCATATAAACATAGCTCTCGATGTCACATAGGGCGCCAGGATATCTGTTCCAGTACCTTCAATTCGGGATATGTTCAGCGCAATTTCAATCCAGGAGATGAAGGCTCAGAAAGCTCACATACCAGGTTCCTCCAAAATCACCCCTTTCTCGACAATCCTTATATCACTAATCCCGGCTTCAATGAGTCGTACAGCGACAAGCTGGCCACCATAGCCGCCTCCAACGATCAGAACCCCAACTCGCTCACTTACTGGGCTTCTTTCTTTCCTTTTAACGTATGGATCTTGAAGATAATGGCCAAACGTCGGATCGTTATCTTCGATCGATCTGTACTGATCAACACCATCTGGGTTTGCGGCAAGTCGTTTGCCACGCTCCCGCTCGTACAGCGCGCCCGCAGAGCCTTGGGATCAAAGCCAAAATCGGGGTTCACTGGACTGGAGCACTCTTCACTCTGTAAGCTCGTGAGAGTGGACGGTACTCCCTCCTCATCAAGCACAGCCGGCATGGGATCAAGAAGGCTTTTGTTAGTCTGGTGGAGAACTACTCCGAGAGATGATGATACAACCTCAACTTGAGCCATATCTATGGATTTTTCCGACACGTAGCTAGCCAAGTGCCAATATACGTATCCCAGATTCCTGACCGCTACAAAATGTATATCGTCGCCACGCCTGGGCACTTTACTACTTTACCGGTACTCTAAAAGGCCTAGGACTTATAGAGATTAATGACATGAAGTGTGTGATGGCCAGCAACGTCGGCATCGTCTTCTTCTACGTCGACGACATCATTTTCCTTTATCATCGCCTACAGCAGAAGGAGATGAATGAACTACTCGATAAAATACAAGCAAAGTACCCTCTTCGAGTAATGGAACAAGCAAATTGGTTCCTAGGCATCAGGATACTTAGAAATCGACGATCCAAGCAAGTTTGGCTATATCAGGACACCTATGTGAATAAAGTCGCTGTAAAATACTATATACAAGGCACTCGAGTACCTTATACACCACTACTAAGTTAAAAACTACTCATTAATTAGGAGAAAGCGACTCCGCAAGAAACGCTACTATATCAATAGATTATGGGGTTAAACAACTTCGCGGCGACAATAACAAGGCTAGATATAGCCTTTAGTATCTCAAACCTATCGTAATTCCTTTAAAATCCAAGTAATACTCATCTTGCAAGTGCTCGTCGAGTTGTTAGATATTTGCAAGCAATATAGACTTACGCTCTACAACTAACTAGGCAGTAAAAGATGGACCTTTACGTTTACTCAGACGCCTCCTTTGCCGATCTCACTAATCGTAGGAGCTCTTAAGGTTGCCTTATAGTCCTAGGAGGTAACGTCATCGACTGGAAAGCAAGCAAGTAAAAGACGATCACTATATTAAGTACCGAAGTAGAATTAATAGCGACTAACTACGCTATAGGCTGGGCCATATATTGGAAAAGGGCTTTAGCTCACCTTAAGTAGTATCTCACTATAAATCTAGAGCTAGTTAACCTCTATCTAGACATTAAAGTACTCTGTAATAATACTTAAACTATTCGACTACTCACTTAGTCGATAAATAAGCTCGATATAAAGCTACGTTACGTCGATATTCGCAACTATTAGGTCCGTGAGAGGATCTAATAAGAACTCACTATAGACTGGGTGCCTACGGCGCAAATAAAGGCTGACGGTCTTACTATGGCACTCACTGGTGAAAAGTATAAGGTATTCGTAAAGGCACTTAGACTACGATAAATTAATATCGAGGTAGTTAAGTAACGCCTTATAATATAAGCACCTCCTTTAAGATGCGACGAGTACCTTTCCTATGTTCTCTACACTAAAATTTC
>Ga0105239_10002758_pt1 | contig 22053 bp, 14 predicted proteins | sample KBSC44metaG_FD_92761 | JGI IMG/M metagenome (GOLD analysis project Ga0105239, IMG submission 92761) | Corn rhizosphere microbial communities from Kellogg Biological Station, Michigan, USA - KBS C4-4 metaG | ecosystem: Host-associated > Plants > Roots > Rhizosphere > Soil | place: Michigan, USA... | reverse complement strand
TACTTCGCGACTTTCGAAGCGTGCACAGCGATTGCCGCCAATTGTTCAGCCGTTGGTTTAATATTCATTGTCGTGTCGGCAAAGAACAGCATGCGATCCCGCACCAAAACCATGTTCAGACCTGAAGCTGTGTGACTGCGTCCTGGCCCGATAATTTCTAGGATGGGGCGAACACACTCGGCGTAGTTCATAGTGGCGCCGGTGACAAACGCGTCCGCTTCACCTTTGTGAACCGCCATGGCCGCAAAGTAGTTCGCGTCCGCCATCAAGCGCTCGGCTTCGGCCTTCATCACGCCCTTACGCATGCGAAGTTGGTACATCTCAGTTGCGTAATCTTGGTAGCGTGGATCTTCAGCTGGATTGACGATCGGAACATTCATCAGGTTTTCGAGTTCAAGCTCACGAATTTTGGCGCGAACCAAATCTTCGTGGCCCATCAAAACCGGGTTCATCACTTTTTCGTTAACGACCGAGTTGATCGCTTTCAAAATTTTCGTGCTGCGACCTTCTGGGAAGTAGATCGTCGGCAAATGGCCACCTTTGGCGGCTGCTTTCGTTTTCACGCGATTGGCAATACTACGAATGAATCCACGCGTTTTACTTTGCAAAGCTTCGAGACGATCTTTGTATTCTTCGAAATCTTGAATTGGAAGTTGCGCAACGCCAGTTTCCATTGCCGCTTTTGCAACCGCTGGTGCAACTTTGAGCAGCACGCGGTTATCAAATGGTTTTGGAATAATGTACTCAGGTCCGAAGTGAAAAGTACGATTCGAGTAAGCGGCCGAAACGCTCTCTGGTACGTCTTCGCGAGCGAGTTCTGCGAGAGCTTTAACGGCTGCGAGTTTCATCGCTTCGTTGATTTGTGTGGCGCGAGTATCAAGTGCACCGCGAAAGATCGACGGGAATCCCAAAACGTTGTTCACTTGGTTGGGATAATCCGAGCGACCTGTCGCCATGATTACATCGGGGCGAGCTTGTTTTGCGGTCGGTGGATCAATTTCTGGATCAGGATTCGCCATCGCAAATACGATTGGATTTTTGTTCATGCCTTTGAGCATTTCAGGCGTCACCGCACCCGCAACGCTTAAACCGACGAACACGTCGGCGCCGTCCAGCGCTTCCGTAAGAGTTCGTTTTTCAGTGTCGACGATGAATTCTTCTTTGAATTTGTTCATGCCTTTTTCACGGCCGCGATAAATCACGCCCTGTGAATCGCACATGATGATGTTTTTATCTTTCACGCCAAGCGCTTTGAAAATACGTGCGCATGAGATCGAAGCGGCGCCGGCGCCATTCATCACGACTTTCACGTCGCCCATTTTGCGTTTGGTAATCAAGCAGGCATTGATCAAAGCGGCGCCTGAGATGATCGCAGTTCCGTGTTGGTCGTCATGGAAAACTGGAATTTTCATTTCTTTTTTGAGTGTCTCTTCGATCACGAAACACTCAGGAGCGGCAATGTCTTCCAGATTGATTCCACCGAATGTCGGTTCGAGCACTTTTACGGCGGCGACGAACTCATCGACTTTGGTCGTGTTGATTTCGATATCGAAAACGTTGATGCCAGCGAATTGTTTGAACAGAACGCCTTTACCTTCCATGACAGGTTTGCCGGCGAGTGGGCCGATGTTGCCGAGGCCAAGAACGGCGGTTCCATTTGTGATCACCGCAACCAGATTGCCTTTGGTGGTGTAGTCGTAAACTTTGGCCGGATCTTTCGCGATTTCTTTGCAGGGCGCTGCAACTCCGGGAGAGTAGGCGAGAGCCAGCGAATGCTCAGTCGAGCACTCTTTGCTCGAGATAACTTCAACTTTTCCCTTTGGTTCTTTGGAGTGATAAGCAAGTGCTTCTTTTTCAAGATCGCGACGATTGATGGTCATGAAAGTCCCTCTTAAAACGGCAAAATTTTGGCCGACCCACAAGTTAGAGATTGTTGGGGGTAATAGTCAAGTTGCTGCCCAGCAACATTCCTCGACAAAAACGGCTTTACCACTCACCCTTCATAAGACTCACCCTTGGAGGAAATCAACCATGAACGAACGTGACGTCGTCCTCGTTGAAGGCATTCGTACGCCTTTTGCTAAAGCCGGCACAAAATTAAAATCGGTCCATCCGGCAGAGCTCGGTCGCACGGCTGTGCAACAAGCCATCGCAATGACCAATCTTGATGTGAATGAAATCGATGAAGTGATCATCGGTAACACCGGAAATCCTCCTGACGCCGTGAACATCGCGCGCGTCGTCGCTCTTCGCGCTGGCGTTCCTTTGAAAGTTCCAGCTTTCACCGTTCACCGCAATTGTGCTTCGGCGCTTGAGAGTATCGCTTTGTCCGTCGACAAAATTCGCGCCGGCTCCGCCGACACGATTATTGCGGGCGGAACTGAGAGCATGTCGCAACTTCCAATTTTGATGAGCCCTGTGCAAACCAAAATTTTAGAAGCATTGGGTTCGGCGCGTACGGGTGGTCAGCGCATCGGCGCGTTGATGAATTTGCTCAAAGCGGACATGAAGCAAATTGTTGAGATGGTGACAACGTCGCCTCTCGTTGCAACGGCAAACAAACCACGGATTGCGGTCATGGAAGGTCTGACAGATCCTTTTGTCGGCATCAACATGGGCCAAACCGCTGAGATTTTGGCGAAAGAATTTAACATCTCTCGTAAAGAGCAAGATGAGTTTGCTTTGTCGTCGCATCAAAAAGCGGTGGCGGCGCAAAAAAGTGGCCGCATGGGCGAAGAGATCACACCTGTATTCTTGCCGCCGAAATACAAAGACCCTGTCGCTGAAGACGTCGGTCCTCGTGCTGAACAAAGCTTAGAGCAGCTCGCAAAATTAAAACCGTTCTTCGATAAAAAATTTGGTTCGATCACCGCCGGCAACTCATGCCCAATCACTGATGGTGCAGCCGCCGTCGTGTTGATGAGCCGTAAAAAAGCGAACGATTTGGGGCTAAAACCAATCGCGAAAATTCGCTCTTATGCGTTTGCTGGTCTTGAGCCTGAGCGCATGGGACTTGGTCCTGCGTACTCGACTCCGATTGCGTTGAAGCGTGCCGGTCTGACTTTGAAAGACATGGGCTTGATCGAGCTCAATGAAGCGTTTGCGGCGCAAGTGATTGCGTGCATTCGCGCGTTGAACAGCGATGAGTTCTGCAAAACCAAATTGGGATTGAGTGGCAAGCTCGGCGAGATCGACATGAACACTCTCAACGTGAATGGTGGAGCGATTGCTCTGGGTCACCCAGTTGGAGCGACGGGCACTCGCATCACTTTGACTTTGGCTCGTGAAATGAAAAAACGAAATGTGCAGTTCGGTTTGGCGACACTTTGTATCGGTGGTGGTCAGGGCGGAACGATTGTGTTGGAGAGGGAGTAAGCGATGAGCATTCAAGAGAGCGTTAAGATTGTTCCAAAGGGCGATATCGCCTTTGTTGAATTTGATTTGATCGGTGAAAAGGTCAACAAACTTTCGTCTCCAGTCCTCACTCGTTTTCGTGAGATCGTGGGCGAGTTGAAAAAATCTTCGTACAAAGCGGTGGTTTTGATTTCGCGCAAATCGAAAATCTTTATCGCGGGTGCGGACATCGAAGAGATCAAACGCATCACTACCAAAGAAGAATATTTGAATGTGTTGAAACAAGCGCATGATATCTTCAATGCACTCGAAGATCTGCCAATGCCAACGATCGCGGCTATCCATGGCGCTTGTCTTGGTGGCGGCTGCGAGATGGTTCTGTCTTGCGATTACCGTTTGTGTTCAGATGCTTCAGAAACTCGCATTGGTCTGCCAGAAACCAAACTCGGTATCATTCCAGGTTTTGGTGGCTGCGTTCGTTTGCCACGCACAATTGGTTTGCAAGCATCTCTTGATATCATTCTTGCTGGTAAAGCGGTGGATTCACGCAAAGCCGGCAAAATCGGTTTGGTGGACGAAGTCGTTCCAGCAACGATGCTTGAAGCGCGCGCCATTGCCTTTGCAAATGAAGTTGCAAGCAAGGGCAAACGTCGCAAAAAATTCGCAGCTAAAGGCGCGATGAATAAGTTTTTGGAATCACCACTTGGTCGTGGCGTTGTGTTTAGCCAGGCTCGTAAGGGCGTGATGAAAGCGACGAAAGGTTTTTACCCAGCGCCGCTCGAAGCGATCAAAGTCGTTTCGAAAACCTACGGCATGTCGAATCGCGATCGTGCTTTGCAAATTGAAATGGAAGGCTTCGTTGAAGTCGCTACCACTTCGGTCAGCAAATATTTGATCGATCTCTTCTACATCATGGAAGAAGTGAAAAAGCAGACGGGCGTTAGTGGCCCGGTCAAGGCTCGCACAGTGAATAATATGGCGGTTCTTGGCGCCGGCACCATGGGCGGCGGAATTGCGCAAGTGGCGGCCGATAAAGGCGTTCACGTTCGCATGAAAGATATTTCGAACGACGCTTTGGCGATCGGTTACAAACAAGCTTACGACATTTGGGCAAAAGATCTGAAACGTAAGAAGATCGACAAATTTCAATTCGAAGCAAAAATGGCACACATCACAGGTGGCCTTGATTACGCAGGCTTCGGACAGATGGATGTTGTTGTCGAAGCGATCGTTGAAGACATGAACATCAAAAAGAAAGTGATCGCAGAAACTGCGAAGTACTGTCGCCCTGACACGATCATTGCGACGAACACTTCTTCATTGAGTGTCACAGAGATGGCGGAAGCTGCTCCAAATCCAGAAAACTTCGTCGGCATGCACTTCTTCAATCCAGTGAACAAGATGCCGTTGGTCGAAGTCATTCGTGGTCCAAAAACTTCAGACGAAGCGACTTCAACGATTTTTGAATTGTCGAAAAAAATGGGCAAGACTCCAGTTGTTGTCAAAGATGGCCCTGGTTTCTTGGTCAATCGTTTGCTGATGCCATACATGATTGAAGCGATGTTCTTGCTTCAAGATGGTATGTCGGTTGAAGTTGTCGATCGCTACTATACAAATCATTTTGGTATGCCAATGGGTCCATTCCGTTTGATGGATGAAGTGGGTCTCGATGTTTGTATTAAGGTTGTTCGCATCTTTAGAAAATCTCTCGGTGAGCGCATCGAGGTTCCAGGCGTTGCCGATCGAATGTATGAGTCGAAACTTCTTGGCCGCAAGGGCGGTAAAGGTTTTTACAACTACGACGACAAAGGCAAAGAGACCAGCGTGAACGCTGAGATTTATAAAACGCTTGGGCTGAAACCGCCAACTAACACTCTCACTGAAAAAGAGTGCTTGGAGCGTGGCGTGTTTGTGATGATCAATGAAGCTTCTCTTGCGTTGGTGCAAGATCGCATCGTTGAAAAACCACAAGACGTGGATCTTGCCATGATCATGGGAACTGGGTTCCCACCATTTCGTGGCGGCTTGCTCAAATACGCGGACGCGATTGGATCGAAAAAAATCGTGCAAGAGCTTGAGCTCTACGCTGCGAAATGCGGTCCACGTTTGAAACCGGCGGCACCACTCTCGCAAATGGCACTCACGAATCGCGGTTTTTATTCGACAGCAACGGGCAACGGCGTTCGCGCTGCAGCCGAAGCCTCAGTTTAACCCGTCATCCTGAGGCGAAGCCGAAGGATCTCAATCGTAACGAAAGCCGATCCGTTAGGTTCGGCTTTTTTTCACGTGGTTTACTTCTTGCTTTGAATCACGGCATGAACTCAGTTATTCGCAAATTTAGTTTACTGATGTTGTTGATGCCATCGCTGTACGCTCAAGCTGAGGACAACTTGCCCCTGTATCGGTGTTACTCGAGGCTTCGCGTCCAAGGCGCCTTAGAAAATGTCGATGTTGCATTGGATCGGATTTCAAGAGTCGTCACGATTGAAAGTCGAATTCATAGGGGCGTGCAAGGGACGGCTATCATCGAAGTGGAGTCCATCGTTTCAATGACCGGGCTCGATCGTGATGACGTGAAATCAAAAGTAAACAAAAACAGCCTCCAAATGTACTTGTCGGTCACCAATCAGCCATTGGCTGGCGCGGAAGTCGTCTTCCTGGGCTGCGCTGAAATGCCGCTAAAGCCCTAGTCCGCGGAAATTATTTCAAAAGCGGTATTCTTTTGCAGAAACGCGGATGAATCGTGTTTATCGATAGGATGAAAACATTCATTCTTTCTTCTATTTTTATTGGAATTTGCTCATACGGTCTCAGTGCTTCGGCAGTCGAAAAGATTTGCACGGGTGGTGAGAACTGTGAGTCGACTCTGGGCTGTTCAATTGTTATCGATTACGACGCCAAACAATTGGAGCTCAAGCAGACACCAAAAAACTATGACGACGCCGAAGGTTCTTACGACTATGTCGGAATTAAGAACCAAGCGGGTGTCGACTATCTCACTTATCAGGGTGATGATCCGGGCCATCAAGACGGCTATCGCTTCATGCTCGATGAGAAGACGGGCAAGATGTTGCTGCGTATGTATTCGGGCCCTGAGGGAACTCTCGACGCCGTTTACGTCTGCCACGATCGCAAGTAGTAATCACGCGTCGGAAACCATTCGTCGTCGAAAATGCGCGATCTGATCGATCATGATTTCGCGATTGATCGGCTTACTCATGTGGCGGTCGAATCCGTTGGCGATGCATCTTTCGCGTTCTTCATGAAGGGCATGGGCGGTCAACGCAAAGATGGCTCCCTGATATCCCTGCTTTCTAAGTAAAGACGTGGCCTCATAGCCATCCATGACTGGCATTTGCAGATCCATCAGAATGACGTCGAAAACTTCCGCCGTCGCTTTTTCGACAGCCTCCTTTCCGTCAGTTGCGGTCGTGACCGATGCGCCGGCGAGTTCAAGCAGTTGCGCAAACAAAGTTTGATTGTCGAGGGAATCATCGACAACCAAGATGTTCATTCCATCCAGACGTGACTGCAATACGGTTCGAACACTTTCTGCCGGCGTTTTAGGTGTTGCTCCGACTGTTCCTGCATCCACCGATATTCGAAAAGTGCTTCCTCGGCCAGGGGCACTTTCTTCTAAAGCAACGTCGCCTCCCAAGAGGCGGGCCAGCTGGCGAGAAAGGACAAGCCCTAACCCTGTTCCGCCAAATTTTCTCTTTCGTGTTTCGTCGAGTTGTGAAAATGGGCGAAACAGCTTTGTTCTCTGTTCCTGACTAATGCCGAGCCCGGTGTCGGAAACTTCAATGATGAGATGTAATCGCCCTTCTTGAGAAACGGTCCAAAGTTTGATTTCAATCGAACCTTTTTCCGTAAATTTAATTGCGTTGCCGATGACATTTGAAAAGATCTGGCGCAAGCGACTCGGGTCAGTTGAAATTTGAATTGATAAGGAATCAGGTGTTGAAATTGTAAACTTCAAACCTTTGGCTTGAGCTTTAAATCGCCAGACCGTGTTCAAATCCGAAAGTATTTCATCTATCGATACAAGACGCTTTGAGATTTCGAGTTTACCAGCCTCCACTTTGGAAAGGTCCAAAATGTCGTCGATGATTCCTGAAAGGAGTTCGCTCGCGCGTTGGATTGTTCCAACGTATTTTTTCTTTTCGGCTGGAGAAACGCCCTCTGATGCGAGCAATTCCGAAAAGCCGACAACTACACCGAGTGGCGTGCGGATCTCGTGCGACATATTTGCCAAAAACGTCGTTTTTGCTTCGTTAGCGGCCTCAGCCACATCGCAAGCGGCTTTCGACTCCTCCGCCTTTCGCCGCTCTTCCAATTGACTGACGATCGCTTTTTCGGCTCGCTTTTTCAATACGCCCACCATGATTGCGATCAGAGGAATGGTAAGGGCCCAAATAGCAATTCGACGAAAATTTTCTTCTGTGTAAGCAAACAGTTGGGCCTGGGTGGAGTAAAACATGATTAAGTAGAGCCAGGTGATGAGGCCGCTAAACAATCCAGAACTTAAGCCACTAAAGAATGAGGAAAACACGACGACGAGGAGAAGGATCGCCGGAGGATTAGGGATGATGAAAATAAAACGGCGAAAAATCTCGAGCACTAAACAGATCAGTGCGGCGAGGAGCGGGCCCAATAAAAATCGACGGGCGTGCATTTTTACGACTCCATGTGAATCTTGGCCTCTGTCATAGTCGATAGTTCAAAGATTTAAAAACAAAAAAAACGAACGGCAGTCCTGGCTTCTTAGGAATCAGTCAAACGAGTTATTTTTCTTCAAGAGCGGCGACTGATAAATCGTCGTCGTTCACGACGGTAAATAGCGTTTCAATCTGAGGCAGACAATTGTTTCGACAGCTGTCGCCAGGAAGCCAGCCACTAACAAAGTAAGCGAATCCTAATTGGCTTCGTTTTCGCATCCGCATGAAGTCATGCAACGACCAAGGGGAGTTGAATGAGACATGCGATCGTTTTGCTTGCGATGATGGGGTTTTATTTTCAAGCTTGTGCCGAAGATGTTCCAGGGTCCTACCAAGTGACCGTTTCGGTAAAGACCGATCCGACGCTTTGTCAAGGGCATGAGAATTTCTGGGTGAGATGTGAGCCGGTGGATCTCGGCAAGGATTTTAAGGCGGCGACCAAAAGCTATGCACAACATTGCCATTCCGGCTGGAAAGATCTTTTTGCAACCGCGAATTGCAAGTGCATCGAGCGCTATCCTAAGTATCATGAGCAAAATCCAAAGCAAATTTACAAACAAGAACCGGCTGAAATCTCAGTCAGCAGGAACGCAACTCCGCAGGTGTCCATGGGAATGTTTCTCTATCAAACTTTCGGGCCAAAGTACTACGCGGGTTTTGCTCGATTTAAAGATGGCAAGCCCCTGTTTGAGGGCGCCGATGGGGTGAACATCAATTGTGATAATGCTGATCAATTTGTTCCGCATGAAAAACGGACCCAATTGGAAGAGCCCGGGACATCGACCTAAAATAAAAAAAGCCTGAACTTATTCAGCTCAGGCTTTCTCAAGGGAACTAAGTTGAACGGATTGCTTAGTTCTCTTCAAGAGCGGCGACTGATAAATCGTCGTCGTTCACTTTGCTCAACGAAACTTTTTTAAGTTCAAGTGTGGTTTTGCGTTTATTTTGGAAATTGCTCACTTCCATTGTTTTTGCGCGCCAGTATTTGTCGCCCACTTTTTGATAGCCTTTGAATTCGCTACGTTTAAGTGGCGCGCCTTTGTCATCCCAGTATTCCATTTTCACCAAACGGTAATCGGGAACAGCGACCCAAGTGTGAATTTTGCTATATGAAGAATCAGAACCTTTTTTTACAACGCTTTCGATTTCAACCATGCCAGCGTTACGAGACACGACTTTGTTCTCGAACATGCGGTAGGTCGAGGCACGCATATCTTCGTAAGCGATTTCTGAATCTAAAAATTTACCTTTTGAACTCGAACCTAAGATGCGGCGAGTTTTCTTTGCTGATGGCAAGTAAAGCCACTGGTCTTCTTTTGTCGCCGAGTTCACGCTCAAAAGCGCGAGACCTTTTAAGTCCGATGGCTTTTCTAAACGAACAAGAGCTTTTTGCTCCTTGCCGTTTTTGCGAAGGATCGACATCCAACGCTCTTTTGTAGAACCGCCGGGTTCTGTCGTCACCATTTTCATCTCAACGGATTCTTGTGGTGGTGAAGAGCGAATCTCCACTTGTTTTAAAACGTCTTCAGCAGAGAGGTCGGCTGCGCGAGCGCCGAAAGCTGATACTAAACCTAAGAGCGCGAGAATTGCGTACGGACTTAATTTCATTGCGGACTCCATCCATGTTCTACGTTTAAAAAGGTTCGCATCTTTCGAAAAGCCCATCAAGAGCCAAGGAAATCTCTGGATCAACGATGGTAACCAAACAAGATCGCCCAAAAGCCCGGCTGCGATTGAGATCAACATAAACGCTCCAAACATTTTATTTACCGGAAAGTAGGAGAATAAAAATATAGAAAACCCAACAAACAGACAGAGACTCGACACGAGGATGGGATTGGTTTCTTCGGCGACAACTCGACCAATGGGCAGTTTGTCGATCGAGCGTGGGCGATGCTTCATTAAGTGTTTGAGGCGTTCAAGCACATAAACTGTGTTGTCAAACGCGAGACCGAGCGAAATCGAAAAGATGATCGCAATCCCTGGTTTGATTGGAACTTTAAAGAGCGCCAAGAATCCCATCAGTAAAATCGGTGGAACAAAATTTGGTATGGCCGCCACGAGTGCCCAGCGAATGGAGCGGAAGGTAATTGCAAGTAACAGCACGATCCAAAACATCGCATCGAAAAATCCCCACATCAGTTTCTTGGAGAGCTCGTGATTCACTTTTGGAACAACCGCGCCAATGCCCGTGAACTGAATATCCGCTCTTGGAAATGCCGATTGCAAATCGCGTTCAATCATCGCAGTCTGAATTTCCATTTGATCCGACGGCAAATCAGGAAAGCGAAATGCGAGGCGAGTGGAATGCTCATCCGGAGAAATAAAATGGCCCAACGGATTGTTCGCTGACATATTAAACAAGAATTGAATTTCAGCGACACCTTGTTTGGTTTTTGGTAAAGCCTCTTGGCCGGCCATCATAAAATCAGAGATGGTCATGAGGCTGCCGATGCTTTTGTCATGACGCCATTTTGCACCCAAGCGATTGAGTGCTTCGAGATTTTTTGGATTCTTCCAAGGGTCGGATTCTTTAAGGCTGACGATCACATCGAGATTGACGCTGCCACCGAGTTTTCTACCAATAAAGTCGGTCGCACGACGCGCGAGATTTTTTGCTGGCAGATCATCGAACAAACGAGCGGTCCAAGAGATCTGAGTTCCTAATATCGAAAACAAAACGACAAGGGCTGCAACGCCCGCATTGATTTGCCAGTTGTGACGAATCATCCAGATCGCAAAACCGCGACGACTTCCAAGCCACTTGCGCGGAACAGGCCATGGCATCCAGAGGTAAAACGCGGGTAGCATCACGAGTGTGACGAGAGAACCTAGGCAAACTCCGACGGTCACGCCAAGGCCATATTGCGAAATCAGAGGAACGTCTGACGGAATCAATGTCGCAAAACCAATCGCTGTTGAAAGTGCGGCTAAGATATGTGGCACCCAAAGTTCGCGCATCAGTCTCAAGAGAGCAAGTCTTCGATCAGTGAAACCTTCTTGCTGAATTTTTCCCATGCGAACAAGTGTGCGCGTGATGATTCCGAGGCAACATGCGGTCACTAATATAGATAAAGTTGAGGACAGCATGTTAAAGGTGAAATGTAGGTACGACATCGCACCCAGTGAGATGATGTTACTTGCCGCAATGATCAGGCAGACTTTCCAGAGTAACGACCAACCGTGAAACATCGCTTTTAAAACCAAAAGTGCCGCGAGCAATGAAAGAGCTAAGAAGATCACGATCTCTTTAGATAGCAACGTCAAAAGCTCTGTGCGAATTGGCGAAGATCCTCCCATGCGCACATATGCATCTGGGAAATATTTTTTGCCCATGAGAACTGCGCGATGAGTGAGGGCCTTTTGTCGGTCGATTGGAATTTCATTCGAGGCGATCAAAATCGCAATGCTCATTCCGTCCTCAGAGAGAAGTGATGGAACAAACAAAGGATCTTTACTGATCTTGTCGTTTGAGAGACCGGCTTTACGAAGATCGTTGATGGTGCCGAACATTAACTCGTGGTCTTTAGTTAATGCCGTTTGCACGTTACCTAGACTCATCACTTGCTCAACGTCGCGGAGCTTTTCGAGATCCTTCGTGAGTTGCTCGACCTTCTTCAGATTGCTGCCTCGTAGGAAGGACTGGGTTTTTCTTCTCTGAGTGACAACTAAGATCTCAGGAGAATACTTTGGCATCTGAAATAATTTTTTATTGGCATCATCATTTAAAATAAGGCGGTGCCCTTGAGGAAGAAATTGCTCCGCCGAATAAGTCATAGGAATGCGGAGAGCTCGCTTCACGCTCCATACAGACAAAGTAGTGACAACAAGTATGACAAAAACAGTAACTAATTTGAGCAACAGGGTTTTAAAGTTTGTCATGCGTAACTTTACGGATTTTGGTCGAGTCGACTTAAGTCCGAGCCGATAGATTTGTCGGCACAAACGGGGGAACGAGCAATGCGTAAATTCTTAAAAAATTCGATCAAGGTTTGGTCACTGCTTCTCGCGATCAGTTCTTCACTCGCCATCGCTGAAACGCTCAATACGACTGGCAGCTTCGTTGTGCACGAGAAAGACATCACTCAATATATAAAGGATCAAACGGCCCAGTGGTTGGTTCCTAGCCAAGTGATTGTCCCAAGCCTTACATTGAATGCTCCATACAAAACGACTTTGACTAATATATCTTGGCAAGGAAACGCGTCTCTAAATTGGACTAAGAATTCTACGAATAATGTTTGGGTTTTTGACGGTCAAACAACCGGCGTAACTTTGTACGCAGATACTTTTGCCATCCACGACACCATCACAATTAATGTCGGTGGCAACAACATCACGTTGCGCCTTGATGTGAATTGCCAAAACTTAGCGTTGACGATGCCGGGTCAGTGGAAAGTGCACGGACAAGTTCCGATGTCGTGGGTGGGTGGTCAATTGACTGCGCCTCTTCAAGGTTTAACCTTGACTCCATCAACGCAAGTTCCAACTGTTAAAATTGGGACTTGCACAGGTCCAACTGGCGTTGAGACATATTTGAATCAATTGATTGCCACTCAGTATTCGAACCCTGCTGGTTTGCAAGCATCCTTGAATACGGAACTTCAATCGCTCATCAGTTCGCAAGTGGCGAACATCATGGCGACGATGAATAAACCAGTATCATTTGATATGCTGGGTGCAAAGATGGCGTTCACTCCAAGCGTTGGCCAAAATTTGACGAGCGGCACTTGGGTGATCGACGGTCCATTGGTGTTCTCAGCGCCTCAAGGTAGCGGCAGCAAAACGATCCCGCAAGGCTACACGATTGCGAATATGACAGACGCTCGTGCTTCAGGTTTCGCATTTAACAATGCGCTGTGGCCAGAAATTATGGGATTTGCTTCGCGTGGCGGTCTTTTCACTGTGAAAGAACCATCGTCGGCCATCGCCGCATTTCAATCGTTCATGAATAACCGCATGGAGCAATTCTTCGTGTGGAGCGATTTGATGAACTTCCCAGTGACTCAACCGTTTAACTTTACGTTCCAAGCGACATCAACACCGCAAATTCAGTCGCAAACAAATACATTTCCAGGTGTTCAGTGGAATGTTGCTTCACCTCTCTATGTTCAGATGGATGCGGTTTATTCCAACGGTGCGGTTCCTTACACGCAGTTCACTTCGAACACTCCAGCGAGTGTACAGTTGTCGGCGAAGGCGGTGAATGGCGCGTTAAACGTGACTTATTCAATCACCAATTTGGATATGGCTTACGCTTTCAGACGTGAATTCTTAAAGATCCGTCAACCAGCGTTCGGTATCGGCATGGGACCTATTGATCAGGCGGTACAATCGGCTGAAACGAATCAAACTTGGTCTTATACGATGCCAGATAGCGCTTCACCGCTTCCTGGCTATCGGATCTTGTTCTCAGATTTGATTTTCGGAAAGAAAACTTTCCGCCTCGAAATGGGTATCCAGAAGAAATAACTCTGCCCAGGCAGAGCTGTTTTGCTCTGCCTGAACATACTTTTTTACAAGCAGCCGAGTTTCATTCCAATTCCTCAAAGCGACGTGCTAACAACTGCGCTAAACCACAATAGAGTGGACTTAATAACTTCATGGGGAGTTGAGTATGAAAGTTTTCGCTAAGTCGGTGATCCTGTCTTGCCTTTCAGTTTCCGCATTCAGCACATTTGCCGGTGTTCCAGATTGCATTTCAGATAAAACCCAATGGCCGGGCGACTACTACGTCGAATTGAAATTGGCTGGACGCTCAACTCAAGAAGTCGCAAAATTTATCAATATGTTAACGGTTGATCCGATTTGGCCAGGTACTGTTTTTGCCAATCAGGTCGACAAAAGCGGTAAGCACGTTGCGCTTTCGGTTACGGTTGAGCCGAATATGAATCGATTTCCTAAGGGCACAACACTCGAGCAAACACGCCCTGCAGTTGAAAAAACAATCTCTCAACTGATGGCACTTCCTGGAGTGACAGTCACTTGCCCTGAAGCTGGCGAATAGGAATCGTCTCGCGGCTTCCTCGCTTAGAAAAAGTAAGTTAGATCGATCACGGCGTGATCATTGTCGCCATAGGTTTTTAGCAAACCATCTTTTTTGGCCGAAATGTCACGCCATGAAATATCCCACCGAAGTGCATCAGTTAACTTTTCTGAGTAACCGGCGATCCAAAATATTCCGTCTTGCGTGACATTATAAAGAACGGATGCGTAGAAATATTTTTCGTCATTGATCGCCCAGCGAAATCCGATCATCGGGGTGTTGTCAAAAATTCGATAACCAGAGTCAGGCAGGTTGCCACCTTGATCCGGATATTTTGCGTAATAGTAGTGCACGAGCTGTGTCAGAGTTGTTGAACCCAAATCCCAGTTCTTCTCAAGACCAATTCCGCTTTGCCACATCCATGGCGTCACGTTGTACGCGTCGGGCGGTGGAACCGTTGCGACGTAAGCGGACTCACCACGTAAGATCACGTCGCCTAAATTTGCACTGAAGCCGAAAGCCGATGTTTGCGTTCGATAGAACATCGGATGCAAAATGATCGGATTGTCCAATTTGATAACGAGATTGGGTGGAAGTGATTGGAAAGTTCCGCCTGTGGTGTCTAAGAGAAACGAAGGCGTTGAAGCCGCGCCGTTAAAATACATCGCGTGCAAATCGAGTGAGTCGAAATGCTTTACAAGATTCAAGCCGAAGTTATTGTTAAGAGCAGAGTTGACCGTCACGGGGTTTTGAATGTCATAGGTGACGGGATTTGTTAATAGAGCCTGTCCTCGGCTTCCCTGATAGTTGATCGCCACATTGTTGATCGTATTGCGCGGGAGCCAACGGCTATCATTCGACGGAAAAATGGCCTTCGCTTGAAATGGAATGTACATCGCCGAAATTTCCCAGCCGCGCGGATTCCATTGAAAATTCACCATCGGTGCGCCTCGTTTAGCGCTGTTTAATGGATCAAAATAGGTGTGTTGGTTTACGACATCCATGGGACTGTAGATATCCATCACGCCCCAGTTGACAGTGTTCCAACCAATGATCGTTTTAAATTTTCGTGTGGGCTTGTATTCCACGTACGCTTCATAAAGATCCGCGAAATAATTCTCCGGTTGATATTTTGATACCAAGTTGGACTGGAAAGTCCCTTTGAACGAGTAACGGTACTGCTTATTAATTTTCCCGTCTTGATCAAGTTCGATTCCAAGTCTCGGTGTTACGGTATTTGTCGACGCACCAAGATCTTTGGGAAAATACTCCGTCAGCGATTCAAGCTTTCCGGAGAGCGCAAGCGCCGAAGTCGAAATAAAAAAGGAAAAAATCAATACGGCGGCTTGAATGTTTCGCATGGGTCAAAAGCGTGGCCCATTTTACTCCCGACGTCAATGCAAGCTAGCTGTGCGAGTCAATGGTGGACTTCACCTTTCAAACGTCCGTAACGTTGATTGATGGCATTTGCAAACTCGTTTGATCCACAAGCGTTTTGGTCTCTGATTGGCGGCAAGCCAATTATCGAAGCTCCTCGATTGCAACTGCAGTCGCGCGAAGAGGCGTACGCATTTTTAAAAGCGTACGGCTACGATCTGGAAATTCAAACCGATCGCGAGAAAGCTTGGCTGATTCATTCGCGCGCCGTGACTTATCTTCGTACAAGAATTTTGAAGCCGAGTGAAACTTTGCCTGACGATGTAGCAGATCCTCGTCAACTTAAAGACCTGACGAATTTGTTGCTGTGGGCGAGTCTTCGCGACTCCGGCGCCGAGAGTTTGCAAAAATGGTCATGTGCGGTCTTAAGAGTCATGCATGTCGTGGCTCACTTACATAACGATTTGTTCAGTTTTTACTCATCTGAAATTCAAGACGAGATTTTTAAGCCCTATCGTCAATTCATCCAAAGTGATCTGTCGACGGGAATTAAACTATTGGCGCCAGATGATGGCGAAATGATTCCGCTTAAAAAATTCGACATGAAGCCGTTTAAAGATTCGAACTCTTCCATCACCAAACTTTTGGCGAAACCAGAAGAAGTCGCGTTCGGGCTGATGGATAAAATCGGCGTTCGTTTTGTGACTGAGACGTTGTTTGATGTTTTTCGTGTAATGCAGTTTTTGGTTCGTCATCACGTCGTCAGTTATCCGCATGTGATTCCATCGCAAACTAACAACACGCTTTATCCAGTGAATGTGTTTTTGGAAGTGATGGAAGGTTTGCCCAAGCGTTTAGAGATGAAGCCAGAAGAACTCGACAACATCTTAAAACAGCGCTTAGAAAAAGAATCGTCGCGTGCCAAGTACCTGTTAAAACCGAACGTGTTTACGAGCAAAGATTACCGTTTCGTTAAATTCATCAACCGTCAGCTCGTGCGGATCACGTTGCCTGAGGGCGGTCGTCAATTTACCTTCTTTTATCCCTATGAAGTCCAAATCATCGATGCCGAACATTACGAAGCCAGCCAAAAGGGTGCGGCTTCGCATGACGAGTACAAAGCCCGTCAACGGGCGCGAGCTCGACAACGGATCATGGGCGTTGACGCTTAAAAAATCGGTGTTACAGTCGAGTTAGTGAGACTTTTAGGATTTATTCTCATTTTAATGTCGACGGCTGCGTATGCCGACAAAGAAAACCTCGGAACGTTGTCGATTTCTGACGTTTTGCTCAGGCCACAATTCACGGCCGCGCCACTTGGCGTGGCTTCACGCGGATTTACCATTGGTGAATCATCGCTTGCAGTAAAATGGGATTACGAGAATGTCTTCTCGGGTCACGTGCGCATTGGGTCTGAAGATTTGGTCGCGCCTCCGGCTCACTTTACAAAAGACGTAAACAGCAATCAGCTCACCATGGTGGAAGCATTTGCAGAGTACAATCATCCTTATGGCCGTTTTCGTTTGGGAATGCAGCCGATTGATTTTGGTCTCGAAGGTTCTAAAACCGAAGGCGACTTGATTTTCCCGCGCTCGTTGCTGTTTGAACGTCGGGTCGTCGGCCTTCGCGATATCGGTTTTGGTTACTACATCGAGTACAACAATTTCTATACTGAGTTTGTCATTCATAACGGTGAAGGCGGTAACACCGTTGATAATAACTATTGGTACACCGCTCGTTGGGGTTACAAGGGCGATCGGTATGAGCTTGGAATGACCGGTCAAACGGGCCGCACCAATCCAGTTTCGACCAAAGACAGCGGTGACCTTTTGGCGGGAGTCGATGTCACGCAACCCGAGTGGTGGCGTCTTGGTGGACTTTATTTCTCATGGCGTCCAAAACGGGTGGTGCTCGAGACCGAAGCCTACATGGGGCAGTTGGTGCAGAGTAGCACGAGCCGCTTTGCTGCGGGTCACATGGATGTTGGCTATGAATTCTTAGAAACGTTTTCGACACATTTGCGCTACGACGTCTTAGATCCGAATTTAAACGTCAATAACGATGGCGTTCAACGGGCGGCTTTAGCGATCGTGTTTGCTAACAAATCGCGCAATTCACGTCTGATCTTAATGGCGGCCCATGATTTTAATGAAGGCCGCAAAGCCGACGACCAGTACCGAGTCATTTGGTCACTTTCTCCCACCCAATTGCCTTCGTCTTTTTAAGTCGATATAGTCACTCCTCAATCAACGAAGGGGAGTCTGATGGTGTTTCAGAAGCTAGGTGTTTTGGGCGCGGGTCAAATGGGCAACGGTATTGCTCAGGTGGCGGCGCAGTCGGGATGCCCTGTCGTCATGGTCGACATTTCTCAAGCGTCTTTGGATAAAGGCATGGCCACGATCACTGGCAGCCTCGATCGTTTAATTAAAAAAGAAATTTTGAAAGCCGACGACAAAGCAAAGATCCTCGGTCGAATCAAAACATCGACTTCGACAAAAGACTTCGCAGGTTGTGACATTGTTGTTGAAGCCGTGACTGAAAACATTGATTTGAAATTGAAGCTGTTCACCGAGCTTGATCAAGTTTGCGATAAGAACGCCGTTCTTTGTTCCAACACATCGTCGATTTCAATCACCAAAATTGCTGCTGCAACAAAACGCCCAGATCAAGTGGCCGGTATGCACTTTATGAATCCAGTGCCGTTGATGAAATTGGTTGAAGGAATTCGTGGACTGCAAACTTCGCCCGAAACTTTCAGACGCGTGGGTGATTTCGCTCGCGAACTCGGGAAAACTTTTGTTGAAGCGAAAGACATGCCGGGCTTCGTAGTGAATCGCATTCTCATGCCGATGATCAATGAAGCGGTCTACACGCTGAACGAGGGCATTGCTTCGGTCGAAGACATCGATGCCGCCATGAAGCTTGGAACCAATCAACCAATGGGTCCATTAACTCTCGCGGATTTCATCGGTCTCGACACTTGCCTTGCGATCATGAATGTCCTGCACGACGGACTTGGTGATAGCAAATATCGTCCATGTCCATTGCTTGTAAAATATGTTGAAGCGGGTTGGCTCGGTAAAAAGACCGGCCGCGGATTTTATAACTATCAAGCGCTCTAGGAGTCAGAGATGACAGTTACATTTACTCGCGAAGATCGTTTGGGAGTTTTGACGATCAATCGTCCTGAGGCATTGAACGCATTGAACAGCCAGGTGCTGACGGACTTAAGCAAAGTTTTTGCCGAGTTGAAAACAAATCCGGTTGGCGCTTTGATCGTCACGGGTGCTGGCGAAAAATCCTTTGTCGCGGGCGCTGATATTAAAGAAATGGAATCGATGACGGCGGCTCAAGCCAATGAGTTTGCCATTCGTGGACAAACTTTGTTCAGCCAACTCGAAGCGTTTCCATTTCCAACAATTGCGGCCGTGAATGGTTTTGCATTGGGTGGCGGACTTGAGCTGGCACTTGCATGCGATTGGATCGTTGCAAGCGTAAAAACCAAATGGGGTTTACCGGAAGTGAGTCTCGGTTTGATTCCTGGTTACGGCGGCACCCAAAGACTTTCTCGTGTCGTCGGAAAAGCTTTGGCAAAACGTGTGGCGTTGACGGGTGAAGTGTTCACCGCGGATCAAGGCTTTGCCTGGGGTCTGTTCGCTCACGTTGCAGAGTCGGAGCAAGTGATGGCGAAAGCCAAAGCGCAAGCGGAGTTGATCTTGACGCGCGCGCCGCTCGCCGTGGGCTTCACAAAACAATCGATCGAACATGGATTTGATCAAGCGTTACCAGATGGCTTGAAAACCGAAGCGAAACTTTTTAGCCAGGCGTTTGAGACCAAAGATCATAACGAAGGCATTCAGGCGTTCATTCAAAAGCGTAAACCGAATTTTAAAGGTGAATAGTTAGTGGCGTACAAACCTCAGCACTCCATTCGTATTGTAACGGCAGCTTCTCTTTTTGACGGGCACGATGCCGCCATCAACGTGATTCGAAGAATTTTGCAAGACGGTGGCGCTGAGGTGATTCACTTAGGTCACAATCGCTCGGTCACCGATGTTGTCGCAGCTGTTCTTCAAGAAGGCGCTCAAGGTGTCTGCATCAGCTCTTATCAGGGCGGGCATATGGAGTACTTCAAGTACATGAAGGACTTGCTTCGCGCCTGCGGTGCCGACCATGTGAAAATCTTTGGTGGCGGTGGTGGAGTGATTGTTCACGAAGAAAAACGTGAACTCGAAGCCTATGGCATCACGCAGATCTTTCATCCCGATGATGGTCGTCGTTTAGGCCTTGAAGGGATGATCGAGCAAATCTTGCGCGCTTGTGATTTTGATTTGGTTCAAACTTCTTCTTCCCCTGCTAAAAAATCGGAAGGCTCCGCGTTTTTTCAAGAGCCGATTCCGATGCGCGATCTTGGTGTTTGTTTGGCGGCGATTGAGAACGGTGTGAAGCCGCCCGTCCAAATTGATGGTTTCAAAGCGAAAGGTGCAAAGACCCTTGTTCTTGGTGTGACCGGAACAGGTGGAGCGGGAAAATCGTCTTTAGTCGACGAGCTTATGCTTCGATTCCTCCATTTCTTTCCGAAAGCTCGAATTGGTGTTGTGTCTGTTGATCCGTCGAAGCGTAAAACCGGTGGCGCATTATTGGGAGATCGTATTCGGATGAATTCGCTCTCGCGCCCAGGAACGTTTATGCGTTCAGTGGCATCGCGTGGTTCAGGCAATGAGATTTCCGAAGCGCTTCCGCGCATGCTCGATTTCTTAAAAGGTTATGATTTTGATTTATTGATTGCTGAGAGTTCCGGCATTGGACAGGCGAGCTCGCGCATTCTCGAAGTTTCTGACATGAGTCTTTACGTGATGACGTCGGAGTTCGGGGCGCAAAGCCAGCTTGAAAAAATCGATATGATTGATTTTGCCGATTTGATCGCGATTAACAAAGCCGATCACCGTGGCTCGCTCGATGCACATCGTGACGTGCAGAAACAGTATCGTCGCTCGCGTAAAATCTTTGATAACAATCATCCAGTGCCCGTTTACCTGACGCAGGCATCGCACTTTAACGACAAAGGCATCACAGGATTGTTTTTTGCTTTGATCGATAAGTTGAAAGAAAAAGGCGATGCGCGTTTTGAATTGTCGGCAAAAGATCGGGCGCAGTTGTTGACGTCGGAGAAGCAGGCGATCATTCCACCGGAGCGGCAGAATTATCTCGCGGAAATCGTAAGCTCCATTCGCGAATATAAAAGACATGTCGAAGTGCAAGCTGACTCCGCATCGCTATTGGGCGCGGCTGAAAAATTAAAAGGCCATTTAAAAGATGAGAAGCTGGTTGAAAAAGCTCGCGGTCAATTTACCGGCGAGGAATTGAAAGAGCTTGAGCGATTTGAAGATTTGCAAAAAGCCTACGGTGGCGACGAACTGGTTTACAAAGTTCGTGACAAAGAAATTAAGCAAAAGCTCACTCGCACAAGCCTTTGTGGCATTCATATCCCCCGTGTCGTCGTTCCAAAGATGAAAGATTGGGGCGATCGCTGGCGGTATTTGAAACTCGAAAACGTTCCGGGTTCATTTCCATTTACGGCAGGTGTGTTTCCGTTGAAACGCACCGAAGAAGATCCGACGCGCCAATTTGCTGGCGAAGGTCCACCTGAGCGCACGAACAAACGTTTTCACTATTTGAGTAAAGGTGAGACGGCAAAACGCCTTTCAACCGCGTTTGATAGCGTCACACTCTATGGCGAAGATCCAAATCTTCGTCCCGACATTTACGGTAAAGTCGGTGAGAGCGGTGTGAGCATTGCTTCACTTGACGACATGAAGAAGCTTTATGACGGCTTTGATCTTTGTGATCCGTCGACGAGTGTTTCGATGACGATCAATGGACCTGCACCAATGATTCTCGCGTTCTTTATGAACACGGCTGTGGATCAGCAGGTTGGCAAAAAAGAAAAAGAACTTGGACGTAAATTGAGTGCATCCGAACGCGAAGAAGTAAAGGCGTGGACGCTTTCAACTGTTCGGGGAACCGTTCAGGCCGATATCTTAAAAGAGGATCAGGGCCAAAACACTTGCATCTTCTCGATCGATTTTGCGTTGCGAATGATGGCGGATATTCAGTCCTACTTCGTTCACAACAAAGTTAAGAATTTCTATTCGGTGAGCATTTCGGGCTATCACATTGCCGAAGCGGGTGCGAATCCGATTACGCAATTGGCGCTGACACTTTCAAACGCCTTTACCTATGTTGAATACTACCGAGCGCGTGGTTTGGACGTGGATGAGTTTGCGCCGAACTTGTCGTTCTTCTTCTCAAACGGTCTTGATCCTGAATACACAGTGATCGGTCGTGTGGCGCGACGGATTTGGTCGGTCGCAATGCGTGACAAGTACAAAGCATCAGATCGCTCACAGAAGTTGAAATATCATATTCAAACGTCAGGTCGGTCGTTGCACGCGCAAGAAATCGCGTTCAATGATATTCGTACGACGCTGCAGGCGTTCATCGCGATTTCAGACAACTGTAACTCGCTTCACACGAATGCGTACGATGAAGCGATCACGACTCCAACTGAAGAGTCGGTTCGTCGCGCAAAAGCGATTCAGCTTATTATTAATAAAG
>Ga0105239_10002756_pt1 | contig 22055 bp, 20 predicted proteins | sample KBSC44metaG_FD_92761 | JGI IMG/M metagenome (GOLD analysis project Ga0105239, IMG submission 92761) | Corn rhizosphere microbial communities from Kellogg Biological Station, Michigan, USA - KBS C4-4 metaG | ecosystem: Host-associated > Plants > Roots > Rhizosphere > Soil | place: Michigan, USA... | reverse complement strand
CGCCGAGGCCGACGTGGTGTCGGGTCTCGTCCACCACGAGGGCGTGGAGCTCGGCAGCTCGAGCGTGATCCTGGTCGGTGAGCGGATGGCGACCGTGCCCGGCGCGCTCACGGCCGTCGCCCGACTGGCTCGCACGTCCGGCGCCAAGCTGGCCTGGGTGCCACGGCGCGCGGGCGACCGCGGTGCGCTCGAGGCCGGCTGCCTCCCCCACCTGCTGCCCGGTGGCCGGCCGGTCACCGATCCCTCGGCCCGGGTCGACGCGGCCACCGCCTGGGGCGTGGCCGGCCTGCCCGAGCAGCCCGGCCGTGACGCGGACGCGATCGTGGCCGCGGTGGCCTCCGGTGCACTGCAAGCGCTCGTCGTCGGCGGCGTCGACCCCGACGACACGGCCGATCCCGCCGCCTTCCGCACGGCGCTCGAGACCGCCCGCTTCGTGGTCGCGCTCGAGCAGCGCGAGACCGACGTGACCCGGGCCGCCGACGTCGTGTTCCCGGTGGCGCCGGTGACCGACAAGCCCGGCACGTTCGTCACCTGGGAGGGCCGGCCCCGCCAGTTCGACGCCGTCTTCGTCAACCCCAACGCCCTGCCCGACGCCCGCGTCCTCGCCGGAATCGCCGAGGAGCTCGGCCGCCCACTGGGGTTCCGCTCGTCGGCCGAGGCCCACGCCCGGATGGTCGAGATGGGCCCCTGGGACGGCGAGCGCGCGACCCTGCCCGACCCGGCTCCGGCCTCGGCGAACGCCCCGGCGCAGGGTCAGGTCGCGTTGGCCACCTGGAAGCTGATGCTCGACAACGGCTCGATGCAGGACGGCGAGAAGTACCTCCGCGCAACCGGTCGCCGGCCGGTGTGCCGCGTCTCGCCGAGTGCCGCCGCCGCCCTCGGTGCCATGGTCACCCTCGAGGGCGACCGCGGCTCGGTCACCTTCCCGGTCGAGGTGGCCGACGACCTCGCCGACGACGTGGTCTGGGTGCCTGCGAACTCCACCGGCAAGGGCGTCCTGGCCGACCTGGCCTCGCCCGGGTCCGGCGTACGCCTGAAGGGAGCCGAGCAGTGACCGTCCTCGATCTCTCCCCGAGCGCAGGGGCCAACGGGCTGGAGCTCTTCGGCCAGGACCCCTGGTGGCTGGTCCTGATCAAGGCGCTGCTGATCTTCGTGATCCTGGTGCTGCTGACGCTGTTCAACATCTGGTTCGAGCGTCGCGTGGTGGCCCGGATGCAGCACCGCATCGGCCCCAACGTGAACGGGCCGTTCGGGCTGCTGCAGAGCCTGGCGGACGGCGTCAAGCTGGCGCTCAAGGAAGACATCATCCCGACCGCCGCGGACAAGGTGGTCTTCATCCTCGCCCCGGTGATCGCCACGGTCCCGGCGTTCGTGGCGTTCTCGGTGATCCCGTTCGGCCCGGTCGTGACGCTGCCGTGGAGCGACCGGCAGACGCCGCTGCAGCTGACCGACATGCCGGTGGCGGTGCTGTTCGTGCTGGCGGTCGGCTCGGTCGGCATCTACGGCATCGTCCTCGGCGGCTGGTCGAGCGGATCGACGTACTCCCTGCTCGGCGCGCTGCGCTCGAGCGCCCAGATGATCTCCTACGAGATCGCGATGGGGCTCGCCCTGGTCGCGGTGTTCCTGTACGCCGGGTCGATGTCCACCAGCCAGATCGTCGCGGCCCAGGACAAGTGGTGGTTCGGGCTGATCCTGCTGCCGTCGTTCGTGATCTACACGATCGCGATGGTGGGTGAGACCAACCGCGCGCCGTTCGACCTCCCCGAGGCGGAGGGCGAGCTGGTCGGCGGCTTCCACACCGAGTACTCCAGCCTGAAGTTCGCCCTGTTCTTCCTTGCGGAGTACATCAACATGGCCACGGTCTCCGCCCTGGCGACCACGCTGTTCCTCGGTGGCTGGCACGTGCCCTTCTGGATCGACCACGTGTGGGCCGGCGCCAACTCCGGCTACTGGCCGTTCCTGTGGTTCATGGGCAAGGTCATGTTCTTCATCTTCATCTTCATCTGGCTGCGCGGCACGCTGCCGCGGATGCGCTACGACCAGTTCATGGCGTTCGGGTGGAAGCGGCTGATCCCGTTCGCACTGGCCTGGATCGTGGCGGTCGCCGCGATCCGGACGGCGTCCATCGACGGTGGCGTCGACCGCAAGTACCTGCTGATCGGGCTCGGTGTCGCCGTGGTGCTCTTCCTCGGCGTCTTCTTCTTCGGCGAGCAGGAGCCCGAGGCGGAGCCCGAGCACGAGCCCACGCCCGAGGGGTACGCCGGTGGGTACCCGGTCCCGGCCATGCCGACCGGCGGAGCGGTCCGCGGCGCCGCCGGCACCCTGACCTTCGCCGAGGGGCGCACGGTCACGGCCGAGCCGGTCGACGCGGTCGTCGTCTCGCAGGACGGCGCGTCAGACGAGGCTGAGGAGGACCACGAGTCATGAGCTCGCAGCAGGAGGGCAAGACCCTCAGGGAGCAGCTCTGGGACCCGGTTGCCGGGTTCGGGGTGACCTTCCGGACGATGTTCAAGAAGGTCGTCACCGAGCAGTACCCGTTCGAGAAGGAGCCGACTGCTCCGCGCTTCCACGGGCGCCACCAGCTCAACCGCTGGCCGGACGGGCTCGAGAAGTGCGTCGGCTGTGAGCTGTGCGCCTGGGCGTGCCCGGCCGACGCCATCTACGTCGAGGGCGCCGACAACACCGACGAGGGACGGTTCAGCCCAGGCGAGCGCTACGGCCGCGTCTACCAGATCAACTACCTGCGCTGCATCCTGTGCGGTCTGTGCATCGAGGCGTGCCCGACCCGCGCGTTGACGATGACCAACGAGTACGAGCTCGCCGACGACAACCGGGCGGACCTGATCTACGAGAAGCAGGACCTCCTCGCGCCGCTGTTGCCCGGGATGGAGGAGCCGCCCCACCCGATGCGTCTCGGCGACGACGAGGGCGACTACTACCGAGGCACGTTCAGGTCGCCGACCGCCGGTGATGCCGTCGATCAGGGCGAGGAGGTCTCCTCGTGATCACGTTCTGGATCCTGGCGCCGATCATGGTGCTGGCCGCGCTCGGCATCCTGTTCGTCCGCAAGGCGGTCCACGCCGCCCTGCTGCTGGCCGTGGTGATGATCAGCCTGGCCGTCCTCTACCTGACGCTCCAGGCGCCGTTCCTCTTCGCGGTGCAGATCATCGTCTACACCGGCGCCATCCTGATGCTCTTCCTGTTCGTGCTGATGCTGGTCGGCGTCGACGCCTCCGACTCGGTCGTCGAGACGATCAAGGGCCAGCGCTTCATGGCGATCCTCGGCGGACTCCTGCTCGGCGTGGTGCTCGTCGTGGGTCTGACCCAGATGAGCCTGGGTGCGGTCGTCGGCCTCGACGTGGCCAACGCCAACGGCAACGTCCCGGCCCTGGCCGACATCATGTTCAGCCGGTACGTCTTCGCCTTCGAGGTCACCAGCGCCCTGCTGATCACCGCAGCGGTGGGCGCGATGGTGCTGGCGCACCGCGAGCGCCTCGACCCCAAGGCCACGCAGGCGAGTCTGGCTGCCCAGCGGATGCAGGACTACGCCGCCTCCGGCAAGCACCCCGGCAACCTGCCGACCCCTGGCGTGTTCGCCCGGCACAACGCCGTGGACACCCCCGCGCTGCTGCCCGACGGCACCGCGTCGGAGACGTCGGTGTCGAGGGTCCTGGCTGCCCGTGGCACGGTCCGCTCCGGTCCCGCCATGGCCGGCGACATCGCCGGGATCGAGAAGCAGCTGGGCCGGGCGCCGCACGCCGGGCGTGACGCGTCGGCACCGGCCACGACCGAGGAGGAGGCACCCGCGACATGACCCCTCACGTCGTCGCCACCCCACGGAACCGCTCGCCGCGCTCGCGCTCGACACCCCACCACGACGCTCGCTGCGCGCGCGTCGCGGAGAAGGCCCCGAAGGACTTCCGCGGGGGCCCCGACTCTCCGGGAGACCTCCGATGACCCCTTACGTGGTCCTGTCGTCGATCCTGTTCACGATCGGCTGCGTCGGGGTGCTCACGCGTCGCAACGCGATCGTGGTGTTCATGTGCGTGGAGCTGATGCTCAACGCCTCCAACCTCGCCCTGGTCGCCTTCTCCAAGCAGCACGGCGACCTCGAGGGTCAGATCACGGCCTTCTTCGTGATGGTCGTGGCCGCGGCCGAGGTCGTGGTCGGTCTGGCGATCATCATGACCATCTTCCGCACCCGCCGCTCGGCCTCGGTCGACGACGCCAGCCTGCTGAAGTACTGAACAGCCAACGGGCAGATAACAGGAGACTGACTCGATGTTCGTTCTCGCCGAGGGTGCCGCCCCGCTCGTGCACCCGTCGTCGGCCGACGGGGTGTTCTCCCTGCTGTGGCTGGTGATCGCGCTACCGCTGCTGGGTGCTGTGATCCTGCTGGTCGGCGGCCCCCTCGCCAAGGGACGGCTGGACAGGCACGGCCACCTGATCGGGGTCGCGCTCCCCGTGCTGTCGTTCGTGGTCAGCCTGGTGCTGTTCATCGCGCTGCTCGGACGCAGCAGCGACGACCGCCAGGTCGGCCAGCACCTCTACACGTGGTTCGAGGCGGGCGGCCTCAAGGTCGGCGCCGACCTGCTCTACGACCCGCTGTCGGCGCTCTTCCTGCTGTTGATCACCGGCGTCGGCTCGCTGATCCACATCTACTCCGTCGGCTACATGGAGCACGACCCGCGGCGGCGCCGGTTCTTCGGGTACCTCAACCTGTTCGTCGCCGCGATGCTGACCCTCGTCCTGGCCGCCAACTACCTGGGCGTGTTCCTCGGGTGGGAGGGCGTCGGCCTCGCGTCGTACCTCCTGATCGGCTTCTGGCAGTACAAGCACTCCGCGGCCGCCGCGGCCAAGAAGGCGTTCATCCTCAACCGGGTCGGTGACATCGGTCTGTCGCTGGGCGTGGGGCTCTTCTTCGTGACCTTCGGCACCACCGACTTCACCACGATCTCGGCGAACGCCGACCGGGTCTCCGAGGGCACGATGACCGCGCTCGGCCTGCTCCTGCTGCTGGCCGCCTGCGGCAAGTCCGCCCAGGTGCCGCTGCAGTCCTGGTTGCTCGACGCGATGGAGGGTCCGACCCCCGTCTCGGCGCTGATCCACGCGGCGACCATGGTGACCGCGGGCGTCTACCTGATCGTCCGGTCGAACTTCGTCTTCGACTACGCCCCGCACGCCCGCACGGCCGTGGTCGTCGTGGCCACGGTGACGCTGCTGTGGGGCGCCATCATCGGGTGCGCGAAGGACGACATCAAGAAGGTCCTGGCCGGCTCCACGATGAGTCAGATCGGCTACATGATGCTCGCCGCGGGCATCGGTCCCGCCGGGTACCCGTTCGCGATCTTCCACCTGCTGAACCACGGGTTCTTCAAGGCCGACATGTTCCTCGGTGCCGGCTCGGTGATGCACGCGATGGACGACGACGTCGACATGCGTCACTACGGTCTGCTGCGCAAGGCGATGCCGATCACCTTCGTGACGTTCTCGATGGGCTATCTCGCGATCATCGGCTTCCCCGGCTTCTCCGGCTTCTGGTCCAAGGACAAGATCATCGAGGCCGCGCTGACGCAGAACTGGTTCGTCGGCGTGCTGGCCATGATCGGGGCCGGCATCACCGGCTTCTACATGAGCCGCCTGATGTTCATGACCTTCTTCTCCAAGAAGCGCTGGGCGGACGGCGTACACCCGCACGAGTCGCCTGCCGTGATGACGATCCCGCTGATCGTGCTCGGCGCCCTCTCGGTCCTGGGTGGCCTGATGCTGGCCGGTGACTGGATCGTGGACTTCCTGGACCCGGTCGTCGGCACCACGCCGGAGGAGAGTCCGCCGATCCCGGCGCTCGCGATCTCGGTGATCGTCGTCCTGATCGTGGCGGTCGGCGTCGCCGTCGCGTGGTACTTCTTCCAGCGGCAGGACGTTCCGCGCGAGGCGCCGTACGACGTCTCGTTCGCGACGAGGGCGGCGCGCGCGGAGCTGTACGGCAACGAGATCAACGACGTCCTGGCGGTCCAGCCGGGCGGGCAGCTGGTCCACGGCCTGACCCTGTTCGACCGGCACGGCGTCGACGCGGTGGTCGAGGGCACGGCGCTCGGGGCCGTCGGCACCGGCTCGGTGGTGCGGCTCGCCCAGACCGGCTACGTGCGGTCCTACGCCCTGTCCCTGCTCGCCGGCGCGGTGCTCGTCGTCGTGGCACTCCTGGCGGTGAACCTCGCATGACTCACTCCACCCGAATGCTCGCTTCGCTCCGCTGTGAACGGGGACCCCGGCCATGAACGACTTCCCCTGGCTGACGATCCTGATCGTCGTGCCGCTCCTCGGCGCGGTGGCCACGGCGGCGCTCCCGGCCGGTCACCGGCTCGAGCTGCCCAAGCTGGTCGCGCTCGGCACCTCGCTGCTGACCCTGCTGCTCGCCCTGATCATGTCGTTCGGCTACGACCTGAACGGCGGCTTCCAGTTCACCGAGGACCACGTCTGGATCAAGGAGTTCGGCGCCCACTACGCCCTCGGCGTCGACGGCCTCGGCCTGCTGATGGTGCTGCTGACCACCGTGCTGGTCCCGATCGTGATCGGCGCGAGCTGGTACGACGCCGACCCCGGGGCCACGCTCAGGGACGAGGACGAAGCCTCCGCGCACCGGCACACCAAGGCGTTCTTCGCCTGGGCGCTGGCGCTGGAGGCGTTGTCGATCGCGGTGTTCGCCGCCACCGACGTCTTCCTCTTCTACGTGGTGTTCGAGGCGACGCTGATCCCGGCGTACTTCCTGGTAGGCGGCTTCGGCGGCAACCGGCGTCGCAGGGCCGCGGTGAAGTTCCTGATCTTCCAGCTGGCCGGTGGTCTGGTGATGCTGGCCGCAGTGATCGGGCTGTACGTCGTGTCCGCCAGCCGCGGCACCCCGTCGTACCTCTTCAGCGACCTGCAGGGCATCACCATCGATCCCGACACCCAGAAGTGGCTCTTCGTCGGCTTCTTCATCGCGTTCGCGGTCAAGGCCCCGTTGTTCCCCGTCCACACCTGGCTACCGGACACCACCGAGCAGGCGACCACCGGCACGAGCGTGCTGCTGGTCTGCATCCTCGACAAGATCGGCGCCTACGGGATGCTGCGCTTCTGCCTCGGGCTGCTCCCGGGCGGGTCGCAGTGGGCGACGCCGGTGGTGATCACGTTCGCCCTGATCTCCATCGTGTACGGCGCGCTGGTCGCGATCGGGCAGGACGACATGCTCCGGCTGTTCGGCTACATGTCGGTCAGCCACTTCGGCTTCATCGTGCTCGGCATCTTCCTGCTCACCAGCCAGGGCGGCTCCGGGGCCGTGCTCTACATGGTCAACCACGGCCTCGCCACGGCCGCGCTGTTCCTGGTCGCGGGCTACCTGATCAAGCGGCGCGGCACGGCTTCGATCCGGGCGATGGGTGGCGTCGAGAAGGTCACGCCGGTGCTCGCCGGGCTGTTCCTGGTGTTCGGTCTGGCCGCGCTGAGCCTGCCCGGCCTCTCGCCGTTCGTCTCGGAGATCCTGGTGCTCATCGCCGCGTTCCAGCACCACTGGTGGACCGGTGCGATCGCCGTGTCCGCGATCGTGCTCACGGCGTTCTACATCCTGTGGATGTACCAGCGGACCATGACCGGCCCCGACCTCGTCGGCGGCCGGGAGGCCCAGACCCGCGACCTCGACCGGCGCGAGGTCGGCACCCTCGCGCCGCTGTTCGTGGCACTGATCGTGTTCGGCTTCTTCCCGATGCCTCTGCTCAACGTGATCAACCCCTACGTCGACGACACCCTGCAGCACGTCGGCGTGCACGACCCGGCCCCGACCGTGGCGGCCGCGCCCGTTCAGGGAGGACAGCAGTGATCGCGCTCGCCGCCGACGACACCTTCGTCAAGCCGCATCTCGAGTACGGCTCGCTCTGGCCGATCCTGGTGATCTTCGGGGCAGCCTGTCTGGGCGTCCTGATCGAGGCCTTCCTGCCGCGGCAGTGGCGGTACGTCGCCCAGTTCGGCACCTCGTTCGTCGCGATGGTCGTGGCGCTGGTCGGCGTGGGGTTCGTGGCCAACGGCCTGCCGAGCCTCGGCGACGGCGCCGCCCGGGGTCTGTTCGGGTCGGAGGGCACGATCGCCCTCGACGGCCCGACGATGTTCCTCTGGGGGCTCGTCCTGGTGTTCGGGCTCGGCGGCGTCCTGCTGTTCGCCGAGCGGCGGGTCGAGGCCGGGGTGTCGGCGTTCGCCGGCCAGGCGGCCGCGCTGCCGGGCACCGAGTCCGAGCGCCAGGCCCAGGGCCTGGACCACACCGAGGTCTACCCGCTCCTGCTGTTCGCGGTCGGCGGCATGATGCTGTTCCCGGCCTCCGGTGACCTGCTCACCATGTTCGTCGCGCTCGAGGTGCTCTCCCTCCCGCTCTACCTGCTCTGCGGCCTGGCGCGTCGACGCCGCCTGCTCAGCCAGGAGGCCGCGATGAAGTACTTCCTGCTGGGCGCGTTCTCCTCCGGCTTCTTCCTGTACGGCGTGGCGCTCGTGTACGGGTACGCCGGCTCGATGGACTTCGGCGCGATCAACGAGGCGGTCAGCAACAACGCCGGCAACCAGACGCTGCTGGTGATCGGGATGGGCATGCTGACCGTCGGCCTGCTGTTCAAGGTCGGCGCCGCGCCGTTCCAGGCCTGGGTGCCCGACGTCTACCAGGGTGCTCCGACCGCGGTCACCGCCTTCATGGCCGCTGCGACGAAGGCGGCGGCGTTCGGTGCGATCCTGCGGCTGTTCTACGTCGCGTTCGGCGAGGCTCGCTGGACCTGGCAGCCGATGATGTGGGTGATCGCGATCCTCACCATGACCGTCGGCACCGTGCTCGCCCTCGTCCAGTCGGACATGAAGCGGATGCTCGCCTACTCCTCGGTGGCCCACACCGGCTTCCTGCTGACCGGCGTACTCGGTCTCCAGAGCGCGACCGAGATCCACCCCGGACAGATCACCTCGCTCCAGGCGGTGCTGTTCTACCTGGTCACCTACGGCCTCACCACGCTCGGTGCCTTCGCCGTCGTCGGGCTGGTCCGCGACTCCGCGGGTGAGCAGTCGACGATCAGCCGCTGGGCGGGGCTGGGCAAGCACTCTCCGGTCGTCGCCGGCGTCTTCGCGCTGTTCCTGCTGAGCATGGCCGGCATCCCGCTCACCGCGGGCTTCACCGGCAAGTGGGCGGTCTTCGAGGTGGCGCTCGCGGCCGGTGCGTGGCCGGTGGTGATCGTGGCGGTGGTGGCCAGCGCGGCCGCGGCGTTCTTCTACGTCCGGGTGATCGTGGTCATGTACTTCCACGAGCCCGACTCCGACAGCGCGCACGTGGTGCACCCCTCGGTCCTGGCCGCGACCGCGATCGGGATCGCGGCCGCGGCGACGCTCGCCCTCGGCGTTCTTCCGGGCCCGGTTCTCGATCTGACCCGGACTGCGGGAGAATTCATCAGGTGACCCCTGACCCACCGCGTCCGGGAGACGCGGCCCTGGCGATGCCGGTGACCGATGAGGCGCTCGCTCGTCGGCTCGCCGAGCGGATGCAGGTGGTCGAGCGCGCCCTGGTGGGCCACGTCCGGAGCCGGGCGCCGTTCGTGACGAGCGCGGCCAGTCACCTGATGGAGGCGGGCGGCAAGCGCTTCCGTCCGCTTCTGGTGCTGCTCGCCGCCGAGGCGGGGTCACACCCGGACTCGGACGACGTGGTCACCGCTGCCTGTGTGGTCGAGCTGACCCATCTGGCCTCGCTCTACCACGACGATGTCATGGACGAGGCCGCCCTCCGCCGCGGTGCCGAGTCGGCCAACGCCCGGTGGGACAACCACGTCGCCATCCTCACCGGAGACTTCCTGTTCTCGAAGTCGTCGGAGCTCACCGCCGAGCTCGGTGCGGACGCCGTACGGATCCAGGCGCAGACGTTCACCCGGCTGGTCGAGGGCCAGATCCAGGAGACGGTGAAGCCCAGCCCCGACGACGACCCGCTCGAGCACTACCTCGACGTGGTGGCCGGCAAGACCGGCTCGCTGATCGCGACCTCCGCCCGGTACGGCGCGCGCTTCGGCGGAGCGACCCCCGAGGTGGAGGAGGCGCTCACGGCGTACGGCGACATCGTCGGCACGGCCTTCCAGCTCTCCGACGACATCCTGGACATCGCCTCGGACTCGGAGGAGTCGGGCAAGACCCCCGGCACGGACCTGCGCGAGGGCGTGCCGACGCTGCCGGTGCTGATGGCGCAGGCCTCCACGCGCCCCGGCGACGGCCGCCTGCTGCAGCTCCTCGACTCCGAGCTCAGCGACGACGACCTCCACGCCGAGGCGCTCACTCTGCTGCGGGCCCACCCGGCGATGGACGAGGCGCGCGCCTACGTGGTCGCTCGGGCCCAGGAGGCGAAGTCGCTGCTCACGGTGCTGCCCGTCGGGGCGGTCCGCGAGGCGCTGGAGAACTTCGCCGACGTCGTCGCCACCCGGTCCACCTGATCGGTCAGCCGTCGAGGGGGGCCGCTCCCAGGCTGATCTCGTTCCCGTCCGGGTCGCGGAAGGTCACGTGCCGCACGCCGTTGTCGTAGGTCTCGCGTACCGCGGGCTCGATGCCGCGCCCGGCGATCGGGTCGACCCAGGCGTCCAGGTCGTCGACGAACAAGGTGCAGTGCGAGTGTCCGGCGTGCTCGGGCCGCGCCTCGATGTAGACGTAGCGGTGCTCGCCGACCTCCCAGACCGCCTCGACGTCGTTCGGCAGGAAGGCCGGCTCGGAGCCCCAGAAGCATTGGTACCAGGCACGCCCCCGGGTGATGTCGCTGACCGAGATCCCGGAGAAGAGGTCGACCGTCATGGTCGGGACCCTAGCCCCGGGTGGGTCGCCCCGGGCCGGGGTTCTTGGCCTTTCCTGGTGCTTCTTGTGCGTTGCTTCCCCCTGGAAGCACCGGTTTCACCGCGTAAGCGGTGAAACCGACGCGACCCCTCACACCGCAGCGACCTCCGCGCTGAGGCGCTGGGCCCGCCGGCGGTGGCGCAACGAGTCGACGGTGAAGAGGGCCAGCGCGACCCAGACCAGGGCGAAGCCGATCCACCGCCCCGCAGGCATGTCCTCGTGGAAGTAGACGACGCCGAGGGCGAACTGCAGGATGGGTGCCAGGTACTGCAGCAGTCCGAGCGTCACCATCGACACCCGGATCGCCGCACCGCCGAAGCAGATCAGCGGGACCGCGGTGACGATCCCGGTGGTCAGGAACAGCAGCAGGTGACCGGGGCCGTGGTTGCTGAAGTTGGCGTCTCCCCGGGCGCTGAGCAGTACGACGTACGTGAGCGCGAACGGCGCGATCACCATCGTCTCGAAGGTGAGGCTCTCGATCGCCGGTGCGCCGGCCTGCTTCTTGCACAGCCCGTAGCTGCCGAACGAGAAGGCCAGGATCAGCGCCACCCACGGCAGCCGCCCGTAGTCCACGGTGAGCACGACGACGGCGAGCCCGGCGACGCCCATCGCCACCCACTGCCACGATCGGAGCCGCTCACCCAGGATGAACACGCCCATCAGCACGGTCACCAGGGGGTTGATGAAGTACCCGAGGGACGACTCGACCACGTGCCCGTTGTTGACGCTCCAGATGTACGTCGCCCAGTTCACCGTGATCACACAGGCCGCGAGCGTCAGCAGGCCGAGCACGCGACGGTCGGCGACCATCCGCCGTACTGCGGCGGTGCGGCCGAGGGCCAGGAGCAGCAGTCCGGTCGCGACCAGGGACCAGATGATCCGGTGCGCGAGGATCTCGAGCGCGCCGGCGGGCTCGAGCAGCGGCCAGTACAGAGGGAACGCGCCCCACAGCAGGTACGCCGTGACCCCCAGCAGGAAGCCGCGCCGAGACTCGGTCAAGGCGCTTACGCCACGGTCCAGGTGTCGCCGCCACCGATCAGGGCGCCGAGGCGTTCGGACTTCGAGCCGGTGACGCCGGCCGCCGCCTGTGCGATCTGGTCGCGCGCGAGGTCGTCGTACGTCGGACGGGAGACCTGGCGGAAGATGCCGATCGGCGCCTGGTGCAGCCGGCCGGCGTCGGTGAGCCGCGAGATCGCGAACGCCGTCGTGGCGTCGGGGCTGTGGGCGTCGTGGACGAGCACCTTGTCGGGGGAGACCTGGTCGGGCTCGTCCCCGACGTCGACGATCTTCACGCCTCCGGTGGCCGAGTCGCGGATCAGGCCGCGAGACCCGTCGGTGCCGAAGCGGATCGGCTCGCCCTGGACCAGCGGGATGATCGCCTCGTCGCGGGTGACCGGCGACTTCACCGCGTCGAACGCGCCGTCGTTGAAGATGGGGCAGTTCTGGTAGATCTCCACGAACGACGTGCCGCGGTGCGCGGCGGCCGCCGACAGCACGCCGGTGAGGTGCTTGCGGTCGGAGTCGATGGTGCGGGCCACGAACGTCGCCTCGGCGCCGAGGGCGAGCGAGACCGGGTTGAACGGGTGGTCGAGTGAGCCCATCGGTGTGGACTTGGTGATCTTGCCGGTCTCGGACGTGGGCGAGTACTGGCCCTTGGTGAGCCCGTAGATGCGATTGTTGAACAGCAGGATCGTCATGTTGACGTTGCGGCGCAGCGCGTGGATCAGGTGGTTGCCGCCGATCGAGAGCGCGTCGCCGTCGCCGGTGACGACCCACACCGAGAGGTCCGCGCGCGACGTGGCGATCCCGGTCGCGATCGACGGCGCACGCCCGTGGATCGAGTGCATGCCGTAGGTCTCGAGGTAGTACGGGAAGCGCGACGAGCAGCCGATGCCGGAGACGAACACGATGTTCTCCCGGCGGAGCCCGAGGTCGGGCAGGAAGCCCTGCACGGCCTTGAGCACGGCGTAGTCGCCGCAGCCCGGGCACCAGCGCACCTCCTGGTCGCTGGTGAAGTCCTTGCCGGTCTGGGGCGGGGTGCCCTCCTCGAGCGACGGCACCAGCTCGATGCCGCTGCGTACGGCGGGAAGGCCCAGGTCGGTGTCGCTCATCGCTCGTCCCCTCCGGTGATGGCATGCGCGGTCGTGGCGCTGAGGTCGACCTCGACGCCCTCGGCGTCGGCGACCAGGTTGCCGATCGCTTCCGCGAGCTCGGCGGCCTTCAGCGGAAGCCCGCGCACATGGTTGTAGCCGACCGCATCCACCAGGTAGCGGGCGCGGATCAGCAGTGCGAGCTGGCCGAGGTTCATCTCGGGGATCAGCACCTTGTCGTAGCGCTCGAGGATGTCGCCGAGGTCGCGGGGGAGCGGGTTGAGGTGGCGCAGATGCACCTGTGCGACGTGGTAGCCGGCCTTGCGCACACGTCGTACGCCGGCGCCGATCGGGCCGTACGTCGAGCCCCACCCGAGCACCAGCACCTTGGCGTTGCCGTCGGGATCGTCGACCTCGAGGGGCGGCAGCGACTCCGCGATTCGCTCCACCTTGGCGGCCCGGGTGCGGACCATGAAGTCGTGGTTGGCCGGGTCGTAGCTGATGTTGCCGTGACCGTCGCCCTTCTCCAGCCCACCGATGCGGTGCTCGAGGCCCGGGGTGCCGGGGATGGCCCACGGCCGGGCGAGCGTCTGCTCGTCGCGGAGGTACGGCCAGAACTCCGCGTCGTCTCCGTCACCCTGGTTGGGCTCGGTGGCGAACGCCGGATCGATCTCGGGGAGCTCCGCCAGCTCCGGGACGCGCCAGGGCTCCGAGCCGTTGGCGAGCATGCCGTCGGACAGCAGCATCACCGGTGTGCGGTAGGTGATCGCGATCCGGATGGCCTCGAGCGCCGCGTCGAAGCAGTCGCCCGGGGAGCGTGGCGCGACGATCGGGACCGGCGACTCGCCGTTGCGCCCGAACATCGCCTGCAGCAGGTCGGCCTGCTCGGTCTTGGTCGGCAGGCCGGTCGACGGGCCGCCGCGCTGGACGTCGATGACGAGCAGCGGCAGCTCGGTCATCACGGCCAGGCCGATCGACTCGGACTTCAGCGCGATACCCGGCCCCGACGTCGTGGTGATGCCGAGGCTGCCGGAGAACGACGCGCCGATCGCGGCACCGATGCCGGCGATCTCGTCCTCCGCCTGGAACGTCGTGACGCCGAACGACTTGTGCTTGCTCAGCTCGTGGAGGATGTCGGAGGCCGGGGTGATCGGGTAGGAGCCGAGGAAGATCGGCAGCCCGGACTGCACACCACCCGCGATCAGCCCGTAGGACAGCGCGAGGTTGCCGGTGATGTTGCGGTAGGTGCCGGTCGGCATCGGCGCCGGCTTGACCTCGTACGAGACCACGAACGTCTCGGTGGTCTCGCCGAAGTTCCAGCCGGCCCGGTACGCCGCGACGTTCGCGTCCCGGATGTCCGGGACCTTGGCGAACCGCCTCTGCAGGAAGGCGATCGTCGACTCGGTGGGGCGGCCGTAGAGCCAGGACAGCAGTCCGAGGGCGAACATGTTCTTGGCTCGTGCGGCGTCCTTCCGGGACAGGCCGAACTCCTTGACCGCCTCGACGGTCATGCCGGTCAGGTCGAGCGCGTGGACGGCGTACTCCGACAGGCTCTCGTCCTCCAGGGGGTTGTCGGCGTACCCGGCCTTGGTCAGGTTGCGCGCGGTGAAGTCGTGGGTGTCGACCACGATCGTGGCGCCCTTCGGCAGGTCGCCGAGGTTGGCGCGCAGCGCGGCCGGGTTCATCGCGACCAGCACGTCGGGAGCGTCGCCCGGCGTGAGGATGTCGTGGTCGGCGAAGTGGACCTGGAACGACGAGACGCCGGGCAGGGTGCCTTGCGGCGCGCGGATCTCGGCCGGGAAGTTGGGCAGGGTCGAGAGGTCGTTGCCGAACGCCGCGGACTCCTGGGTGAACCGGTCTCCGGTCAGCTGCATGCCGTCGCCCGAGTCGCCAGCGAACCGGATGATCACGCGGTCGAGCCGCTTGACCTGCTTTGACACCTACGTGCACTTCCTTCAGCTACTCGGGCGTGTCTGCCGGCGTCTCGAGGACGTCTCCGGTGCTCGGCGCAACTCCTCCACGATAGTCCCGCGCCGGTGGCGAGCCGAACCGATCCCGGCCTTTCGGACAGTGAGTCTGCCCACCCGTGTCACCGGTGCACCCGTGCCTCCCCACGCCCGGAGGACACGCGTACCCAACCCGGATGACGCGATCCGCGCGGTCTCCTGTTAATCTCTATCAAGCAACGTGACTTACGTTGTTTTGATCCCGAGAGCGAAGAGAGATACCCACATGACCCAGCGGAACAGGTTCCTCGCGCTGGCCGCCGCGGCTCTGGCCGTGCCGGCCATCCTGTCCGGCTGCGCCGCATCCTCCGGTGCGTCGTCCGACAGCGACAAGCTCAGCGTTGTCGGCTTCTCCGTGCTGAAGACCGCGAACGAGCCGGTCATCTCGGCCTTCCAGAAGACCGGCGCCGGCAAGGGCGTCTCCTTCACGACGTCGTACGGCGCCTCCGGCGACCAGTCGCGTGCCGTGGCCGGTGGCCTCCACGCCGACGAGGTCCACCTGTCGTTGCAGCCGGATGTGCAGTCCCTCGTGGACGCGGGCCTCGTCGACAAGAGCTGGGACCAGAACGCGACGCACGGCATCCTCACGGACTCCGTCGTGGTGTTCCTGGTCCGCAAGGGCAACCCCCTTCACATCGAGAGCTGGGACGACCTGGTCAAGCCCGGCGTCAAGGTGATCACGCCCAACCCCGCGTCGTCCGGTTCCGCGAAGTGGAACATCCTCGCGGCGTGGGCCCACGCCGAGGACGCCCCGGGCGGCTCGGACGCCAAGGCCCAGGAGTTCGTCACCAAGCTGCTGCACAACACGGTGGCCCTGCCCGGCAGCGGCAGCGACGCCCTGGCGTCGTTCCTCGCCGGCAACGGCGACGTCCTGCTCGCCTACGAGAACGACTCGATCGAGGCCAAGGCCGCCGGTGACGACGTGGACTACATCGTTCCGAAGGACACGCTGCTGATCGAGAACCCCGCCGCGGTCACGACCGACGCGTCGCCCAAGGCCCAGGACTTCCTGGACTTCCAGCTCAGCAAGCAGGGCCAGACCCTCTACGCCAAGGCCGGCTTCCGGCCGGTGATCAGCGGTGTCAAGACGGACGTGCCGGGTGCCAACGACCCGAGCAACCCGTTCCCGAAGGTGTCGCACCTGTACACGATCGACAAGGACTTCGGCGGCTGGGACAAGGCGAACCCCGAGTTCTTCGACGACACCACCGGCATCATCACCAAGATCATCGCCGGTCTGAACATCGGCAGCTGATCACTCGATGACATCTGCCGTCCTCAGTCAGGACACCCGGGCGGTCGGGCGCGGCCGTCCGGGTGTCCGATCGACCCTCACGCCCGGCGCGAGTCTCGGTCTGGGCATCGCGATGATCTGGTTCAGCCTGCTCGTCCTGATCCCGCTCGCCGCCATCGTGGCGACGGCCGGTGGCGAGGGGTGGCACGGGTACGTCGACACGCTCACGAACCCGCAGTCCTGGGCAGCGATCAAGCTGACCGTCGGACAGTCACTCCTCGTCACCGGGATCAACGTCGTGATGGGGACCCTGATCGCCTGGGTCCTGGTCCGCGACCGCTTCTGGGGCAAGCGCCTGCTCGACCTGGTGATCGACATCCCGTTCGCGATGCCGACGATCGTCGCCGGCCTGGTGCTCCTCGGCCTCTACGGGCCGAGGGGCCCACTGGGGATCAACGTCTCCAACACCCCGGCCTCCGTCACCCTTGCGCTGGCCTTCGTGACGCTGCCGTTCATCGTGCGCACGGTCCAGCCGGTGCTCGCCGAGCTGGACGCCGATGTCGAGGAGGCGGCCGCGTCGCTCGGAGCACGGCGACTCACGACCCTGCGCCGCATCGTGCTGCCGTCGATCATCCCGGCGGTCGCCGCCGGAGCAGCACTGTCGTTCGCCCGCGCGATCTCGGAGTACGGCTCACTGGTCCTGCTCAGCGGGATGCTGCCGTACAGGACCGAGGTGGTCTCGGTCCGCGTGCTGTCCTTCATCGAGGGCGGCGACCGGACGTCCGCGGCCGCGCTCGCGACCATCATGCTGGGAGTGGCGCTCTTCGTGATCGTCGCGCTCGACGTGATCCAGCGGAGGATGGCTCGCCGTGGTTAGCCTCCCGCTCCCCGCCAGGTGGGCGGTTCGTCTCGTCGTGCTCGCCTACGTGTTCCTGCTGGTCGGCTGGCCCATGATCACGCTGGTGCAGAACGCCTTCGCCGACGGCCTCGAGAGCTTCCGGGCCGCGTTCTCCGACCCCGACGTGACCCACTCCCTGATCGTCACCATCGAGATCTCCCTGTGGGCCGTCGCGATCAACACCGTCTTCGGGGTCGGGATGGGGCTGCTGCTCGTGCGCTACGAGTTCCCCGGAAAGCGCGCGCTCTCGGCCCTGATCGACCTGCCGATGTCCGTCTCGCCGGTCGTGATCGGCCTGGCGCTGCTGCTGGTCTACAACGGCAGGAACGGGTGGTTCGGTCCCTCCCTGGAGTCCCACGGCATCGTGGTGATCTTCAACAGTCCCGGGATGATCATGGCCACCTGCTTCGTCGCTCTGCCCCTGGTCGTCCGCGAGGTCGTCCCGGTGCTCGAGGAGATCGGCGACGACCAGGAGCAGGCCGCGCGCAGTCTCGGTGCCGGCGCGGTCCAGGTGCTCCGCCGCGTCACTCTGCCGGCCATCAAGTGGGCGGTCGTGTACGGCGTGGTCCTCACGCTGGCCCGCTCGCTCGGCGAGTTCGGCGCCCTCAAGATCGTCTCGGGGAACCTGACCGGTCAGACCCAGACCGCACCGTTGGTGGTCGAGCAGAAGTACAACAACTTCGCCCAGGGCGAGGCCTACGCCGTGTCGTTCATCCTCGTCCTGATCAGTGTCCTGTGCATCCTCGTCGTCTCCCTGTTGCGCCCCAAGGAGTCCGCCTCATGAGTATCGAGATCAAGAACGTCAACAAGCGCTTCGGCGACTTCGTCGCGCTCGAGGACGTCAACGTCTCCCTGCCGACCGGGCAGCTGACCGCTCTCCTGGGACCGTCCGGCGGCGGCAAGTCGACGCTGCTGCGGATCATCGCCGGGCTGGAGAGGGCCGACGCGGGCACGGTGAACATCGAAGGCGTCGACGCGACGCGGATGTCGCCGCAGAAGCGCAACGTCGGCTTCGTGTTCCAGCACTACGCAGTGTTCAAGCACATGACGGTCGCCAAGAACGTCGCGTTCGGCCTGGAGATCCGCAGGAAGCCCAAGGACGAGGTGCGCGCACGGGTCGACGAGCTGCTCAGGCTCGTGCACCTCTCGCAGTTCGCGGACCGACTTCCGTCCCAGCTGTCGGGGGGCCAGCGCCAGCGGATGGCACTGGCTCGGGCGCTCGCCGTACAACCCAAGGTGCTGCTGCTCGACGAGCCGTTCGGCGCCCTCGACGCGAAGGTCCGCAAGGAGCTACGCGACTGGCTGCGCAGGCTCCACGACGAGGTGCCGGTGACGACGGTGTTCGTCACCCACGACCAGGAGGAGGCGATGGAGGTCGCCGACGAGATCGTGGTCATCAACGACGGACGCATCGAACAGGTCGGTACGCCGGACTCGCTCTACGACGCGCCGGCGAACGACTTCGTCATGGGCTTCCTCGGTGAGGTCACCCAGCTCGGCGAGGTCCGGCTCCGTCCGCACGACATCGAGATCACGCGCTCGCCCGACCTCGCCGGTGGTACGTCGGCCGACATCCTGCGGCTCACCCGGGTCGGCTTCGAGGTGCGCCTCGTCGCCGGTACGGAGGAAGGTCAGGAGGTCTCGGTCGTGACCACTCGCTCGCACGCGCGTGCGCTCGCTCTGGAGGAGGGCGAGCGCATCTGGCTCACGCCGTCCTCGGGTGCTGCCATCGTTCCGGCGATGAAGTCACTGCTGGTCGGCTGAACCCTGCCGAGCGGCCTTCAGACACGCCATCACCACGGGATCGCCACAGCGTGGTGACGGTTCGGCAACACGCTCATCCAGATGGGTGAGGTGGGCGTGGTCGAGCCTTGACGACCCCAGGAGCGCGTGTTGTCCTGCCTGGACTAGCGGCTCCGTCCACGGGCCGCGGGCAGCCTCGGGGGGATGCCAGATGGCGGGATCGTCTCGTTACCTCGCGGCCGCGGGGGCCGTTGCGATGCTGGTCGCCGCGGGCGTGCCCGCACCGGCTGAGGCCGGCGCGTCGCCCGGTCGACTCGTGATCGTCCAAGCCGTGCCGAAGGACTCGCTGGACGTGAGCGTCGACGGCCAGACGGTCCGTGAGGGCGCACCCGTCGGCTCGATCCTGGGTCCGCTCAGCGTCAGCCCCGGTCGCCATCAGGTCCGGTTCAGCGACTCGTCCGGCACGCTGCGGCTGACCTCGACCGTCGACGTCGCGTCGGGCTCCAGCAGCGACATCGTCGTCCACCTGCCCGCGTCGGTCGGCGGAGAGCCGGTGGTGAACGCCTACCAGACTCCCTCGGCTCCCATCGCGCCCGGGAAGGCCCGCGTCCTGATCGCGCACACGGCCACGGTGGCTCCGGCCGATGTGCGCGTCGACGGCCAGGTCGTCTTCCAGGACATCGCCAACGGCGAGTTCGCCACGGCCGACCTCGCGGCCGGTCCGCACACCGTCGCGCTGCTCCCCGCCGGGCTCGAGGCGCCTCCCATCCTCGGCCCGTTGCACGTCGACCTGCAGGCCCGCACGGTGACCATGGTCTACGCCGTCGGCAACCCACGGGATCACTCGATGAACGTGATCGCGCACACCGACAAGCTGGCCTCCAACGGAGCCGTGGTCCCGGGCAGCATCGACACCGGCCGGGCAGGGCTCGCTGCCGGTCTGGTGGTGCACCCCTTCCGGGTCCCGAAGTCGCACGCCACGACGACCACGCCGGCCGTGCCGTCGGATGCGGGGCCGGGTCCGTGGCTCGAGGTGACCGCCGGGGCCCTGCTCGCTGCGGGACTCGTGCTGGCCCTGCGTCGGCGACGGAGTGCACCGAGCAGATCCGGGTGAGGTGAGTGCTCGCACCAGGACGGGGCCCACGGACGGTGGCGGGCGGTGCCGTGGCCGTTCTCGTCGCCGTCCTGTGTGCCACCGGGGGCTGGTCCGCCTGGAGCCGCACCGACTCGCACCACACCCAGGACCGGTCTGCCGGCGGTACGGCGTCCGAGGCCGGCCCGGCGACGCCGGTGGTGCCGGCTCGCCGCGCCGGCGCGCCACGCTCCGAGGTGCCGAAGCGCAGCATCCTGCCGAACGGGACGGTGGTCCCGATCCGGCCCGTCGACACCGCGGGCGACGGCAGCCTCGCCGTCCCCGAGGACATCAGGGTCGCCGGCTGGTGGCGGGGCGGGGCTCGCCTCGGTGACCCGTTCGGATCGACGCTGCTCGCGGCCCACGTCGACTCGTTCACGCAGGGGCTCGGGCCCTATGCCAGCTTGCTCTCGGTCCGGCCCGGCCAGCACATCACCGTGTCCTCCACCCACCTGACCCAGGACTTCGCCGTGGTCTCCCTCGCCCTCGTCCCTCGGGGTACTCTGGCCCGGCATCCGCGGATCTTCTCCGCTCGTGGCCCGCGGCGGTTGACCCTGGTGACCTGTGCCGGTCCGTACCTGCCGGCTCACGGTGGCTACCAGAACCTCGTCGTGATCACGGCTCGACCCGTGGACGCCGTCGGGGGGAGGAGTACGCCGTGAGTACCCGGAACAAGAAGAAGGTGACGCGCAAGCCCAAGGCCAATGCCGTCAAGAGCAAGCGCCGCCCGCACAAGACGTCGATCGTGCGCCGACCGGCAGCGCCGCACGACCGGGCCGCAGACGCGTCGCCGACCGCGCGGCTGACGCCCGAGCCGGCCGTCGAGGAGGACACGGGGCCGGTCGCCGAGGAGACCTCCGAGCCGGTCGCCGAGGAGACCACCGAGCCGGTCGCCGAGGAGACCACCGAGCCGGTCGCCGAGGAGACCAGGAAGTGGGCCCCCGACGACCCGAACGCGATGTGGTGGGACGACGTCTGGCCGTTCAAGGTCGAGCCGGCCGACGGGTCGACCGTCACCGAGGCTGCCGAAGAGGGCATCGAGGAGGACGCCTTCGAGGAGGGCCTCGAGGAGGACGCCTTCGACGACGACGACGCGTGGGTGACGGCGTACGTCGAGCCGGACGACGATCCGGCCCTCGCCGTACCACCCCTGTCGGTGCCGCCGGACCCCCGTTCACAGGGTCTCGTCTGGCTGTCGGTCCTGGTGACCGCAGCCCTGGTCGTGGGAGTCATCGTCTGGTGGGCGGGCAGCCGCGGGCCCGCGGAGCAGCCGGTCGCCATCCAGGGGCATCCCTACGCCGCGCCGGTGCACCTGGGCCGCGGCTCGTCGTTCGTCCGCAGCAAGGTGCTCCCGTCCGGCGACGTCGTGGTCAAGCACTGGATCCGGACCGGCCGGCCCGTGGACTCGGTGAGCCTGGTGGTGCCGCAGGTCACCGGGTTGCCGCGGCATGCGCTCTCGGTCAGCGACCTGGTGCTGGCCAGCAACGGCACGCGGACGGTCGCCTCGTCGCCGGTGCACCGCGTCGGAGCCACCTCCTTCGCACTGCCACCCACGCACCGGCTCTACGTCCGCTACCGGCTGTCCGGTGTCGTGGAGAGCTCGGGCGGGTCGGGCGAACGTGCGCTGGCCCGGATCACGGCACTCGACGTGACCACCCCGAGCCCGGTGGTGCGCACGACTCTCGCCGTGGTGGGCGCTCAGGTCCTCGCCCTCGCCTGCACGCCGGCGGGTCAGGAGATGCCGTCGCCCTGCGGCACCGACACCCACGGCACGTGGAGCACCCGCCTGGGTGAGAGCGAGCAGGGCAGCCAGGTGATGGCGCAGCTCAATCTGTCGTGACCGACGATGGGCGCGTGAGGAGCCGGGCGGACGTGCTGGGGTTCGGCCAGGCGGTGGGAGCCGTGCTCGGCTCGATCCTCACCGAGGATCTCGTGGGGACGTACGTCGTCGGCTCGGTCGCGCTCGGCGGCTATGTGAGCGGCCAGAGCGACGTCGACATCGTCGCCGTGTGCGAACGTCGGGGCGCGGCCTGGGCACGGCACCGGTGGTCCGCGCCCTCCCTGATCGATGCTGCCGTCGAGCTCCGACATG
>Ga0105239_10002753_pt1 | contig 22070 bp, 14 predicted proteins | sample KBSC44metaG_FD_92761 | JGI IMG/M metagenome (GOLD analysis project Ga0105239, IMG submission 92761) | Corn rhizosphere microbial communities from Kellogg Biological Station, Michigan, USA - KBS C4-4 metaG | ecosystem: Host-associated > Plants > Roots > Rhizosphere > Soil | place: Michigan, USA... | reverse complement strand
GTCATCGCCAGGCACCAACCTCCAAAACGTATTCCTGGGGCCGATACCGCCAAGGCCACCGCATGGACCGAGCGCAGGCTGTTTTTTGAGGGGGCAACACTCGCCGATATCGCAGCCGAATTTGCCCGCTACAACGACAAAAACATTCGCATTGACAGCCAGGCGCTGGCTGCCCGACGCATCACGGGAGTCTTCAACGCCACCGATCAGGCCACGTTCGTTGAGTTTTTGCGCACGCACAGTGACGTTCGTGTGCGCGAGGACGAGCGGGGTTGGGTTCTGGAAGACGGCAGCGGCGAGAAAGGCGCTGTCGGAGCCGAACGATGACCCAAACATTACCGGCGCGCGGCGTGGTGCCCGCGCTGTTGGTGTCGGCCGTGGCCAATCTCATGTGGTCCCAGCAGGCACTGGCGGATGACCCGTTGCCGCCTCACAAGGAGCACTTCGAGATCCGTGCACAGTCGTTCGCGGGTGCCCTGCAGGCCTACGCACGACAAACCGGAGAGCAGGTTGTGTTCTTCTCCGACATCGGCGCGGGCCGCACGGTCGCGCGAATTTCGGGCACCTACACGCGCGAACAGGTTCTGGAGCAGATCCTGGCGAATACAGGGCTGATCTATCAACACATCAACGGCAACACGATCGCTATAGGCCCGAACGTTCGTCCGAGCCCAAAAGATCCCGACACAAGGCAGTCCACACCCCCCGAGAAGGAATCCTCGATGAGCCACCGCCATTCGCTACTGTGTTGTTCCGCGACCGCGCTCGCCATGCTGAGCATCGGCTCGAAGTCCCCGGCCCAGGAAGCCCAAGGCCCGACCAAACTCGAAGAAGTCGTCGTCAGTGGAATACGCAACAGCGTGCGTGAAGCGCTCGACACCAAACGCAAGGCTGACGCCGTGGTGGATGCCATCAGCTCCGAGGATATCGGTAAATTTCCGGACAAAAATGTGGCGGACGCCCTGCAGCGTGTCCCCGGCATCTCAGTGGACCGTATTTGGGGAGAAGGCCGCGACATCTTCGTGCGCGGAACCGACAACACCATGAATCGCACCCAGATCAACGGCCAGAACATGGCTTCGGCGTATTGGTGGGCCAACGACAATCCGAGCCGCGGCTTCAACTACGACATCCTGGCGTCTGAGTTGGTTTCGAAGCTGGAGGTATTCAAGAGTCCGGAAGCGGACATGGACGAAGGCAGCATCGGCGGCCTGGTGAATGTCACGACACGCCGCCCGATGGATCTGAAACCGTTTACGATTGAGGCATCGGCCGAAGCGCTCTACAGCAAATTGCCGTCCAAGACCGATCCGCAGGCCTCGGGTCTGTTTAGCTGGCACGACGCCAGCCGTACGTTCGGCGTGCTCGCCTCCGTGAGCTACCAGAGGAGACACATGCGCCGGGATGGCCTGGAGGGATTTAACGCTGACAACACCTGGGACATTACGGACCAGAATGGCAAGGTCACGAAAGGCGTTTACGTCCTCTATGGCGGAGGCTCCGCCTACTTTCAACAGGATCGCGAGCGCACCACCGGAAACGTGACTCTCCAGTGGCGCCCGACGCAGGCCTGGGACATCGATCTCAACTTCGTCGACTCGGGCATGAACATGGACAATTCGAACCAGAATTACCTGTTCCTGCCAGGAGGCTACCAGTTGCCCGTGAGTACGACCGTGATCAACCCAAAATTCATTCCAACCAGCGACGGCCACGAGGCGCTGGTCGGGGGCATCTTCGGCACAGGTGTCGACGCACCGGGTGCCGCCATCGAGTCCATCGACCGGCAAGCGTTCGTCAAGTCGCGCCTCACTGATCTCGATGCGGGTTTCGAGGCGGATGGCTGGCGGGTTCACGCACAGGCCGGTACCACTCACGCCCAAGGCGGCAGCAGCCACGATCAAAACTACTGGTTCGGGGGCCCTACACGCCTGAGCCTGAACCTCGGCCCCCAGACGATCGAGCCGACCTATCTGGATCTGAGCCCGACCAACGCCGCCGCACTGCACTTCTTTCCCGGCAACGAGCGCGACTGGATCCGCACCATGAAGGAGGACGAGAACTACGGGCAGGGCGATGTGGAGTTCGATCTCGGCAGCGGTTTTCTCAAGTCCTTCAAGACAGGTCTCAAGTATCGCGATGATACGGTCGAGAACGATCGTCTGACTGGCTCGGTGAGCCCCGACAACCCCAACTACGCCGCGCTCAGTGCCATCACCCTGGCCCAAGTCTCCAGCAGACTGTCGCCCGCATTGAGCCAGGCGGCCGCGACCTCGGGCTCGCTGACCCGTTATGCCCTGGTCGACTTCGGACTGGCTCACAAGGTCATCGACCCCCTGTTGGATCTGCAGTATTCGGTGGACCCGCTGGCCTACTACAAGATCCAGGAGCGTATCAGCGCCTGGTACGGCAAGCTGAATTTCGAAACCGGGGCTCTGCACGGAAACGTGGGAGTGCGCGCGGTACACACGCTGCAGGACTCGACGGCTTACATCGGCAACGCCATTGGAACCGTTTCACGCTCTTACAACGACGTTCTGCCCAGCCTGAACCTCACCTATCAGTTGAGGGACGACCTGATCCTGCGCGCGGCGGCTTCGAAAGCGATGGCGCGCGACACGTTTCAGAATCTGAGCTCGAACATCAGTATCAATGCGACGACCGGCAGCGCTTCCGCCGGCAACCCTAACCTGAATCCCATCAAGGCCAATCAGTTCGAGATCGGCTCAGAGTGGTATTTCGCCGATGCCTCACTTCTCTCAGGCACGTATTTCTGGAAGAGCCTGGATACCTTCGTCTACAACCGCAACGCCCCGGAAGACATCAACGGCATCACCCTGGACGTCACCCGCCCGTTCAACAGCGACCACGGCGCGAAGATTCAGGGCGTGGAGCTGCAGTGGCAACAAGCGCTGATCGCCGGCTTCGGCATCCTCACGAACTACACCTACACCAACGCCTCCGTCGATCCGATTCCCGGTCAAGCCAAATTTCGGCTTCAGGGCAACTCCAGAGACCAACTCAACGCCTCACTGTATTTCGAGAACGCACGCTTCAGCGCCCGTCTGTCGTACAACTACCGTTCGGAGGCCTTCGGTGCGCTGACCATGGGTTCCCAGATCGTGACGGACGCCTACCACCAGCTCGATGCCACGGCAGGCTGGCAAGTCATGGAGGGGATTTCTCTGTACGCGACCGCCGTCAATATCACCAACGAGGTGATCTATATGCACACATCGGACGGCATTCCCATCGGGTTTTACGAGAACGGGCCGCGCTACAGCGTTGGGGTGCGTGCCAAGTTTTAGTACGGGGGCGCCTGGCCCGGGCCGCGTAGGCGGGGGTGGCCGTCAGGACCACACGGCGGGCCCGGGAGGTGTGCCACTAAGTCATAGCTCCCGCCGACAATTTCATTATTCGCAGCCTGACACGTGGGGCTAGGATGGGGGTGGCGCGGGGGGCGCTGGGGAGGGGAGCCATGAGGCGATTGACGGTAGGGTTGTGCGTAATGGTCGCAGCTCTCGTGCTGGCGGCCGGAGGGCGGGCGGCAACCCCGACCTATCAATTCCACAACGTCCAGATCGTAGGGGGAGGATTCGTTACTGGCCTGGTGGCGCACCCGATCATCCCGGAGTTGTTTTTCGCACGCACTGATATCGGGGGGGCTTACCGCTGGAATGCCTCGAAGCGGCGCTGGATCCCCATGCTCGATTGGGTCACGCACGACAATCTCAACGTGGAGGGTACGTTGAGCATTGCGGTAGACCCGGTCAACCCCTTCAACCTGTACCTGGCGCAGGGTGAGTACGTGGAGAGCTTCGCGAGCAATGGGGCTCTTTATATCTCGCACGACTTGGGTAACACGTTCTCGGTGGTGAGCCTGCCCTTCCAACTGGGTGCCAACGAGACCGGGCGGTCTTCGGGCGAGCGGCTCGCGGTGGTGCCGTGGTCGCCTGCGACGCTTTATCTTGGGACGAACGTCAATGGGTTGTGGCGGAGCCTGGACTCGGGCAACACGTGGGCGCAGGTCACGAGCTTTCCGGTTACCGGGGTGGTTGACAATGACAAAGCCGGTGTGATTTTCGTGATGTTTGGCCCAAGGCTGGGGCAGGCGAAATATCCGACGATTTATGTTGGGGTTTCGGACCCGACCACGGGCCTGTATCAAAGCGTGGATAATGGGGTGTCCTGGCAGGCGGTCTCGGGGCAGCCGGCCGGGGATGTGCCTCTGAGTGCGGCTTTGAGCGCCAGCGGGAACCTATATGTGACCTATTCAAACCAACCGGCTCCCAACGGTGCGGGGAACGGTCAGGTTTGGAAGTACAACGTGCGGTCGTCAGTCTGGACTAACATTACTCCGCCGGATGGGGTCAGCTCGCCGCAGTACTACGGGTATGCGAAGGTGGTCGCGGACCCTTGGCATCCGGATACGGTCATGGTCTCAACGCTCGACCGTTACTACCCAGGAGACGAGATTTACCGGAGTAAAGACGCTGGGGCGACCTGGGTAGCGCTGGGTAACGAGCCGTATGGACCGCCGCCGCACTCGTCTTTCGATTTTTCGCTGTCGCCCTGGATCACCAATGGGGCCAGCTCGCCGGCAGACAACATGGGGAACTGGATCGGGGCGATGCTGGTGGATCCGTGGAATCCGGATCACCTGATGTATGGAACCGGTGGCACGATCTGGGAGACGGATCACGTCAGCAAGGTCGATTCGGGTGGGGTGATTCCCTGGAGAATCGGGGCTCTGGGCATCGAGGAGACCGCGTTGAATATTGTGCTGAGCCCGCCGTCGGGGGCTCACCTGTTGAGCGCGATGGGCGATGTCGGGGCATTCCGTCACGATGACTTGCACGTTTCGCCGGTGCAAGGACAGTTTCATGTGCCTCAGCTCGGGTCGACGACGGGACTGGACTTCGCACAACACAACCCTCAGGTGATCGCGCGGGTGGGTTATCCCACCTATGGACAAACACAGTGCGGGGGGTATTCAACGGATCAAGGCAATACGTGGACGACGTTTACGAACGTGTCGGGTTGCGCGAACGGGCCTGGAACGATCGCCATTGCGGCGGACAGCTCCGACTTCGTTTGGGCGCCCAGTGGGGCTGCGACGGCTTACTCGACCGATGGGGGGACAACATGGATTCCATCCGCGGGAGCGCCCTCTTCCGGCGCGATTGCTTCGGACCGCGTGAATCCACTGAAGTTCTACAGCTTTGATCAGTCCACAGGGACGTTCTACGTGAGTGCGGATGGTGGCAGAACCTTCACGGGGACGATGACGGGGCTGCCTACGTATAGTTTCAAACAGATCAGTGTGAACCCTGGCACCGAGGGCGACATCTGGCTTTCGTTGCAATGGGGCGGGTTGTGGCATTCGACGGATTCGGGGGCGACGTTTACGTCCGTGAGCTCGGTGGTCTGGTCGGATTCGATCGGGTTCGGCGCGGCGGCACCTGCTTCCTCAGCGTCGGAGGGCTATTCTTCGGCCGTTTACTTCGTCGGGCGGTTGACCTGGAGCGGGTCGGGGTTTCCGACGAGTTTGTATCGATCGGATGATGGTGGGCTGAGTTGGAACCCGGTGCTGGATGCCCAACACGAGTATGGCGCCATCATTACGGTGAGTGGGGATCCGCGGATTTACGGGCGGGTGTATATCGGGACGGAGGGGCGCGGGATTGTGTACGGGGATCTGCTGAACTGACCGGCGAGCGACCTCGCGAGGCCCACAGGGGACAGTGTGAGCCTACGCGAGTCGCTCGCAAGCCAGAGAGGTCACTTCGCGTTGATGTTTGCGGTTACATAAGCCCAGCCGTTACCGCGGGTGATTTCGAGACCCGCCTCGACGACGTCCAGATACATCGAGTTATTGTAGAGTCCTGCGCTGCTGCGGTTGGCTTGCAGCCAGTTGAAGAACGTCTTCATATCTACATTCAGGCTGCCTCCGGTCGGGAGATTCCCCTGCCCTGCCGTGCCGTGTGGAATGAAAGTGTAGACGTAATACCCCGCGGCGGAATTGTTGCCCTCCCAAAGATCGAATGTATATCCCCCCGCGCTGACTACATTGGTGCCGGTCTGGGTACCGATGGGCCACGAGTCGTTTCCGGCCCACACCATCACCTCGAGTTGGGGTGTGGACTTTGCGGTGTCCCAGCGCAGGAACATGTCGTAAGCGAAGTCGCCTGCCATGTTACTGCCTCCCGAGGAGTAGTTGAAAGTGCAGGGAATGGACGACGTCGCTGAGAGCTTCTTGGGAAACAGGTTGTCGCCGGCTGGATTCCAACCATAGTGCCAACCGCGGATAATGGCTGGATAGCCGTACAGGCTGTAATTGGAAAAATTGTACGACACGGTCATGCCGGGCACGCTGTTGGTACTGAAGGTGCTGTTGATCGTGCTGTTGTTGAAGTTGTTGACCCAGGCGAATTCGGTTCCATAAACCTTGTCCGGGCCGGCATACGCCAGAGAACAGAGCGAACACAGTATACTGACAGAAACGACGCGTCCTGCAAGGGACGCGCACAATCGACCGGCCGCTGACGGCAACGGTTTTTCCATGGTCATCTCCCCCTGATCGCCGGGTGTCGGCGAGACGCTACGATCCTATTCTCCGGATGGTTGCGCTACCAATGAAAATATCGGCGGTAGGTATGCGCAATCGTGATGGGAGTGCGTGACCTGCGGATAGCGCGACACCGGCCGGCTTGGGTTGCGGGCCTCGAGACATACCCATCCGGATATCCCTCCCATCCACATTTTCATTGTTCTGCATGGATCTGGTAGCGCTATCTTTGCGGCGCTGTCAGATGTGGGCTGATGGCCATGAAATGAGGGGGGAATCGTGGTTGTAGCGAAGCAAGAACAATTATCGACATCGGCGGCTGAGTGCCCGCGGATCAACCTGGCTGTACGGCGCGCCATGCGCCGGCGCGGTCCGATCCTGGCGGTGGGTGCCCTTGGTGTATTGGCTGTGGGGAGTGGAGTCCTGCCCGCGATGGCGGCTGATACTCCCTCGGACACGAACGACGGCACGAGCTCCTATCCTCAAGTCGAGGAGGTGGTCGTCACGGCGCGCAAGGCGGCTATGGAGTCCGCCATTACACGCAAGGAGCAGGCTGAGCAGATCCTCGATTCCGTACAAGCGGACGATGCGGGGAAATTGCCCGACAACAGCATCACCGAGGTGTTGCAGCGTATTCCAGCCGTCAGCATTACGCACTTCATCTCCAGCGGCGACCCGGACCACTATTCCACTGAGGGTAGCGCGCCGACGGTGCGGGGGCTGTCCCAGATCAGCAGCACTCTGAATGGACGCGAATCGTTCAGCGCCAACGGTGGCCGCGCGCTGCTGTGGGAAGACGTGACTCCGGAACTGATGGCCGGCGTGGACGTGTACAAGACTCCTACGCCGGATCAGATCGAGGGAGGCATCGGCGGCTCGATCAACCTGCGCACGCACATGCCTTTCGACTACAAGGCACCCGAGGCCGATGTGACAGCGGGCTACAACTACGGCGACTTCGTCAAGAAAGGCGATCCGGTCGAATCGGCGCTGCTCACCAACACCTGGGAAACCGGCGTGGGCAAGTTTGGTATCCTGGTGGATGTCGCACACTCGGAGCTGCACTCGCGCGCGGATACCTTTCAGGTCAACCCCTACTTCCCACAGATCATCAACGGCTCGCTGGACTACATCCCAGGCGGCGTACACTTTCAAGAGACCCTGCTGGATCGCAAACGCACCGGCCTGTATGAGGCGATGCAATGGCAGCCGCGAGACGATCTGACGCTCTCGCAGACATTTTTCCGCGCCGACTATTCCGCCGACCAGACGCAGATGTTCGTCGCCAATGACTCGGCGGAGGGCTACACGGTGTCGCCTGCCGGCCACAACGTGTTTGGATCCAACGGCGCACTCCTGTCGACGGACGCCCTGCAGTTTACCGGCTGGAATCCCCTCGCGGGCTCGGTCAGCGGCGCAAGCCTCGCCTCGGCTGATACTGGGGTGAACGAGACCTACAACCGCACCAGTGACTACAGTCTTGCACTCGACTGGCATCTGACAGATCGCGTGAGGCTCGCCAGTGCCCTGCAGTACGTGGAATCCACATCGCACTTTAAAAGTATGGATGTGTTCACCCAGGACTCGGTTCCTCCGTTTGGCCTGGATCTGACCACGCGAGTGCCCACGTGGACTCTCGCGCCGGGCAGCACGCTCGCCGATCCGGCCCAGAGTGTGTGGGAAGCCACGATGGATCACTACGAGCAGCACAAGGGCATTGAAGTCGCGGGGAATGCAGACCTGGAGGTCAAACTGTCTGACGAGGCCTTTTTGCGCGGCCTGAAGGTCGGGGCCCGGGTAGCCAACCGCCAGGAGCAGGATAATCTCACGACCTACAACTGGACGGCGCTGTCACCAGTGTTTGACCCCATTCAGTATCATCTGAGCACTGCCGCGGCCGGCGACACCATGCTATGGACGTTCCCCAACTACTTCCGTGGAATGGTTGGGCTTCCGTCGGCTGTCATCCTGCCCTCCATTGCGTTGGCGAACAGCTACAACGTGTTGGGTATCCATCAGCGATATGGGCAGCCGGGCGACACTCAGGGTCCGACTCCATTCATCCCCAGCGACCTTTCGTACGGCCACACGAAGAACCAGGCGGCCTATTTCATGCTGTCGTTCGGGGAGGAGAATGCCCTCGTAGTACCGATGTATGGCAACATCGGCGCGCGGGTGGTTCACTATCAAAACAGCGCCAATGGCTTCATTCTTCCGCCGAGCGGTACTATCACCCTGTGTAACCCCGATGGAACGGCGACGGCAAACTGCACGCCCACCACGTATTCATTGGGAAGCGGGGTCAATATTCCCAACGCAGGTGGACGCGACTACACCCGGGCATTGCCGGCGCTGAACGTGCAATTCCTGCTGAGGCCGGATCTGCACCTGCGTCTTGGAGCATCGCAAAGTCTCACCAATCCCAGCTTCTCGCAGATGAGCGCAGCAGGCTCGGCAAACTTCGTGACCCAATCGGTCGCGGGTAACGCGAACACTATCGTCGGCGGAACGGCCACGACCGGCAACCCGAACCTGCGACCGCAGATCGCGACCAATGGTGATCTTTCACTGGAGTGGTACCCCAAGCCCAATTTCGAGACGCATGTGTCGCTGTTCTACAAGGACATCCATGACTATCTCTCGTATGGCACCTTCAATGAGCAGATCCCGTTCGCGTTCCCGAACGGGGCCATCAAGAACCTCACCACGGCGGTGAACGGATCATACAATCAGCCGTTGGCGGCGATCATCAAGGGGGCCGAATTCGGCTTCCAGCGCTTCGCGGATTTCCTGCCGGCGCCCTGGGACGGTTTGGGCCTGCAGGCCAACTACACCTACATCGAAAGTTATGCACCGGGTGACCGCGCATTCGACATGCTCGGAAATCCGATCACGGGGCTGCCCATCGATCAGCTCTCGAAGCACAACTACAACCTGGTCGCGATGTATGAGCGCAATCCATTCTCGATCCGGGTGGCCTACAGTTGGCGCAGCCGCTACCTGTTGACGACCTATTCGAACGGAACGGAGGGCACCTACAACGCCCCGGCGGGTGTTCCGACCGCTGGGAATCCAGTCGTCTACAGCATGCCGATATTCAGCGATTCGTACGGCCAGTTGGATGCGGGCATGACGGTTCGGATCACCGATAACCTGTCTGTTTCGGCTGAAGGTCAAAACCTGACCGACACGCTCGCGAAGACTCTGCAGGGTTACGGCAACACCCAGTTCCGCAGAAACACGTATATCGCCGATCGCCGGTACGCTCTGACAGTGCGCTACTCGTTCAAGTAGGCCGGTTCGTTGATGCAATCGAAGGGCTTCGGGGCCGCCACGCGGGCGGCGCCCGGAGTTCCACCTGAAGGGTCAGGTATGGTCAAACATCTGGTGATCGTCGGCGGCGGGACCGCGGGTTGGCTGACCGCCGCTTACCTGGCACGGATGCTGGTGACCGCGGCAACGGGTGGCGTTCGGATCACCCTGATCGAGTCGCAGGATATCGCGACGGTAGGGGTCGGAGAAGGCACCTTTCCGAGCATACAGCGTACCCTGCGGCGAATTGGGCTGGATGAGCGGACGTTTTTGCGCGAGAGCAGTGCGACGTTCAAACAGGGGATCCACTTCGTCAATTGGCAGCGCGACCCGGGGAGCCCGGGACGCAATGATTACTTTCATCCATTCCAGTCGGCACAGATTCGCGCCGGCGGGCTGGATCTGCTGCCGTACTGGCTGCTGGGGCTGACTCCCGGGGTGCAGCTCGATGAGGCGGCGACAGTCCAGAAGTATGTCGCGGATGCGGGGCGTGGGCCCAAGCGTCCCAGCGACCCCGATTTCGAGGGGCCGCTCAGCTATGCCTATCATTTCGACGCGGTGTCATTCGCGCGAACCTTACGGGCGCGCGCGCTCGAGCTGGGTGTACAACATGTGACTGACACCGTCGAGGGGGTCAACCTCGATCAAACGGGGGCCGTAGCCTCGGTGGCGACTCGCGAGCACGGTTGCATCAGGGGCGATCTCTACGTGGATTGCTCTGGTTTCCGTGCCCAGTTGATCGGGCGTGCCTGCGCCATTCCATTCAAGTCCTGTCTCTCGAGCCTGTTCTGCGATCGTGCGGTGGCGATGCAGGTTCCGTACGCGCGTGCCGATGCGCCCATTGCCTCATACACGATCTCGACGGCGCAGGAGGCTGGCTGGATGTGGGACATTGGCCTCAGCTCACGGCGGGGCGTGGGTTATGTGTATTCATCGTCTCACACCGCTGAGGAGCGAGCCGAGCAGGTGTTGCGAGACTACATTGGTCCGGCCTCGAATGGCCGCGACATTCGCGCTTTCAAGTTCGAGGCCGGCTATCGCGAGACGAGTTGGCACAGGAACTGTGTCGCGGTCGGGCTCTCGGGTGGCTTCTTTGAGCCGCTGGAGGCCACGGGGATTCTGTTCATCGAGGTGGCCGCTCTCTTGCTCGCACGCCTGTTCCCCTGGAATGGGGAGATGGACACGGCGGCCCGGCAGTTCAACCGCATCATGAAGCAGCGTTACGAGCGTGTGCATGACTTCCTCAAAATGCACTACTGCCTCACGGCTCGCACGGACAGTCCTTTCTGGCGGGACAACCGCTTGCCGCAGACCATCCCTGACTCATTGCGCGAGCGGTTGGATGGCTGGCGCTTCCGGCCGCCGGAGGGGTTGGATTTCGACATGAATGTCGAGAGTTTTGCCGAGGCGAGCTGGCAGTTCGTGCTGTATGGAATGGGGTATCGGACTGATCTGACGGCGAAAGCGGCTTCGTATGGCTATTCGGAGCAAGCTCGTCGGGAGTTTGCGGCAATCCAACGCGATGCGCGGCGGGCGGCGACGCTGTTGCCGAGTCATCGCGAGCTGGTGGATCGGATTTATAGCGCGTGATAGTTGAAGTTTTTTGCGGTGATCTGTCCGTCGCCGGCGCAATAGAGGGCGACTTTCAGGCTGGTGAATCCGCCGAAGACGTTATGATGAAACCCGGAGACTTCCATTTGCCAGGGGTGTTGGGTCCAGGTCGTGCCATCCTGGGAGTAGTGGAATGTCGCAACGCTCGAGCGGTTGGTCACTTTGATGTGTACGACTCGTGTCGTCATGTGTTGGCGCATCCAGGATTGCTCCTCGCCATAATGGTAGGTGAACATCTGGCTGTTGCTGAAACCGATTCCGCAGAAACCGCGCTGGTCATAGAACAGAGCCAATCCTCCCTGGGCGCCCGCGGATATCTCGAGGACCACTGAAGCTTCATAACTTCGGTCGCCCACGATAACGGTCAGCGGGGAGCAGTCCGCAACGGACGTGCCTTTCCCCCGGATGGCCAGGCGGCCGTGCTGGTAACTGACACGCTCCATCTCATTCGGACCGGGATTGAAAAAACTCCATTGCACGCCGAGCTTGTTGGTGGAGAAGTCATCGGACAGCGGGAATCCTGAGACGCTCGCACGCCCTCCTCGCGGCTTCGCCAAGGGTGTGGACAGCGTGCCGCCGGTTGCCCGGAACCATCCGTCATCGGTCCACTCGATGGGCTCGAGGAGGGTTTGACGGCCCAGCGTCCGGAAGCCGTTTTCATAGCCGTGATAGATCATCCAGCCATCGCCGGCTGGCCCATCGACGAGCGTGGCATGACCGCGCGACCACCAGGGCTCATCGGCACTTTGGGTATGAACGATGGGATTGTGGGGACAATCCTGCCACGGTCCGTGAATCGATCGAGAGCGGGCCGCGATCACCATGTGACTGGTCGGAGGGCCCGCGGTGCCCCCCACCGCGGCCACCAGATAGAACCAGTCGCCGCGCCTGTACACTTTCGGTCCCTCAGGAGCGAACATCTCCACGACCCAATCCGCTGGGTACCGCCAAGGGCTGTAGACCTGCTCCAGAGATCCCACAGTCGAGAGTCCGTCGTCGGCGAGACCGATTCGGCGCACGCCATTGAGGAACAGGTACCGCTTGCCATCCTCGCCGACGGCATGTCCTGGATCGATGCAGCCTGCAATTTTGAGGTCGATCGGGTCACTCCAGCGGCCGCGGATGTCATCGGTAAAAATGACGAAGATCGAGCCGACGCCGCTGGGATTGGCCGGGATGTAGATGTAATAGCGCCCGTTGTGTTTGACGAGGTCCATCGCCCAGACGGAGCCCAGCGGCTTGGTCAGGGCAGCGCCGATGGGTGCCCAGTTGACCAGGTCGCGTGAATGCCAGATGACCACGCCCGGATTCGAGGAGAACGACGAGAACGTCATGTAGTAGTCGTCGCCATCCTTGAGAACCGTGGGATCGGGGTGATCGCCCGAGACGATCGGGTTCAGGAAGGTGCCATCACCCAAGTCGGCGTTGCGCTGTCCGTCGAAGCCGCGTGCGGCAACAGGGGCAGCTTGCGCAGGCTTTCCAGGCACACCCAACGCAGTGCGGCCGGGAAGTTGGGTAGCAGCCCCGGCTCCCGCCAAAGCCAGTTTGAAGAGGTCGCGACGTGAGGGGTAATTCATTATTTTATGTTACCGCTACCATAAGTGCGCGGACATGAAATAGTGGATGTCAGATATGCCCTTTTGGCATGGCACGGAGGGGGATACCGGAATCGATATGCCTGCGCGCCCGAAATGTTATGGTTTGGGGTTACGAAGATCATGACAATGGGAGCGTGAGGCAACTGATGAATGAGACCATGATGAGTGAAGGGGTTGGTGAGTGAGACCATTGGTGACTGAATCTGATGCCGCTGACGCGTTGTAATTTCTGGCTGGGGGTCCTTGGGCTGTCTGCCTGGGTGTATGTGGGGGTTGTGTGGGCCGCCGGGGCGCCGTTGCCGTTGGTGTCGGAGCCTTCACCGCACTATGTATGGCGCAATGTGGTCGTGGGTGGTGGAGGGTTCTCACCCAATATCCTGTTCAGCCCGGTCGAGCGGGGGCTGGTGTATCTGCGCACCGACATCGGTGGGGTTTATCGTTATGAGCAGAGTGCGCAGCGCTGGATTGCCCTGCAGGATGGGATGGCGGAAGGGAACTACTTCGGCGTGGAGAGCGTGGCGCCGGATCCTCGCAATCCGGAGGTTGTTTACGCCGCGGTTGGAATGTATGGGTCGGAGCCGGCTGCTATCCTGCGATCTGACGATCGGGGGAACCATTGGAGTGTCTTTCCCGTGCCGTTCCGCATGGGGGGCAATGAGGATGGGCGGGGGCTCGGGGAGCGCCTGGCGGTGGATCCGAGCGACACTGACGTTGTTTACTTTGGTTCGCGGCATGATGGGCTGCAACGTAGTGTTGATCGTGGTCGTAGCTGGGCGCGTGTCACTGCTTTCCCGGTAGCGGGGCTGGGGCGGTCGGCTCCGCACCAGACGCATGCGGGGGTCAGCTTTGTGCTGTTTGATCCGCGCGGCGGCGGCAGTGGCGGTAGAAGCGACAGGGACAACACGCCCACACGCACGATCTTTGTTGGGGTTGCTGATCCGGGGCAACATCACTTGTTCCGGTCGGTGGACGCGGGAGCTAGCTGGCAGGTGGTGCCGGGGGAGCCGCGTGCTGATCTGCTTCCGGTGCGTGCTCAGCTCGCGGCGAACGGAATGCTGTATGTGACTTACAGCAATGGGATTGGGCCGAACGGCATTACGGACGGGGCGGTATTTGCGCTCAGCACTTCGAATTTAACCTGGCACGACATCACGCCGAGTGGGACGCACGGTGGCTTTATGGGCGTGGCCGTGGATGCTCAACGACCTGGCACTCTCCTCGTTGCGACATTGGATAACTGGCAACACGACACCATTTGGCGCAGTACCGACGCCGGGCGGCACTGGGAAAGCTTGCGTGCGCGGAGTGAGATCGATGCCCGGGCGTCGCCTTTTCTGAGTTGGGGTGAGGCGCGGGCGGATTTCGGCTGGTGGATGGCGGGTGTTGCGATTGATCCGTTCGACTCGAGTCACGTCGCCTATACCACTGGGGCGACGGTGTATGCGAGCGAACTGCCGCTGGACTCGCGGCGGATTCTTTGGCGACCGTGGGTGGCGGGGATCGAGGAGACGGCGATTCTGGCACTGGCTAGCCCTCCTCTGGGGCCGGCGTTGCTGTCGGGGTTTGGGGATATCGGGGGGTTTGCGCACGCGGATCTGGGCGCCTCGCCGGTGACTCCGTTTACCCAGCCTGCCTTCGATAACACCGACAGTGTTGAGTTTGCGGGGAAGGCTGCGAATGTTGTGGTACGTACTGGGCGTGGGCATCACGGTGGAGGCCCAATGGCGGCCTGGTCGGGGGATTTTGGCAGGAGTTGGACAGCGCTGCGGGTGCCGGCTGATTCGGAGACTGCGGCTGTTACGCCCATGAGAAGTCACCCTGGAGGTGAAGTCCCTACCCTGGCGGTGTCGGCCGACGGGGTAACGTTCATTGCCATGACGCGGGTACCGATGGTCACGCGGGATCGGGGGCAACATTGGGTGGCGGCGCGTGGGCTACCTGACTTTGCGCGTGTCGTGGCGGATCGCGTCGATGCGCGGCGCTTCTACGCGCTGGATTTCGGGCGCTTGGGGATTGCGGTGAGCGACGATGGCGGGGAGAGTTTTGCGGTGCTGGGTGGCGGGGGATTCCCTCAAGAAGGCTGTGCCACACGGGGCGGGCGGGGGGATGAAGCTGGGGAACTGCTCGCGGCGCCGGGTGGGGTTGGGGATTTATGGTTGGTTTGCACTGGGGGGTTGTATCACTCGCTGGACGGAGGCCGTCATTTCACCCGGAGCGGCGGGGATGTGGGTGTGAGGGCGCTGGCCTTTGGTAAAGCCAGGACGGAGGGCGGGTATCCCACTCTATTAGCGATCGGTGCGCGTGGGGATCTGGAGGCTATCTGGCGCTCGGATGATGTTGGAGCGAGCTGGGTGCGGATCAATGATGCTGAGCATGAGTATGGGCGGCGGTTTCGGGTGATCAGCGGGGACCCGCGGGTGTTTGGGCGGGTTTATGTGGGGACGGATGGGCGGGGGGTGGTGTGGGGGGAGCCGTCTCTATCCATTCCCGGGGCGCAGCTTGGTCGATGAGCGTCCAGCCCGCGGGCTCATCGAGCACGGTTGTGTCAATCACATCGAACTCAGTGGGCGGTGCAAGCGGTGGAGAATAGAAAACATAGGCCGTCTGCGCGGTGAATTGACGCGAATGCCATGCGAGACCTACAGGATGGCTACGATCTGTTCGAGTCGCTGGTAACTACTTGACTCGAATCAAGTATTGGACCGGCACTCGCGTGTCAACCGGCCAGAATATGCTGCACCTGCCGGTCCACGCGCCGCTGGCCGCTGGGTCCACGCGCAAGACCTCGCCGAACAAATTCGCTGGCTGCTAACCAAAACGTCTCTGTGCGCATCCTAATCACCATGACAGATGACGAAGCGCGTTGGATCGCGAGGGCCAGAGCCGGAGAGGCGACTGCGTTCCGGCATCTCGTGAATGTGAACGCAGGATCGCTGTTCCGCGTCTGCGTGCGCATTACGGGCGATCGCGCGACCGCCGAGGATGCGGTTCAGGAGGCGCTGTTCAGCGCGTTCCAGCATCTCGCCGACTTCGACGGCCGCGCAGCATTCTCGACCTGGCTGCACCGAATCGCGGTAAACGCCGCGTTGATGCAAGTCCGAAGGCGTCGACATCCCGCAGGCGCCTGGCCGCAGCACCGCGAGGGCGACGAAACGGAGCTCCTCGATGCCGCCGACGAGTCGCCGACACCGTATCGACATGCCGTGAGTGCGGAAATCCGCCGCGACGTCGAGGCGGAGCTTGCGCGCATGACACCGATCGAGCGCGCCGCGTTCGTGCTGCGACATCAGGAAGGCCACTCACTCGAGGAGATATCAGCAGCGCTCTCACTCAACCTCGGCGCCGCGAAGCAGGCGATCTTTCGAGCGGTGCGCAAGCTGCGCGCCGCGCTTCCAGCGCCAGGAGAACCCGCATGACTCCAATCACCGACGACGATCTGGTGCTTTATCACTACCAGGACGGTCTCGACGCCGCGCGCATCGAGCACATCACCGCCGCGCTCGCCACATCGCCGGCATTGCGGGAGCGTTACGCCGCGATCGAGCGCGCAATTGAGCACTTCGGACAACTCCAAATGGCGCCCGACCCCGATCTCGGCGCGCGACTCTGGCGCCGACTCGAGCCGCGGCTCGAAGAGGCGGGCATTATCGCCACTCCCTCCTCCTCCGCGCGCAGCTATGCGAGCGTTACGTGGCAACGCGCTTTGGATCGCCTACGCGCATCGCTCGGACCGACGCCACGGCGACCTGCGCTCGCCGCCGCGGCAGTGATCGTCGTCGCGATCGGCGCGGGATTTTTTCTCGGCCGGCAGAGCGTGACTGTGTCGCCCCCCATGGCTTCGACCGCAGCCGACGCCGCGGCCAGCCGTGTCCTGGACGCCTACGTCGCCGCGAATCTTCGCGCGATCGAAGGCGTGCTCCTCACGGCGAGCAACAGCGCGGACGCTTCGCTGCTCGAAGGAAATCGAGAGCTCGCGCAGTCGTTGGTCGAGTCGAATCGACTCTATGCGCTCGCTGCCGCACGTTCAGGCAATGCGCGGCTTGCGGATTTCCTGCGCCAGCTCGAACCGGTATTGCTTTCACTTGCTAACCAACCGGGCGCCGCGACCGTCCAATCCTCCGAAGATCTGCGCCGCTTCCTGGATGCGACCGATCTTCTGTTTCAGGTTCGCGCGACCGAAGCGCGACTGGATCGGGACGGCAAACGGCGCACCTGACAACATCGGAGACTCACGCATATGGCGATCCCCCGCCCCATCTTGCTCGGCCTTGCGATTGCGCTCGCGTTCAGTGTTGCGCCGGCATTCGCCGCCGGCGAGAACGACGTCCCGCCGGGTGACAAAGCATCGAACGCGCTCTACTGGCAAGGTCAGACTGCGCTGAAGCAGTCCGACTGGTCGACGGCACTGCAACGCTTCACTGAGATGGAAAAGCTGCTGCGCAAGAACGAGCCGAGGAGCGTCGACGCGGCACTTTACTGGGAAGCGTACACGCTGGCGCAGGCGAAACGCACCACCGAGGCGAACGGAGTGATCGAGCGCCTGCGTCGCGAGTTTCCCGATAGCCGTTGGAGCCGCGATGCCGACGCGCTGCTGGCGCGGATGCAGCCGGCGACGAAGCTCGATCCAGGATTGGCCGACGAGGAGCTCGCCGACATCGCTCTGCAGGGGCTGCTCAATGCGCCGCCCGAACGCGCGCTGCCGCTTCTCAAGAAGGTGCTCGCGGGCCAGCGCTCCATCAAGACAAAAAAGCGCGCGTTGTTCGTGCTCAGCCAGCTCGGAACGGATGATGCGATGAATGTCGTGCTCGATGTCGCGAAGAACGCGAGCGAGCCGGAGCTCCGCCACGAAGCGATCCGTATGCTCGGCGTCAGCGGCGCGAAGACTGCGATAGAGCGCCTGACCGATATCTACGCATCCAGCAAGAGCGCGGACGAGAAAGCGTCCGTGATCCAGGCCTGGCTGATCGCCGGCCGTAAGGATCTCGTGCTGAAGACCGCACGCGACGAGTCCGATCCCGCGGTTCGCCGTAAGGCAATCGAGACGCTCGGCGCAATGGGAGCATCGGACGAGCTGCGCCAGCTCTTCGACGCGACACAGGACGCTGGCAATCGCCGCGCGATCATCCACTCGCTCGGCGTTGCCGGGAACACGAGTGCGCTCACATCGATCGCTGGCAATACAAGTCTGCCCGAAAACGAGCGGGTCGAAGCAACGCGCTCGATCGGCATCGCAGGCGGCCGGGCGGCGCTGGTCGATCTCTATGCCAAGGCGGACACGCCAGCATTGCGTGACGCGGTACTGCAGGGCCTTCTGATCACAGGCGATTCCGCCGCGGTGACCAAACTGTACCGCGAGGCGCGGACTACGGACGAGAAGAAGGCCCTGCTGCGCGTACTCACGGCGATGGGCGGCGACCAGGCGTTCGATGCGATCGAATATCAACTCGACCAGCCGGAGAAAAAATGATAACGCGTTTGATATTAATCGCCGCGCTCGCGGCACTCGGATTCGCCGCGCGCGCGAGTACGATCGGCGACAACCTCGATAGCCGCGTGACCGCGCGTGACGGTTGGGTCGCCTACCGCGTACCGATGGTCGCCGGTGTCGACGAGCCGTGTTGTTACACGGTCCACCAAGGCGCTGCGACGAAGAAGGGCTGCGACCTCGACAGGCGCGGCTGGAGTTTCGCCTCGGATCCTGACGATCCCGATGGTCCCGTAGCCGCGCTCGTCGGCCGGCTGGTGGTCTATCTGAGAGTCGAGCATGGGCGCGTAGAGCGCGTGCGTGCAGTCGGGGCATCGTGCCCGGTTCGGACCGAGGACACGATCCGTTGGATCGACCCCGTCGATCCAACGAGCAGCGTCGCGATGCTGTCGTCGCTGCTCGATCGCCGTGCGGCCGATGCGGAGGATGGTGGCCTCGTCGCACTTGCCTATCACGCCGATGCGTCGGCGACGCGGGCGCTCGCCGGGCGAGCCGAGCCGTCGCACTCCTTCAAGGAACGCGAGCAAGCCCTCTTTTGGCTCGGTCAGACGCGCGGTGTCGAAGGCGCCGATGTTATCGAACACCATGCGACGACGGATGCCGACCCGAAGCTCCGAGCGCAGGCGATCTTCGCGCTCTCTCAATCGAGGGCGACCGAGGTGTATGCACGCATTTTGACGTTGGCGCACGACGACCCTGCCGAATACGTGCGTGGCCAAGCGTTCTTCTGGCTGGCGCATCTGAACGATGCGCGCGCCAAGGATGACATCATTGCGTCGCTGAAAACGGAATCGTCGGACCGGGTGCGCGAACAAGCCGTGTTCGCGCTCTCGCAGCTCCGCGACGGCGCTGCCGATGAGGCGCTGATCGCGGTGCTGCGCGGCGACTATCCACGCGCGGTGAAGAAACCCGCGCTGTTCTGGCTCGGGCAGTCGGGATCGCCGCAGGCGATGGCGTATTTCGACGCAGCGTTGAAGTAAGACGGTGAGGTGGAGGACTGCTCTGGTTTCGATTAGCCCGAATCATCGCCGCATTCGTATTCGGATCAGTCGCCAAGCGGCGCGATACGGCAAGCAGTGACATCGACCTCATGGTCGTGAGCGACCAACCGAGAATGACCTCCCCGCATGAAAAGTTAGCCGGGCCCGGCAAGCCTCTCGCGGTTGAGCCATTCAACTCGAAAGAGTTCGAAGGACTCGAGCGCTCATCACTCGCAAGGCTCAAGGGCGACCTCAACATCGACGAGCGCATCGTCATCGATCTCAGTTGATGCCTGCCGCAAGGTCGCCACAACTCTAGAGCAGGAAACGGATAGTCCGGCAGCCAAAACAAAGCTCAGATCGCCAGACTCCTGCATCCAGACCGACTGACTGCGGGCCCGCGATCTGATTTGAGTCTTCAGACGTTAACCGCTCAGTTATTTGCGCGGAACGATAGAGCCCGCCGCAGGAAGGTGCCACACGACAAACAGACTATGGTCGTGGGCGCTACAATGCCACGATGAAGAACCCCACCACCCTTCCTGCTGAATACGCGGCCTGGCTGGCCGGCCTCAAGCAGCGCATCCAAGGTGCCAGGCAGCGGGCGCTGCTGTCCGCTAACAGTGAGCAAATCCAGCTGTATCACCATATTGGCACGGAGATTCTCGAGCGGCAGAGCCGGCAAGGCTGGGGCACCAAGGTAATCGATCGCCTGTCGGCCGATCTACAGGCCGCCTTCCCGGAGATGAAGGGCTTTTCTTCCAGAAACCTCAAGTATATGCGGGCCTTCGCACAAGAATGTCCTGAGCTCCAAATTGGGCAGCAGTCTGCTGCCCAATTGCCGTGGTTCCATATTGTCACGCTTATCACCAAGCTTTCGGACCAGGCATTACGCGGATGGTATGCACGGCAGGCGCTGGCCCATTCCTGGCCGCGCGATACTCTCGTTGTTCATATCAAGAACCAACTGCACCTGCGACAAGGCGCCGCAGTGACGAACTTCGATCGGAGCCTCGCACCACCACAAGCCGGGCTCGCAGCGCAAATTCTCAAGGACCCCTATCATTTTGACTTCCTGGGACTCGGGGACGAGGCCCAGGAGCGAGACATCGAAAATTCTCTGATCCGCCACATCACTCGCTTCTTGCTGGAATTGGGCGCCGGGTTTGCTTTTGTTGGTCGCCAGTTTCGTCTCGAGATAGCTGGGGACGAGTTCTTTATCGACCTGCTCTTCTATCACACCCGGCTGAAGTGCTACGTCGTGGTCGAACTGAAAGCACACGCGTTCAAGCCGGAGCATGCCGGACAGCTGAACTTCTACCTGAGCGCTGTCGATACGCAGATCAAAGCAGCCGACGATGCGCCCACGATCGGACTGCTTCTATGTCGCACGCAGAATCGACTGGTCGCCGAATACGCACTGTCTGGCATCGACAAACCTATTGGAGTTGCCGAGTACCAACTCGTCCGCGCGCTACCTGAGCCCTTGGATACCAGCCTCCCCAGCATCGAAATGATTGAAGCAGAATTGTCGCGTGACCTTGAGGTTACCGGAACTGATGGACAAGGAACTTAATCTACTGCGCACCGCCTTCGATACCTACCTGGCTCGATTGAGCAGTGACAGCCTAGAACCGTCGGGCAACTATCTCCCCTACGAATTCGATCATATCGATGAGTTTGAATGGCGCCCCCTTGGTAAGGAGATGGTGAAAGACGAGCTGAACGAGATCACGAATATCCTGAATTACTGGCAGAGGTCGCTACAGCGATGGCAGGCGTGGAACACTGTCATCGAGGCCTATAACCCGGACGAAGCCTGGGAACTCCGTTGGGAATTCCTCGAAACACGCGTCCACCACTGCCTCCTTCAACCCAGTGCCATTCGTGATACTTTCACGTTCATTGCAACGAACTCTATGCACCAGGTGCGGCTGGCATCAGAGGATGGCTATCATGACTACTTGGATGGTGATTTGAAACTCCCCGGTGACAAGCCCAAATATCCGACACGACATCGCAAAGAACAACGTTTGGACGAGTTAATTTCCGCTTGGCCTGAAGCGGCCGCTTTCATGGCAGCACTTCGGAGGGTTGACGACGCCCCTTACCGACAGGAAACCTCGGATTATCGCAACCGCTGCAGTCATTCCATCGGTCCACGTCTGGGCATTGGCATCACGCGAGCTGTGGTTCGGTCAGTTCAGCAGGCCACTCAGATTACTCAGCAAAGCGACGGGACATTCAAGAGAGTACCAATCCCTGCAACAACGTCGGTCAGCTATGGGTTCGGCGGGACAGCCCCGCTGGATATGGAGAAAGCTCGTATTTCCAACTTGGAGCAGTATCAGCGGGCCCGGGAGTGTTACGAGCATTACCGAAATGTCTTGGCTGCCGGAATGACCGCTATGCGCCCCGTCCGGCGAGCGGCTCGGGAAACGAGCTGAGCACCTGAAGACACGTGGGCAGCCGCTTGGCACAGCTGTTGCTGTGACGGCTTTTTGAAGGAGGATTTT
>Ga0105239_10002752_pt1 | contig 22079 bp, 18 predicted proteins | sample KBSC44metaG_FD_92761 | JGI IMG/M metagenome (GOLD analysis project Ga0105239, IMG submission 92761) | Corn rhizosphere microbial communities from Kellogg Biological Station, Michigan, USA - KBS C4-4 metaG | ecosystem: Host-associated > Plants > Roots > Rhizosphere > Soil | place: Michigan, USA... | reverse complement strand
GGAGAATGGAGACTGGATCGAGCTGGATGTGGCCGGGCGGCGGCTGCACCTGGATGTTCCTCCTGCCGAGCTTGAACAGCGGCGTAAACAATGGCAGCGCCCACAGGTACCGGGAACGGATAGAGGGTATGTTCATCTTTATGTACAACATGTTCTTCAGGCGGATAAAGGAGCGGATATGGATTTTCTCGTAGGCGGCTCGGGTTCGGAAGTCAGCAGGGATTCACATTGATCAAGTATATACACATGCATATTCTCATAGTTCTTATTGGAATTTTATTTCTTGTAGTTCTTATCACCTGGGGAAAGGTGAACGCTTTTCTGGCATTCCTGATCGTATCACTGGCGACAGGACTTATGTTAGGAATACCCTTGAGCACTATTACCGGCTCCATCTATAAAGGGGTTGGAGATACGTTGGGGTCACTGGCCATCGTCATTGTTCTGGGGGCCATGCTGGGCAAACTCGTTGCGGATAGCGGCGCTGCCCAGCGGATCGCTACGGTGCTGATGAACCTGTTTGGAGAAAAGTACATTCAATGGGCGCTGATGGTGACGGGTTTTATCATCGGCATCCCTCTATTTTACAATGTCGGCTTTGTATTGATGGTGCCGCTGATCTTTTCGGTGGTATATAAATACAAGCTGCCGGCTGTCTATATCGGACTGCCGATGCTGGCTTCTCTTTCTGTAACACATGGTTTTCTGCCACCTCATCCCGCGCCTGCTTCGCTGGTGGGACAATTTCAGGCAAATATGGGCAAGACATTGCTGTATGGCATTATGATCGCCATCCCTGCTGTCATCATTGCGGGTCCATGGTATTCCCAGTGGCTAAAAGGTATAGTGGCCAAACCGCTGGAGGGACTGGTGGCGTCCAATAAGCCGGATGAGCAGCTGCCGGGCATGACGAACAGTCTTTTATCTTCCCTCCTGCCTGTGATCCTCCTGATGCTGACGACCCTTTTGCCTATGATCCTGCCGGGAACGGGCACCTTGAAGGATATTATACATCTGCTGGGCGATCCTTCCATCATACTGCTGGTAGCCGTCGGAGTGGCCACATATACGCTGGGTATCCGAATGGGCAAAAGTATGAAGGCCATTATGCGTATCTATGAGGAGGCGGTAAAGGATATAGCCATGATCCTTTTGATCATTGCGGGAGCGGGGGCTTTGAAGGAGGTCTTTCTGGATAGCGGGGTCAGCAAGGAAATTGCTGCTGCGCTTCAGCAGTGGCCTATCCATCCCCTGGTATTAGGCTGGCTGATCGCGGCTATCATCCGGGTGTGCCTGGGGTCGGCTACTGTGGCCGGATTGACTGCAGCAGGTATTATCCTGCCGTTGATGAAAGCTTCTCATGTGGACCCTAACCTCATGGTATTGTCGGTGGGGGCGGGAAGTCTTATGTTCTCCCACGTCAATGACGGCGGTTTTTGGCTATTCAAGGAATACTTTTCTCTTTCGATCAAGGATACTTTGCGCAGCTGGTCCATTATGGAAAGCATTGTGTCTTTAACAGGGCTGGGAGGGGTAATGCTGCTGAACTGGGCTTTATAGCTTCCCGGGGCTTAAAAAAAGCCTTTTATAGTTCTAAATATTTAAATTTTTATACATATTTTCATATAGTCAGAGCTACTCTTTAAACCTAACTGTTGAGAAAAGCCTTATAATGTGGAGAAGACGATCACAAAAGATATCCTAAAAGAAGAATTATTCTCCGGTGGGCGTCCTGCTGTAGAGTTATTGTTCAACCGATATGGAGGAATGCTGTTCAGCTATATACAGCAGTTTGTTCCTTCCCGTGCAGAGGCGGAAGACCTGCTGGTGAGTATATTCGCCAGACTGGCTTCCAGGTTGGAGTCCGCCTTTGAATCCAGCTTAAGCGTTTATTGCTGGCTGCAGATCGAGGCAAGAATGATCATTTTGGAGAACCGCCCGAACGGGCATAGTCATAATTTTCCCCAAGGACCCGATCTGAAAGAAAGTGACAAGAAGATGTATTATTCTTCTTTGTTGGAGAATGCCTCTCCGGAACATCAATGGGTATTTAAAGAATTGTTCGTGAATGGCAGACAGCGGGAGGAATTAGCTCTTGCGATGAACAAGGATGCGGCATATGTTGGCGATATCTTACGGGAGTGCATGATCATCATCAGAAAAAAGCTGGCTTGAACATTCAACAATATATAGCAAGCGGGATAATCGAAAGTTATGTGTTGGGGCTCGCATCGCCGGAGGAGGCGTCCCAACTGGAGCGTTTATTACCTTTCTATCCCGAGTTGCAGGCGGCCGTATCCGACTTTGGATTCCAGGTAGAGCTGTTTGCCATTCAACACGAGGTGCCACCTCCTCCGGGCTCTTTTTCGAAAATACAGGATCGTTGGCGGGAGCTGCCTGCCGTGAAGGGTCCAATACGTCCCACGGGGAAAGGATCCAGTGGTAAAAAGGAAAACGAGTATGTTCCTGTCAAAGAAAGCTCCACGCATATCCGGGTGCATAAGTACTGGCGTATAGCTTTTATCGTCGTCTTTATACTTTCCAAGCTGCTGCTTTTTGGGTTCATCTACTTTCTTCTTCAATACAGGCATGCCGAGAGAGACCTGAGGGCAATGCAGGGTCAACAGAAAACAAACAAAGCAAATCTATCTCCTTCTCCTGATACGCAGGGCAGCGATAAGTAGGCCTGTCGCAATCAGGGAGGCTATTATTACCGTTGTCCATCCGGGGAACCATCTTCCATTTGCTTTTCCCTCAATGACATCTTTCGAAAATGGCGCCGGATTGCCTGCATAATTAAGCGCGGCCCAGTAGTAAGGAAGCTTGTGCTGATAGGCTACCTGCGGATCGTTGAGCCAGTCGAGCTTGGAATTGCGCAGCGAGCCTGCGATGCTGGTCTGACCGGTGGTCCATGACCGGTAGAAACGCTGCATGAGCTGAGCGGCCGTGGCATCGTTGACATTCCACCATCCGGCCACGACGGCATTGGCGCCTTGTGCGATAAAGGCGCGGGCCAGGCTTTGTACTCCCTCACCCGTCACCATTCTTCCATCTCCGGTCCGGCAGGCGCTGAGGACTACCAGGCCGGGATGCTGCTGCAGATCCTTTAATTCAAATAAGTAAAATGGCTGGTCGTAGAGGGCGATATGCGGGACCTGTCCGGTGTCTTTTCCCGAGAAGGCATGAGAGCTGATGTGTACGATGGCAGACTCCTGGAGTGATTCCCGGAAGGCTGTCGTGGTGGCTTTATCATCCTTATACCATTTCCCATTTTTTATGATGTCCGCCATAGCTTCTTCCTCACCGGTGACATTGTTCAGCAGCGGGAGCTGGCGTGTATCCGCAAGGAAGAACCCCGAGAAGCCTTTACCGTTGCCGGGAGACTGTATTTGCCGTTGCAGGGTGAGTATGGACCATGCGTAGGAGAGGGAAGTCTGACGAATGACAAAGGGCCAGTCGGCGGGTGAGGGAGGACCGACCGGCGCTGTGACCAGGGCGTCCATGGGAAGAAGGCTAAGTGCACCGTCGGGCAGCAGGATATATTCTTTCCCTTGTGTTAATGGATGGATCCCGTACAGCTGCTGATAGATCGCGTACGCCTGTTGATAATATCCGGAGGGATTGTTGATCATATTACCGGCTCCTTTTTCAAACCAGGTATGGATAAAGGTCCGGATGCTGTCCTGCCATCCCTCCTGCATAGTGAGCCTGTCTGTCCAATGTATTCCATCCTTGCCGAGCTCGACGATGTACAATGCATGTGTGCCGGAGAAGAAGCCACGGATCAGCTGGTTTTTACCCAGTGCCGGCTTTTCAACCTCTGGCTGCGATTCAGCGGCAGGGGCCTTTTTACGGAGCTGCGCAAGATCCCATTCTATCTGTCTTTCCTGGCGGGTCATGGCCTGACGAAGGCTGTCCGGTTGCTGCCGGGCTTCTTTTCTATAATAGATAAGAGCTTTTTCGAGCAGCCTGATCCTGTTGCTCAGACTGTCGGTGGCGCCGGCCAGCTGTTGCTGCTGCAAAACTTCGTCCAATAATAGCTTGGCCTTGCTGTCTTCCATAAAGGTTAGCATCGCCTGCTGATAAGCGGGATTGCCTGTAGTCTTCCAGGCATTCCAGGCAGCCTGGATGGCCGTCTCGTATCGTACATGACTATCCGAAACAGATTGTTCCCTGGAGGAGCCTGTGATCAGCTGGCGGCGCAGGGCATATTCCGTGGTGAAGCAAAGCTTATAGAGACGGAGCGCTTTGTCCGTACGGCCTTGTTCTTCGGCGAGTCCCGCGGTGGTATAGAGCATGTCCATCAGTGTGTTCTCCGCATAGAGGTCCTTTTCTTCGAGAGAGTCAAGGGAACGGCCGGGGATAAGAATGGAGAGGCATCGATCCAGCCATTGTATGGCGGGGCGCGGCTGGCGGGTCCGTGCATAGAGACTGCCGATGCGTTGAAAGAGCTTGGCTTTTTGCCGTTGAGGGAGGGCATCCTTTTGGCCGGATAGGTGCTCCTCCAGCCTTAATGCGGCTTGATAATAGCTTAATGATCTGTCAGGCTGGGCTGCATAGATATCGCCTGCCTGCTGGTAGGTTGTCAGCAGCCAATTGCCGGCCTCGGGGGTATTGTTTTTTTCGAGTACCTCTATACTTTGCCGGATGCTCTGGCGGGCGGCTTCCGGCTGGTCGAGGGCCATCAGTGCGTCCGCCTGTTCGGAAAGCAGGAGGCCGCGGATGGGAGATGATCCTTTTACCACGGCGAGTCCCTGGCGGCAATAATCCAATGATTCTGCAGGACGGCCCATATTGCTGGTGGTGTTAGCCAGGTTGCTTAGCGTACTTGCCAGGGCTTCGGGTTCATTCAGCACATGTGCGATGGCAAGGGCCTTACGATGGATGAAGAGGGCCTGCTCATAATCGCCCAGACGGGTATAGTTGTTGCCAAGGGGTTTTAAGATATTTTCCAGGACCATGTTATCGTCCACCAGCTCGGCATGTTGTCTTGCCCATTGAAAGGCGGAGGTATAGGAGTCGGTGGAATGTACGATGTCGCCGCTCATGAGCAGGGCATATCCTTCGTTGGTAAGGAGGTCCAGCCAGGCCTGTATCTCTTCATTGGTGGAAGGCGTGCGCCAGGCCGTCTGTACTGCCTGCTGAAGCAAGGCGCTACGGCTGACCGGAGCTTTGGCTACCCATTGTATCTGCAGGTAGATCCATTCTGTCAGATCGTTCCTGTCGCGCAGCTGTTTTAGCTGTTGGGTCATTTCGGGCGGGGCATTGCCGGGGCCTTCGCCGGGCAGTTGGCCGGACCCTTCGTCGGACCGCCCGTCGGATGGGCGGAAGGAAATGAGCAGCAGGCAGCACAACAGGATCGTTGTCAGTTGTAATATGGGATGTTTACAGCTTGATACCCGCATAGAGGAAGAATCTATTGGAGACATCTCCTTTCAGCAGACGAAGATAGCGTAATCCTATCACCGGTCCGGTCCTGACACGTCCTATCTGTATATCGGCAAAAGGGGCGGCATTCCAGGTATGCAGCCACCGGGTGTTCGATCTTTGAAAAGTGCTGGTGTTGCTAAAAGTGATGGGCAGGATCGTGGTCTGCATATAGGCTTTATACTCTGTTGTGGTCTGCTCCGAGATATTTACCATTACCTGGGCGCCCACTCCGACGCCTACCCAATTACCTATTTTGTGACGGAAGTGCAGGGGCGTCACTTCAAAGCTGTTCTTTTTTATAGTGGTCTTTGTCTCCCGGCCTACGATGAGATATTTTCCCGCACCGATGGCCGTGTCCTTCTGATCCTGCACGACGCCTGTCGAGCTGTTATCCTGCTGGAGCAGGCCCGCCCACACTTCCAGCTGGAAGTAGGGGCGTGACGGTGCATAAGGCGCCAGTACATATCCCAGCTGCAGCGAGCCGTTGGTGGAATAATTTCCGTTGGTAGGAGAATACACATACCCTGCCATGATGCCCGGCGAAATGCCTTTTATAAAACGGGCCGTGCTTTTATTGGTGATGACAGGCTCGTTCTTATCGAATATGATGGCGGCCCTTGTGCTAAAGGGTATCTTCTTTGGCTTTTTCTTAAATCGTATGGTATATTCCACAAATCCTTTTGTGGAGTCCTTGTCGGCAACCCCTTCCTGGTTAAGACCCGGCAGATAAATATTGTTGAACACAAAATAAAGGCTGTCGCCCTTGCGGATGGTATCGATACAGCTCTGACTATTGTATGCGGAGTCGCAAAGTTTACACACAGGGCTCATGCTTTTCAGCTGTACGCTGCTGCTGCTGAGCTGAGGGGGTATGGCCATGCCGATGGCGATCTTTTTGGCGGGGCCTCTTCCCGTGTTTTGAAAATGGATGGTGTAGGTGAGCTCTTTTTTCTTGCCCATAAACCTGTAGTTGATCCGCCGCGGCTTTATCTGCATATAGTTGGGGTCGTGGGATGCCACTACGGCTACTTCCAATCGATGGAGCTCCGGCGGGTAGGAGGGATCATCGGGCACCATCATGGCTGTGAGGGTCACCGTGGCGTTGGTGTCCTGGATCATGGTAGGCAGGGTATTCAGGTCCATGAATACGAATCTTTCTTCGCCGCTGTGGATGCCGGAGAAGTGGAGAACGGTGTGCCCGGTGTATTCTTTTTTCAGACCCTGCAAAAGAGATTGCGCCTGGGTGGTGTAGTTAGGGGATGCGTCGTAGGTTATCTCGGGGGCGGAGGGCCGGAAAGCCTGGCCGGTGAGGGAGGCTGATCCGTCGGTCTGGGCAAGATATTCAGCGTCCCGTGTTTCGAGGCTTGCCATCAGGGTGTTGATGCTGGAGCTGTCCTCCTTGTTGTAATATCTTTTTTCCGCCAGATCGAATCCTTTCTGGCCGAACTGCCGTTCGTTGTAGAAAAGAACAAGGGTTCCGGAGAGGTTGTCTGCCTGTGTGCTGCGATAGCCCATGATGGCTACGAAGTCTTCACCGGGTCTCGGATTACGATTGATCTTCATTTCAATGTTGCCGGAGCCATGAAAGAAATGAGAGGCCCAGACATTGCCTGAGGCCTTCTTTTTTATTTTCACCGGTCGGGGACGGGTTGGAGGCGCCTTGCCATCGTCGTAATTATTGGTGGCATATAGCCGGACCTGGTAGATACCCGTGTCGCGATAGGCGTATAAGGGCTCTTTATCAAAGCTGAAGCGGCCGTCACCCAGCTCCCAGAAATAAGTATAAAAGGCAGTGGGCGCTCCGGCGATCTGCCGGAGGGGACGAAGCTGGGATGAGAAATGGACGCTGTCACCTACTTCCTCGACGTGGATCACAGGCGGGATCGAGTCCTGTGCCCGGGTGATGCGGGAAATTGCCAGCAGGGATGCTATGACAAGTATGGGTTTCAGCATTGGTAAATATAGGGAAGTTAACGAAAAATAGAGCCTATACATTGTATAGACTCTATATATGTGTCGACCCGTCCTTATTTGGTATTCATTTGCGTGATCATGTTCACCATGGCGCTTTCAGACACTTCCTGGGGGTCGAAGGTAAAGGTCGTATAGTTATTGCTGCCGGAAGGGGCAGGAATGGTAACGTCCTTCATATCCGCATAGAACTTGCCATTGATGGTGCTCATGGCCAGGAAGGTGCCTTGCATGCCGATGGGCATGGACTGCTGATAGCTATAGAATCCCTGGTAGCCGGCGGGGGCATTGAGGATGATGTCATACAGCCTGATCAGCGTATTCTGGTTATGGGGTTTGAAGAAAAGGATCGTCGGCTGATCACCCTGATAGCTCTGTTGCGTCTGGGCATTATAGTGGCTGGTAAAATAACCCAGCACTGTGGTCTTGGGGTCGGAAGGGTTGCTGATGATCTGATCACAGTTCTTCCATTGTACCAGGCTGTCGATGGTAAAGTTCAGGGTGCCGTTGGAACCGTTGAAGAAAGCATAACCTCCTGTGTTCAGCTGGTCCCATACGATGCCTTTATTCACTGACATCTGTACGCTAAGCGTGACCTGCACATTCAGGTAATCATATCCACTGATAGAGGTGGTGATGGTGGAGTCGCCGCTCCACATGGGTATCTCCTGACCGTTGGGCTTGGCCTTGACGGCGACCTTGATACCGCTGTCCTTTTTCAACTGCAGATCCTGGTTGTTCTGAGCGGCCTTGATAAAGAACTCGCCATAGGAAGCCAGCAATCTGCCATCGCGGGTAAGCGTGGGTTTATTATTAAAGATCATGTCGGCAGGGGTGCTGATCTCTTTTATGCTGACCGTGACGTTGCCCGTCACGTCAGCTCCTGCTTTTGTCTGGAAGGCTCCTGCAGGTATTGTATAAGAAGTGCCTTTAGAAGAGGTGATCACGGCGCCAGCATCTGCACTTACGGTGAAGGTCTCGAATGCGGGACCGTTGTTCTTCATGAATGCAGCCATGGCTTCTCCGTCAGCATTATTCTGCTGCGGGGCGGGTGTATCGCTTTTTTTACAGGCGACCACGGTTAGGGCTGCGCCGATGATCAATGTCAGGGGGTGTAACTTTTTCATAAAAGGAGTGTTGTTGATTTTCGGCCCTTCGGCTATGGAAATGTACCTACAGGCCGAAAATGGTTAATAATTGTCCTTGCGGACGACCGACCATGGGGTCGGTTTAGGTTATATCAACCCGGTGGGCTGGATGTTACCCCCCTTTTGACCTTTTTTTTCGATATTCGCTAAAAACCTCGATGGCCATCCATCCCGACCAGCGTTACTTAGAAGGTTTGTTAAGTAATGATAATCAAATAGTTGAAGAGATTTACCGACTTTTTTCCCCTGGTATCCGCGGCTGGATCATACAAAACAGCGGCACGGAGGACGATGCCGCGGACATTTTCCAGGAATCCATCATAGACATTTATAACCAGGCTAAATACAAGGGTCTTCAGCTGACATGTCCTTTTCAGCCTTTCTTATTATTGGTGTGCAAGCGAAAATGGCTGAATGAAATAAAGAAAAGAGGGGCCCGGCAGGTAACAAAATCCAGCGATGATTTATCTGAGTATGGAGAGGATGTATTTGCCGCCGCCGAAAGGGTGGGTGTAGAGGAGGAGAAGGCAAGGCTTTTCTTTCAGCAGTTTGAAAGGCTGGGAGAAAAATGCCGGGAGATACTCCGGATGAGTCTGACGGGGCAGCGGCAGGAGAAGATCGCTGAAGCGCTGGGCGTCACTTATGGGTATCTGCGTAAAAAGAAGTCTGAATGTATGGCGACGCTGATGACCTATGTACAGGCAGCGGCGGGCCAAGGAGCCGCCAGCCAGGCGGCCAGCTAATTTGAAAATATCTTATTTATGTCAACCTATACCAACGAAGAGATCATACGCTATGTAGAAGATGAGCTGTCTTCGGAAGAAAAACAAAAGATGGAGACGGACCTGCGGTCTGATACAGCCCTCGCGGAGAGTGTGGCGCTGTACCGGAAGTTGAAAGAGACGTTGGAGCAACGTTTGCCTGCCGATGAGGGTGCTGCCGCCTTGCGTAGAACGCTGGGGGATATGCGGGGAAAATATTTTGCGGGACTGGCGGCCGGGAAAACAGGTCCGGAGGCTGAATCCACTGCCGGGAAGGTGGTGAAAATGAGAGTAAGCGTGGTCCGCCGGCTGGTTGTGGGTATGGCTGCCGCAGCTGCCATCCTCATTGCCGTGGTAATGCTATGGCCTTCCGACTATCTGAACAAATATGGCGAGACACAGATGGTGGGTGTTACCGAGCGGGGAGAGGGTAATGATACATTGATGGAGAAAGCTTCTGCCTTTTTCAACACGGGCGCCTTTGACAAAGCTCTGCCATTGCTGGACCAGGCATACAAGGCCGATACCACGAACCAAACAGCGCTGTTCTACAGAGGGGTGGCGAGATTGCATACAGGTGCGATAGATGAGGCCCGGAAAGACCTTCAGGTGGTATTTGAGAGAGGAAGTATTTTCCGGGGCGAGGCCGCTTTTTATATGGCGTTGAGCTATGCACAAAAAGGGGACAAGACGACTGCCAGGTCGTGGATCGACAAAATACCAGCCGGCGCACCCGGCGCCGATAAGGCGACCGGGCTACGCAAGAAGCTGGAGTAGTATGATGCAGCTATATCCTCTTAACCTTACTGGAAGATCATTTTACGGCTCTGCACGGGCAGGCCATCGATGAGCAGGGTACAGATATAGGTACCCTTTACTCCATAGCCATGGCTGTACAGCACCTCGTTGACCCCTTTTTTTAGGGACAGCCTGATATGCTGCAATACCCGGCCGTCCAGGCTGGTAATATTTATCCAGGCCCTGCCGTCATACTCATCGGTAGATGATACTACCGTGATCATGGTCGCCTCATCAAATGGATTGGGTTTATTCTGCAGGAGCTGGACGCCTTTGTATGGGTCTGTCTCTATCTGACTTGCGGTAGTAACCTGCATGGTCGATGCAGCGCTGCTGACTACGCCTGTGGTCAGCGAATATTCCTTTCCGAACAGGCTTTCTATATTGTTGACATCCATCGAAGCCGCGCTGATAAAGAAATTGGTGTTGCTGCCGTAAGGCAGGGTAAGCGTATCCATCGCAGCGGTGACGGTATATACGCTGTCCCAGTCGTTGGTTGCCGAGCGAATGGCTATTCTGTAGCCTGGTTGTGCCGTCGTTGAGGAGAGGCTGACCTTTACCTTGTTGGAGCCGATGACGGCGGCGCTGAGCACGGCTGTATCGGGACCGAGAGCTGCCATTGCCATAGAGTTTCCATTGATCAGCGTATTCCTTGCCAGGTAATTGAGGTTGACGTACATCGTATCCTCGACACCATCGTTATTACGATCGACGCCCAGACTATCCCGGACGGAATGCTGACGGTCTACATATCCCGCGGCGGTGGAATTAGCATTACCATCTTCGTTGGCTTCTGTAAACCGTACGGCTGTATATCCATCCGCGCGGAAAGGCTGGTGGTCTCCTCCCCGCCCCGTTCTGTCTTCCGGGGTCATGATGCGAATGTCCGTGACCACATTGACGAGGCTCCTGAGCTGCTCCTGGTATTCCAGCTTGATATAACGCGCCCACTGCTTGTGCGGGGAGTTAAAGCCGCCGTAGGAGAATATGCGAAGGCCGATGCTATCGATGTTGCCAAAAGCTGGACAGCTGGGAGCGGAGGAGGTATGACCGCAGAAAATACCTCCCGACACGTCGTTGTTGTTCACCGCCTTGATCTTTACACTATTGCTGCTGAGCCAGCTGGCGAAGGCGGTGGCGCCATACAAGCCCTGTTCTTCCCCGATGTTGATGGAGAATACCAGGGTGTTCCTGAAGGTATAGCGGCTTAATATCCTTGCCAGCTCCATCACCAGGGCTGTACCCGATGCATCATCGTCGGCCCCGAATGCGTTGCAGCTGATATCGCAGACATTCTCGCAACGGCTGTCCAGGTGGGCTTCGATAAGGATCACCGATTTGTCGGATGTCTGGCTGCCGGGCAATACGGCCAGTACATTCCGGTGCCGGGTCTTGGAGCAGATGGATTGAGAAAACTGGAAATAGCTCACTCTGAGCCTGCCGCCATTGGCGGCGCTGTACTGGAGGAACTTGTTGTATACCCAACGGCGGGCTGCGCCGATGCCCCGGGTATTGGATACGGTGTCCGATCCTGTATTCCTGTTCTGAAATGCCCGAAGGGCCACCAGCGAGCTTTTTAGCGAGTCTGTCGAGATCCGGCCCACCAGTTCGGTGGAGATAGCATTGGGATCATTGAAGGCGGAAGAGGCTGCATAAGCAGTGGGTGTATAGCTGCCTTTCAGGATATTGGAGACTTCTGTGCTGGTGAGGGTCAGTGAGGTCTGGGAATGGGCAAATGATCCTGTCATTGCCAGGATAAGCAATAGTAAACTAGATTTCATCCGGTAAAGAAGTCTTTTCAATGGTCGGATGGAACCTCGCATGGTGTCCCTCCAGGACACGGGCTGCGTAAAGCTCGGATTCATAGAACTGTGTTTGGTTTAGGTTATCAAATAAATAAGCAGGGGTCAGCTCAGGAGGTAGGATAAGTTTGCATCGGCGTCAAAATAGCCATAAAATCCCTCTACGATACACCCAGGGATAATGATCCTGTGACTGTCCATGATAGCACTTAGGGGAATATTTATATTAGTAAGTCAAAATAAAATTTTGGTCATTCGGATTTCGCCATTAATTTTGGGCCACCAAAGCCCAAAGAGGCTTAAAAACAATGAATTTTTCCAAACATCATCATCACCATCATTTTTTCTTGCCAAAGGGGTAGGCCGGTGATGTTTTGTATATATAAAACAACTTATTAAGGGGCTTACCAAAGGTAAGCCCCTAATTTTTTAACCAAGTACTGGCAATGAAGCTAAAAATCGCCATTCAAAAATCGGGTCGCCTGTATGACGACTCCGTAAAGCTCCTGAAGGATTGTGGTATCGATCTTAAGAACGGGGTAAACAAACTAAAGACAGAAGCGGACAATTTTCCTATGGAGATCTATTTTCTCCGGGATGACGATATCCCTCAATATGTCGAAGATGCGGTAGCCGATATCGGCATTGTAGGGGAGAATGTCTTGTATGAGAATAACAAGAAGGTAGATATCGTGGAGCACCTGGGATTTGGCAAGTGTCGTTTGTCTGTGGCCGTAGGCAGGGGCGACCAGTATACGGGTGTCGAATACCTGCGGGGCAAAAGGATAGCCACTACGTATCCAACCCTGGTACGCCAGTTCCTGGATAAGAACAAGGTAGAGGCGGAGATACATGAGATCAGCGGTTCCGTGGAGATTGCCCCCGGCATAGGATTGGCGCATGCCATCGTGGACCTGGTGAGCAGCGGCAGTACCCTGTTCATGAATGGTCTGAAAGAAGTGGAGACCGTCCTGAAATCTCAGGCTGTCCTTATCCGGAACAAGGATCTCGATGCCGGACTGCAGTCCATTTTAGATAAATTTCTTTTTCGTATCCGGGCTGTTAAGCAGGCGAAGAACAATAAATATATTTTGCTAAATGCGCCGAATGACAAGCTGCCGGAGATCATTGGTCTTTTGCCGGGTATGAAAAGTCCCACTGTGCTGCCATTGGCCCAGCCCGGCTGGAGCAGCGTACACAGCGTACTGAACGAAAATGATTTTTGGGATATCATCGAGCGGCTGAGAGATGCGGGTGCTCAGGGCATCCTGGTCGTACCGATAGAAAAAATGATCCTTTAATACATCGATATGCAATTGATTGACATTCGCAATTTTGCCTCCATCTCCCCGGCACAGCGGCAGGAGTGGTTGTCACGGCCCGTGCTGGATACTTCCATGCTGGAGCAGAAAGTGGCCGACATTCTTCGGACTGTGAGGGATGGAGGGGATGAGGCTGTGCGGCATTTTACCCTGCAGTTTGATAAGGTAGCTCCGGAAACATTGCAGGTCAGTGAAGAGGAGCTGGCGCAAGTGGAGGTGGATATAGCGCTGCGTGACGCGATCCATCAGGCGCATCGGAATATCGAAGCCTTTCATCGTACGCAATATCAGGCGATGGAAGCCGTGGAGACCATGCCCGGGGTGCGTTGCTGGAGAAAGGCCGTGGCTATCGAGAAAGTGGGATTGTATATACCCGGAGGTACAGCCCCCTTATTTTCTACTTTGCTGATGTTGGGAATACCAGCGAAGCTGGCGGGCTGTAAGGAGATCGTGCTGTGTTCACCGCCTGACGCGCAGGGCAGGCTGCATCCAGCCATTCTTTATGCGGCAAAGGTCGTAGGCGTTACGAAGATATACAAAGCCGGTGGTGTGCAGGCGATCGGCGCCATGGCATATGGTACAGAGACCATTCCTGCCGTCTATAAGATATTCGGTCCCGGAAATCAGTATGTCACCTGCGCCAAGCAGCTGATCCAAAAGGATGGGATCGCGATCGACATGCCTGCTGGGCCAAGCGAAGTCGCTGTTTATGCCGACGAGAATGCCAACCCAGAATTTGTTGCAGCTGATCTGCTGTCGCAGGCTGAGCATGGACCGGATAGCCAGGTGGTGCTGGTCTGTCTGTCCTCCCGGATAGCTGAGCTGGTGCAGGATGCCGTTCAACGACAGTTAGCATTGCTGCCCCGTGCCGATGTGGCCGCCCGTGCGCTGGCTTCCAGCCGCCTGTTCATAGCAAAGGGTGCCGGCCAGGCCATGGATCTGCTGAATGAGTATGCTCCCGAACACCTGATACTGGCTTGTGACGATGCGGCCGAACTGGCCGGGAAGGTTGTCAATGCCGGCTCCGTCTTTATCGGGCATTTTTCGCCGGAGAGCGTCGGAGATTATGCCAGCGGCACCAATCACGTGCTGCCTACCAATGGATATGCCAGGGCGTATAGTGGTGTGAGCCTGGATAGTTTTGTAAAAAAGATCACTTTTCAACAGCTGACCCGGGAAGGTATCCGGGGCATCGGTCCTGCTGTCGTCGAGATGGCGGAGTCCGAGGGTCTTCGGGCGCATGCCAATGCCGTCAGGGTAAGAATGTCATAGTGCGCCGTGGTGCACACAAATTTTTATATGTTATGTTTGAACTGGACAAATTATTGAGGGATAATATCCGGAAGCTGGTACCCTATTCGTCAGCCAGGGATGAGTTCAAAGGAGAGGCGCGGGTCTTTCTCGATGCCAATGAGAACAGCCTTGGATCACCGCTGACCCGGTGGTACAACAGATACCCGGATCCTTTGCAATGGAAAGTAAAGGAAGCGCTCAGCCGCGTGAAGGGCATTGCTCCACAGCATATCTTTCTTGGCAATGGCAGCGATGAATGTATCGATATATTGTACCGCGCCTTTTGCGTACCTGGTAAGGACAATGTCATTATCAATCCGCCAACTTACGGGATGTATGAGGTCAGCGCGCATATCAATGATGTGGAAGTACGCAGGGCCACCCTGCTGGATGACTTTCAGCTGGACCTCGTACACCTGGAGAACCTGGTGGATGATAACACCAAGATCATCTGGATCTGCAGTCCGAACAACCCGACAGCCAATTCAATGAACCGTCAGGATGTAGAGATCGTCCTGAATAATTTCCCCGGTCTGGTGGTAGTGGATGAGGCGTATATCAATTTTTCCCGTCACAGGAGCTTTATCCAGGAACTGCCGGATTACCCCAACCTGGTGGTGATGCAGACGATGAGCAAGGCGTGGGGTCTGGCCGGCCTCAGGCTAGGTATGGCTTTTGCAAGCGAAGCTATTATCGATATTTATAATAAAATCAAGCCTCCCTATAATATCAACCAGGCTACCCAGGAGCTGGCCTTGAAGGCATTGGAGGAGACGGATCAGGTCAACGATATGATACGGACGCTGGTGACCATGCGGGAGCAGATGAGCAGTCAGCTGGCCGCGCTTCCTGTCGTCAAAAAGATATATCCCAGCGATGCCAATTTCCTGCTGGTGAAAGTTACGGATGCGAAAGCCGTCTATCAATATCTTTTGGGCAAGGGCATTGTGATCCGCGATCGCAGCAAAGTGGAGCTGTGTGAAGGCTGTTTGCGTATAACGGTAGGTACGGAATCGGAGAATCATCAATTGCTGGAGGCGCTCGGCCAATTCTAAACGGACCGGAGGTTCGTTGTCCGGCCAATAACGGGGAGTCTAAGGTAAAAATTAGTGATTGGGCGGTGGGGGCATTCACGTAAATTACACATTCCAGGAACCGCAGCAGCGGTTCGACCAGGACCGTAGGTCCCGACCGAGGAGGAGCTTTCGAAGTACCCGAGGTAACGAAGGGTACGAACGAGACAGACGGTAACCGAGTGGAACGAAGGTTACGATCGAGAAGGAGCTTTCGAAGTACCCGAGGTACGAAGGGTACGAACGAGAAGGAGCGAATACATGGAGCTCCGACGAAGTTCTTCCGACGAAGATCTAAGCAGGTCTGGCGAAGTTCTCCGACGAAGGTCTACAGAAATTAGCCCTTTGCGGGAAAAGGGTTAAATTTCGGAATATTCTTTTCCCGCAAAAAATCAATAGTGTTTTTCCATGAACCAACTAATCAACAAATCAACTACAATGCCGCGCAAAGCCCTGCATCTTGCCCTGGGTTTGTGCATGACAGGACTTTTTGCCTGTAACGGCGGAGGGAATAAAGGCGAACCTTCCGCTGATTCAACCAAGACAGCACAGTCCTCCGCTGTTGACTCGACTATCAAGCTGCCTTCCGGATTTACGGCCGCTACGATAGCGGAGGATCTTGGGAAGGCCCGTCATATTGTGGTGGCGCCCAATGGCGTCATCTTCGTAAAGCTTGGCAATTCAAAGAATGGGAAGAATGGTATCGTTCGTCTGCAGGACACCAACGGTGATGGAAAACCTGACCAGACCACCAGCTTTGGAGATTACGGCGGTACCGGTATTGCTATCAAGAACGGATATCTCTATGCTTCATCGGATGAGGATGTTTACCGGTACAAGCTCGATAGCAATTTTAATGTGACGAATCCCGACAATCCCGAGAAGATCATTTCGGGGCTGCTCAACCGTCATGAACATGAATCGAAATCTATTGCATTGGATAATGATGGCAATATTTACGTCAATATCGGCGCCTATTCCAATGCATGTCAACTGGAGGATAGGAAGAAGGGGTCGCCTGCCCAGAAGCCCTGTAAAATATTGGATTCGGCCGGCGGTATCTGGCAGTTCAAGGCTGACAAGCCTGATCAGACCTATGGTACGGGTGTGCATTATGCCACGGGACTGCGTAATGTAGTAGGGCTGGATTGGAATACGGCTACCAATAGCCTTTTCGTCATGCAACATGGAAGGGATCAGCTGCACGACCTTTTCCCCGACATGTATGACACGAAGCAAAGCGCCGAGCTGCCTGCTGAATGTATGTATGAGCTGCATAAGGGCTCCAACTGCGGCTGGCCTTATATCTACTATGACCAGGTACAACATAAGAAGATACAGGCGCCGGAATATGGTGGGGATGGCAAGAAAGAAGGTGGCAAGGATGCGCAGGATCCGGTGGTGGCTTTCCCCGGTCATATGGCCCCCAATGGTCTGTTATTCTATACCGGGAATCAGTTCCCTGACAAATACAAGAACGGCGCTTTTGTCGCCTTTCATGGCAGTTGGAACAGGGCGCCTGAACCGCAGAAAGGATTTTTTGTAGCATTTGTGCCTTTTAACAATGGAAAGCCCAGCGGGGATTGGGAGGTATTTGCAGATAATTTTTCCGGCAGCCCTGAGAATACGGCTGCTGCCAAGGCGGATCATCGTCCGTGTGGATTGGCGCAGGGACCAGATGGATCATTGTATGTGACGGATGATACGAAGGGGTATGTTTGGAAGATAAGCTATAAAAAGTAAAGAGTCGTATGTATTGTACGAGAATATTCTATGGGGCCAGCGCGATAGCGCTGGCCCTGGTTTTTATGTCACAGACAGGTAAGTCTTCCATTGCGCGGGGCAAGGATGTGTATAGTCAGCAATGTGTGGCTTGTCATCAGGCGGATGGGATGGGGGTGGAGGATACGAATCCTTCGCTGGTCAAGACGAAATATGTGTTGGGGGATAAGGCGGCGCTGGTGCGGATCATTTTGAAGGGGATGCAGGGAGTGACGATAGACGATGAGCGTTATCGTAATGTGATGGCGCCTCATGTGGACCTGACGGATCAGCAGATAGCGGATGTGCTGACCTATGTGCGGAATAGTTTTGGGAATAAGGCGAGTGTGGTGACGGCAGCGGAAGTGAAGGCGATCAGGGCGAGGACGAAATAAAGCCCTAAATCCGGGAGAATATCAGTTATTTTGCGGCATGACCTCGAAGAAGCATGAACTCCTTAAAAAAAAATCATTAATACGTGAGTAAAAGAATCCTATTCATCGACCGCGACGGGACCCTCATCAACGAAGCTCCTCCTACCTACCAGATCGATAGTTTCGACAAGCTGGAATTCTATCCTCATATGTTCGAATTCATGGGGCGGATATCCCGGGAGATGGATTATGAGCTGTTGATGGTGACCAACCAGGATGGTCTTGGGACAAAGGATTTTCCGGAAGATACTTTCTGGCCTGTGCAGCAGTTTATCATGAAAAGCCTGGAAAATGAAGGCATTCATTTTAAGGAGGTATACATCGACAAAAGCTTTCCCAAGGACAATGCACCTACCCGGAAACCGGGCACAGGCATGCTGACCCACTACATCGACAATCCCGAATACGACCTTGCCAATTCATTTGTCATCGGGGACAGGATCACCGACGTGCAGCTGGCGAAGAACCTGGGGTGTAAAGCCATCTGGCTGAACAATGAGCCGGGGCTGGGGGGCCGGGAGGTGAAGGATACGTTGACCGAGCTGAATGAAGTAGTGGTACTGGAGACAAGGGAATGGAGCAAAATATACGAATTCCTGAAGCTGGGCCTGCGCCGTGTGATACATGAGCGCAATACCAGCGAGACGCAGATAAAGATCGAGCTGAATGTAGACGGCAGCGGCAAAGCCGCCATCTTCACGGGGCTGGGTTTCTTCGATCATATGCTGGAGCAGATAGCAAGACATGGTAAGATGGACCTAACCATTCGTACAAACGGGGATCTGCATATCGATGAGCATCATACCATTGAGGATACGGGTATCGCATTGGGAGAAGCGTTTGCGCAGGCCCTGGTAGACAAGCGGGGGATGGAGCGGTATGGGTTTGCGCTGCCCATGGACGAGGCGGATGCCAAGGTGCTGATCGACTTTGGAGGAAGGAACTGGATCGTTTGGAATGCCGAGTTCAAACGGGAGCATATCGGGGAAATGCCGACAGAGATGTTCTTTCATTTCTTCAAGTCCTTTTCGGATGCGGCCAAATGTAATCTGAATATCGAGTGCAGGGGTGAGAACGAGCATCATAAGATCGAGGCTATTTTCAAGGCTTTTGCAAAGGCCATACGGATGGCTGTCAAGCGGGACCCTTTGAGCAATTACCTGCCGAGCACGAAGGGGGTGCTGTAGGGGCGCAGAGCACGAAGGCCGTGCTGTCCGGGCCTGCCAGGACGGTAAAAAAAATTTGGAAAAATGATATTTACGGGTCATATTTGCCGTGCAATGACAAAAAAGCTCATAAATAAACTGTGGTGGTGGCATACAAACTCCAATCGGGGCAAGTAATGCTATTACTACATGTATTACCATATTGGGCCCCGGTATACCGGGGCCTTTTTCATTCCAAGAACCGTCGAACGATATGAAAAAAATAGAGATCAAAACACATTGCCGGAAGCTGTTATCGGACATCTATACGCCCGTGGGTATCTACCTGCGGCTGCGGGACCGGTTCCGCGATACCATTCTTCTGGAAAGCACGGATTATCATGCTACCGAGAACAGCTATTCCTTTATCTGTATCAATGCTATTGCGGGCATCGAGATATCCGATACCCGGAACATCGAATTCAAGCTGCCAGGTCTGCCGCCTGAAAAAAAGCCGCTGGACAATCTGGCGGATACTCCCGGGCTGTTGTGGGAATTTATGCAGCGGTTTGACTCGAAACCTTCTCCAGACAAGCCGGTGAGGGCCGTGCAGGGGCTTTTTGGCTATACCACTTTCGATGCCGTACAATTCTTCGATACTATTAAGCTGAGATCCAGCGAGGATAAGGCGGGTATACCACTGATGCGCTACCGGCTTTATCAATATGTCATAGCCATCAATCATTTCAAGGATGAGCTGTACATCTGCGAGAACCAGATCGCGGGGCTGGAGTCGGAGATCACTGTCGTGGAATCGCTTATAAAGAGCAAGGATGTCCCTGTATATCCCTTCCAGATCAAGGGTGAGGAGACATCCAATCTAAAGGATGAGGAATATATCGAGATCGTAAAGAAAGGCATCAGGAGCTGTCACCGCGGGGATGTTTTTCAGATCGTGCTGAGCCGTCGTTTTCAGCAGGGTTTTGCCGGCGACGAATTCAATGTATACAGGGCCCTGCGCAGCATCAATCCCTCTCCTTATCTCTTCTTTTTTGACTATGGCGACTACAAGCTGATGGGATCTTCACCTGAGAGCCAGCTGATACTGCAGAATGGGGAGGCCGTTGTACATCCTATAGCCGGTACGTTCAAACGGAGCGGCGACGATGGAACAGACAAAATGATGGCCGACAAGCTGCTCAAAGATGCAAAGGAAAATGCGGAGCATGTTATGCTGGTGGACCTGGCCCGCAATGATCTCAGCCGTAATTGTGATGAGGTCACCGTAGCGCAGTACAGACAGGTGCAGTACTATTCTCATGTCATCCATCTCGTGAGCGAAGTCAGGGGAAAGCTGCGGGACGGCTACAATCCATTCGTGCTGCTGGCTACCACTTTTCCCGCAGGCACGCTTAGCGGCGCTCCCAAGTTCAAGGCAATGGAGCTGATCGATGAATATGAGCCTACTACCCGGAGCTATTATGGAGGCTGTATCGGGTTTATGGGTTTCGATGGCAGCTGTAATCACGCGATCATGATCCGCAGTCTGCTGAGCAGGAACAATACCCTGATCTACCAGGCGGGCGCCGGTGTGGTCGCCGCCAGTCAGCCCGAGAGCGAGCTGCAGGAAGTAAATAACAAACTAGGAGCTTTGAAGAAAGCAATCCTGTTTGCCGAGGAGTTATGTCATTAATAACTATTTAAAAACCAAGTATAGTGGCCCGTATTCTTGTATTTGATAATTACGACTCGTTCACCTATAACCTAGTGCACCTGGTGGAAAAGCTGCTGCGCCAGCGGGTGGAGGTACACCGCAATGACAAGCTGCCGCTGGAAAAAGTAAAGGAGTATGATAAGATCATCCTTTCACCGGGACCAGGTATTCCCGAAGAGGCCGGGCTGCTGCTGCCCCTGATAAAGGAATATGCCGCGTCGAAGTCCATTTTAGGAGTATGTCTGGGACATCAGGCCATCGGGGAAGCATTTGGCGGCCGGCTGGTGAATCTCAGCACCGTATACCATGGAGTGTCGACACCAGTGAAAATACTGCGGCCGTCAGGAAATGGCGAAAAGAGGGATAATGATCTGTTCGAAGGTCTTCCCAACGAGATGGAAGTCGGCCGATACCATAGCTGGGTTGTCAGCGAGGAAGGGTTTCCGGCAGAGCTGGAAGTGACGGCGAGGGATGAGAAGAATATGATCATGGCCCTGCGGCACAAGACGCTGGATGTGCAGGGAGTGCAATTCCATCCTGAGAGTGTGCTGACCCCCCAGGGCGAACAAATATTAAAAAACTGGTTGAAAGCATAGTTTATGAAGAAGATATTACAATACCTGTTTGAACACAAGACACTGACCAGGCAGCAGGCCCGGGAAGTGCTGACGAATATTGCCGGGGGCGCTTACAATGAGAGCGAGATCGCCGCCTTTATTACAGTGTTCCTCATGCGTAGCATCACCATCGACGAGCTGCAGGGCTTCCGGGATGCGTTGCTGGAGCTCTGTGTGAGAGTGGACCTGAATGGGCATGATGCCATCGATATTGTCGGTACAGGAGGGGACGGCAAGAATACTTTTAACATATCTACTCTGTCCTGTTTTATTGTGGCCGGGACGGGCCAGAAGGTGGCCAAGCATGGCAATTATGGCGCCAGCACCATCAGCGGGGCTTCCAATGTCATGGAGTCGCTGGGATATAAGTTCAAGAACGATGCGGGACGTCTGAAGCAGGAGATCGATCAGGCAGGCATCTGTTTCCTGCATGCCCCAATGTTCCATCCCGCCTTGAAGACCGTGGGTCCTATCCGGAAGAACCTGGGTGTGCGGACATTCTTCAATATGCTGGGGCCCATGGTAAATCCAGCCAGCCCCAAATTCCAGCTGGTAGGGGTTTATAACCTGGAAATGGCCAGGATATACAATTACCTGTTGCAGCAGACGGAAGGATATTACACCATTATCCATGGCCTGGACGGGTATGACGAGATATCCCTGACCGGTGATACGAAGGTTATCACACAAAAGGGGGAAAAGATCATGACGCCGGAAGAATTGGGCAAACGAATGGTAAATGCTTCCGATATTTACGGGGGCAACACGGTGGACGAAGCGGCAAAAATATTTACAAAAATATTGAAGGTC